>Ga0209515_10003589_pt1 | contig 21932 bp, 17 predicted proteins | sample Subgroupgradi54m_FD_187454 | JGI IMG/M metagenome (GOLD analysis project Ga0209515, IMG submission 187454) | Subsurface groundwater microbial communities from S. Glens Falls, New York, USA - GMW60B uncontaminated upgradient, 5.4 m (SPAdes)... ... | reverse complement strand
ATGGACTCGGAAAAGCGGAACAATGATTTTGGGGATTAGGTTTCCGCTTTTCCTCGACTAATGTTCTTTTGGCGAGATTCCGAATTCTGCCCGCAGGAGAAATCCAAAATTCAAATTCAAAATTGTGCCTTCGTTCATCATATCATATTGTGTCCAGTCTAAAGGAATACACCCTCGGCATCCGCCTCGGGAATTTCCGCTAGGGCTACGAGCGCCAGTTCTAGGTAGCGGGACTTTTGCTAACGGCTCAAATACCAGTAAATGAGCCGTTCAAGCAAAAGCCCGCTTCTAGTTGGGGAGAGGATTCTCCTCTCCCCAGTGCGTTGTCTCGGTTCGTGCTCCCTACGGTCGCATTCCGCAGAGCGGAACAGGGCTCACCCCACCCGACCGCACAAACCCCTCTCAGGTTTTTCATGTCCGTGTTTAGTGTGTCGCTTTCGCTGCCGATTTCTCATTGCAATTAACATAGGCGCTCGTCTTTAGCCCAGACACCCTAGCGGAAACTCCCGAAGGCGCAAATGCCATCGTGCTTGCCCCAGTCCGCGCGATTACGCGCGGACTCCCACCCGTGCGTGCACGCAAACTCACTCCCTTGTTAAATTCGAGAATACGAAACCATGTGTCCAGTTTTTCCGTTCTGTTTTATTTTTCCTTCTTTCTCAAGAATTGAAAGATACCGAGTTGCTGTTGCATCCGAGACATGAAGAAATTTCTCGACTTCGTCGTTTGTGATTTTAGAGTGTTTAAGAAACAAAGACATAATGCGATCTAACTTTTTTCTTTTTCCTAAACCTACTTTCGCCAGAAATCTTTGCCATAAATCTCTCTGTGATGGTTTTGAAGAAGCCAACGGCTCAAAAACCGGTCTTTGAGCCGTTGGCTTGTCCGCCTCAACGCTCTCGCTTTCGACGGAGGGAGAAGCTTGATTTTCAGCCACTTTTTGGGCTTCGCCCGATTCTGGCCTTACGGCTTCAGGATCATTTTGTGCTTGATTATCATTATTGACCGGAATGGTATCTGCGCTATCCCTAGGGCTTTCTAGGGGCTCAGAGGGCATAGCGGAGGGTTCAGAATGTGCTATATTTTCAGGGGCAGGCTCGGTGGGCTCTTGGGGGCTTGATGGAATAGAGTTTTCTTCGGGAATTGGATTTTGGATTGTGTTTTGGTCGTCGGGCATATTTTATAGTTCAGTTAACGTTGAAATTGCCAAGTGGTCTGATCCGTTGGCTTCGTGAATTTTCAAAGACCTTGCTTTAATATCTTTACTCGTAAAAATATAATCCAAGCGAGTATTCGGTATTATACTTGGGTCACAATTTGGGCAATCAAAAAGATTCGGATTTAATGTAGAAACTGGTTTGAGTTCTGTATCTACTAAATTTTCTCTCATTTTCTTTATTGCTACACTTTCCGGTGTTGCGTTAAAATCACCCATCACGATAGTATTTTCTTTTGTAAGCATTTTTATTAAACTCTCTATCTGGGATTCTTGAATTGAATCTGGTTTTTGGTGAGTATGAAGTAGGTGGGTCATAAATACATGAATGATTTTTCCTTTCACATCTATGTCCGCCTGAATTGCATTCCGTCTATCAGTTTTTGTATCTGGTAATTTATGAATTTTACTTTTCATTATGGGATATTTACTAAAAAGTGCATTACTCATAGTTCTACCATCTTTTTGAATAGTTAGTATGGGAGCGAGTATGTGCTGATAACCTAGCTTACGCATAAAAGCTATTGTGTCTCTAGTTGGGTCATCTGGCACTACTTCTCCCAATCCAACAATATCTGCATTAAATTCAGAAAGAAATTTTGAGATTTTTTCAAAATCTCCGTCATACCAGATATTCCAAGAAAGAATTTTTAACTTCATAATCTCATTATATCAAAATAATTTTTTCTTGTCTTTTTGTTTAGTGTTGTGGTATAATATGTTTGTGCTTATCTTGAGAACGACAGGTGTAATTCTTGCAAATTGCATAAGGCAATAGCAGAGCAACTGCAGAACCCAAGACAAGTGATGATGAAAGCAGATAACGTTGTCTTAGACAACACTCTCTTTTCGGAATCGCAAGCGAAGGAAAGGAGCACCACTCAACAGCCCAACGTGAATAAGCTACTTCTATGGGCTATGGCTATATTTATAGGTTGGGTGGCAGGTCAATTCCCGCAAAGCACAACAGAAATTGCGTTCTGTCAAGTTTTCGGCGGGAGTGAGTTTTGCCTCAAATTTGATATGAAACAAAAGTATGGTATAATTGAAGAAGCTTATCTTGAGAACGACAGGTGTAATTCTTGCAAATTGCATAAGGCAATAGCAGAGCAACTGCAGAACCCAAGACAAGTGATGATGAAAGCAGATAACGTTGTCTTAGACAACACTCTCTTTTCGGAATCGTCATGTGCTGCAAAAACCTCATAATCACGTCTAAATAGAAGTAATGATAAAGGCCTAGCAGGCCTTTATTGCGTTTATGTCAAAAAATAAAAAAATCAAAATTAAACAAAAGACCGATTACGAGAAAGTTATTTTGGCCTTACATCCAGCATGGGAGGAACTTAAAAAACATCCTCATAAAGATACTGAAGGTCAAGATGGTGAATCAATTCGTTCGTTTTCATCAAATTACAGTTTGAAAATTTCTGAACTTTCAGAAAAACTTTCTAATAATAAATTTGAATTTCAACCCCTTAAGCGAGCAACTGTAGAAAAAGGAAGAGAGATTTTGATTCAACGAGTGGAAGAAAGAATTGTCTCAGGAGCTATTTTGCAAGTTGTTTCTCCGTATTTGCAAGGACTTAATTCAAACCATGATTTTTCTAGAAGGTTGATTAATCTTCCAAATGGAGAAATACCAGAATATCATGGAATTCCTTTAGCCGTAAAAATTATACAAGAGCATTTCAATACTGGTTATGTTTGGGTGTTAGAGGCTGATATAAAAGGATTCTTTGATAATGTGCCAAAGAAAGAAATTTTTAAACTAATCTCTCTTTACATTAAAGACAAAAAAGTGTTGGAAATGATAAAGCGAATTATATATTTCAGTCCAGAAATATCCCACAAAAAAGAACCTAAACTATATGACAAAACAAAAGGTTTAGCGCAAGGTTCACCCTTATCTCCCTTATTGGCTAGTATTTATTTATACGAATTTGATACCTTTATTATTAAAAACTATCCTGAGGTAAAACTAGTTCGCTATGTTGATGATTTTATCATACTTTGCAAAGACGAAAGTACGGCTAAGAAAATGTACGATGAAAGTATTAAAAAGCTCAAAGATATGACATTGGATATGTACAAGTTAGGTGAAATTAAAAATGGTTTAGAAAAAACTAGAATAACTTGTGCAAAGGGATATGGTTCACATTCATTTGATTTTTTAGGTCTTTCTTTTAACCATATTGATATTGATATAACAAAGAAAAAGAAAGAGGAAATACAAAAAACGATAGTAGAAATAATAAATGCCCGGGGAAATTTTTTACAGAAAACAAGAACTATTGAATCAAGATTAATTGGTTATATTGAACATTATAAATGGGCTCATTATAGTAGAACAGTTCCTTCACTAATAAAAATTATTAATTTCTCTCAAAAAGAATTAAGAAGTTATTTTATAAATACATATATTAAAATAACAGGGCAACACCCATTTAAAAATTTTAGTAAGAGTAAAATTGATAATCTATTTAAGTTTATCGGAATAGATTTTGAGTATTTATTAAAAAAAGTAACTTCTTAACCTGTAGCAAGGACTGACCTCGCTACTTTGTTTTTTTGATCAAATAATTTTGAAAATAATTGATATATTTACATCAATAATTTGGTATTCCAAACCGTAATAATGTTTTGCGTATTTGCAACCCAGTCATCAGAATTATTGATTTGATTTGCACTTTCTACAATTTTCTCAACCAATTCTTGCAAATAACTATGCAAAAATTGCTTGCTATTTTCTCTCATTGTTCGCAAAGTTTTCAATATTTCAACAAATTGAGAAATTGTAATCGGTGCAATTTTTTGTTTATATTCATCTCCACGACCACGATAGCCAATAGTAACTGCATTAAAGAAAGTAGAAGCAGTATCAATATGAATTGAGGGAGCGATAAATATGCAATACGAATTTATGTTGTTGTTTTCAAAATCTCTCAAGTGTCGCATAACTGGCTGACCCTCATTAAACCATTGATCTCGCCCATTCAACATTGTAACTTCACAAATCATATTGAAGTTTTTATAATAACACTCAATATCAGCCATACCACCTGGAGCCGTAGAGGTCGGCTCATTATCGTCACCGACTGGGTAATTGGGTTTAATCTCGCGTGCATCATTTAAGGCGTGGAGCCCCATTGTTGAAAGATGCTCCAATAGTAAAGCACGATTTTCAAAATTATAAATTTTTTCTAAACCGTCAATATATTCAGAAATAGCGTCAATTGGTTGTGATTTACGATGATTATCTTTCTCTTGTAAATCTTTACGCTTCACTCGCAATTCGTCAATGTAATTATTTAAATCGCTTTCAGACATTACAATAACGTCTTTACCTATGTTTTGTGATAAACCGAGGGTGTTTTGTAAATTTATTACTTCGGCATAAACTTCATTTGCGATTTTACTTAACTTTTCTTTAGTTTGCCAAGGGAGAACTGGCAAATTATCATCAGACATATAATTTAGATACGCATCTCTATCAACGAAATCTTTGGCTCTATAAAACTCACCTTCAAACAAAGCTTCAATTTCTGTGTGGCGGTTTGGCTCTAAATCAACATAAAAGCCATTACCTCGAATACGAATAAACTTTGTTAAACGAAAATATCTAATCGTATTATCGCCATAATCGCGCAAGTTTGATAAAAACTTATCAATATCTGCTTGTGTTCTTGTGCCTAAAAATTTTATTGCAAATTTTTGACGAAAATTATCACGAATTTTTTTGCGTTCTTGTTTTGTTTTTCCTTTCTGTAAATCTCGTAACTTTATGATTTTATTTGCATAGTCATCAATATCTGTATATTTCACCAATGACGGGACAAAAAATGAAAACTCTCGTTTACTTAACCCAACTGAGTTATTGCCACGACTGGCTTCAAGTTCATTAACTTTGCTTATAAGTCTTAGCGTAGCAACAAAAGGGACAACATCATAATCACCATTATCAGCAAAATCATCGTTTGCTTGATTTGGTATTTGCCACTTAATAAAAGATTTTAAGAAAACATCACCAGCGTCTTTATTGCTAGCAATAAGTTTTTTACCTAGATCAGTTATTTTAATAATTCTATTATCAATAAAAGCAAAACCAAATTTGGTAAGAGGGTTTATTGATTGACGACCACGCATTGCAAAATCTCTGTAATTTTTAATAGCAATAATGCGATCGACTATCGAATCATCTATTTCGTTATCAACATTATTAACCAAATCAATAATATCTTTTGGCAAACCATTATAAAATTGCTGATTTCCAAAACCATACAAGCGATTTTTTATCAAAAGTTTCTGGTAATTTTCTTGATTTGTGTTATTCCACTCTTGATTTTCAAGTGGCTGTAAGGCAACTAAAAAGTCCCTTAATCTTTCGGGGTTTCTAACAGTTGTTGTAATTGACCAGGCTTTTAACATGCCTGAATTATACCAAAAAAATTAGTAATTTGTAATCAGGACTTCAATCGTTTTGTTGTTTTTGGCTGTAGAGTGATAATTTGAGTTTCTATAATCATAATTTAGTTTGTTGATTTTAAAATTATTTTTTTCAGCCCAGTTTTTCATTATTTCATTAGTTTCACCTTTATGTTCCAAAACATTTGAGAGAGCAAAGCGAACACCTTTTTTGTTTAAGCGAGATAGTAAAGCATATAAATCTTTTTCATCTTTTTCCGTCCAGCCACCCAACTCGTTATAACTTGCTAAACCAAGTAAATAAGGAGGGTCTAAATAAATAAAATCGTTTTTTTGCAAATCAGCTTTTTCTATCTCTCTAAAATCTTGTGTTTTGAAAATGATTTTTTTCTCATTTGAGATCTGATTAAAGGCAGCGACATTTTTTCTTGAATTACCGTTATAATCTCGTTTACCCACTGGTAAATTAAAATCTCCGCTACTATTAAATCTGATTTGGTTGTTGAAAGAATACAAAACCAACACTAACAGTAAGTCAATCCTCGTTTTATCTTTATTAAACTCATTACGCAATTCCAAGAAAGCATTTTTATTGTATTGCCCTAAACCTGCAGAACTTTCGACATTGTAATAGTTATAACCTTTGATATAACTTTGGCTTAAACCAAACTTGTTAATAATATCAATAATTTTCTCATTTAGGTCTCCAAAATTATTCTTTTGAATAAGTTTCAACAGATTTACAACATAGCGATTTTTTTCAATACAAATAATATTTTTGGCTGTTGCGTTGATACCGACATTTGCACCGCCAGAGAAAACATCATAGAAAACATTTATCTCGTTCGGGAGTAAATTTGTTATTTGTGGTAATAATTTATGCTTTCCACCAGTATAATTAAGTGGCGACTTCACAAAACCAGTTTGAACAGGGTTATTTTTGGAAGCCACAACTGATTTTTTGGTTTTTGTTGTAACATTAACTTTGCAAAGAAAAATTCTCTCTTTCAAATCATCTTTTCTTGATTTGCCAGTTGTGAATTGCTTAAAATCAGTTTCAAAAATACGAACTTCACCCTTTCTTTTGAGAGCTGATAGGATTTCGTGGTCACTAATTCTTGACTGTGATCTGGCGTTGCCTGATGACCCCATATCATTGTAAGAGACCAAGATATATTTAGCGTCTATATTATCTATCAAGTCGCAAAAAACAACGCCCGCTGATTTCATATTGTATTTACTCTTAATATGTGATCGGTCAATTTTTTTGGCGACACCAAAAACTTTTTCTTTTTTCCAAGTCGCTATATTTTCTAACAAATGATAAGCATCGGAGTATTGACGAGAATTATACGGTGGGTCAATATAAACAACATCAGCTTTAATTCTTTTTACTAATTCATTTGCATCATCTTTATAAATCTCAGCAGAATACTTGGAGTTTTTAATATCGAGTGGGAGTAAAAACAATTTTTTCTTTGGAATATCAATTTTCCTATAAGCATCATAATGTCCAACCGTGTTGGCGATTTTATCAAGTGCATAAATTAAAGATGTACATAAATATGACTTTTCTCGCTGGGTAATTATTTTTTCCTGAAATAATTTTTCAATGTCATCTCTGATAATGCCGATTTTTTTTGTATTGGTCGCATCAAAATAGGTATTTGAAAAATTATTTGAAAAATAATTTTCATCATATTTTTTTATATCAAGCGTGTTGTAAAGATTTAACCGTTCTTTTAATTTATTTTCTCTAATTTCATCTTTGCCAAAAAATGCTTGATAGATATAATTATTGGAGACAAGAATATCATTGACGATGATTTTTGAACTACCATAAAAATGATTTGCAACTGTGCCAGTCCCAGCAAATATATCAGCAAATGTTTCAAACTCTATATTTTCAGCTTGTAATATATTGTCAATAAAACCAAGTAATTTGGTTTTAGAGCCAAGATAACGCCTTTGGTTTATGGCAATGGTTTTATTTCCAAAATATGCATCGTCCATATAAATAGTATATCACTCTTTTTTTGAAATCAACAAAGTTGTGTGTGGAAAACCAATTATTTTAAAATTATTTAATCAAAAAAGAATTTCGCCCGCATTCCTCCCCAAACCCCTCCTGCGGGCAGAATTCGGAATCTCGCCAAAAGAACATTAGTCGAGGAAAAGCGGAAACCTAATCCCCAAAATCATTGTTCCGCTTTTCCGAGTCCATTTGAATTAGCACATTAGTAGAGCGTGGTAATTAGTTTAAAGTTAAGAGGCACGCGGAGCGTGCGCATTAGGAATTTTTGCTAAAATAGGTTCTAGCTGATTTTAATAAGGACTCCAGTAGTGTACTCAAAGGTTTTTTCGTAAAATTTTCGCGCGCAGAGCGGAGCTCTGCGTAATGGCTGAAAGCATTTCCGGACGCAATGCGGGATTTTAGGGTGAGGTTCAAAAATTCAAAAGCCGAAGATTTTTTGGAGGGAGAGTTTTTTGGAGGGGAGGTCGTACTCAAATATAACACTTGCCCCACCCACCCGTGCGCGTGTTAAAACTTTGCCGATTATTAAATCGTCAAACTCCCGATTAGAGTACGGTCTGAAAAAGTTCATTTAATATTCTTCTAGCTCCCAATTTTATATCATCAATATCCTGCTGTTGAGTTAGATAATTTCTATTGTGAGCAGCAACATCTCCTACCTCTTTAATTTGCCGCATGATACGTCGTGCATCGCGCGAAAGATGAACCTGATCAAAAATAAGAATCTTCTCAATTAAAGCTTCTAACTGAAGAAATGTCCCGTCTATTTTTATTGCACTAGTTTGTTGTCTTGAAATAAATACAGAGATAATTAAAGATTCAAGAATGCGACGAATCATAACTGCACAACCGTCAAAATAACCTCTCTCATAAGAGCCGTTAGTTTCTATTACAAGTTGTTCAAGGTGTCTAGTTCCACGACCAAAATCTTCTGGTAAAACAAGTGGGGACACGGCTTGTGCCCGGATATTTAACAACTGACCATAATCAGTTTCTAGGTCATCTAAATATCTAACATTAATTTGAAAAGTCCCGCGCCTTCTACCTGATACTGTTTTTCGGCTACGTCGCAACGCAGCCCCTAGTCGGGTTGAATTTGGCTCAGGATACCCTTCATCACGAAAATCATCAGCTAATTCTGCAGCATTTCTTTCTTCAAACGTTTGAGTCTGTCGATAAAACCAAAGGAGAGCTATAGCTTCCTCAGTTTGACTAAGGTTGGATCTAGAAAGTCCTCGAAGAAAATTAGCTCTGTTTGTCATGACCACTTACAACTGCGGACATATACTGGAAACCTCGACGAGAGAGTTTGTATTTTACAGCTTGTCCTTTTTTACGTGCTTTGTCCCCAACAACATATTTAGAGGCGCTCGTTGTCATTCCGTTGGAAACATTCGGAACACTAATCGGTACTCCAAGTTCCACGAGTACTTTTGCAATTTCTCCCGTGGTTAGAGAATATTTATTTTCTAGGTATTTTTGGTTTACATAGAGAGGAAGAAGAATACGGTCGATTTGGCTTGGCCGGTCGAGAACATTTGTTTCAATATTTTCTGCTTCCTCAGATTCTTTAATTGACGTTACGATTTCCATTACTGCATCAGTTTCAGATTCATCTGAGTGCTCGATATTTACTCTCTGTTTTATAGAGTTACTCTTTTTTCTTTTTATATTCTGGGTTTCATTCGAAGGTTGACTATAAAAAGACAGAATTTTTTTTATCTCTTCCGGATTTCCATCCACGCTAATAATTGTCCCGTTCGGTAATACAATTTTTGATGTTGCCATACATAAGGTAGTATAGACCAAACCTTATGTCTTGTCCAGAGGAAGATCTTGATATATAATGTAGTTATGAATTATTTTCTTTACGCTCGAAAATCAACTGATGTGGAGGACAAGCAAGTTCTCTCTATTGAAGCACAGATTGATGAACTGCGAATGCTCACGAAGCGAGAAAATCTTTCTATTGTAGAAGAATTCATCGAAAAACGCTCGGCGAAAATTCCGGGCAGACCGATATTCAATGACATGCTTGCATGAATTCAAAATGGCGAAGCGCAAGGAATTATTTGCTGGAAAATTGATCGCCTCTCACGCAATCCAGTGGATAGCGGAAAAATACAATGGCTACTGCAACAAGGAATAATCCAGCATATACAAACACACAGCCAAAGTCATTATCCAAATGATAATGTTTTGATGATGTCCGTAGAATTAGGAATGGCGAATGAATATGTCCGCCAGTTAAGCGAAAACACAGCTCGTGGACTGAGACAAAAAGCGCGCAACGGAGATTTTCCCGGCTTTGCTCCTATAGGATATATAAATAATCCGAGTATCAAAAAAATAGCTTTACATCATAAAAATGCAAAAATTGTGAAAAAATTATTTGAACTTTACGCCACAGGTAAAGTTAGTCTTAAAAATCTTGCTGAGTTTATGGAGAAGTCAGGAATCAAATCAAGAAAAAATAATCGGTGTAATATTTCACGAATATCAGCGATTCTCACAAATCCGATTTATTACGGACATTTTCGTCACGCCGGAGAAATATATGAAGGGAAGCACGAAACAATAATCACTAAAGAACTTTTTGATAAAGCAAATTCTGTTTTACGAGGAAAATCACAAAGACTTAATATTCAAACTGATCCGCGACCACTCTGCGGGCTACTCAAATGCGGTTTGTGCGGTATGGGTATAACGGGGGAGATAAAAATAAAAAGGCAGAAAAATGGAAACACTCATCGCTATGTTTATTATCATTGTTCAAAAAAATCTAAAACGCAAAAATGTCTTGAGCCGTGTATACAAGAAAAAGAACTAGACTGCCAGTTATCGGCTATGCTTGTAAAACACGCTATGCCGAAAGAATGGGCAATAAAATTATTTTCTATGTTAGATACAGAAGAAAATAACGCCAATCTTTCTGCGGGAGATGCAGTTTTGGAAATGCGAGAAAAATCTTCTGATTTTTCTCGCAACATAAAAAGACCCACGGATGTCTATGTAGCCCAAGACATCGAGCGCGAAGAATACCTAGAGCGTCGTCGCGCGCTTATGTCGGAGAAGAAATCCGTGGACGAGCAAATAGCCAAACTTTTGTACACCCCTTCTCTATGGTTAGAACCGACGCGAGAACGGATAAAAGACGCTTCAATACTGGACGAAATCGCAAAAACGAACGACCTCCCCTCCAAAAAACTCTCCCTCCAAAAAATCTTTGGCTCGAACCTCACCCTAAAATCCCGCATTGCGTCCGGAAATCCTTTGCCACACTACGCAGAGCTCCGCTCTGCGCGCGAAAATTTTACGAAAAAACCTTTAGGTACACTGCTGGAGCCGGAAGAGGGAATCGAACCCACGACATCCAATTTACAAAATTGGCGCTCTACCAACTGAGCTATTCCGGCATTTTCTAATTTTACTCTATCATACTTACGAATTTTTTTCCTCTTCGTGTATTTTGTTTTTTATTTCTCTTATTTTATGCTTGTAGTCTCCAATAATCTTTAGGAATTTGGAAATTTCTTTTTTCTCGCCGTTGGTGTGGTTTTCTTTATTCCAAGTTTCTATTTTTATTTTTGTTTCCTGATATTTATTTTTCAAAAAGTTTATTGAGCGAACATACAATCTTAACGTCATCACTAGGCCTAGGTGCCCGTATTTCTTTGCGTTTTCAATAGTTAGGTCTTTTATTTTTCCTAAGTGCGGAATTTCAAACGAGATTTTATCCTTGCTTACGATAAGGCCGTTTTGGAGCAGAATCAACTTTCTGCCAATCATAAAAATGATCGAGATGAGTGATGTAAAAAATAAAATTAAAAGAATATACATAATGTTTATATTTAAATTGAATAACGTTTCACTTCTTTTATTTTGGCCTTGGATTTTTCCAAGAGCTTGCCTACCGTTTCATCCGGGTTTTTAATAAATAATTGGTCCAGCAGAGTTTTTTCCTTAAAGTAAGTTGCTATTTTCCCATCCAGCATTTTTTTCTTTATCTCTCCTGGTTTATCAACGCTCGCGATTTCTTTTTCGAAAACCTCGGTAATTGTTTTTCTGCTATCCGCATCTATCTCTTCTTTACTGATATATTCCGGTTTCATGGCGGTGATATGCATAGCAATGTCTTTTGCAAGCTCCGTACTGCCACGGAAAAGAGACACGATAACGCCAGACTTGTTGTTGTGAACATAACTTCCAACAACATCTCCAGTTACCTCTAATATCTCGCCCAATTGAATATTTTCTCCGGTTTTTTGGACTACTGGATCTATCATATCTTTTGCTTTTGCCTTCACTTTTTTCACACCTTCACTCAGGGCTATATCTCCAAGGCTAGAAAGTAAAGTTGTGAAATCTTCATTTCTAGATACAAAATCAGTTTCACAGAGTAAAGAAACTAACACAGACTTTTTATCTCCTGATTTAATCATTACCGCGCCGTCTTTGACTTCACGACTCATTTTTTTTAATGCTATATCTGAGCTGGTTTTTTTTAAAATAGCCAGCGCTTTTTTCATATCGCCCTCGGCTTCGATCAGCGCATTTCTGCATTGCATCACCGATATGCCAGTTGCATCTCGGAGCTCTTTGACTTCTCCTGTCGTGATTGCAATAGTCATATTTTTTAGGCCAGTTTTACAGGTACGGAGCCTTGACCCGTTTTGTAGGCGTTTCCGATAGATGTGGCAAAAAACTTTATTGAAGGTATACCGGAGTCATTGCCGACTATGGGGTAATCAATATTTTTAATGTTTGAATCTGAATTTAAAAGAGAAACAACGGGCACATCTGCCTTCATAGCTTCAGTGGTGGCAATATGTTCTGCTTTGGCGTCTACCACAAACAGCGCATCCGGAGTCTTTTTCAAACCAATCAGTCCGGAATAATATCTCTCGAGCTTCTCCATTTTTTTTGCCATCACTACTCTTTCTTTCTTGGTGTATTTATCAAGTCCGCCTTCGGCGCTGTCACGCCGATAATTTTCAAGTTCAGTTATTCTCTTTTTTATCTCGGTAAAATTAGAAAGCGTGCCCCCAATCCAGCGTTCGGTAACATAAGGCATATTTAGAGACTCGGCCAGTGTTTTGATTACCTCTTTTGCTTCCGGCTTAGTGCCGACGAAAAGGACAACTTTACCGGAGGCTCCCAAGCTTTTAACAAATTCGCTCGCAAGATCTAGCATAAGGCTTGTCTTTTCTAGGTCGATTATATCTGCCTTGTTTTTTGTGGCATAAATATACTTTGACACACTTGGATGTCTCCTCGTTTTAGAGTAGCCATAATGCGCTCCGGCCTTGAACATTTGTTCTATTACGCTATCCGTATTTTCTTTCCTTAAATCCGCTTTTTGCATCCCAGTACTAAAATTTTAATTAATAATCTTTGTCTTTATGCCCCGTAATCAAAAATTTAGTACGGGACAGGTATGAATCAATATAACAGAAAGCTCTCCGTTTTGCAAATTAAATTCTCCTCTTGAGGAGTACTCCGACCTGGGGTCGGAGGGAGGTGGATAAAATTCTTCCACCCCGGCTTTCAGCCACCCCTCAAGAGGGGAATTTCCTCTTTGACCAAAAGGCATATTTACGTTAAGATGAGCTGATGAGACAATCACATCTTTTTACTAAAACGAGGAAAGAGGCTCCAGCAGACGAAGTGTCTAAAAATGCCGAGTTTTTGATTCGGGGAGGCTTTATTCATAAGGAACTTGCCGGAGTTTACAGCTATTTACCTTTAGGGCTTCGGGTACTCAAAAAAATCGAAAATATTATTCGAGAAGAAATGAACGCAGTCGGGGGACAGGAAGTTCTAATGTCTTCTTTTCAGCCGAAGGAAAATTGGGAAAAAACTGGCAGATGGGAGGGAATGGATGACTTATATAAAGTCAGTGACTCGAGTGGCCGAGAAGTTGCCTTAGGTCCGACTCACGAAGAAATAGTGGTGCCGATTTTGAAAAATTATGTTTCGTCGCACAGAGATTTTCCAGTTGCTATTTATCAGATTCAGAATAAATTTAGAATGGAGTTGCGCGCGAAATCCGGAATCTTGCGCGGTAGGGAATTTTTGATGAAAGATATGTATTCTTTTCACACCTCAAAAGAAGATTTTGAAAAGTTTTACGAAAAAATGAAGGATGTTTATAAAACTATTTTTGACAGGGTTGGCATCGGTCACTTGACTTATCTAACGTTTGCTTCCGGTGGAACTTTTTCGAAATACTCTCACGAATTTCAAACTCTAACCTCTGCCGGAGAAGACACAATATATGTCGATGAAGCAAGCGGTACAGCTCTCAATAAAGAAGTTTTTAACGACGAAGTTTTAACTCAACTTAATCTGCAAAAAGAAAAATTAGTTGAACAAAAATCGATTGAAGTTGGAAACATTTTCGATTTGAAAACAAAATATTCAGCGCCGTTTGATTTGTCTTTTACAGACGAGAAGGGCGAGAAGCACACAGTTTTGATGGGCTGTTATGGCATCGGGCTCGGACGACTTCTCGGCACGGTGGTGGAAGTTCTCTCTGACGATAAAGGCATCATTTGGCCCGAGTCCATAGCGCCATTTGCCGTTCACTTACTTCTTTTAGGAGACGAGGAAGAAATTACCATAGAGGCGAATAAAATTTATGAAAGCTTAGTGAAAGCAGATATTGAAGTTTTACTTGATGACCGCAAGGAAATATCCGCCGGAGAAAAATTTGCCGATGCGGACTTGCTTGGCATCCCGATGCGCGCAGTTGTGTCAGCTAGAAGTCTGTCCGAGGGAGGTATCGAAATAAAAAAACGCACTGAAGAAAAAGGAAAAATAATTTCTTTAAAAGAATTATACTTGGAGGTCTTGCCTCCAAGTGGAGGCAAGACCTCCAAGTAAGATGTTTGATAAAATTTATAAATTAATTTCCAATGACATCGGCATAGACCTTGGCACATCCAATACCTTGGTCTATTTAAAAGGTCACGGTATCGTCATCAACGAGCCTTCGGTCGTTGCCGTCAATATTAAGACCAATCAAGTTCTGGCAATTGGGGTGAAGGCTAAAGAAATGCTGGGGCGTACCCCGGGGCACATCAAAGCTATTCGACCTCTTGTCGACGGTGTTATTTCCGATTTTGAAGTTACCGAAGAAATGCTTTCGTATTTAATAAATAAAGCGGATAAAATTTCAAAAAAATTGGCGCGACCGAGAGTTTTAGTGGGGGTGCCGACTGGTACCACCAATGTGGAGACGCGGGCCGTGTATGATGCGGCGCGCTCGGCCGGCGCGCGGGAAGTTTTATTGGTGGAAGAACCGATGGCGGCCGCTATCGGCATCCGGCTTCCTATCAAAGACCCCATTGGTTCGATGATTATAGATATCGGCGGGGGAACGACAGACATTGCAGTCATTTCACTCGGCGGAGTTGTTAAATCTAAAAATTTAAAAATAGCCGGTGATAGACTAAATAATGACATCATGAGCTATATGCGTGATGAATTTAAAATATTGATTGGTGAGAGAACCGCAGAGATGGTAAAGATTTCTATTGGCTCTGTCATTCCGGGAGAATATATGGAAACGGAGGTTCATGGGCGCGACCTCTTGACCGGACTGCCTCGCGCCGTGGTCGTGACCGATGCGGATGTGCGCGAAGCATTTTCTCTGTCTATTAAAGAATTATGCGAGGGGGTAAAAGATATGCTGGAGACGACACCACCCGAGATTTTATCTGACATCATGCATCGAGGAATCACTCTCACTGGCGGTGGTGCCTTAATAGCTGGACTGGATCAGCTTCTGGCGCGCGTCCTTAGAATTCCGGTTTATGTGGTAGAGGACCCACTTTCGGCAGTGGCGCGCGGGACGGGAGTAATCCTGGATAATATCCAATTTTATAAAGATGTTTTGATCGGGAATCAAAATGAGCTACCTCCAAGATAAAAAAGTAAAACAGAAGAAGATTCTGAAGATTTCTTTTTTTGTCATTTCTTTTTTTATTTTACTTTATTTTAGATTAGGTATTTGGAATGGACTCTCTTATGTCGTTCATAAAATCTTTCGTCCCGTTTTAATTGTCGCAGATAATGTGGGTGAAAAATTCGGAAATATTAATTCGTTCGTTGCTTCTAAAAATTCTCTTGACCGAGAAAATGCAGATTTAAGGTCAAAGTTGAATGAGGGAGAGACGAAGATGATAAATTATAATTCTATTCTTTCAGAAAATATTAATCTCAAAGAAATTCTAGGAAGAAAGGATGAAAAAACGACATTTATTTTATCTGCCATATTGGGTAAGCCGAACCAAAGTCCTTATGACACGCTAATCATAGATGTAGGCATAAAAGATATGATAAAAATTGGGGACTTGGTTTTTGCATTGGGTAATGTGCCCATTGGAGCTATTGCTAAAACTTATTTAAATTCCTCCAAAGTGGTGTTATTTTCAAATTCTGGTGAAAAGACGCAAGTGGTGCTCGGCAATAAGGATATTTTTATGGAGGCGGTAGGGCGCGGAGGAGGGAATTTTGAAGTGTTCTTGCCACGGGACTTTACCCTTTCAAAAGGAGACCAAGTGGTTTTGCCGGGCATTCGTCCATATGTTTTGGGTATCGTGGAGACAATAATTTCCGACCCGCGTGATTCTTTTCAAAAAGCGCTTCTAGTCTCTCCGGTGAATATCCAGGAACTGAAATTTGTGCAAGTAGAAGTTTCAGCCAAGTAGTATTTTTAGAGCACGGATATTTTTTTACTAAAAAATTCCTCGTGCTCGCGCCGTCGCGCTCCCAAGTCTCTAAAAACACTACTTTGCTTTCACTATAATAATTATGATTTTCAAAATTGAAAAAAAGTTGAAGAATAGTCTCGGGCGCGCGGGTGTTCTGAAAACCGCTCACGGAGAAATACATACTCCGGCATTTATTGCGGTCGGGACGAAGGGCACAGTAAAGTCGCTCACTCCGGAACAAGTAAAAGAAATTGGAATCGAGGTGGTGCTCGCTAATACTTACCATTTATATTTACAGCCGGGGGATGAGACAGTGAAAGGTGCAGGTGGTTTGGGGAAATTTATGAACTGGCCGGGTCCAACGATGACGGACTCCGGCGGGTTTCAGGTTTTTTCTCTGGGGGTCGCCTACGATTATGGTGTAAGTAAATTTATAGCCTCAGATTCTCCTCCACAACAAGTGATGGAAGAAGCATACGATACTCTTCGTAAAAACAAAAAAGCCCATATCACCGAGGATGGTGTAAAATTCCAATCCATCATCGATGGCAGTGAACATTTTTTATCACCCGAGAAATCTATAAAAATTCAAAACAATCTTGGCGCGGATATTATTTTTGCATTTGATGAATGTACATCACCTCATGCCTCGTACGAATATATCAAAGAAGCGATGGAGCGGACTCACAGGTGGGCAAAGAGGTCTCTTGATGCTCACCATTCTTCTTCGGCGCTTTTTGGGATTGTTCAGGGTGGCAGGTATCAAGATCTGAGGGAAGAGTCTGCGAAAATAATTGGGGCGATGGGCTTTGACGGATTTGGAATTGGCGGATCTTTTATTAAAGAAGATATGGATAAAGCGGTCAAATGGGTTAATAGCATCTTACCAGAAGAAAAACCGCGACACCTCCTAGGGGTGGGGGAGCCTGAAGATATATTTTTAGCGGTGGAAAATGGTTGTGATCTATTCGATTGTGTTTCTCCTACTCGTATTGCCAGGAATGGCACGCTCTATACTTCTTTTGGAAAAATAAACATAACGAATAAAAAATACAGGGAGGATTTTGGTCCGATAGAAAAAGATTGCGAGTGTTATGCTTGCAAAAACTATTCAAGGAGTTACATCGCGCATCTTTTTCACGGCAAAGAGATGCTGGCGGGGACTTTGGCTTCGACCCACAATTTGTATTTTATTGTTAACTTAGTAAAGAAAATCAGACAGTCGATAATAGATGACAACTTCTTTGATTTTAAAGAAAATTTCTTCAAAATTTATCTGCGAGAAGAATAAGAGTTATCCCCACCTCATTTCCCTTTAGAATAAAGATATTCTTTGATATAATATAAGTGTTTTCTACATAAAAATATGTTCGATACATCATTCAGGAAAAGATTATCTCTCTTACTACTCTTTTTTGGGTTTTTCCTCTTTTCATTTGGCACTAAAGCTCTAGCTGTAAACTTCCTAAAAACTAACTTAGACTCCTTCTTCAACACTTACACTAGTTACCTCGGAGAAAAGCTAGCTGACTATACCAACTATGTTCAAAAGTTAACTGCGAACATAGCCAGTCTGGATTTAACGATCCAGAAGAAAGTGCCATCACAGGGAGCGGTGGTCATCGGTTCCGATGTCTTTGATGCTTACAAAAGTTATGTTTCGCCACCTAAGCCAAACATCCCGACGTCCACTACCGGTGGAGCCGAGATTCCGACGAACTCCGTTGTCGGGATTAAAACAATTTATCTCCAAGGTCCCCCAGGACCCCAGGGTCCACAAGGACCCAAGGGTGATCCTGCTCCAAGCGGAAGTAGTGCCATGTATGTCGGTCAACCGGCTTTGAGCATCCAGCCATCAGCTCCAGTATTAAATCCAGTGGTCTTTATGCCAGTGGGCGTAACCTATCCCAACCCGAGTGCTAACTTCAGCGGAGGCGCTTATGCTTCCATTGCTAATTTAACTTCCAATAATTTAACCACTAATGTTACTAATGTTACCACCTTGACTGTCAGTGGAACTTCAACCTTCTCTGGGAGCTTGACAGTCGGTGGAACAACCATTGCCGCAAGTGGAGCTTTGACTGGAACTTCTCTTTCTCTCTCCGGTCCTCTTTCCTTTACCGGCACGGACCATGCTGGAATTAAATTAAATAATCTAACCACGGCACAGAGAAATACTCTGACACCCGCAGGAGGCATGTTGTTGTTCAACAGCACCGTCAGCAAACCTCAAATCTACAATGGCACAACTTGGAAAAATGTCGGCAACCCGGAAATTGGAGGAGATGTGGACTCTGGTACCACTGGTTCAGTCTTGTTCGTCGGCACTGGAGCCACCTTGGCTCAAGACAATTCAAATTTCTTTTGGGATGATACGAATAACAGATTAGGCGTTGGGACAGCGAGCCCAACTTCACCTCTTACAATCGCAGCCAGTGGCGCTAAGACTGCCGCTTTTACCGGAGCTTCAATTGCTAATACTGCCACATCTTCCACCAACAGCATTGATAAAATTGGCTTAAATATTTCTTCTACCGGAACTTGGAGTGGAACTTCTGCCAACAATTATGCTCTGAAAATAGATAATGCAACCGGCGGGACAAACAACTACAACCTTTGGAGTGGACCAGCATTTACTTCATTACATGCAACTATCCAAAGTGACTGGAACGGTTACTTGGGGAAAAATGTAATGACTGTTTTAGGGTCAGGTAACACAAGTGGTTCCGACTACGGATTAACAATCTTAGCACAATCTACTACTAGTAATTCAATTTCTGGACTTCTTTCAGCGGGATATGGAACTGCAGCTACCGGTTATGCCACAGGTGTTTCAGGTTGGGGGATTAATCTCGTTTCTGCTGGGACAGTACCGGCAGTAACTGGACTTTATGGAACTGCTGGGAATGAGGGTGCTGCGGCTGTAACTGATGCTATAGCTATTCAAGCCGATTCTGTTTATAAGACTGCTGGTACTATTACTAATGCTTATGGCTTAAACGTCGCTAATCAAAATGGAGGTACTAACAATTACTCCATTTATACCAACCAAACTGCTGGAGCAAATAACTATGCTATCTACAATGCTGGCACCGCTAAATCATATTTTGCTGGCAACGTCGGCATCGGGGTTACCGGACCCACCGCCGTCTTTCACTTAAAAGCTGGGACCACGGCGGCTTCTACCGCGCCACTTAAATTTACATCAGGTTCACTAATGACCACAGCCGAAGCTGGAGCAGTGGAGTTTCTAACTGACGCATTTTATGGAACTATCACAACAGGTGCTGCCAGAAAACAATTTGCTTTCATAGACGCAGCGCAAACTTGGACAGGAATACAATCAATGACTTCTCCAGCTATCACTACTTCAATAACAACTCCATCAACAACATTCGCTCTTGCTAACACTACCGCCACAACTATAAACTTTGCGGGTGCTGCTACAACCCTAAACATAGGGGCATCGGCAACCACAATATTAAACTTCGGAGGCTCTACCACTGCGGCGGAGTTTCGTTTCTTAGAACCATCTGGTTCAGGCACGAATTATTCCGCTTTCAAAGCCGTAGCTCAAGCAGCCAACATAACTTATTCTTTGCCCCCGACAGTCGGCGCGGCAGGAACATATCTTAGAGATGTAGCAGGAGACGGAGTTTTAACTTGGGCGGCTGCGGGGGCAACTCTCTCTGGCTTAACTGCTGCTACCGCTACTAATACCATAGCCAATGCCAACTATGCTCAAGTCTGGAACTGGGATACTTTGACCACTCAGACTGCCATGCAACTTGGCTCTTCTTCTGTAACCACTGGAAAATTATTGGACCTGCAAGTCTCCGGCACTGCAGCAGCAGCCTCTCAAACTGCTTTGAATATTTTGACTGCGGGAGCTACAGCAACAAATGCCATCACTACATATGGAGCTCAAATATCTAACACCCACACCAACGCCACCTCTGGCACTAATGTAGCTCTTTACCTAAATGCCTCCGGCGCTACTACTGCTAACTATGGTTTGATAGTGAATGCGGGGAATACAGGACTTGGGACGACCACACCGGCTGCTCAGCTTCATGTTGTCTCTACTGCTTCTACATTTGATGCAACAGGTGGAACGATAACTACTTCTGGTGCTTATACAGTTCATACATTTACAAGTTCTGGAACTTTTACCCCAAGTGAGTCTTTGGATGTTGACTATCTTGTGGTTGCCGGTGGTGCAGGCGGTGGTTCCGGCGGCGGTGGAGGCGGTGCTGGGGGCATGCTTACTGGTACTCTTGCTGTTACAGCGCAAGCATACACAATAACTGTTGGAGCAGGAGGAGCCGGAGGAACAACTAATGGAGCCGGGTCTAATGGTTCTAACTCAGTGTTTTCATCGGTTACATCTACCGGTGGTGGAGGTGGTGGTGCTAGAGATGCAAATGGTGCTTCTGGTGGTTCTGGTGGTGGAGCTGGAATAACCGGCACTCCTAGAACTGCAGGAACTGGAACTGGTGGTCAAGGAAATAATGGTGGTGCTAATGCTACCTCATCAGTCTTTGGTTCTGGTGGTGGGGGTGGAGCCGGCGCTGTTGGTGCTGATGGAACTACCAGTGTGGGTGGCAATGGTGGCGCGGGAACTTCAAGTTCTATTTCTGGTTCGGCTGTGAACTATGCCGGTGGTGGAGGCGGTGCTACTCACAATGGAGGTGGGGGTGGCCCTGGAAGTGGTGGTGTAGGTGGTGGTGGTGCTGGAAATAATCCTGGTGTCGCCGGAACAGCAAATACAGGTGGTGGTGGAGGCGCAGGTCAATCTGAAAATGCTGCTGCTGGAGCTGGTGGTTCTGGTATTGTAATTATAAGATATATCACACCAGTAGGATTACAAGCAACTGGAGCAATTTTCTCAGACAAGGTTGTTCTCGGAGGAACTGCCGCTTCTGCGAAGCTTCATGTTATTTCTGCTACCGAACAACTACGCCTCGGCTACGACACTTCCAATTACAATGCATTTACTGTTAGTTCTGTCGGTTCACTTACTATTGCGGCAACCGGCACTAATCCAAACATTACTTTAACACCGGGAGGAACGGGCTCTTTACTTATTGCCTCAGGAGTAACCACTGGTACAACCACCACCAGCGGTCTTAGCCTATCAGCCAATTCTCTCACCACAGGTACCGGCCTTTATGCCGCATCTTCCACTTTAACTTCCGGATTACTGGTTAACTTGCAAGTCTCCGGCACTGCGGCAGCTGCTTCGCAAACTGCTCTAAACATTCTAACCGCCGGAGCAACCGCTACGAATGCCATTACTACTTATGGTGCGCAAATTTCTAATACTCATACCAATGCAACGAGTGGCACCAATGTCGCTCTCTACCTGAACGCCTCCGGCGCTACCACTGCCAACTACGGATTGATAGTGAATGCGGGCAGAGTGGGAATCGGGACAACGGCGCCGGGAGCATTATTATCTCTTGGACTAGCAGGAACGACTAAAGGAGTTATTAACTTTGCGGGCAATACATCAGGTGTAGTTACGGTCCAACCAGCA
>Ga0209515_10003588_pt1 | contig 21933 bp, 20 predicted proteins | sample Subgroupgradi54m_FD_187454 | JGI IMG/M metagenome (GOLD analysis project Ga0209515, IMG submission 187454) | Subsurface groundwater microbial communities from S. Glens Falls, New York, USA - GMW60B uncontaminated upgradient, 5.4 m (SPAdes)... ... | reverse complement strand
CTCATTGGTTCCAGATTGGATCAGATGACCTTCATCCATGACCAAAATCCGGTCTGCATTTTGAATGGTGGAAAGCCGGTGGGCGATGCAAAATACAGTTCTTCCGCTCATTAATTGTTCCAGCGCCTGCTGCACCTGGCGCTCACTTTCGGTATCGAGCTGGGATGTGGCTTCATCCAAAATTAAGATGGGCGGATTTTTCAGAATCGCTCGGGCAATGGCCAATCTTTGTCGCTGACCACCTGATAAGGTGACCCCTCGTTCGCCGATGACAGTGCTAAATCCTTGCGGAAGCACGCTAATGAATTCATCCGCGAAGGCAGCTACCGCTGCTTGCTTGACCTCTTCTAAGGAAGCGTCCAAACGTCCGTATGCAATATTTTCAAACACGGTGGCATTAAAGAGAAATGTTTCCTGAGTCACAATGCCGATCCGGTCGCGAAGAGACTGGAGCGTGTAATCGCGAATATCAATTCCATTAATCAAAATGGCGCCTTGAGTCGGATTATAAAAACGAAGCAGCAAATTCACGATGGAGGTTTTTCCGGCGCCGCTGGTTCCTACGAGCGCAATAATCTCTCCGGCTTGAACGTTGAAATCTAAGTTCTTCAACACTTGTTTTCCCGGCTCGTATTCTAGAAAAACATGATCGTAACGAATCGTTTTAATCACTCGATCTAAAGTCAAAGCTCCCTGCTGTTTTTGGACTTCCACGGGCTCATCCATTAACTCGAATATTCGGGCGCCGGCCGCCACCGCTTGTTGGAGTGAAGAATTGGCTTTGCTTAATTTTTTAAGCGGCTCGTAAAACAGAAAAAGTGTCGTGACAAACGAAGCGAATCGGTCCAGCGGCAATACTCTCATGCCGTACCAAATCGCAAACGAAGTTCCGAGGGCACCAATGACCTCAATGAGTGGCCGCTGAATAATCATGATGCGCAAAGAGCGTTTCAAAAAGCCAAAAACGTGTTTGTGGATCGCTTCAAACTTGCGAATTTCATATGGCTCCATGTTAAATGCCTTCACGACATTCATGCCGCTAAATGTTTCCTGCATTTCCGAATTGATATTGGCCAGCTGTTCCTGAACTTTCTTTTCTGTTTTTCTGAGTTGTTTTCCCAAATAAATAAGCGGAAACAAAACCAATGGAAAAATAGTCAGCGCTGCCAAAGCAAGCGGCCCGCCCCAAAAAAATACCAATGGAATCTGAAATAAAATGACGAGCGGCTGTTTTGCCAGATCGACAAAAACATCGGTCACGCCGGCCTGAATCACATTGACATCATTCATCGTACGACTCATCAGTTCGCCGGTTCTGCCTTTGGAATAAAAACGCATGGATAAATGAACCAAGTGCGCGTACAAATCATCGCGAATTTTCCGGACTGCGCGAAGACCTACCACCGACATTTGGTAACGAGAAATGTATTCAAATACGCCGCGGAATAAAAAAACGCCGATGAAGATAAAAGGAACGAGAGCGGTGGAAAATTGAATATGAGATCCGGATAGAAAATCCGGATTGAGCTTCTCAAGGAATCCTATTTTGGGGATGGGTGGAAGCGCTACGTAGTCTTTATTCTGAAGGCCGTTGAGGACAATAAAAACAGTCGCGGAAATCAGCGAATGAGCCAATGTATACAGAAGAGTGCACACTCCTGCTAGAATCAAACGAGTCCGATAAGGCTTCAGGTATCCGAGCAGCCGCTTATAAATGTCCATGGTTTGGTGATTCTAACAGGAATGAGGGATACTGTCATCTCCTGCCTTTGTCATTCCCGCACGCTTTAAGCGGGAATCTATGATTGTGGATCCCCGACACGTTTTCGGAGAAGAACGTCCAGTTCTTCCCGAACACTTTCGGAGATGACACTTCGTGTCAATTAAAAGATGACGCTCCCAGGGGTTTGTGTTACAATTTCGGTTCAACTTTCCAATTCTATCGTGTTGAATCAAATTAAGTTATGAAAAAACTCAGAGCTGCCGTTATCGGCGTAGGTCATTTAGGCAAAGAACACGCGCGCATTTACAGCCAGTTGCCGAATGTCGAGCTCGTTGCCATTTGTGATCTTGATTCGACCAAAGAAGAACGCGCTCAAGTGCTCGGCACCCACTTTACCACTAACTACAAAGAGATTTTAAGCTCCGTTGATATCGCCAGCATTTCCACTCCGACTGCCTCTCATTATCAAATTGCCCGGGAAGTTTTAAGCGCCGGAGTTCATACACTAATCGAAAAGCCGATCACCTCGCAGCTCTCAGATGCGGATGAATTAATTGATATTGCCAAAGAAAAAAAGCTTACATTAAAAGTCGGACATGTCGAGCGCTATAATGCCGGATTTAAGCGCGTGGAGCAGATCGCCAAAAATATTCGGTTCTTGGAAATTCACCGGTTGGGTCCTTTTAACCCTCGCATTTCGGATTGCGGTGTCGTTTTGGATCTAATGATTCATGACATTGACATTGTGCTTCAGTTGGTAAAATCTGAAATTGCTTCCATCGATGCCATTGGCATTCCGGTTTTAACTCCTTTTGAGGATATTGCCAATGTTCGGATCAAATTTGAAAATCAGACCATCGCCAACTTAACGGCTTCGCGTTTGACTCCAGAAGCTCAGCGCAAAATTCGGATTTTCCAAGAAGACGCTTATATCTCACTGGACTACGCAGCTCAGAAAGGACAAATCTTCAGAAAGGCTTCTCTTCCCCAAGCACTGTTTGGCGGGTTCGCCACAAAGCTTGGCGCAATCCGTCCGGACAAAGAGACGAATCTCGCCGCGTTTTTTGGCGGAAAAATCAGCCGCGAAGATATTGAAATTCAAAAAGAAGAACCGCTCAAAGCGGAGCTGGAAGATTTTGTTCATTCCGTGGAAAAAGGCTCTTTGAACGGTAAACCCGACATCCAAGCGCGAGAAGCGCTGAAAGTGGCTTTGCAAGTCCTGCAATCCATCAAAGAAAACGCTCCCCAACCCCTTCATGTCTCATTCTAAAAAAATATTCCTGATTGCCGGTGAGGCATCAGGAGATTTGCAGGCCGCCGCTTTAATTCGGGCGCTCAAAACGCAACATCTCAATCTTCATTTTCGAGGCCTTGGCGGCTCTTTAATGGCGGCCGAAGGAATGGAGCTGGTTCATGATTTAACCAAAGAAGCAGCGCTGGGACTGGGCGATGTGCTCAGAAAATATTTTACGTTCCGGCGAATTTTCTACGAGGCGCTCAAAGAAGTTCAGAACTACAAACCGGACGTTATCATTCTCGTCGATTACCCAGGCTTTAATCTGCGCTTTGCCAAAAAAATCAATAAAGCGGTTCCGATTATTTATTACATTTCTCCGCAAATTTGGGCGTGGGGAGCAAAGCGCATTCATGCGATTCGGCGCTATATCGATCATTTGATTGTCTTTTTTCAATTTGAACGTGAGCTGTATGAACGTGAACAAGTTCCTGTAACTTGGGTGGGTCACCCGCTGGTAGATTTGGCCAAACCAAGCCGCGCGCGCGGTGATCTCAGAACAGAATTTTTACCGGCATCGCCAAGGGCAAAATTAATTTCACTGCTTCCCGGCTCGCGGGAATCTGAAGTGAAACGAATGCTCCCGGAAATGTTAGCCGTGGCCGCACTCATCCACCAAAAATCACCAGACGTTCGGTTTATTCTTTCCCAATCCCCTACGCTTCCAGTTTCTCTTTATCAGTCGATTGTGGCTCAATGTAAACCCACGTTCATGTTATCCGCCATTCGAAACAGAAGTTTCGATCTTCTTCATGCCAGTGATTTTGCCATGGTTTCTTCAGGCACTGCAACGCTGGAAGCCGCCTTGGCCGCCACACCTTTCGTCATTTTCTATAAAACGGCGCAATCCACGTTTTTCTTGGGCCGGCATTTGATTCGAATTCCGTACATTGGTTTGGTTAATGTTGTCGCTGGACGAAAAATTGTTCCGGAATTTATTCAACATGAAATTCATCCTGAGACGATTGCCCAAGAAGCTTTGTATCTGCTGAATCACGAAGATTTGAAGGACAAGATGATTGCTGATTTATTGCAGGTACGCCAGAAATTAGGAGAGCCCGGAGCTGCAAATCGGGCAGCAGATGCAGTGCTGAAATTTCTGTCATTCCCGCGCCCGCTAAAATACAGCGAGGTCCGACGGGTCTCGCCAATCTCTGTGGCGGAAAAGCGGGAATCCAATAAATTGGATCCCCGATAAAAGCATTCGGGAATGACACAAGTAGTAGTTACAGATTGTACTGCTTTACCTTGTACCCTAAAATCCGTTCAGTCAGACCGAGCATGTGGGCGGCTTTACGTTTGTTGCCGCCTGTCTTTTGAAGGGCTTGGACAATCATTTGACGCTCTAAAGTTTCAACTGCCTTGGGCATCGTCTCGGAATTATTGGATAGCTCGGAAGCCTGAGCATAAACGGGTTTAATGTTCGCGCGCAAATCCATTGGAAAATGTTCTCTGCCAATGACTTCGTCTTTGCACATAATGACTGCCCGCTCAAGCGCGTTTTCCACTTCTCTAACGTTTCCCGGCCAGGAATAATTCATGATGTATTCCCAAGCTTCGTCTGAAATTCGTTTGGTCTGCTTCTTATTTTCCTGATTTACTTTTTCCAGAAAATGATGAACCAAAAGAGGAAGATCTTCTTTACGCTCCCTGAGCGCCGGCATAAAAATAGGAACCACATTTAATCGGTAATAAAGATCTTCCCTGAACCGCCCCTGCTGGACGTCGTGTTCTAAGTCTTTATTCGTTGCCGCAATCAAACGAATATCGACTCGAATCGTTTCGACTCCGCCAACCCGTTCAAATTCTTTTTCCTGAAGAACTCTCAGCAGCTTAATTTGAATCGACAGCGGAATATCGCCGATTTCATCCAAAAAAAGTGTTCCCGTATGGGCCAATTCAAAACGGCCGCGTTTCATGGCATTGGCGCCGGTAAACGCTCCTTTTTCATAACCAAAAAGTTCGCTTTCAAGAAGCGTCTCAGGAAGTGCCGCGCACGAAACTTTTATGAATGGTTTGTCTGCGCGATCACTGTGATAATGAACGGCACGCGCCACGAGCTCTTTTCCCGTTCCACTTTCACCGCGAATTAACACGGTTGCTTTTGTGGTGGACACCAAATCAATAGAAGAAAAAACGCCTGCCATTCGTTTACTTTCACCAATGATGTTGACCGGATGGAATTTTTTCTTAAGTTCACTTTTCAGTCTTAAATTTTCGGTTGTCAGGGATTCTTTTTCTTTCTCAACCAATTGATGAATTCTCACCGCCTGCGCAATCATGGAACCGATAATGGTCAGCACGCGGACATCTTCATCAAACGAAATATCTTCTTGAAATAACCGATCAACGCTTAAAGCGCCGATGGTTTTGTCCCGCAATTTGATCGGAACGCAAAGAAAAGCAATATTGGATCGTGTCAGATCTCGTGATTTGGTTCGATTCAGAAATAAAGGTTCTTTGCCCACATTGGGCACCACAATGGCCTCACCGGCGGCCACCACTTTTCCCGTAATTCCTTCACCAAGTTTATATCGGCCCCGTTTGATTTCCTCAAGGTCCAGGCCTGAAGCAACTTCGATTGAAAGTTCATTGGTTTCGGGATCTAAGAGTGTAATCGTGCCACGTTCCATGCCGAGTTGACCATGAAGAATGTTGAGAATACTTTTCATCACAGTTTCCAAATTCAGGGAGGATGAAATGGCGATTGAGATCTCGCTGAGAGCGCTGAGTTCTTTGGCTCTGGAATTTGATCCATTAATGGTTTTCATTTACCCTTTGCTGACCACGGTCATTTTGTGTTGATTGGCCCGTTCCATAAATTCCTGATGATTAAGTAAAATCGTTTTGCCCGCTTCAAACGCCAGCGCGCGGGCTTTGGCTTGAATCAAGGCATCCAAGGTTTTCAGTCCAATGGTGGGAACGTCAAAGCGCATGTCCTGGTTTGGTTTTGCCACTTTAACAACTGTCACCTGCCCCGAACCCAAACGTCCGCCTCTTAAGATAGCCTCATCTGTTCCTTCAATCGCTTCAACTGCCAAGACAGCTTTATCTTTAACGACAACGGTTTGTCCAATATCGAGCCGTCCCATTTCTTTGGCCAGCGTCCAGCCAAATTCAATATCAGCCAATTCTTCTTTCGAAGGTTTTCGTTTGGTCAAGATTCCTTTTTTAGGAAGACTCTGGTCGGTTAGAAAAGAAACGCTGGAAAGCAGTTTGATTCCTTTTGAATTTAAATGTGTGGCGATGGCTCCGAGCAGTGAATCATCAGAATGGTTTTTGACTTTGGTGAGGGCTTTGACCATTTCAAAATCAGGCCGGATATCACCTTTTAGTAAATTTTTCTTCGTAATTTTACCAGCCATGATTACCTGTTGAATGTGTTCGCGTTTAAAAAAATCGACGACCGCGCCCAATTGGCCCAGCCGAATCCAATGGGTCGTATCGGCTAGAGATTCTAGGTAAGGATCTGTTTCTTCACGAATAGCGCAGAGGGCAACTCGAAGGCCTTGGCTTTTTGCTTCTTTCAAAACCAGTTCCGGAAAGGAACCGTTTCCTGTGATGAGACCTAAAGATTGATTCATTTTCCTCCCGAAAACGAAAACAGAATTGTACCATAAAATACAATTTTGTAGGAAATTGAAAAAAATGGCTGGGAATTACTTGCAAATACCGCGTTCGGATTCTTCTAGAAACTTGATGATTCTGGAAATTGAGGGGTTGGAAGCGAGGTCCTTTTTCAGACTTTCAATGGCATTTTTCGTGGCCAATTTGGAGCGGAAAATGATTTTAAACGCCCGCTTCAAAAGGAGGCGTTCCTCTTTAGGTAGTTCGGCCCGTTCCATGCCAACGACATTGAGTCCATACGCTTTGGCCGGATGGCCATCCACCATAATAAAAGGCGGAATGTCCTTAACAGCTTTTGAGCTTCCTCCGATAATGGCCATATAACCGATTTTGACAAATTGATGAACACCAGCCAAACCGCCGATGACCGCGCGGTCTTCCACAATCACGTGACCAGCTAAAGTGCCTGCGTTGGCAATAATGGTTTTATTTCCAATGATGCAGTTGTGCGCCACGTGAGCATAAGCCATAATTAAATTGTCATCCCCTATCACGGTTTCGGTGCCATCATCGGTTCCGGGATTGACCGTAACATATTCGCGGATTTTATTTCGGTCGCCAATTTTTAAATAAGTAACGCCGCCTTTATATTTTTTATCTTGGGTGACACTTCCAATCACAGCACCGGTAAAAATACGATTCTCCTTGCCGATGGTCGTGTGCCCTTCAATCGTAACGCGTGCGCCGATTTCCGTGCCGTCGCCGATAACCACATTGGCTTCGATAATCGAAAAAGGTCCAATCATAACACCCGAGCCGATTTCGGCTTCAGGATCTACGATGGCGGTCGGATGAATAAATGTTTTTTTCGTCTCGACGCTCATTACTTATTTGACTCCACAAGAGCAAATTTAACTTCTGCTTCACATACCAATTTATCGCCGACATAAGCTTTTCCGCGGCATTGACCCGTTTTTGAGCGGATTTTAATGACTTCGGCTTCAAGCCTGAGCTGATCTCCCGGATGAACGGGCTGTCTGAATTTGACGTCTTCAATCGTCATAAAATAAGCGAGTTTCCCCTGATTCTCAGGACGGCTTAACATCAAAACTCCGCCCACTTGAGCCAACGCTTCTAAAATTAGAACTCCTGGCATCACCGGGTGGCCAGGAAAATGGCCCTTAAAATAAGATTCATTAATGGATACGTTTTTAATTCCCACGGCTTTTTCACCGGGAATCAGTTCGATAATTTTATCGACAAAGAGAAACGGATAGCGATGGGGAATAATTTTCTGGATCTCATTAACGTCCAACTGCCGTGATGGCTGCTTGGGATGACTCATAGAATTTTTTTTCTCCTTGCCAAATTTGGCACGTAGCTGAGCGACCAATTTCATATTTTGATTATGGCCGCTCCGACAAGCGATGACATGGCCCCTTAAAGGCTGCCCCGTTAAATACAAATCTCCCAAAAGATCCATCACCTTATGGCGACATGCTTCATCTGGAAATCGAAGTGTATTTTGGATCGGTAAATCATTTTCAAACACAAGCGTATTGGCCAGATCGGCGCCTTGACCAAACCCTTTAGATTTTAAAAGAACGGCTTCTTCTTTTAAACAGAAAGTTCTGGCTGGGGCAATTTCCCGTTCAAAAACTTCCGGTGTCACGACAGAACTAAAAAATTGATCGTGAAGATCCCGATGCTGATAACTTAAAGAATAAGAAAGTTTCAAACCTTCCCGATAAGGCAAAACAATAATAGATTGGCCGCCCTCATCCAGATAAACAGGCTCCGTCACGTATAGATAATTTCGCGGGTGTTCTTGAGTGGTGAAACCAACTTCTAAAAAGCGGTCTAAAAATTCTCTGGCGCTGCCATCGAAGCCCGGGATTTCATCCCCTTTGATTTCAATGATCGCATTGTCAATGCCGAGGCCGTGGAAGGTGGCCATTAAATGTTCAACGGTGTGGATCCGAGCTCTTCCGCTTCCAAGCGATGTTTGACGGCCTTCACCCCTTTGAATGGATTCGGAGGTGGCGGGAATGGGAGTGCGATCTCCCTCCAAATTGACATGAATAAATAAAATTCCTGTGTCCGGCGGGGCGGGCTTAACAAACAGTTCGGCTTCGTGACCGGTATGTAGCCCTCGTCCCTTAAAAGCCAGTTCCTTACGAAGGGTTTTCTGTAGTTCCATTTGGATTAACCGGATACGACGCGCTTAACGCTTTCCTTTCTTATAACGATCGTTCAACTCTTTGAGAATGTCAGGGGTTACATCAAAACGCTTATCTTTATAGAGAAGCGCTTTGTCATTGAAAATAATGTCGAATCCTTTACGCTCACCGTATTGAGTCATAAGGTTCTCAATATCTTGAAACACTTCCCTTACGGCTTTATTGCGCTTCTCGCCAAGAGTCTTACGGACTTCATTATCAAAATTTTCGAGTTCTTTCATTTTGGCATCAATGGCATTTTGCTTTTCCGCGCGTGCATTTTCCGCCAAAAGAGCCTGTTCATCACGAAGCCGTCTGATTTCGTGAACGATGGCATCCCGTTCTTCTTGTTTTAATTTGCCTTCGGTTTGAAATTCTTGGTCGTATTTTTTAGTTTTTTCGTAATCATCGAATATTTTTCCGATGTCAACGGTTGCAAATTTTTCTTTAACGGCAGCCCAGGCCAAACCGCTCGTGCTTAGGAAAACCATTACGATCAAACCGATGGAAAAAAATAATCGAGTCAAATTTTTGTATGTCACGGGAAAATCTCCTTTTTACTTGATGTGAACAATGACCTATAAATGACGTTACAGAATAGCATTATTGCCAGATTTTTAAAAGCTTCTACTTAGACTAAACTCGAAGCGGCCGTTTCGATCTTTGGTATCACGATTGACGAACGGAAAGCCGTAATAAAAGGCCAAAGGTCCGATGGGCGTATTAATTTTAAGACCCGGACCGGCGCTAACTCGAAATTCTCCAAAATCAAGCTTGTAACTGTTGCGTTCCACGTCGCCAGCGTCCACAAAAATAGCACCTTTAAAATTATCTAAATAAGCGATCGGAAAGGTGTATTCCAAATTAACGATCGCCATGGTATTACCGCCGATGGCGCTTCCGCCTTCGATCGGGCCAACGCGTTTGAAATTGTAACCGCGAACGGTTCCGTAGCCGCCGGCAAAGAAACGGTCGAAGACAGGAACTTGTTTGGATCCCAAATCATCGGCAGCTCCGGCGCGCATCCGCCATTCGATGACGTGCTTGCCTTCTTTGAAGCTCCAATATTTTGTCGTGTGAGCCTGCAAAATATAATAATCTTGATCACCGCCCAGGAAAGTTCCGATGAGTTCACCGGAAACACCAGCCACCCAACCTTTGGTTGGATTAAACGTATTGTCGCGTGTGTCACGACTGATAAACATTTTCAGGCGACTCAACCAATTTTTGCCGCTAAACAGCAAAACATCCTTGGAGGCGTCACTTTCGATATCAAACAAGTTAACCCGTTCCAGTCGATATCCCAAACCGGCCCGAATAAATTCGGTGAAGGCTTTTGAAAATGTATTGCCCACACCCAAGCGCTCTTCGCGAAAATCAACGTTTCTATTTTCGGTGCGCGTATCGTAAACATCGAAACCATAAGAAATGGGTTTATTAAAGAGATAAGGTTCGGTAAAGTTGAATTCGAAATCACGCGTAATAGTTCCCCATCTTCCCTTCAGCGATAAACTTTGACCGCCACCCGTAAAGCGCGGCCAATTCATCAAATCAAAATTACGCTGAGCGATTTCGGCAAATCCGATAAATTGATCGATGGAGCTAATGCCGGCGCCGAAGGAAAGTTCTCCGGTGCGCTTTTCTTTAACCTGGAAAACAATATCTCTTCGGTTCGGAATGGGAGTCGGCTCTGTGTCATAAGTTACTTCTTCAAAGTAACCCAAATTCTCAAGCCGCTGTTTGGATCGGTCCAGAGCATCACCATCAAACTTCTCACCTGGCTTCAGTCTTAATTCCCGCCGAATGACGATATCTTTTGTTTTTGTGTTTCCCCTAATCTTAACCTTCTCAATAAAGTAAAGATCACCTTCCGTAATGTTATAAGTCAGATCCACTTTCCCGGTGCCCCGATTGAGCTGAACGTCCGGCACAATTTGAATGTTCATATAGCCAAACCGGTGATAAAAATCCCGAATGCGTTCAATTTCTTCAGATAATCCCTGTTGTGAGAATGCAGAGCCGGGCAGTAATTTAAGCCGCTGCCAAATTTCACTTTCCGGAAAAATTTTAACGCCTTTAACGTCCACTCGGCCTGTCTGATAACGCTTGCCTTCGTCAACCGTAATGACAACCGTGATTTTGCCTTTTTGTTCATCGTATTCAAACTCATGGCTGATTCGGACATCCAGGAATCCTTGGGATTGATAGAAAGCAGTCAAGCGGTCGATATCTTCCTTGAATTTATCTTCTTTAAAGGAACCGAAACGGAACAACAAAACATTTCTGGCCTTGGTTTTCATTAATTTCAGAAGCCGTCTGGGTTTAAATGATTGGATTCCTTCAAACCGAACTTCCCGAATTTTAAATTTGCCGCCTTCGTCAACCGTTATGATTACCGTCGCTTCTTTAGTGGCGTGATTTAACTCAACGCGGTGAAACACTTTAACAAATCGGAATCCCTTATTCGAATAACGTTCCCTGACTTTATTCATTCCTTGATTAATGGCATACTCATCCAAAACTTGGCCTTCAATCAAACCCAAATCTTTGCGGATGTCCCGTTCCTTCACAATTTTATTTCCTTCAAGCAGAATGCGCCGAACCACCGGCTTTTCATCCACCACCACGATCAAGTGAGCGCCTTCGGTGGTTTCTTCAATATCAATTCTCAGATCTTGAAAAAAACCGGTCGCGTAAAGACGCTTCACATCTTCATTAATCATTTGCTGATTAAGCTCAACACCCGGGCGGGTTTTCATATTATTCAAAACGGTGCTGGTGCTAATGACTTGATTGCCGCGCACATCAATGCGAATTACTTTCAGGGTTTTCGACTGATTGGCAGACCGATCTTCCTTTTCTTGGGAATATGAAAAAGGAGAAAGTGAGAGAGTTAAAAAAACCGTCATTGCGAGGCAGCAATACAAGCGATGCCGCCGGTTGGTTAAGCGGCGGTCGGCCGCTTGGTTCTCCGGTGCCGGACGGTTGGTCCGGCGAAGCAATGACTTTAGGTCTTGATTATTGGAGTATATCATTAAAAAGCGGCTGTTTTTTCCCTATGGAATTCTGGATTTTCAAATCGAGTCCATTCTTTTAAGAACAGGAGTTCGCACGATCCTACTGGGCCGTTTCGTTGTTTGGAAATGATGGCTTCTGCTTTGTTTCTGTTTTCTTCAGACGGATGATAATATTCCTCACGAAACAAAAAAACAACAACATCCGCATCTTGTTCGATGGCGCCGGATTCCCGTAAATCTGAAAGCTGCGGACGATTTCCGGTACGAGATTCAACGGCGCGAGACAATTGACTGGTGGCGATCACCGGAACCCGAAGCTCACGAGCAAGAGCCTTCAGCGACCTGGAAATTTCCGTAATTTCTTGCTGACGGTTTTCACCGCGCGATCTGGCATCCAAAAGCTGCAAGTAATCTACGATGACCAATTCAATTCCAAATTGGGCTTTGAGTCGCCGCGCTTTGGCTCTCATTTCAAGAATGGTCATGACGGGTGTGTCGTCTATATAGAGAGGCGCCTCCGAAAGTTTTCCGGCTGCACTGGTCAATTTTGGCCAATCCGCGTGGGATAAATATCCGGTTCTGACTTTTTGGGCATCCACGCGCGCATGAGAACACAACATGCGCTGAACCAATTGCTCTTTACTCATTTCCAAAGAAAAAAAGGCAACCGGTTTGTTGAGCACGACACTTGCATGTTCGGCAATGCCGCATACGAAGGCCGATTTTCCCATCGACGGACGTCCAGCCATAATAATTAAATCCGACGGCTGAAGCCCGGCCGTTTTACTGTCAAAGTCATGAAAGCCCGTCGCAACGCCGGTGACGTGTTCTTTGCGCTGATACAAATGATCAATCGCTTCGATGGAATCCTTAATGATTTCGTTCATGCGGACAAATTTGCCTTCGATCCGTTCCTGGCTAATGTCAAAAATCATCCGCTCGGCGCGGTCCAAAATCTGGCTGCCTTCTGAAGAAGGTTCAAAACTTTCTTGAATCACTTGCGTGGCAGTCTGAATTAAATTACGAAGGAGTGCTTTTTCTTTTACGATTTTGGCATGGTATTCAACATTGGCAGCGCTGGGAACTTGGGATGTTAATTGAGCCAAATAGCTTGCCCCGCCAATAGCTTCTAGCTGTTTTCTTTTTCTCAGTTCCTCGGTCATCGTAATCAGGTCAATGGCCTGGGTCCTGTCAAACAAACTGACCATGGCTGAAAAAATTAATCGGTGAGCTTCGGAATAGAAGAAGGATTCGGAAAGAAGTTCGAAGGAGCGGTACACAGCATCGGGTGCAAAGAGCATCGCCCCTAAAACGCTTGCTTCGGCTTCTAAATTTTGAGGTGGAATCTTTTCAACGAGGCTTTCGTGAATGTCCATGAATGGAAATAACCTCAGGCCTGCGTGACAATGACTTTTAATTGAGCTTCGACTTCTAAATGAAGCTTAATCTTAATTCGATATTCTCCTACCTGATGAAGGGGTTCGGTTTCGATATGCCGCTTATCAATTTCGAAACCTTCTTTCTTAAGCGCCGCTTGAATGTCTTGACGAGTCACAGAACCAAATAATTTTCCTTCTTGACCCACACGAACTTTCAACACACAAGCCAATTGATTCAGCTGTGTAGAAAGCTGCTCCGCTTTTACTTTTTCCTGGACCCTGGATTCTTCAGCCCGTTTCTTCTTGGCTTCCAAAAATCTCAAGCCGCCTTCTGTAATCGGAACCGCCAGCTTGCGGGGAATCAAATAATTGCGGGAAAACCCATCGCGTACTCGGATTCGTTCTCCAGCCTTACCAATATTGGTGACGTCCTGCGTTAAGATCACTTCCATATATATTCCTTAATCTATTTGAAAGGCAATCAATGCACTATGACGGGTCCGCTTAATGGCTCGGGTTAACACTCTTTGGTGTTTGGAGCAATTACCGGTAATCCGTCTGGGAATAATTTTTCCCTTCTCGGTCAGAAACTTTTGAATGATCTCGTTGTCCTTAAAATTAATGGATGAGCCTTTTTCACCGCAAAACCGGCAAACTTTTTTGCGAAATACCCGTCCACGGCCCCGATCCGGACCCCGGCCGCCTTCTCTTCCTTCACCACGGCCGCCGGCACTGCGACCACCGCCTGTAGAACGTTCGCCTCTTCCTCTTGATTCTTCTCGATACATATGAAATGAACTCCCCTTAATTACTATCATTCCCGCGAAAGCGGGAATCTATTTATGGATCCCCGACACATTTTCGGAGAAGAACGTCCAGTTCTTCCTGAACACTTTCGGAGATGAGCGACAAGCTCATCCCGAAAAGTGCTCGCGCAAAGGCGCGCAGCGAAGTGCTCCGCGCATTAAGCGCGAGCGTTAAAACACAAGCGGCTTTGCCGCATTCGGGGATGACATATTGTTTTAGAATGGAACTTCGTCGTCGGGTGCAAGTTCATCCTTGGAAACTCCGACAGAACCGCTTTTAGCCTCTAAATTGTCATCGATCACAACATCTTCGTGAGACTCTGCAGAACTTTGTGCGGGCTTTGCCGAACCGCGAGATAAAAACTGAACATTTTGCGCGACGACTTCAATGGTATTCCGTTTCGTTCCGTCGGTACCTTCCCAACTTCTGCTTTGAAGCCGCCCTTCCACAAAAACGGGACTTCCTTTTTTGAGATATTCGTGACACACCTCGGCGCGCTTGGCCCACACCACAACGCGGATAAAATTAACGTCTTCTTTTTTTTCACCGGTGTTGGATAAATAAGTTCGGTTAACAGCAATAGTGAATGTGGTAACGGGCTGACCGGAAGGAATATAACGAAGTTCAGGATCGCGGGTTAAATTACCCATTAAGAGAACACGGTTCAAACTGGCGGCCATTGAATTTTTTACCTTTTCTCGGCAGGAGCGCCGAGTTTCGCAGCAGCTTTATTTTTTTCTTTGATCACAATTGTGTATTTTAAAACATCTTCGCTTAAATCAAGCGAGCGGCGCAACTCACCCATTTTGTCCGGAGCCAATTCAAAATCAAAAGCGGCCACATAACCTTCCTTTGATTTTTTAACTGGATAACCGAGGAATCGTCTTCCCATCTCGGTCCGGTTTAAAATGTTTCCGCCGTTTTTTTTGACCAGCTCTTCAAACGAATTTTTGCTGTCCAAGCCAGTAACGGAGGGCGGAAAAATAATCAATGCATCATACTTCTTCAAAATAAAATCCTTCCTTTTATTTTAAATTTCGGGGCTTTAAGTCCGGTTGCTGGAATCTGAAAGCGAGACAATTTAACATAATTCTAGGGAAATAACAACCTTCTATTTCCCCTTAAATACCCTACTTCAACCATTCCAAACAGGCGTCGCACGCTTTTTCAATTTGCGGCTGAAGTTGGTCCCATTCTTCCTTGGAGAAACGGCCCAGAACATAATCCGTTAAATCTTGACCGCTTAAATCTTGGACGGCCACGCCCACGCGAAGGCGTGGAAATTCATTTGTTCCGAGCTCGCTAATAATTGATTCAAGACCGTGATGGCCGCCTGAACTTCCAATGGATCTGAACCGAATTTTTCCGAGGGGTAAATTGACATCATCAACGACAATCAAACAATCAGATGGCAGAACTTGAAAATGATCGCAAAGTGCCTTAACGCTGACGCCGCTCTCATTCATGTACACCGTCGGTTTCGCCAGCGTCACTTCTCCGCCGCGAAACGGAACCTGATTAATTTGGAATGGGCCTTTACCTTTCGCCCATTTGTTTTGATAAAGAGCATCGAGTACCAGAAAACCAACATTATGTCGGGTATGTTCGTATTTTGGTTCAGAATTACCAAGACCTACGATTAATTTCAATTATTTTTTCTCAGGCGCTTTTTCTTGCTTTTCCTGCTTAGGTTCGGGAGCGGCAACTTCCTCTTCTTCTCCTTCTTCCTTCTTCTTACCGATGACTTCCGGCTCTATCGCACCTTCCACCGGCTCAGCAACCTCTTCTGCTTTTGGCGCGTGCACAGTGACAATGACTTCCTCCGCCATAAATTGCGGCGTCACTCCGGACGGAAAAGTAAGATCACGAAGATGAATGGTATCGCCTATTTTGAGATTGGACACATCCGCGTCAATTCGTTCAGGAATACTGGTCGGCAAACATTCCACTTCAATTTCGTGGTGAACTACGTCCAAGATACCGCCTTCTTTAACGCCCGGCGCTTCACCTTTAACATGAAGCGGAACCTTCACTTTGATTTTTTCCGTCAGTGAAATGGCATTAAAATCAACATGCTGAATGGCATCCGTGGTTGGGTTGATTTGAATTTCCTTGATGACCACAGTTTTTTCAAATTTCTTGAACCCGTCGACGTTGAGCTGAATAATAACGTTCTCACCGGCCTTCGTGTGAATGACCTTTAAAAAATCATCCTGACTGACCTCAACTGAGGTGACCTTGATTCCATGACCATACACAACGGCCGGAATCCGTTTGGCGGCTCTCAATTTTTTGGCTTTCTGCTTTCCAATTCCTTCTCTCAAACTTGCATTTAATGGTACTGTTTTCATTTCTTCTTTCCTTCTTTCTAGATTTACGCCTCAACGGCGGATTTTTGAAACAAAAAACTAACGGATTCATTATGATGAATGCGTTGAATCGCCTCACCTAAAAGCGGCGCGACTGACAAAACCGTTATTTTTTTAATCATTTTTTCGCGCGGAATCGGAATAGAATCTGAAACTACGAGTTCTTTTAATTCTGATTTTTGAATACGCTCCACCGCCGGGCCTGCCAAAATCGGATGAACAATGGCGGCATAAACATCCAAGCTTCCGGCGTCTTTGAGCGCTTTAATGGCTTGAACAATCGAACTTCCCGTTGAAATCAAATCATCTACAATCATGACATTGTGATTTTTGACGTCACCAATAATGTTCATCACGCTTGTTTTTTCGGCGCTTTCGCGGCGTTTGTCGACAATGGCAAGAGGCGCGTTCAGCAGTTTTGAATAAGCGCGCGCCAATTTGATTCCGCCCACGTCGGGAGAAACAACCACCAGATTTTTAAGACGTTTTTTGAGAAAATATTTAATGATCACATTAATCGAATACAAATGATCCACGGGAACATCAAAAAATCCCTGAATCTGTCCGGCGTGAAGATCGAGTGCCAAAATCCGGTCGGTGCCTGCGCTGACGAGCAGATTAGCCACCAACTTGGCAGTAATCGGAACACGCGGCTTATCTTTTCGGTCCTGTCTGGCATAGCCGTAAAAGGGTAAAACAGCCGTGATTCGCGAAGCCGAAGCACGTCTTGCGGCATCAATTAAAATTAAGAGCTCCATTAAATGATCATTCGGCGGAGAACAGGTGGATTGAATAATGAAAACATCTTTGCCGCGAATGTTATCCTGAATCTGAACGTGCGTTTCCCCTTCCGGAAATTTGTCCACCAATGCATTGCTGAGCGGAACACCCAAATGACGGCAAATGGATTTGGCCAGTTGCAAATTCGAATTTCCGGTCAACACGGATAACTGTTTTCCGATTCCGTTAATCTTGCGGCTCATTTTGTTTTTTTCCTTTTATGTTTCTCAACTAATTTGGCGGGAATTCCAACCACTGTTTTTCCCGCAGGAATATTTTGTCCGGCCGGAAGTACTGCCCCGGCGCCGGTTTTCACTCGCTTGCCCACCGTTACCGGAGCAATGAAAATCGTATCGCAACCAATAAAAGCACCGTCGCGAATAATCGTTTTGTTTTTTGTTTTCCCGTTAAAATTGGCGGTAATCGATCCGGCACCCACATTGACGTTTTTTCCCACTTGAGCATCGCCCAAATAGGTTAAGTGTTTCACCAATGTTTTGGATCCGATTTTGGTTCGCACCACTTCCACAAAACTGCCGATCACCACGTCATCGTCAATTTTCGAACCCGAACGGATTTTGGCGAAAGGACCAATCTCGCAGCGGCCGCCAATGATAACATCACTTTCAATCCAGGTAAAAGGATGAATTATGGTATCCTTGCCGATTTTAACGCCTTTGGCAATAACCGTCTGGTGAGGGTCTAAGATAGTAACCCCTGCCTGAGCATGCCGCTTGATTTCCCGTTCATTTAAAATCTGATGCACCACGGACAATTCCTTTCGTGTATTGACACCTAAAATTTCGTTTGCGTCGTCAATTTTATGAGCCCGCACCGAGTGCCCGGCTCGGACAAAGGCTTCAATGACATCCGTTAAATAATATTCTTTCTTCTTCGAATTCTGCTTGATCGAAAGAAGTTTGCTAAATAATTTTTGCGCATTAAATACATAAATGCCGGAATTAATTTCGGTGATTTTGCGTTCATCATTACTTGCGTCCAAATGCTCGCGAATGCCGATGACGTCTTCGCCGCGTCTTAGGATTCTTCCGTAACCGGAAGGATCGTTGACATCGGCGGTTAAAATACTCGCTACCGCACCGCTTTTGCAATGCGTGGTCACGAGATCGCGAATGGTTTCAAATCGAATACACGGTGCATCCGCGGGTGACACCAACAAATCACCGGGCCAATTTTGAAATTCACTTTTGGCCTGGAGCACCGCATGACCTGTGCCGAGCCGAACTTTTTGCTCAATGAACGTAACTTTTATTTTCCTTCCCCCCTTGTGGGGGAAGGCTAGGATGGGGGGATTATCACCCCCACCTTTATCCTCCCCCATCAAGGGGGAGGAAAGTTTCTGTCTTATGTCTTTACGATTGCGTGTTCCAACCACAACTGCAATTTGCGTCACCCCGGCAGAACGCACAGCACCGAGAACATGTTCAATCAAAGATTTTCCGGCAGCTTTGTGGAGCACCTTCACCACATCCGAATTCATTCGTTCGCCGCGTCCGGCAGCCAAAATCAGCGCGGCAAGTTGTCTTTTCTTCCTTTTTAACATCGTCATTGCGAGAAGGCCGAAGGCCGACGAAGCAATCTCCGAGCTTGGGATTGCTTCGGCATCGCCAGATACGCTGCCTCGCAATGACACGCATTATGAGATCGCATCACTATCCTTTGATTCCGGAAAGCTTAATTCCTTCTACAAAATACCGCTGATTGAAAATAAAGAGCAACAGAATTGGGAAAATCATCATGAGCGAACCGGCCATCAGAAGCGTCCAATCCGTATTATGAAGACTCTGAAAATAGGCCAGCCCGACGGGAAGCGTAAATTTCTCATGAGAATTCAGTACAATCAAGGGCCACATAAAACTCATCCAATTTCCCATAAAGGTAAACGTTGTCAGCGTCGCCAAAGCCGGTTTTGATAAGGGCAGCAAAATGCGCCAGAAAATTCCAAAATAACTACAGCCGTCAATTTTGGCCGCGTCTTCCAAATCTTTTGGAAGTGTCAGAAAAAATTGTCTTAACATAAAAGTTCCGTAGGCTGTAAAAATCGGCGGAAGAATGACAGCTTTATAGGTATCAATCCAGCCGAGCGACTGAAGCAACATAAACACAGGAATCATTGTCACTGCACCGGGAATCATCATCGTTGCCAAATAAGCAAAAAAGATTTTATCTCGTCCCGGAAACCTGAGTCGCGCAAACGCATAAGCGGACAAAGCACTCGTGGTAACTTGTCCAAAAGTGGTCACAACCGTTACAAAAATCGAATTCATATAAAAACGCACGAACGGAACCACTTGGGCGGCCTTCACATAATTTTGCCAAACAAATGAGGTCGGAATCCAATCATACCACCAGGGTTTTAGATAAGAAAAAACTTCGCCGGGATGTTTCAGAGACGTTGTAATCATCCACAAAAAAGGCGCTAACATCGTGATTGCCCCGATGATTAAAAAAACGTACAGCAAGAACGAGCGCAAAAAAACCTTTCTGCGTTGTTCCCGGACTAAGCTTTGAACATCCAATTTTTCAGTCATGGCTTAATAATAATGAACCCGTTTTCCAAAAACTCTCCATTTCAAAATGGTAATCGCCAAAATAACCAAAAATAAAAACCACGAAATGGCTGCGGCGTAACCCATATTACCCCAGTCATAAAAATTCTTGAAAATATAGTAAATCAAAGTTGTCGTTGAACCGTTCGGACCGCCGCCCGTCATGATGTAGGCTTGATTGAATCCGCCCTGAAATCCCCCGATAATGGACATCGTGGCAATGAAAAAAGTAGTCGGCGAAATTTGGGGCCACGTCACCGCCCAGAATTTTTGCCAGCTGTTGGCGCCGTCAATTTCGGCCGCTTCATAAAGATCGCGCGGAACGCCTTGAAGCGCAGCCAAATAAAGAATCATATTGTAGCCACCCACCATTTGCCACACACTCATAATGATGAGCGCTGGTTTGGCCCAGGCTTCATCCGTCAGCCAATTAGGACCTTTGAGCGGAATATTAAAGAGCTCGCCAAATTTGGCAATGAGCGTATTTAAAACGCCAAAATCAGAATTGTAAATGAGCCGCCACAACACATAAATCGCAACGCCGGAGCAAATCGTGGGCAAAAAGTAAATTGTCCGGAAAATGACAATGCCTTTTAATTTCTGATTCAGCGCAAGCGCCATAATCAGCGATCCGCCAATGCTAAACGGAATCGCCGCCATCAACACCACCGTATTCCAGCAGTATTTCCAAAAATAGGTATCCGCAAACATTTGCTGGAAATTTTTAAGCCCGACCAATTCAAAAACTTTTGGCGACGAAATGAGATCGACCTTCATAAAGCTCAGCGCCAATGAAGCCAACACCGGCAGTGATGTAAACACCAAAAAACCGATAAAATTCGGCGCCAGAAAGCTGTAACCCGCAATCGCTTCTTTGGTAGAATCCTTAAGTTCTATTCTGGCCATTTTATCTTTCTGTCATCCCCGAATATTTTAATCGGGGATCCACAATCTTAGATTCCCGCTAAAAGCATGCGGGAATGACATTATCTTCTGTTATGCAGATTTAGGAATTGATTCCGATCGTTTGATTAACTCTGGCTGGGCTATGCCGTTGACCACGTCTCCATTAATGCGGCAAATCGCTACGTCTTTTTGCGACGGGATGTCATACATGACATCGAGCATGATGCTTTCCAAAATGGAGCGAAGCGCACGAGCACCGGTTCCTTTTTGAATGGCGCGATGCGCAATAATGCGCAACGCTTCCGCATCAAATTCCAGTTTTACATTTTCCAGTTCAAAGAAACGCTGATATTGTTTAATGACCGCATTCTTAGGCTCCGTTAAAATCCGGACCAAATCCGCCTCCGCAAGTCCTTTCAAGGTCGTAATGATCGGGAAACGTCCGATGAATTCTGGAATAAAACCATATTTGAGCAAGTCATCGGATTCGACATATTGAAGAATGTCTGTCACTTCGAAGGGCTTGTCTTTGTCGGCCTTTACGCCAAAGCCCATGACTTTTTGGGAAATCCGGCGTTCGATTAATTTATCCACATGCGAAAAAGTACCGCCGCAAATGAAAAGAATATTTTGCGTGTTGACTTGGATGTATTCCTGCTGAGGATGTTTGCGGCCGCCTTGCGGAGGAACGTTTGCAGTGGTTCCCTCCAAAATTTTAAGCAGCGCCTGTTGCACGCCTTCACCGGAAACGTCGCGGGTAATGGAAACATTGTCTGTCGTGCGGGCAATTTTATCGATTTCATCGATATAGATAATTCCAAGTTCTGCGCGTTTGACATCAAAATTGGCTACTTGCAAAAGACGAAGCAAAACGTTTTCGACGTCTTCTCCGACATAGCCGGCTTCCGTTAAACTGGTCGCATCGGCAATCGCAAACGGAACATCCAACAGTTTTGCGAGCGTACGGGCGAGCAACGTTTTTCCAGATCCCGTTGGACCGATTAATAAAATATTACTTTTCTCAAGCTCAACTTGTGATTCATCAGGCTTGTGAGTCACACGTTTGTAATGATTATGAATGGCAACAGAGAGTTGTTTTTTGGCGCGTTCTTGGCCAACGACATATTGATCAAGCCGCTGCTTAATTTCATGGGGTTTGGGAACTTGAAAGGAAAAAGGTTCGGCGGGTTTTGGTCCTCCCGAGCTAACCTCTTTGGTCATCATGTCATTGCAGGCGCGAATGCAAACGTCGCAAATATAAACGCCGGGTCCCGCAAAAATCTTCCGGACTTCCCTTCTTTT
>Ga0209515_10003586_pt1 | contig 21951 bp, 21 predicted proteins | sample Subgroupgradi54m_FD_187454 | JGI IMG/M metagenome (GOLD analysis project Ga0209515, IMG submission 187454) | Subsurface groundwater microbial communities from S. Glens Falls, New York, USA - GMW60B uncontaminated upgradient, 5.4 m (SPAdes)... ... | reverse complement strand
ATTCCCGCCTACGCGGGAATGACGGATTGTAAAGAAGCGTTAGGGACACTACACTAGTTTCCGATTTCAATTTGGTCTCCAATTTGCGTTTTGCTCCTTTCTATTGTTCCCCAAGGCAACTCCAACCCCCTGTTCGCCTTCCAATACATTTTACTAGTCTGCCAAGGTCTTAGCTGTTCCAAACCCACAACCTTATCGCCCTTATCAAGAAAAACAACGTCAATGGGATACTTCATAAAAAACATGTGAATGAGCGGAGCGAAGGAATGAATTACCAAAACCTCGTCTTCGGCCAATGGCGGCCGAATCAAAAGCCCGCCAATTTTCTGCCAAAAGCTTTTGGCAACAAAGATTTTTGCCGCAATTGCGGTTTTTTGTGTAACGTTTCTGATCAGAAATCCTATCTTAGCTAATTAGAAAATCACTGTAAGGTGGCGGGGTTGCTTTTTTCCAATTCCACAGCTTGTTGACGCATTGTTTGAGACTCGATAGTATTGCCAAGTTTTTCGTAACACTCGGCCATGTTTTTGTAAATATCAGGGTACACGGGGTCGATCGTAATCGCGGTTTTATAGCTTTCGATCGCCTCCTGACATCGCCCAAGCTTCCGATAGGCTTGCCCAAGCTTGTAATCGGTAAGAACATAATGAGGAAATAAAGTATTTATTTTTTGATAATCTTTAACCGCACTTTCGTAGTCTCCTTGATCAAAATTCGCCTGGCCAATAAAATAATTGGCCATCGTGTAATCAAGGCTTAGAATATCTACCTTGCCAAAATAATTTTTAGCCTTTGCATATTCCTTGAACTGCGCGGCCCCCCTTGCCCAGGCAAATACTTGATCTGACTTAAACCAAACAATGGGCCACTTGGCCAGCATTAGAAAAAATAATAACAGGAAAACGGAGAATGTTCTCCGCAATGAAGTAGAGAAAGACAGGGGATAAACCCACGTTTTACTCGCATCGCTCTTGTAACGAGAGGCAACCCCCGTTCCCACGCCCACTAAACACATATAAATCCACCCTGGGAAAACGAATCTCGGGGAAATTCCACTAAATAAATTCAAAATAAAAATAGCTAGCGCGCACAAACCATACCCCATCACCAAGTGTAAATCGTTGACGGCCCTTTGCTTAATTAATTGGCTCACCGCTTGCAAAAATTTTTTACCAATCATAAACCATAGCCACAAGAGCAAACTAAAACCAACGATTCCCAATTCGGCAAATGTTTCCAGAAACTCATTTTCGGCATGATATGTCATCCAAACGTGGCGCTTCTCCATGCGAATTATTTCCGCAGATCGGTATTTGGGGAAATGAACAGCAAAACCTCCTATTCCAACGCCAGTTATGGGATTGTCTTTAATCATGGAAATGGCGGCGGGCCACACATGTCTCAATAACTTGAAATCATGATTAGCCTGTTTTTGAAAATTTGACGCCAGCAATAAAACGGTCGCCAAAGAAATTACCATGCCAAGTAAAGGAAGCTTAAACGCAATACCCTTTCTATTAACCCAGAAAAAAACACAAGAAAAAATCAAACAAAGCAATACAAAACCAGCAAGGGCTTTCGGCGATTGTGCCCATGCCAAACATGCTGACGTCGGCAAAATAAGAAATGTCGCTACAATCCTTCTTACGCCAAAACGACCCCCCGAAGCCCGCGACAAACCCATCCATAACAAAGGAAACAGAACAACAATAAAACCGCCCAAAAGCTCTGGGTTCCCGGTGCTTGAAAAAACCCTTGAACCGAAAGCGCCTTTCCACGCAAAAGGATCTAACCCAAAATGTTGCAACGCGCCGTACGAAACAATAACGCCAAGAGCAGACACGGTTACATCCCAAATGTGTTCGGCCCAATAGGATTCGCCGAGTTCCGATAAGGCCGCAAGAAAAGTTAAAAGAAAAATAAAGCTGTTGAGAGCATAGTGAAAAGAAGCCGTTTTATAAGGATTCCAAAACCAAGATAAAATTAGCCAAATCACTAAAACCAACGCTGGTTTTGCAATGGATAAGGAGTTTACCGGAAGTTCTATACGACCAAATTCCAATGACCTCGCAATCCAGATGCCCGCGATAACCAGCATGCCCAACTGCATAATGGTTATTTTTATGGTATTTGAATCGTAAGTAACCAAACAGAAAACAACTGAAATAAGAAAAATGAGAAGACAAAATATCCATCCAATGGACTTTGCTAAAAAAAGACGCGCCTTGTTCATTGAAATAATATTCCTACGCCAACACTAGCTAGACTTAGCAATGGATTTAAGAAAAAGCAAACCAAGGCAATGCCGTAAGCCAAAGAAAAACCTTCGGCGGGCTGTTCAAACCAATCCCGCAAGCTTATGGTTTTTTCTGCTCCGCTTACTGCGGGTATTTCAATATTCGTGGATAGAAACACTTCTTGTCTTAAAATCTTTCGATACGCTGCGTGCGCTGTAATTTTTTTTTCGCATCTTAAACAACTATCGCTATGCGATTTGATTTTTGATTCCAAATCCGGTAATAATCTGCCATCCCAAAAATAGTCCAGGACGCTATTGAACGCGTAACAGTTCACAGCTCAACTCCATCAGCAACAAGATGAAACTTGAGTTCTTTTCTAGCGCGATGCAGCCAAACCCCAACCGTCGATATGGGGCAACTAAGAATTTGAGCGGCTTCTTGATAACTGTGTCCTTGAATATCCACCAAAACAACCACCATACGGGATTGCGCGTCCAACTTGGCAAGACTGGCGTTAAGGCTCTCTTGCGTTTGCGCGATTTCAACAATTGCGTCTAGCCCTGGCTCTTTCATTGTAAGTTGTCCTGAATTTTCATCAAGACTGCTCATTTTGGCCTCTCGGCGGAAGCGATCCAAAATGGTATTTCGAATAATTCGAGCAAACCATGGCCAGAATGGTAGCGTTTCGTCATATAGAGATGCTTTGAGGATTACCTTTAGAGCGCACTCCTGAACAACATCTTCGGCCTCACCTTGATTGCCCGCCATCCCATAAGCCAAGCTATACGCCTTTGACATATGTTGTTTTATCAGCTCTTGCACATCCACGTCAAGAATCTATCTCTTTTGCCTCACAACTAATATACGCGTGAATATCCGTTTTTATTTCAAAACCAACTAGATCTACTAAAGAGGGTACTAAGGCAGTGCTAGAGCAAATTTAATTGCTCGGTTGATTTGATTCGTTTTTTCGACAGAGAGGGTGCTAACTCTTTCACTAAGGTACGCTTTAGGAATTGTGGTAATAGTATCCAGGTTAACAACGCACGACTGAGCCAAACCCTCTGCTTTTCCCAGCGTAACTTCAACCGGTATATTTCTCACGGTGGTGGTCACCTGCGCGACAGTAACCGCGTTGCGCACAACGTATGCTTCATCTCGAGATAACAAAACCACCGGTCTTTTACCTATTGGCGCGGGTTGCTCGCTCCACCAAATCTCGCAACGCTTCATGGCAACAACTACTTAAGACCTTCGGAATGGAAAGCTTCCGCGGATCCCTTGGACATGGCCTTTAGTTCCTCCAAATCTTCAGGCTCTTGCTGGTAACCAAGCACATACCGTTGAATAAGCTCTTTCTCTTCCGTATGCTCAAACCAATCGGTAATTAAGCGCTGGATTGTAGCGCTTCTTGAAATTTTCCATTGTTTGCGCAAGCGCTCCAGTATAACGTAAGAATTTTTTGGCAGACTAACGGCAGTTTTTATGGTCATACTATATTCATACCTATTTTATACCGGAAACTGATAAAAAACAAGGCCCATAATCCCCAAACAGGGCGCGCGACGGTACGTTTGAGGAAACTAACCCTTTGCTGGTTCGTCCATTTGGGCTTTTTGGAGACGGCCGGAATAATCAATATAGACTGTCTTCCAATCGGTAAACACATCGAGCACGGCTTCACCGGCTTCACGGTGACCATTGCCTGTTTGCTTAACACCACCAAAGGGTAAATGGACTTCGGCACCGATGGTGGGCGCGTTGATATAAGTAATTCCGGTTTCCATGTCGCGAATCGTCTTTAGCACGCGATTGACATCTCGGGTATAAATGGAGCCCGAGAGACCGAAGTTGGTGTTATTTAAAACGGAAATCGCCTCTTCAAAGCTCTTAACTTTAAGCAAAACCACAACGGGCCCAAAAATTTCTTCTTGGGAAATGCGCATGGTCGGCGTTCCCTCAAAGGCCGTCGGTTCATGGAAAAAGCCCTGCGCTAAAGCGCCGGCATCTGATTTTTTGCCGCCAAAAAGGAGCTTCGCTTTATCTTCTTTAAGACCGATTTGGACATATTGCTCAACGGTTTGAAGCTGCCCTTTATTGACCAACGGACCGACATCCGTAGTTGAGTCTAAACCATTGCCCAGTCGCAACTTCTTCACACGATCCGAAAACTTTTCAACAAAAGTTTTGTAAACCGCTTCATGAATAATTAATCGACTGGTCGCCGTACAGCGCTGACCCGTTGTGCCGAAGGCGCCCCAAACGGCCCCCTCTACCGCTAAATCCAAATCCGCGTCATCCATAACAATTTGGGCATTTTTGCCGCCCATCTCTAAATTAATCCTCTTAAATAACCGGCTACAGGTTTCGGAAACTCGAGCTCCTACACCAGAGGAACCCGTGAAAGAAATCAAGCGCACATCGGGATGTTCAATCAACCACTTGCCAACCGTCGAACCTCCGCCATGAACAAGATTAACCACGCCCGGGGGCACACCCGCCTCTTGCAGAGCTTCTACCAGCAAAGTTGAGGAGGCTGGGGTGTCTGAGGCCGGTTTTAAAACGACTGTATTACCACAAAGCAAAGCCGGGAATACTTTCCAAGAGGGAATCGCCATCGGAAAATTCCAAGGGGTAATTAAGCCGCAAACGCCAACGGGCATGCGAACGGTCATGGCGAATTTGTCCGCTAACTCACTGGTGGTGGTTTGGCCAAAAAACCTTCTGCCTTCGCCCGTGTAATACAAAGCGGTATCAATCGCTTCCTGCACATCGCCCCGCGTTTCCTTTAAAACCTTGCCCATCTCCTGAGTCATTGCCTGGGCGCACTCTTCTTTGCGAGCAACCAAAACATTGTGAGCGCGAAGGAGATACTCCGCCCTTATGGGAACCGGCAACTTTCTCCAAGAATCATAAGCGGCTTTAGCCGCGGCAACCGCAGAATCCAAATCTTCCTTGGTGGATTGCGGCCAATATCCCAAAACTTCGCCCGTGGCGGGATTGGTGTTAGCAAATGTTTCTTTGGACTTCGAAGCCGTCCATTTGCCATTAATATAGTTATAGGCGCCGGGTTCACGCTGGACCTTGGAAACTTTTTCCATAATACCCGCGGCGGCTTTTACTGGCTGTTTGGTTACAGTTGCGGTTGACATAAGACCTCCTTCTTAATTCGCGGCCCTTTCGGGCCAAGCCTCGGCAACTACGAAGGAATTGCCTCAGCGCTCGACAAGAGGGGCTTCGCCCCTCGTTTCATCGTCGTGATAAATTCCGGCCACTTCGTTGGTCCGGAATTTATCCCTGAACTCCCCACAGTGGAAAATTGCCCTTATAGTATAAAAAATCAAGGTTTAATAATGTCATGGCCGTGACGGGCAACAATCCTAGTCTTGAGACCGCCGCGGGGCATAAATTCACCGGTAACTTCGCAAAAAATAGGCTTCGTAGCTTGGACGAAATCCCTCAAAACGCGGTTGATCACATTTTCTTGGAAAATTCCCAAATTGCGATAAGCATTCATGTAAAACTTGAGCGCCTTGAGTTCCGCTACCCATTGATCGGGATAATAACGAATGGTTATGGTCCCAAAATCCGGTAAACCAGTCTTGGGGCAAATCGAGGTAAACTCCGGCATATCAATTCTGATTTCGTAAGGCTTATACCCCTTAGCTTCAGGAGGGTAGGCATTGGGAAATACTTCAATTTTAGGCAACTGCTCCCATGTGCCTTTTTCAGCATGCTGTTTTGTATAAACTTTACTTTGCATTTAGAACTCCTTCAACAAATAGACTGCCGAGTCTTTAAGTCCCTAAGTCTATAAGTCTTTGAGTCACAGAACAGAGAATGCCTCCTCCTGTTGACTTAAAGACCTAATGACTTACAGACTTAGAGACTTTTTACGGTATTTGACACTCCTTCTTAAAGGCGCCTTCAAGCTCCGAAAGGTTGCGCCACTTGCTCGGATAAGCCAGCGCGACCGCTTCCTCTAAACTCTTATGCTCCTTAAAGGCCCTTAGCATTTCATAAAAACCAACGCCCCCACCCTGCTCCAAAAGATATTTTACGAGAAACCAGCTCTCAATATAGAAGGTTTCTACTTCATCCGGCTTATGATCGAAAGCGGAATGGGTTTGCATTAGTTTGGAAAAAGCAATGTAGCCCGTCTTGAGCTCCTGTTGGTGAAAAGCGAACAGCCCCGGCGGCATCGGCCCCTGAACTTTGGAATCTTCATACATTGCCAGGCCTTCGTTAAGCCAAAGCAAATCCATGCGGCTTTCCCCAAAGAATTCCCAAAAGATAAGGTGCGTGATTTCATGGGCCAAGACTTCCTTGGCCCGTAAATAATTTGGGTTTTCCCAGCTCGCAATGACTCCTTGACGAAATACTCCGTCCGACCACTGAGGCATGCCTGTTTTTTGCAAATACTCTTCACGAGTCACGTAAAAATAAAGCGGGTATAGGCTGTAGGTTCTCGTCGTATTAGAAAGTTTCGTATCCGACAAGACACCACGATAAAGCTCATCTGCTAGACTGCCGATCATCTCAGGAGTCTTCGCGTTAGTAATCACTTCAAAATAAAGGCCGGTGATTTTGCGAACGGAACCGTCGGGCAATAACTCCTCAGAACGCGGGAGTTGCGCTGTTGGCGTTAAAGGTCCGATGGTACAAGCGGATAAAACGAACACAACCGAAAGCGCGTACACCCTGCGGCTAAACAATAGCTTGAGACACTGCCTGTAAGGTCTCCTCCATGTCCCGCTCGGTGTGGGCGGCGGACACGAAACAGGCTTCAAAATTGCTGGGAGGAAAATAAACCCCGGCCTCAAGCAGTTTATGGAAAAATTTGGAGAATTGCTTGGTATCCGTCTTTTTGGCGGACTCATAATCAATGACAGGACAACCGGTAAAAAACAAAGTAAACAGGCCGCCGATTTGATTGATGGTTAGCGGCATTTCTTTCTGTTTACAAAAGTCGCCTATGGCACGCGTTAATTTTTGGGCCAGTTTTTCCATACGCGGATAAGGATTCCTCCGCTTCAGGGCTTTGAGCACCGTAATCCCGGCAGTAACGGCGATTGGATTGCCGGATAAAGTTCCCGCTTGGTAAACATTGCCCAGGGGAGCCAGTAAATCCATGATCGCCGCGCCTCCTGCCACCGCCCCTATGGGAAAACCGCCGCCTACGATTTTGCCAAGACAAATTAAATCGGGTTTGAAGTCTTGAGAAATTCCGCCCCAACGTAAACGGAAACCGGTAATTACTTCATCAAAAATAAGAATAGCGCCGTGGCGCTTGGTTAAATCTCGCAACCCACTTAGAAAGCCCTCCTTAGGCAACACGACACCCATATTGCAAGCAACGGGCTCGACAATAACCGCCGCGATCTCGCCGCCCCTTGAACTAAATACCTCCTCTGCCGCCTTAATATCGTTATAAGGAAGAACGATCGTTTTTTCGGCCCAGGCCTTAGGAACGCCGTCAGAGGAAGCAATGCCCTGGGTCATCAAGCCCGAACCCGCTGAGACCAGCAGGCTTTCGTGGTGCCCATGATAGCCGCCGGCAAACTTAACAACACAGTCCCTTCCGGTGGCTCCTCGGGCAAGGCGCAGGGCGGTCATTGTGGCTTCAGTGCCCGAATTGCACATTCGCACTTTATCAATGATTTCTGGAAAAGCTTTTTTAATTAGATCCGCGAGCTCGATTTCGCGCTCATGGCAAGCGCCGTAACTGGTTCCCAAATTTAAAGCGTTTTTAACCGCGGTCGTGACCTCGGGATCAGCGTGACCTAAGATAATGGCGCCCCAAGAACTGACTAGATCAATATAATCCCTACCATCCACGTCCCACATTTTGGATCCTTTGGCTCGCGCGATAAAGCGAGGACACTCACCAACGCTATTGAAAGAACGCACCGGGGAATTCACTCCGCCAACTAAAACTTTTTTGGCCTTTTTGAAGAGAGCTTCGGAATTCATGGTTGGATGGTTACAAAATCTCTAACAGCTCTTCCGCGAAGTAGCTGATAATTAAATCCGCTCCGGCGCGCTTAATCGCGAGCAGGGACTCTAGAATAATTTTTTCCCGCTCGGCAAAACCATGCTTAGCGTATTGTTCGATCATCCAGGCTTCCCCCGAAACCTGAAAGGCGGCCAGCGGTAAATCAAACTTAGCCCTGGCTTTCGCCAAAATGTCTAGATAAAAGGAGGCGGGCTTCACCATCGCCATATCGGCGCCCTCCTCAACATCTAAAGCGATTTCCCGTAACGCCTCTCGCGCGTTGGCGGGGTTCATTTGATAACTTTTGCGATCGCCGAATCCCGGTTTCGATTGGACCAGGTCCCGAAAAGGACCATAGAGGCCCGAAGCGAATTTGGCCGCGTAAGAAAGAATCAGCGTGTCCTTAAAATTATTTTTGTCCAAAACCTCTCGAATGGTTTTTATTTGCCCATCCATCATTCCAGAAGGCGCAATAACGTCGGCGCCTGCTTTAGCCTGGCTAACGGCAGTCTTGGCAATTATTTCCAGGGTCGCGTCGTTATCCACCGCCCTTGCCTTTAAAATCCCGCAATGGCCGTGATAAGTGTACTCACAAAAACAAAGGTCTGACATCACAATGAGGTCGGAACCAAAATTGCTTTTAATTTTTCGGATAGCGCTTTGAATTATTCCACCCGCGGCATAGGATCCGGAAGCCCTGGCATCCTTTTTGTTTGGAATACCAAAGAGAATGATCGACTTACCACCTTTTCCGGCGAAACCCTCTAAATGCCTTAGCAAGTCACTCAAGGAATACTGAGGGTGATTGGGAAAAGAAGCGACTGTTTTGGTGGCCTTATTTTCAGTGACAAAAAAGGGCGCGACAAGACTAGATTTCCGAAGATTGGTTTCACCAAAAATATCCCGCAAAGCAGGGCTGGTTCTTAATCTTCGCAATCTTGTCTGAGGGAATTTTTCTTGAGATAGTTTCGTGGTCATGTTAAAACTTGCCGCCCCGCTTAGCGGGGCTAAGGCACGCTTAGCGTGCCGCGGGAGAGAATCGAACTCCCCACGCCAGCTTTTTCAGAGCTGCGCTCTACCACTGAGCTACCGCGGCGTTAGAAATGTATTTTAAAATATAAACTAGTTGTTTATGGGATCAAAAAGCCTGGTCTTCCTTATCGTTCCATTGTTTCTGGCGCCAGCCTGCACGTCCATTTCTGTTTACCAGACGGCCAAAACTCTGCCCAAAGGAAATACCCAGGCCGGATTGGGTCTTGGGGTGGGTAAGTTTAATAACAAAGCAAAACTGGTAGATTTCGACGCTGACATTGCAGCCATTAGCGGGGACATTTGGCTTCGCCGCGGCCTTACGGACAAGGTCGATGCCGGATTAAAACTCTCTATTCCTGGATCCATCACAACAGACTTAAGGCTGGGACTTCTTAACGAGGACAAAGGCGACCGATTTTCTGTTGCTACCGGTTTAGGCTTTATCTATACCAACGGCTCCTCGGAAACCGGCAACCGCAAGGATAAAACAAAAATTTGGGATGTTTTAATTCCCTTGTACCTATCTAAAGACTTGGGTAAAACCACGACCGTTTATTTTGTGCCGCGATACGTTCAGCGAAGCACTAAAAATACGCGCGAAACCGCCGGTCAAACAACCGAAGAAAAATTCTCGGATCCGATGATTGGCCTAGGCGGGGGAATGATGTTTAACTTGGGAAACAAGCGAGATAAGCATATCGCTTTTGAATACAACCGCGTTTTTGATCCTAACGAGGCTAACCACTACAATTCCCAGGGCGGCGTGGGATTGTCTTTTGAGTTTTAAGATTGAAAACTACTTCTTCTTAAAAAATTCTTTTATCTTTTCGCAAATAAAAAGCACTTCGGAAGTCTTCAGCTCAGGAAATAGGGGCAAAGACAGGACTTTATCGCAAATGCCTTCAGCGATAGGGAAAGAACCCCGGGGCAGATTTAAGTACCGATAGGATTCCAGTAAATGCAGGGGTGTGGGGTAATGAATTTGAGTCGAGATACCATGACCGGCAAGGGCACAAGACAATTCCGCGCGATAGGACGTTTGAATGACAAATAAATGATACACATGCTCCCCATGAGACGCCTGATACGGCACAATAATATCGCCTACACCTTCAAGCTTTCTTCTATAGAGATCCGCCACCGCGCGCCGTTTGGCGTTCCATTGATCCAAGTGTCTCAATTTTACGCGCAAGACAGCTGACTGAAGTTCATCTAACCTGCTATTGACCCCTTCTTCGATATGCTCGTATTTTTTAACACTGCCATGGTTCGCTAAACGCAAAATTCTAGAGATAATATCCGGGTTATTGGAAACGGCGGCGCCGCCATCTCCATAACAACCTAAATTTTTGGCGGGATAAAAGCTGAAACAACCGACCGCCCCGATGGATCCGGCCCTCTTCCCTTTGTAGCGTGCGCCATGCGCCTGGCAGGCGTCTTCAACCACCAGAAGGTTGCGCTTTTTGGCAATACCCAAGATAAGGTCCATATCGGCCATTTGCCCATAAAGATGCACGGGGATAATGGCTTTGGTTTTGAGCGTTATCTTGCTTTCTATCTGAGTCACATCCATCGTATAGGTTTTAGGATCAACATCCACGAAGATGGGTTTAGCTCCCACAAAGGTTATAGCCTCGACAGTCGCGATAAAAGTCATGGGAGTCGTGATAACCTCATCACCTGATTTAATGCCCAAAGCGCGCAAGGCAAGCACCAGAGCGTCTGTCCCATTGGCCACGGGAGCGCATGTGGCCACTTCGCAGTAAGCGGCGAACTCTTTAGCAAAAGCATGAAATTCGGGTCCCTGAACAAAATGAGAAGAATTTAAAACCTTTTGGATAGCGGGATTAACTTCTTTCTTGATCGATTGATACTGGCGTCCAAGATCGACAAGAACAATGGGATTTTTAGATTTTGGTTTTTTATTCACAGTCATGGTTTTCATTGTTTAACCTCTCTTGATAAAGAAAACTTGGCCAGGGTAGGGTTCGAACCTACGAAGGGCATAGCCCGACGGTTTTACAGACCGTTGCATTTGACCACTCTGCCACCTGGCCCACCACTGAAACCTAAGTTTATCAAAACCGCCCGGGATTACCCGAGGGTATCGTTTTCTTTAATCGCGATAGAATTTCTTGCGTCGCGTGAGACTTATTAAGAGTATAGAAATGAATCCCGGGCGCGCCGCCCGCCAAAAGCTCTTCGCACTGTTTGGTGGCGTATTCGATTCCGTAGTGAATCACCGCATCCCGATCTTCTTGAATGGGCTCCAAAGCTTGGTTAATCTTATCCGGCAGGCGCGAACCGCACATCGCGGTAAACTTTTTCAGCTGCTTGAAACCGGTAATAGGCATAATTCCGGGAACGATTGGAATGGTGACTCCCGCGGCGCGAGCGCGAGCAACGAAATCAAAATAATCTTTATTGTCAAAGAATAGCTGTGTCGTAACCCAATCGGCTCCCGCTTCGACTTTTTCCTTCAAATGCTTCAAATCTTCTTCTTTTGACGAACACTCAGGGTGCCCCTCGGGATAACCTGCGACACCTAGACAAAATCCGCCCAAAGCCTTCAAATGAGCAACTAAATCACGCGCATAGCGATAATCTCTTTGATCTAAGACCAAAACTTGGCCCTCTTTGGGTGTATCTCCTCGCAAAGCCATGATATTCTCAATATGCAAAGCCCGCGCCTTATTCAAGATGGATTCAACTTCAGCTTTGGTGTGGGTAATACAAGTTAAATGCATAACCGTTTCAAAACCAAACTGGTTGCGGATTAAATCCACAATTTCAAAAGTTCGCTCTCGACTGGAGCCGCCCGCGCCATAAGTCATGGTCACGAAATGGGGTTGAATATTTTTTAATTCTTTAAGAGTACTCTTAAAGACCTCCAAATCTTCTGTAGTCTTGGGCAAGAAAAACTCGAAGGAAAAAACCGGCGCGGATTTTTTATAAAACTCAATTACTCTCAAAGCAAGACCTCTTTGAAATGTGCAGCTAGTGGTTAGATTTAACTTCTAAGCCGATATTTTTCAGGAAAGCGTCTTCATTAGGCTCGCGGCCCAAAAACTTCTTGAGCTGCTCGCCCTCGTCTAAACTACCGCCGGGCTCAAGGATAATTTGGCGATACTCGCGGCCAACTTTGGGATTCAGCAACCCCTCTTTCTCAAATCGGGTAAACATATCCTGCGCGAAAACCTCACTCCAGAGATACCCATAATACGCGGCGTCGTAACCCATTAGGTGCCCAAAACTGGCTTCGGGGTGCGTTTTGGGCGTCATAGGAATCATCACGATCTCTTGTTTTAGCCGCCCGTAAAGATCCGTCGTGTCTTTGATTTTTTCTTGAGTGTGATAAGTCATGTCAACGGTTGCGTAAAAAACTTGATTTAAATAACGGATGCCGGAATTCAAATTTTTAGCCGCGATCATACGATCCAACAAGTCCTGGGGTAGTTTTTTTGTGTGGTCTTTGTAGTGACCGCTTAAACTTCGCAAAATTTCCGCTTTCCAGACCCAGTTTTCCAGCATTTGCGACGGGGCTTCAACAAAATCGCGCGCGACGCTGGTGCCCGAGAAACGACCATACTTCGCCTGAGTTAAAACCTGGTGCATGATGTGGCCAAACTCGTGAAAATAAGTTTCCACTTCGTCATGCTTGAGCAAGGAGGGCCGATCTTGCGTCGGCTTATTAAAATTAGCCACGATAGAGGAAACCGGTCTCTGGTAAGAACCATCCGCCAAACGCCTGCCCCCAATTAGAGAAAAGGCAGCCGCGTGTTTATATTTTCCTTCTCTGGGAAACAAGTCCATACAGAAATACCCCATCAGCCTGGCATCGGACTTGTCATAAACCGCGTAAAGCTTGACATCTGGATGCCACAAGGGAATATCACGAACTTCTTCGAATCTCAAATCCAAAAGTTGTTGGTAAATATTGAGCAGGCCCTCGGTAACGACTTCAATGGGAAAATATTCCTTGATCGCCTCATCATCAACGTCGTATTTTGTTTTCTTTAAATAATTATCGTAGTAACCAAAATCCCAGCCCCTGACAACCGGATCTTTGGGGTCATCTTTGGTTTTGAGTTCCCTAATAAGCGCCAGTTCGGGATCCGCTTTTTCTTTTACGCGTTTTTGAAGACGGCCTAAGAATTCAAAAACTTTGGCGGGATCTTTAGCCATACGGTCTTCTAAAACGTAATGGGCATGCGTCGGATAGCCCAAGAGATTGGCAATTTCGCGGCGCGACTTCACAATCTCTTTAAGCAGTTTGAGATTTTCTTTCGCGGCGCGATTGTTATATTTAAATTCCAGCTTTTCCCTCGCTTGCGCGTTTTTGGCGTTTCTCATAAAGGGAAAATAATCCGGATAATCGAGCGTGACCTTGTACTCGTCACCAACTTTTTCCAAGCGATTAATAAAATCTTCCGGCAAACCATCCAATTCTTGCCGGCTTACCAAAAGATAGTCCTTCACTTCATTGAGGTTCTTGCTAAAGGTGAGCTCTAAATCAACCAATCGTGTTTTTAGCTTTTTAACTTTTTCCCTTTTTTTAACTGACAGTTCTAAACCATTTTCCTTAAAAGCCAGCAAAATCTTGCGAACAAGCTTTTTGTCTTCAGGGGCGGATAAAAGCACCTGGTCTGTCACTGATTTTACGACGCGATAAATCGGTTCTCGGGTATAGACATCAGCTTCCAAGAAAGTCTCTAGCTTTGTTTCGCAATCATGCCCAGCGTCACGAACCTTGGTATCAGTAGATACATAGGCTAAAAAGGTAGAAGACGCCAGAGTGTCTCCTAAATCAACCAAAATATCATCAAAAGCTACCACGGTGTTTTCAAAATTCCTGTGACCCGTATCGGAAGTGATTAGGCCGTTTAAACGCTCCTCCGTCTTAGCCAGAGAAGCCTTACACTGAGCGGCAATCTGATCCGGAGCTAAGCTAAAGTCGAGGCCGGGATGCAGAAGTCTCTGGCTCGCGCCAAAACCAAAATTAACGAGGGCAAAAACAAATAAACAAGCGTGTAAGATGTGTTTTTTTAACATAGGAACCTATTTTAGCTCAAATTCGCGCGAGTGTGTGAAAAACAAAACACGGCATTGACAAGGGGGCGTTGTCGGGTTAAGGTAGATTGGATGGGTATCTTTGGCGGTAAAAAAACACAAGAAAATGATTTCGCTCCCGTGGGGCACGTCAATCTGCAAGCCCATTACCATGCCTGCCTAGAGCGCGCCGACAAACCCGGAACCGATCAATCCATCTTGGCGACAGAAATGGCAGACGCCATCCTAGCAACGGCTGTTCGGGAACGCGCCTCCGATATTCACGTCGAAACACATGATAGTCAGCTCAAAGTCCGTCTTCGCGTTGACGGACTGCTCGAAGACCACATTATCGGCCCCTCGCATACCAACATTCCACTCGCGGTCAGATTGCGAATTATGTCCGGTTTTGATCCGACACCACCGAAACCTTTTCGAAGCGAAGACGGGCGCTTCGACAAAAACATTAATGGTCGGACAATTCAACTGAGAACATCCTCTTTTCCGGCCACCGATGGCGATAGAATCGTGTTAAGAGTTATTGATCAGGGCATCGCCGGTATGCCTTTAGACCAAATTGGTCTAAATGCCGACGACCTTGCCATCATTGAAAAGATGATCCAGAGCAACTATGGAATTGTTTTTGTGACCGGCGCCACGGGCTCCGGAAAAACGACCACGCTCTACTCCATACTATCACGGATTAACAAAAAGGAAATCAATATTATGACTCTGGAAGATCCGGTGGAATACCGCTTGGCAAGTATCAACCAGGCCCAGATTAATTTACGCAATGGATTTACTTTTGAGGAAGGTCTGCGTGTCATTTTACGGCAAGACCCCAATATTATTATGGTGGGTGAAATCCGCGACGCGGTGACCGCGGAAATTGCCATGCGCGCTAGCCTAACGGGACACTTAGTTTTAACAACATTGCACACCGTCAATGCTACCGCGTCTCTCGATCGCTTACTTGAAATCGGCATCCCCACCCATCTGATTTCTTCAGCCGTCTTAGGCGCCATCGCCCAACGATTGACCAGGAAGCTTTGTACCTACTGCGCTGAGCCTACCCCCGCCCCGTCCGAAGCGGCTCTTCAGGAAAGCTTTCAATGGATGAATAAAGAAGAAACCGATTATGTCCGTCAATGCTTAGCCAAACCTACAGCGCAATTTAAAAAACCAGTGGGTTGTCCCCAATGCGGCAATAGAGGTTATCTGGGCAGGCTCGGAATTTTTGAAATTATGACCTTAAACGACGGGATTCGCTCCGATCTGTTTAACAAAGCTCAGGCGGGAGTCCTACGTCGCACGGCTATCCAAAACGGAATGCGAAGTTTATGGATGGACGGGGCGCTGAAAGCTTCCCAAGGCTTAACTACCTGGGAAGAAATCATACGGGTCGCGAAAACCGCTTTTTAAAACCCTTCCTTTACTACTTTAGGAATTTCTTCAACAATAGGGGCGCTGAAAGCTGGCTTCTTCGTCTGTTGACTCACGATCTCAAGGATGCGATTAACCTTTAATTCAAGTGCCGCAATCTGTCGCTTAAGCGCGTCGATTCCGCCATCGCTCTGCGCTCTCGGGTATTCCGGTTTATATTCGCGCTGTGGACGGTCATCCCTTCGGAAATCTCCGCCCGAACGATCGCTCCCGCTAAAATTGCGTCTTGGCGCTTGGTCTTGTCTCCTAAAACAGTCACGGCAATAGACCGGCTTGTCCCTGGAAGGACGGAAAGGGACCTCGCAGTTCTTTTTACACTCGGAACATACCGCGGGAAAAAGCTCCATATGTCTTTCAGATCTGTCGCCCCCATCTCTCGCGCCCCCAAACTTACCGCCAAATTTTTTGTCACCTCCAAATTTGGGACGCCAACTGGAAGCGTCTCCCCCATGCCCAAAACCGCCTTTTTTAAAGTTGTTCATAACAATCTCCTTATATCAGATTCCCGCAAGTCAAACAAAGAACTCTCTTTTCCACTATGGGGAGTTCAGCAAGAAATTCTGGACCAACGAAGTGGCCGGAATTTCGCGCGACGAAGAAATGAGGGGCAAAGCCCCTCTTGTAAAGCGCCGAGGCAGTTCCTTCGTAGCTGCCGAGGTTTAGCCCGCAAGGGCCGCAAATAAAGGTGGAGGCGCCCGGAATTGAACCGGGGTCCGAAAGTCTCACCCCTTGGCATTTACAGGTTTGTACCCTAGGTTTACTGCTAAGCTAGCTAGAGTCGCCTATTACTTAGCAGCCATCTTTGATTGCTCAAAAACAGGCAAGAGATGGTTGAACTTGGCCTGTTCTCATAGCCCTCTACATGACACTAGACATGGATTAGAAGGCGTTATCCAGCTAGCGTGGACTAACCGGTTATTAAGCGGCTGCCCAAGCGTACCCAACGTTGTCGGCAGGTACTGTTTTAGCCGAATTTTTACCTAGCCTTCGGCCAACTAGGACCTGAGGTCAAGTAGGATCCTCTTCCGTCGATGCCTGACGCCCCCACGCAGCCCCTACATCTTGATTATACTCCTAAAAATAGGCTAAAATGATATTAATGGCTCAAGAAGCGACACTGGTTCTGATTAAGCCCGATGGGATGAAAAAATCCTTAACCGGTAATATTCTTACTAAACTCGCCGAAGCGAAATTAATTATCGTTGGAGCCAAGGTGGTCAAACCATCCAAAGAACTTTCCGAAAAACATTATGAGCACCTCAAAGATAAGCCTTTTTTCGGAGAAATCATAAATTACATTCAAGGCAAGGTCCACGGCCATCCCTTTGATCGCGTCTTAGCCTTAGTCTACATGGGAGATAGCGCCATAGAAAAAGTTCGCAAAATAGTCGGCGCCACCAACCCGGAAGAAGCCGAGCCGACCTCCATCCGCGGCGCCTATGGAAGAATTTTGACCTCCGGTATCTTCGAAAACGTCGTTCATGCCTCCTCCGAACCCAAAGAAGCGGAGCGAGAAATTAAGCTCTGGTTTGGCCCCGATGAACTCGTCGCCGATCTCTACCTCACGAAGCTTTCTACCAATAACGTCCACCCAGCCAAAGTCTGGGCATAACAAGATATAGGTCTTTCGTCCCAAAAACAGGGTCCTATAGTCCCACAACTAAATAGGCCCTAAGGCTCTATTTCTAAAACCCTTTCTGCCATAAAATCTCAATAAGTGTTTCGGCAATCGTTTGCCTTATTGCTTATCTTCTGTCTTGTTATTAGTTCTTTACCCGCGGAAGCTATAACTCATCTCGGTAGTCCTCAAGAACAAGCGGCCCGTCTTTCTTCTTCCATCTTCGATGGCTCCGATTCTCCCGGCTTTTCTCCTTCCATCTCCCCGACTCCCAGACCCAAAGACTCACAGACTTATAGACCTAAGGACTCCCATGCTATTTCCGACGTCTTCGGCCAATACGGTGATGGCGATCCTCGTTCTATTCCATCTCCCGGAAGCATTCGCGTACCGGATCCCCCTTCTCACGAGAAAGCAGCGGATAGCGATAGCAAGTCATCTACCAGTCAACCTTCTTGCTCTATCTGCACAGAAGGCTCCAGTTGTTATGACGCTGACGCCTGTCGAGAGTACTGGGCAGAAAGGGAAGCTAAAGAAGCGGCCAAGAAGCAAGAGGAAAAAGAAAGGCAGGACTCTGTAAAAGATATGGCTTCCGCTACCTGGGAAAACTCGGCCAGGATACCTTCTTCAGAAGGAGATGCTTTAAGTATGTTTAGGGTATCTCTTATCGCTGTTATTGGGGGAGCCTTTGGAATACTTTTCGCTCCCTGGGCCGGGATATCCATCATTATCGGGGCTTCTTTGGGATTAGCGGTCAGTTCTGCTTATATAGTCAGCGCTCCCTTCCAGGGAGTATTCGCATCTTTACTGGAAACACTATCCTTTGGCAAGCTTAAGATTAGAAACAGAAGCTTTAAGACCAGTCCCATCTCCACTGCCGCTTACTGGCTAACAGAAGTTGTCACTCTGCTAGCCCTGCCAGCGTTAGCGCTCTCTGCTGCGGGGACTCTACCCGTAGCAATCCATGGACTTCTGCCTATCTGGGGAACTCTGGCTATAGGAGCCGTGTCTTTGGTTCGCATCGGAACTGTCGCGGGCAAAGCGGTTTCCACCCCCTCACGCAAGGAACAAGAACGCAAAGAAGAGCTTAAATACGCAAATCAAGATGCCAACAGCAATAGAAGTCAAGTCGACGCGTTAATTAAGCAGGGTATATCCTTGACCGCCCCCGAGGCATTAGAACAAAATCAACATCAAATCCAAGTTATAAAAAACGCCATGAAATCTAAAGGCGAGACCCTGAGCATTGCCGTTCCCCCGGAAAGCTTAACGGTAACACCGAACCAATTGGCTCAAGAGGGATACATGACGCTTAATGCTAACGGGGGCATGGAAGTGTCCGATCGCAATCAAGAAAAGGCGCAACAAACAATCGAAGAATTCAAAAACAATCCCAACAGTGTCCCGACCCAAGGCAAGCTGGTTTCCATTCCGGAAGAAATTAGGCCTTACAAAAACTGCTTAGATCCCAATGGATGTCTTAAAATCCATGGAGGCTACGACTGGGCTAACAAAATGGGTTTTCCGGTAAGAAGCACGACATCTGGAAAAGTTTTGGTGGTTGACAAAGAGGGGGGTTACGGTCGTTACGTTATAATTGATGCTGGTATTAATAACAAAGGAGAAAGGGTCTTTAAATTACTGGGTCACTTTGGAAACAGAAATAGCGAAGAAAAAACCAGCGGAATATTGGTCCAAGAAGGTGAAACGCTAAAACAAAACGAGATTGTCGGACTGCTTGGCAACTCAGGCCAGGTCTCCGGGCCTCACGTGCATGAGGAAACTTTTGTGGTTCCCGTGGGCGCCTCAGAAAGCAAAACGGTAGATGATGCGGAAAAAGTAATTGGCGATTTATTTAAAAAGTACGGCAGCATACCGGTAAATCAATGGGGACAAAATGATCGGGATAAGTACTATACGAAAAAAATAAAAATTGCAGGTGAGCTCATGCAGATGCCGCCTTTAACCTTTGATCCCAAAACCAAAAAGATAATCTACGCCAAGAAATTTTCGGAAACCGCCCGAAGACTGCAGGAAAAACAGGATAGAATTATTAATGGGGACGCCAAGCAATAGCAGTATGATAAAAAAAGCTCTTTTCCCAATACTCTTGCTAATACTTTCCGCTTGCAAAACAAAACTTCATGAGCAACATCCGGAGAAGTATCTATACTTAGATGGGAGATTGCCTTTTTCCTTTGATGCCGATTCCTACGGAAAAGAAATCGTAGTGGTTTACAACAAGAAAGCGGACGAATACGAAGGAAATTATAGGGTCACCACCGACTTTTTCGTTTACGATACTCATGGGAGCAACCTGCTCGACTACACCACCTTTACTGTTGACCTCTACAATTCCCAAGAATTGAATGACATTCTTAAAAAATATGAAAACCCTCCCAATGTGATGAGGGAAAATTTTGACCAATGTTTTCCAGGGGTTCCCTATGTGGAAAAAGGAAAAAAGACGATAAAACTCAACATCTACAACCGGCAAACCGGCCAATTAAGTCAAAACCTGGCGAGTGAACTTTACACATTTGGAGATTGGAATGGTGGCGAGGATGGCCCGGATATTCCCAAATATAGCTATTGGATTATCATTAATCAGGCTCCCGGCTTACCCAAAAATAAAACTCTTAGAATATTGCTTAATTTTCCATCACCCGACGACATCCCAAGCCTTATTAAACTGAAAGCCGACATTTCTAAAAAAATCTGTGAATATGCCAAAAGTTTTATGTGGGTGGAATTTGATGGAAAATTTTCACCGGATCGCTGGAAAGAAATTCCCTGGAGTAACAAATATCCCCATCCCAAGGTAAGCGTAAGCAAAAATGACTAAGGAGAAAAACAAAAAATAAATTTATGAGAAAAAGCAGCCCATATCCTTTATTGATAGCGGCGGTGGCGATGGGGCTAAGCGGTTGCGCGACCATATCGACCTTCCAAACGGGTAAAACCACGCCGGGCGGGAAATTTACCTTTGGGACAGGCTCTTCGCGAGCGTTTTACCGGACAAAATCCAAAATCGTCGGTTTCCCGATCGAGCTTTTAGCGCCCGCCATTGAATTCTACGGCGGCTTTGGTGTCACTGACTTTTTGGAGGTCAACGGCAAGGCCATGGTCACAGGTGAAAAAGATAATGGTATGCCTGAGCTCTACGGCGGGCCATCCGGACGCATCGCCTTCGCGCAAGAACGTTGGGGCGCGCCCATATCTGTTGCCCTGGGCTATTCCTATTATTCCGGTTCCATACAATCCAAGCAAACCAATCTGCAAGGCCAAGAAACCCGAAGAGACATCACGAAACTAACGGATAAAATTTATGCCGCTTATGTGTCTCGAGACGTATTTTCTTGGCTTACAATCTATGGCGTCTACAAAATCTACGACAGGGTCACCAAAAACTTCAGACTCGAAAACAAACATTTTGTATCCGAGGAAAAATTCACGGATAAATTAAAGGGCGGTGGAGCGGGCGTTTCCTTCAATGTGGGGCACGACCGCAATACCCACATCATGTTTGAGTTTAACGAAATCCGTGACGACGACGAACCCAAAAAACACTACCAATCGCAACAAGGCATGGGAATTAGCGTAGACTTCTAAGCCCGAATCAGTGTCCAGCTTCCGCACCCCTCTTTTTAAAACTCTCACCGGTTACTTGATCATCCTGGCCTGCCTAAGCTACTTTGGATGTTTCGATTCCAAAAAATCCTCAACAATAATCGCAATCAATGATTCCGTAAATTACCAGCTAATAGAAGGCGTCATAGAAAAACCGCTAGCTTCCGGATGGGCCATCACAACTGAAAAAATCAACGGCAAAGAGCAAAAGGCTCGAATTTTCTTAACCAGCCAGGAAAAAGAAAATCTGATGGATGAAGTTTTATTTCCCGGTTCGCGTGTGGCGCTCTGGGCACGGCCAATCACGCGTCGAGCCTCCACCCTGCCAGGGTTGTGGGACTGGCAAAACTATCTCAACCGGGAAGGTATCGACCGCCAATACGCCCTTGACCGCAAAGAGGATATTAGGGTCCTGCGCAAAGGGAAGGGGCTTTTTGCTTTTCTGTACCAATACCACGAAAACCTGCTTATTAAAATTAAAAAGCGGTGCCCGGATCCAGAGGTTGCCGGCCTATGGGGTGGGTTACTTTTGGGAGATAAAAGACTGCTGATTAAATCCCTCAAGGAAAGCTTCACGCAAGCGGGCGTCATGCATCTTTTAGTTGTCAGCGGTCTTCAGGTCAGTCTTTTGGCGGGATTGCTTTGGTTTTTATTCACGCACGCGCTACGATTGCCGCGGTCCTTCGTGCAAACACTTTCTCTGATAGGGGTTTGGGGGTTCGTGGTATTTATAGGAATGAACCCCCCGGTAGTGCGCTCAGCTATCATGATCAGCGTTTTAATGCTGGCGCCTATTTTGAAAAGGGAAATGCCGGCCTTAACGCGTTTATTTTTGACGGCATTGTTATTTTTGATCGCGCAACCTTACTTGATCCAAGACGCGAGTTTTCTTTTGAGCTTTGGCTCCACATTCGGCATCCTGTGTGGTTGGGAGCGCCTGCGGG
>Ga0209515_10003582_pt1 | contig 21962 bp, 21 predicted proteins | sample Subgroupgradi54m_FD_187454 | JGI IMG/M metagenome (GOLD analysis project Ga0209515, IMG submission 187454) | Subsurface groundwater microbial communities from S. Glens Falls, New York, USA - GMW60B uncontaminated upgradient, 5.4 m (SPAdes)... ... | reverse complement strand
TCAAATAACAGGAGGAAATTTGGTCGGAGGTTTGGGAGGCAACCCAATTGCCACATCTGCCTTTACGCAGGTTGTACAAGTCTCATCCGCAGCAGCTACTATTGCAGTACCTTCAACCGCCAGTGACCTTACTAATCTTAAATACTTAGTTGAATCTCAACGTGGTTTGCATAGCGCTACAGGAACTGTTTTTTACTGGGATCCAGTAGGTGGTAGTGACGGCAACGATGGCAAACAGCCAACAAAGGCTGTAAAGACCTTTGCGCAGGCCCAGTCTTTGACTCTTGACGGAAACTACGACATTATCTACTGTATTTCAAGCGATCCATCAGGTATTACAACAGTTACCGAAACGCTCAATATTACCAAAAAAACCCTTAAGGTAAGAGGCCCTGGATACACGTTTCAGCTTAAACCAACAGCAACTACTGCTGATACTATAGTTATTAATACCAGCACTGTAGAGATTGCCGGCCTTTATATCGCAACTGCCGCTACTGGAACAAAGAATGCCATAACAATTACTGGTAACAATAACTCTATCCGAGACAGCTGGATTGCTAATGTCCGGGGAAACGGCATTCAACTTTCTACCTCCGCCTCCAATAAAGTAACCGGCTGTGCCATCGAACACTGCGGTCTTAGTGCCACAGGCGACGGTATCAATCTAGGGAATTCTACAACAGAAGCAGTCATTTCCCGGTGCATAATCTTCGATAATGTCAACGGAATTTCCCTTGCAGGAACCGGTCTTGCCGAAAACATCATTGATAATAACATCATATATAACAACACAGGGTATGGTGCTACAGTAGGCTCTGGAGTCTTGAGAACCCATATCCGTGGTGGCAACACCTTTAACAAAAACACCGCCGGAGATACCCAAAACCTGGGCACCAATACCTTTATTGAGAGCATAGCTGGTGGAGCCACACCTAGCCAGATTGCTGTAGCTGTTTGGGACGAGGTTATTGCCGGACATCTTACTGCAGGTACCACAGGAAGAACCTTACGCGATGCCAAGACCAAAGCTACATTGGCCTCTTTGAAGTAACTACCTTGAATTCTATCGAGCGAGGTTTTTGTCCGTCTTTGTATAGGTTAAAGACGATTTGGTAGGCAATCTCTAAGGTTTTGACAAATCTTTTTGTGTTGAAAATGCTTGATTTCGAGGGATTTTTGAATTTTTGGGGTTTTTTGGCATAGCTAACCGCAATTTTTTCATATTCCTTTAGGGAAGAGGTGATAAATTTTTCAAGCCCGACTGCTTTTAACAAAGAAGCGCTCATTCGGGAGAGGTAAGTCTTACCGGCAAGAGTAACAACCGGTATCCCCATCCTTAAAGCATGGCTTGTCGTCGCCCCGCCCGAATAAGGATAAGTGTCCAGCATTAAATCCGTAAGCTTTAACCTTTTTAAATGTTGCTCAAGGGGTATCATCGGAGAAAATATGAGTCTTTCCCTACCTACACCTTTTGTCTTGGCTTCTTTTTTAAGGGTTTCCATCGCTATCGGGTCTCCTTCCTGAAGCCATAAAACGGAGTGGGGGACGGATTTTAAGATTCTTAGCCAGGCATCAAAAACAGACGGAGTAATTTTGAATAGTCTATTAAAACTGCAGAATACAAAGGCGTCCTTAGGCAACTCAAAATCAGAGCGTTTAAATTTTTTCCTTGAGATTTTTTGATCAGAGTCATTTATCTGATAGCAGTTAGGCATAAAGATAAGCTGCTCGGTATAGTATTTTTCCATTCCTTCTGGGATTATTGTTTTGTCGACGATTTGATAATCGATAAAATCGGCTCCCATACTGCCTGGAAATCCTAAGTAGCTTATTTGAATAGGGGATGGACGAAGGGCGAAAATTTCGAGCCTGCTTCCGTTTGTATAGCCCATAAGATCAACCAAAATATCGATTTCTTCCGCGTGGATTCTTCTTGCTGCATCCAAAAAACTCATAGGAGTAATATCAATGAAATGTTTGACGCTTTTTTGCACCCTTTTCCTATATATGTCATTGCCACTGCCGCCAAAAGAAAAACAGTAAATCTCAAATTTTCTTTTGTCGTGTTTTGCAAACATAGATTTTATTATGTGTCCGATAGGATGGTCGGTAAAATCTTTGGAAACATAACCAACTCGAATTTTGTTGTGAGTTTTTCTTACTCGATCAAAATAAAAACCTGGATTTTGGGATAAGACCTTTTTCTCAAAGTATTTGCTCCAGGCTTTTGCAATTTCCAAATTTCTCACAGGATCGTCAGTGTCTGAAATAGCCGTAAATGGGGTCTCACCTGGTCTTTCGCCTCGTTTCAACTCTTTTTCTGTCAATTCTCTAAGTTTTTTGGAAATTTGAGCAACTTCCTCCCAAGAGCATAGTCCCTTAAGGCACTGTAAAAGTCCATTATAAGCCTCCGTATAATCTGGTACTTGATCCATCACTTTTTTATAAAGGTCAGCGGCTTCTTTTATTTCTCCTTTTTCCTTTAGTAAATTTGCAAGATTGTAAAGCGGTCCGGGCAATTTATCGGAGTTTTGCACGGCGCGAAGGCACGCTTCTGCCTGGTCTATTCTTCCCAGCATAAGCAAAACTCCCCCCAAGTTTCCGTAGGCGTCCATATAGCCTGGGTTGAGTCTAATCGCTTTTTCGTAAGATTCCGCCGCTTCCTCGAGCCTTCCCAAAAGTTGTAGGACTGCTCCCAGGCTGTTGTATGCATCGACAAAATTTGGATTTATCTCTAGCGCCTGGCGATAATTTTTTTCCGCCTGTTCAAATTTGCCTTGCATTTTAAAAATATTTCCTAAATTTCCGTATGCTTGGAAATAATTCGGGTCAAGCTTTATTGCTTTGCGGTAATTTTCTTCAGCCAGCTCAAGGTTTCCCTGCTGTCTAAACACAATGCCAAGGTTATTGTAAGCTTTAATAAAGTTTGGATCTATTTTTAAAATCTTCTTATATAGATTTTCTGCCTCTTGGAGCTTTCCTTGTTTTAAAAAATTAGTAGCCTGATGATGATCTTTGAGAATGTCTTGTGATAATAACCGCGATTGCATATTTGTTTATTATACCTTTTCCTTCATTTTTTTTCCTCATAATTTGCCCCTTGCTTTCTATTTATTTATTCCCCTATGATAAAAAGTAAGGGAGTAGAAAATGAAGACGGAAATTCTTATCATAGGAATAATCTTACTTATATTTTTAGGCGGTAAAAAGATGTCCGAGCTTGCCAGAGGGCTTGGTGAATCGGGCAAAGAGCTGAAAAAAGCCAAAAAAGAATTTGAAAATGCTATTGATGATGTTGATAAAGATATAAAAAAGAGCTGATTCCGCGTATAAAGGCTTTGAACTATGATAAATCTTAAACTTCTTATTATTATCCTAATCATCTTATTTCTTTTTGGTGGTAAGAAAATTCCGGAATTTATACGGGGGTTGGGTGAAGCAAATAAAGAATTAAAAAAAACACTAAAAGAAGATAAAGAAGGGAAAACTAAGGCCAAGAATGGATAGTATACAACAGTCTCAGCTTCAATTTGAGCAGGTTTTTGTAAAATACACCCCCTTTCTTTCAGAGATAAGAAAAAGACTTTTTTTTACTGTGTCGATTTTTCTTGTAACTTTAACTTTAGGTTTTATTTATTCAGATAAGATCATTACGACTATCTTTGATGTATTTCATATTCAAGGTGTTAACATTGTCTTTACTTCACCTTTTCAATTTATTAATTTGTCTATCAGCGTTGCTCTCTTGGTCGGATTAACAATTTTATTTCCTATTTTGATCTTACAAATCATCTCATTTTCAAAACCAGCTCTAAATCCCCACGAGTATAAAGTTATACTTTCGCTTTTACCTATTAGTATTTTGTTGTTTCTCGCAGGAAATGGATTCGGAGTAATGGCTATGAGGTATATGGTTATTACTTTTTACCAGCAATCGCTAAGACTTCATATAGGTAATTTTTTGGATATTAGCAATTTACTTTCCCATATTTTAACCATAGCAATTATTATGGGCTTGGCGTTTCAATTTCCAATCATTATGACTGTTTTGATGCGGTTTAAGATTATTAAGTACAAAACTTTGACTAAAAAAAGGCTGTGGGTGTATGTTTTATCGTTAATGTTTGGTGCTTTACTTCCTCCGGCGGATTTTATTTCTACCATTGCTTATTTTCTACCTCTTGTATTACTTTTTGAATTTACTTTACTGTTAAATAGATGGGTATTAAAAACCCACCTGTTGTAACTAGTTCTAAGAAAGGAGGTAACTTATTATGTTTAGCGGCATAGGAACAGGGGATTTAATTGTTATTTTAGTCATCTTATTGGTTCTTTTTGGTGGTAAAAAACTGCCTGAATTGGCTCGAGGGTTGGGTGATTCGATAAGGGAATTCAGAAAAGCTTTTTCGGAAGGGGAAGGCAAGAAAAAACAAGATAAATCCTAAAAAGTTACTGCCATATGTTTATACCTCTTTTTGCAGCTATAGCACCTTTTATAGTTTGGCCTATTGAAATATTCTTCCCTTACCCGCATATAGTAGAGGAATTAGCAAAGGCTTTATTGATTTTTTTTCTTCTTTTAAGACCATCTAGTAATACTAAGAAGATATCTGGAGTTTTTTTGATAGGATTTATTTTTGCATTTTCCGAAACTGTTCTTTATCTATTTAATATACTTCCTTTGGGCAATCCTCAAATTTTGCTTTTAAGATTTCTTCTAACAATACCCATGCATATTCTTACTTCGTATGTAATTCTTATTTCGGCCATGATAGATAAAAGGTTAATCTTTTTAGGGATAATACTTGCCGCTTTTATTCACTATTTTTTTAATATATATGTTGCATTTGTTAAGATATAGATATCGCTTTTATGATTAACGAATTAATTTTTGTAACTATTGCTTTACTTGATTTTATATTTATCGTAATAATCTCAAGGCTAGGTAAGTCTTGGCTTTATGGAGCGATTGTTCTTAATATCATTTTAATTAGTACTTTTGGGACTACACTTTCCACATTAAAAATGCAGCACTTTCATCCTCATCCGAAAAATCTCTAATTGTTATTGCTCTTTGTTTTTGATAAAACCTAAGAGCAGAATCGTCTTTATCTCCAACATATGCGTAGATTTCTTTAGCGCCTTTTTCTTTTGTAAATTTCATTGCTTTTCTGAAGAGCTGATCGCCATAGCCTAGTTTTCTATATTCCGGTTTTACATACATATACATTAACTCAAAACTCATTTTTGTATCAATTGAAAAATTATGAGTAACCCATCCTTCTTCTTTAAAAATCCTTTCCCAGACTCTCATTTTTGCCGGAGAGTATCCTATTACACAGAACCCGATTTTTTCGTTTCCGTCTTCAACATACAAAACATATACGTTTGCATTTCGTTCCTCATCTGCAGCTTCAAATTCTTTGTTAATTCTCCTAACGAAGTGTCTATATAGGTCGTCGTTTCCAACAATATTAGCAATTTCTCTGATTTCGTCTCTACTCATGGGGGTGATTTAAGAAGATTATAACTAGTTAGAAAAGATTTTACCAGTCCTTTTTAATTATTTTAAAGTGGTATATTTCTTAAAAATCCAACCCACTGTCCCGTCTCCGAGTTCGACTTTCATCCAGTCATTCCCGTCCTGAACCAGCTTAAGTTTATCTCCTGCATAAACTTTGGCAATTTGTTTCCCGAGCGGTTCTTCTCTTATCCACACAAATCCAGAGAGGGACTCATCGACGATTAAACTTTGGTTACTTTTCATTGAAGGAGTTTCGGTACCCGAAGATATCTCAATAAAGTCTTTATCTACCCATCCTTCTATTGGCTTGCCCCCGGTTAACTTTTCAGCCGCTATCTTTACCCATTGATCATGTTCTTCAAGCTTTTTCACATCTTGTGATTCTTTAAAGCTAGTTACGATTTGAGAGTCAAGAGACGCGCTTGTATAAACACTTATCAAACTGCCTGACGGAACAATCAATCTGAATTTTTTATCAGTAAAAGATTGTTTATTCGTATTACTCCCTAAAACTTCCTTTTCTTGTATAGTCTTTTGTACAAGTGGGGAAGGGGATGCATTTTCCAAGCTGATTTTCTTTGATTCTTTTAGAGAATCGCTTACCTTACTCGATGTACCCGCCATTCGGTTACCCACGAAACCTGAAGCCAGAGCCACAACTGTGCCAAATAAGATCAAAAATCCGATAAAATTTAATGTAACTCTGGATCTTGCATTATGAAGAGGCATCGGTGTTTCGTAATTGGTATGTTTTTCAGCACTTCCTTTGCTGGGAGGAATGTCATTTGCAGATTTGGCAGCTACGTCACTTTTTCTAATCTCCCTCATATAAAGAGCCAAAAATACAAATCCTGCTATCATAATAATAATTAGACCCCATACAGCCAGTGTTTGGGTGCCGCCTACAAAGCCAAAGAGAGCGCCGGCAGAACCGGCTGTAGAGGCTAATTCTTGAAGTTTTGCCATTGTTGTTTTGGCTGAATCTAATTCTATTTTAGCTTCACGGAAAGCTCTTATTTTCTCCTCGGGCGTAACAGCACTTTTTTGCAACTCAGTAATTTTGTCAAGAGCAACGTTGATTGAGCTTTTTAATGTAACTCCCTGAGCAAAATAGGAAGTATTGTTAAGAGGCTTAGAGAGTTCATCCGCCTGTTTTTGCATGCTTGTTATTGTGTCTTTAGAGATAATGAATATGTTGTCGTCGACTCTTACCTGCAAAGTTTTTGTTTCGCCCGGTCCAATGGTAAACGATCCTTGATAGTAATATTGGTTTTTTTCTGGGTCATAAACAATAGATAATCCATCATCCACATTTATGATGTTTTCTTTTTTTACCTCCGAAGGAAGATAAATTTTTACAGGCACGGTTTGGTTTATTGTTTGTGAAGGATTTGTTACCAAAGTTTTAAAAATAATACTTCCGTTATCAAGCCAGGTATTGCTGATAGGATTGCCTGCGTTTTTAGCCAAAAGTTTTTTATTTGCGTCAATTACTCCACGAAGATCCAGAACTTTATTTTTTATGCTTTTCTCAGAAGAAGCATCATCCACTTTAGCAAACAGATATGTTGCTTTAGGAAGTTTATTGAGCATTTCTACCTCTTTTGCCAATTCATTTACTTTTTTCGAAACATCTTTGTGCGAATTCCAATTGGCCAACATACTGTTAATGTCTGAGGATTTTGCATCGAACTCATACACCAGTTCGCGTACTTGTTGTACGTTGCCAAGCAATGGTGTTTCAAGCATTCCTAACTTATCAATAGAAGAAATTAGACTGCTAAAGTCTTTGTTTACATTACTTGATATCCCAAAAGAATCGATTTTTTTCTTAACCACGGAAAACTTTGCACCAACGTCTTTTGTTTGGATATATGCATCTTCCGCTGCTTTCCAGCCCCAGGCTTTTCTTGCCCAATTTATCTGAGCAAATATTGAATTTTTTGAGGATTCATCTGCTTCTTGTCCAACAAGACTGGATAACTCGTTCAATTTATTGACAATCTCTTCTTCGCTGAGTGATTTCCATCTTGTCTCAATGAAACCAGTTTTACTTCTTATATATTGTTGTTTTGAGAATAATTGATCCACACGGGTTTTGGTCTCATCTAGCTTACTTTGTAGGTTGGGAGTCTTGTCTTCTTCCAAGGCGTTTTGAATAATAGGCACGTTTACTTTTTGATCAAGCATGGTTTTAATTGAGGCTACGTCTTTATTCAAAGAAGTTTGAGAAGGAGATTTCCATATATCGTTTACTAAGTTCCAGAAACCAGAGGCCGTGCGTGTAGAATAACCCCATGTAGCCGTAGCGATATCACTTGCGGCAGGTAAAGCATTTTGCAAAACTTCCCCAAACGATCCAGAAGTTTTATAAGAACTTCTATTTGCATTCCAAACAGCATTAGCAACGTCGCCTTGACTCAAAGACGTTTGGGTTTTAACTTCAAAGCTTTTATCCAGGCACATAAGATTTCCCCCAACCGTACAGCAGAGCTGTGAACGGTATACACCCGTCGTTGTTGGCGCTGTAAATCCATATGAATAAAATCCATCAGATGCTGCGGTCGCAGAAACAGAGTTTAAAAATACAGTCCCATCAGGATTACGACTAATGATATTACAGGAGGCATTAGTGATTGGCTGATAAGAGTCGTCATAAAGAAATTCACCAATTGTGCAATTGGTGCTTGGTTGACAAATTGCTCCATTCCCTGCTGCAGCCCAAGTGTTCAAGGGAGACACGAGGGCTGCAACCAGAACGGCAATTGCCAAAAGAGCTTTGTGGACAGTTCGGGCAGTTACCATGAATTTATGCTTACTACTTGGAAGCATTTCGGAACTCTTTTATAGAACTTCCCATTCCTCTAGCCAATTCGGGAAGTTTTTTTCCTCCGAAAAGAACCAATAAGACTAGGGAAACAATAATTAATTCTGGTGTCCCTATTCCGTTTAGCATGCTTAATCACCTCCTTTTCTGATAGTCGTAAAACTATCGTATCTTTAGCCTACCATTATTAAAAGAGGCTTGTCAATAGGTGAAAAGAGTAAAATTAATCATATCATAATCATATCAAAAGAGGCATTTTTAGTCTTAAAATTTTGTGTCTTGACAACATGATGTAATTACGATAAGATTCAATTATGTTAAATATCTCTTATAATATTTCACCTGATCTTAGAGGATTCTTGCAAAAAATAGAAAATCAAAGACGAACCATAATGCTAACACCTCTTTCTTTAAAAACCGAATTAAAACTTAGATGGAAATCAACAGTCAAGCGTATTCATTGGTCGCTAAGCTTAAACGAAAGTTCTTTAACAGAATCTGAAATCGCCCATATTCTCACTTCTTCTCCTAAAAAAAAATTATCTCAACCTCAACAAGATGTTATTGGTTATAAAAAAGCTTTAGATTATATCCTTCACGAGTGGTTTGTGAACTCAAAACCGGTTACTATCAAAGCAGTGCAATATATACACCAACTATCCTCTATAGGGAGACCAACAGGAAGTGAATCAAGGTTAAAAGAATTGCTCGATTATGTTCAAACAAACCCCGAGAATCCAATCATTCAGGCTGCTATTGTACAAATCGAGCTTATGAACCTTTCTCCGTTTACAGCTGGAAACGAAAGAGTATCGATTCTTCTTCCTTACTTATTTTTATACAAAAATGGTTATGATTTTAGGGGTCTTTTAGTGCTAGAAAAATATTGGCAAAAAAATATAGTTTCTTTTAAAGAAAGTATAAAAGCATGTTTAAGAAACGGTAACTTAACATTATGGCTTGAGTATTTTGCCCTGGCAGTTTCCAATCAACTTACAGAAGCTGCTCAAGAAATTTCTTCCGAACTATCACATGCGGATCTCTTTTCCTCTTTCTGGGAACTAAACGACAGACAAAAAGAAATTCTTTCTTTTTTACAACAACCAGAAGTAGCCATTACAAACAAAAAAGTAAGAAAAATGTTTAAAATTTCACAGATTACCGCGTCGCGAGATTTGTCGAAACTGGTGACTTTAGGACTTCTGTTTTCTCGAGGGAAAGGGAGATCGATCAATTATACAAGAGTTTGATCGAAATGGACGTAGCTTCCCAATTAAATATATTAAAAGACTACAAAAGGATAAAAAATATATCTAAATATATCTATATATAACTTCGTAATTCTTGTGTAGTCTGTGAAGACTAACGATTCAAAAATCGATCTATCAAGAATCGAAAAATATTTGGTCGATCTTATACTCAGCTAGAAATAGATAGCTTATTTTCAGATAAAGTAAAAACCGAAACCCCAACCCCAGCTCCTAAGAAGTAAGCAAAGCTCTAGCGGTCTGATGAGTTATGTTTGAAGAAGTTCGTACAACCGCATTTGCATAATTTCCCCCTTGCCTAAAAAGCTTGTGCTGTTTTATACTTCGTTTAATGGTTTTAGCAGACAGTGATATTAAAAAAGCCCTTAAGACAGGCAGAATTAAAATTACTCCATCTCTTAATCTTAAAACTCAACTTGGTTCCTGTTCTATAGATTTACGTCTTGGAAATGTTTTCAGGGTTTTTGAGCACAGCCAAAACGCATTTATCGACCCTTCCAAAAAAGATTACAGCAACGAAATAACAAGAGAAGTAAAAGTTAAAAACGGCGATAAATTTATTATGCAGCCGGGTGATTTTGTCCTGGCAGTAACTTTGGAAAAGGTTAAAATTCCAAACGATTTGATGGGAAGGCTTGAAGGCCGTTCGTCTTTAGGCCGTTTGGGAATAGTTGTACATTCAACAGCGTCTATTTTTGATCCCGGTTGGGACGGAAATTGCGTTTTGGAGCTCGGAAATTTGGGAAGAATGGCAGTTAGTCTTACCCCCGGAATGAGAATTTGCGCAATGACATTTGAAGAATTATCAAACCAAGCGGAAGTTCCATACAACCGGAAGAAATCTGCAAAGTACGTGTTGCAAAATGGACCGGACGAGTCAAAAATTCATAAAGAAGGAAAATAAATGTTAACAGAAGCTCGAACACTTAATAGGACAAGATTAGAAGGCGTAAGGCCGTCAATTCCTCTCGCGAGAGCGCTTATGCATCCCATAGAATGGGCATCCTTTTCCGAAATAACATTTACCGGACAAGAAAATCTTGATAAGGTTAAAGAGGCTCTTCTTGATGGAAAAAAGATTATTTTTGTTTCAAATCACATGAGTCACGCAGATGGGCCCGTTATTTATGCAGGGCTTTCGTGGAATGGTTACTCGGATTTGGCGGAGAAAATTGTTTTTGTTGCGGGTATAAGAATGGATAAGCTGCCGGCAACTCAATTTCTCCAGAGGCGTGCTAAAACAATTCAGGTCTGGCCGCCGACTGAAGAGGCAGTAACCGATGATGACAAGTTTAAGAAAGCGGATCTTAATTGGAAAGCTATTAGGACAGCAAAAAGGATTTTAGAAGCAGGCTTGATTTTGGATATGTTTCCTCAATCAACAAGAAGCGAAACAGGAGGAGCTATGGAAAAAGCATATGGAGAAGTGGCAGGTTATTTTACTCTTTTCCCTGATACGCTTGTGCTTCCGATTGCGATTCTTGGGACAGATAGGATATTGCCCCGTGGAAGAATTATACCAAGAAGAGGAAAAGCAGGATTAAGTGTCGGCAACTTAATTGCTGTAAAAACTTTGGAGGAGTCACTACCTAAGGGTACTGCTCATGCAGAAAGAAGGCAGGCATTAATTGATTCGGTTATGATGAAAGTTGCAGGTTTGTTACCCGACAGGTATAAAGGATATTATGAAGTACAACGTTAATTTTGACCTTGATTTTAAAAGAAATCCTTACCCCGGCAAGCTAATTGCTTTAGAGGGGATTGATGGGAGCGGAAAAACAACTCAAACTTCTTTGGTCGCCGAAGAACTTAAAAAACTGGGACATAAGGTTATTCAGACTAAAGAGCCGACACAAGGACCAATTGGGTCATTTATTTACAAGATTTTGTGGGGAGAAATAAATGTGCCTCCAAACGCAATGCAGTATTTGTTTGTTGCCGATAGAGCAGCTCACGCAGTTGAAATAGAAAAGCATCTCAAAGAGGGGACTTATGTAGTTGCAGATAGGTCTCTATGGTCTTCGGTTCCATACGGAATATTCGACATGCAAGAAGTAAACGATTATTACTTGGCTGCATATTCAATTCTTTCTTTTTATCATAGATTTATTGTTCCCGACGTAACAATTTATCTGGATATCGATCCTGGATTAGGTTTTGAAAGAGTTAAGGGGAGCGGAAAAAAGAAAGAAATGTACAAAGACCCCAAAAAAATGGAAAAGATTAAAAAAGGATATGAATTTCTTTTAAATAAATTTCCAAAAGAATTCAGTATGATTGATGCTTCAAAGCCTGTTGAGCAAGTTACTAAAGAAATCTTAGAAAAGGTAAAAGCGTTATGATTTTAGGGCCGAAAAAATTACTGGAGCTGGTTCACAAGAAAAAATTGGTTGAGGGATTGTCGGAAAGAGAGCTGACAAATCCTGAAGGGGCAGGCTTCGACCTTCGGCTCGGGGAAGTTTATAAAATTTCCGGAACTGCTTTTCTGGGCGAGACAGAACGCAAAACTCCCACTGTCAAACTATTACAAAAGCATTCAAAAGATAACAAAAGAAGTATTAAAATTAAGCCCGGAGATTTCTATTTAGTTACTACAATCGAAAGCTTTAACGTCCCGCAAAACTTAACTGTTAATTTTAAACCTCGTACGACGACCTTCAGGTCTGGTTTATTTTTAAGAACCGGAAATGTTGCACCGGGTTATAAAGGGCAGGTTACTTTTGGTCTTCACAATGTCGGTCCAATAACAGTGACAATTGAAATGGGAGCACGATTTGTCCACGCGCAATTCGAAGAGGTAAAAGGCGGTGGTTCATTATATCGCGGCCAATGGCAGGGCGGCCGGGTAACAACAAAAAAGAAAGAAAAACAAGTTTAAGTTCAATGAATAATAAACATCCTGAATATCAATATTTGGATCTTGCAAAAGAGATTCTTAAAAGTGGAATAAAGCAAACTGATAGGGGGACTAAGGTTTCGGACTACAGTATTTTCGGAAGGCAGTCTGTTTACGATTTGTCCAAAGGTTTTCCTCTTTTGACAACGAAAAAAGTTTACTGGAACGGTGTGATTCACGAGCTTTACTGGTTCTTCTCGGGCCAGACAAACATAAAATATCTGGTAGACCGTAATGTCCACATTTGGGACGACTACCCTTATAAAATTTATCGTTCAAAAAACCCAAAAACCAAAATGACAAAGGATGAGTTTATTCAAAAGATAAAAGAGAGTTCAGCATTCGCCAAAAAGTGGGGAGAGCTTCCCCGAATTTATGGAGAGATGTGGAGAAAATGGCCTACAAGAAAGAAAGGAAAAACAATAGACCAGTTAAAGTGGGTTATCGACGAATTAAAACAGGATCCAAACGCCCATAATGCAATTGTAAATTCGTGGAACCCTGAATATTTGTACACGATGGCCGACAAAAAAGACGCATCCAGATTTCCGATTTGCCATAACATGTACCAAATCTCAAATAGGAAGGGAAAACTTTCACTTATTTTGTACCAGAGGAGCTGCGATTTGTTTTTGGGAGTACCGTTTAACATCGCATCATACGCTTTGCTGACATTAATCCTTGCAAAGATTTTAAAACTTAAACCCGGCGAATTTATCCACGTCTATGGCGACGTCCATATTTACGAAAACCACATAAAGCAGTTTAAAGAACAGCTGAAAAGAAAACCAAGGCCATTTCCGACCGTCAGAATAAAAGGAAAATTAAATTCAATTGAAGACTTTACTCCCGACAAAGTAATTCTGGAAAATTACAATCCGCACCCGGGCATAAAGGCGGAGCTGACAGTTGCAGGAGGGCTATATGAACCCAAGAATTAGCGCTATTGTTGCTATTGATTCAAGAAGGGGGATTGGAAAGGATAATCAGCTGCTTTTTAAAATTCCTGAAGACTTTAAAAGGATGAAAAACCTTACTTTCGGGCACCCGATTATAATGGGGCGAAAAACTTTTGAATCGATCGGAAGAACATTGCCTGGCAGGACCAATATTATAATAACCCGGGACGCGTCTTACGAAGTGCCAGGAGGAATAGTTGTTGGTTCGCTTGAAGAGGCGCTAAGAGAAGCCCGCGAAAAAGACAGCAGGGAGATATTCATTTTTGGCGGCGGGCAGGTGTTTGAAGAGGCTATGCCAATTATAGACAGGCTTTATCTGACAGTTGTTGATGGAGATTTTGGCGCGGATACTTTTTTTCCGGACTACTCCTCATTTAAAAAAGTCCTATATGAAAAGCACGGCGAATTTGATATTCTGAAATACAGGTTCCTAGATTTAGAAAGATGAATCATTTAAAACAAACTGACCCGGAAATTTATCAATTGGTTAAGCAAGAAGAAGAACGTCAACGGGATGTTCTCGAAATGATTCCTTCCGAAAACTACGCCTCTAAGGCAGTTTTGGAAGCGCTTGGAACAGTCCTCAACAATAAATATTCGGAAGGGTACCCTAAAAAAAGATATTATCAGGGAAATAAAATTGTGGATCAAGTAGAAATTCTCGCCCAGGATAGAGCAAAGGATCTTTTCAAAGTTCCTTATGTTAATGTTCAGGCCCATTCAGGTTCTCCTGCTAATCTGGCTGTTTATTTTGCGCTTTTGGAACCTATGGAAGGTAAGATAATGGGTCTGTCGCTTGCTTTTGGAGGGCATCTAACCCACGGGCAACCCCAATCGGCAACAGGAAAATTGTTCAAAAGTGTATTATACGAACTTGGCCGCGACGGAAAGCTGGATTTTGACGCTATTGAGGAAATGGCAGTCAGGGAAAAGCCACAAATTATTGTTTGCGGATTCACTGCATATCCAAGGACCATAGATTTTAAAAAATTCGGAGAAATTGCAGACAAAGTCGGCGCGTATTTACTTGCTGATGTTTCCCACATTGCAGGTTTAATAGCAGGCGGAGTTCACCCGTCACCTGTTGAACACGCCCACATTGTTACAACAACAACCCACAAAACTTTAAGAGGTCCAAGAGGCGCTTTAATAATGGTTACAGACAAAGGTTTAGCCAAAAATCCGGATCTCCCCAAACTTATTGATACTGCAATTATCCCCGGACTCCAGGGTGGTCCGCACGATAACCAAACAGCTGCAATCGCGGTCGCCCTAAAAGAGGCGGATTCAAAAGAGTTCAAACTTTATGCAGAGCAGATAGTAAAAAACTCAAAAAAATTAGCTGACGAGCTTATTAAGATGGGGTTTAATCTGGTTTCCGGAGATACGGATAATCATTTGATTTTGATTGATCTTCGAGGCAAAGGTATAAATGGGAAAATTGCTGCATTAGCACTTGAGGTAGCAGGAATTGTACTTAATATGAATGGAGTGCCGTTTGATACTAATCCGCCACTATGGCCATCCGGAATTCGCCTGGGGACGCCCGCAATAACGACTCGAGGAATGCGTGAAAAAGATATGGAGAGGATTGCAGAATGGTTTAAAATCGTTATCGATCAGCTAAACGGCGAAAAGTTGCCAGAGGAAAAAGAAGCAAGGGCTTACTTTTTCAAAGATTTTAGAAAAAGAGTCAGGGAAAACAAAAACTTGCTGAAAATTGCAAAAGAAGTTAAAACGTTCTGCTCAAAATTCCCCGTTCCTTAAGTTCTTGTAAAAATGCAGGAAGCTTTGAATGAGTTTTTGGTTTGTTGACTGAAGACAAATCTCTGCTGTTCCCATATAAACGCCCTTTTCAGATAGATTGTGAGACCCGAACAACACAATCTGCTCGTCAACAATTGTTAATTTTGTATGTGTCATCTTAGAAGAAAAGAATATCGGTACTTGTTGTCTTTTTAATAACATTTCTATCTTGTTCATTTTATTAAGAAAGGAAAATACTCTATCGTCATTTTTAGCAGGGACTACTGCCTCAACATCAACCCCCTTTTTATATGCAGCATGTAGAGCTTTTAAAAATTTTCCATCAGGGACAAGTTGACTGATATGAAAAATGTTTTTCTTTGCTTGACTAACCAGTTTGGTGGCGTAATCCAGAATAATTGATTGGCCAGATTCGCCGCTATCTACAAAAAGCGTAGCCTCTTTATTAATTTGAATCTTTTTGTCCGTAAGGCGATTTTCTTCCACCCTAATAAATTGATCGGCTATTGCATTAGTAATGCCCGGATTTTTGATCTTGACCATGAAATCAATATAGGTAAAGCCTTCATCCTCAAAATTAAGTCCACCGATGTAGGAAATATTATCTATTATGGTCATTTTCATATGATTGCGTCCTTTATAAGGCCATATTCTTTCAAGTAAACCAGGGGGATTTGTCAGGAAGACTTTTGCATTCATATTTCTTAAATCATTAAAAATTTCTTTTTGTTTTGCTTGTTTGTTATGGTCTGATAGCAATAGATTGTACCAATCGACATGCAGTTTCTTTGAGATTTTCTCTCTTGTTCTAAATATGCCCAGAAGAGTAGCGGCTACAATGCCTGGTCTAACATACATTGCCTGAATCCATATTCTCTTTTTTGCGTTTCTTGCCTGACGCTTGAGATCATCTAAAAATTCATACGGTTTTAAAATCTCAAAGTCATTGTTCATCATATAGTCAATTATATAACAGGATACTGAAAGTTAAGCTCTGTTAACTAGAAATTAATTAGGGGCCGACTTCCTGGTAGGTAAAGTTTGCATTTTTGAGAAAGTCCGGAGTATTAAGGATAAAGTCGACTCTCTCGAGAAAATGAACAACAGGATAGCTTATATCGTCTGCACAAAGATCCCGTGAATTCCACTGGAACGACCCGCCCGCAAGAGATCCGTTTACAATAACCGAGCCTTCAATATTGAGTCTCAGATCCGGCTGAATCGAACATCCGCCATAACCTTGTGCTACAAAGCTTTTATCGGCTGAATATATTCCCTGAATTGTCGGAGACACGGAAGATGAAGCTTCTCCGAGTGCTTTATCGATATTTATATTTCCGGATGAACTAAAAAGCGCTGTTGAGCCGGATCCGTTTGGAACTAAAATTCTACCTCGAATCGTAAGATTTCCATTAACCAAAATTACAAAATTTTGACCGTTCGGAAAGGTAAATGCATTAAGTGTTAGATCTCCGTTTGCTCTATAAACTCCATGTGAGTTTGCTCCAAAAGTAAGTGTGCAGTTTGTAATCCCTCCGCTGCAAAAAGGCGCTATATCTATTGGAGTTATATTTCCCTGGGTTGCTTTGGATAAGACATAGTTATATGAAGTTTTGACAATTCCCCCAACTCTTGTTGGCGAATAAGTTTCCCCGTAACTTGATCCTCCAACTACCCAGTTGGTAGTTGATGCTTGCCCTTGCCCAAAGTTTGGAGTCGAGTTCCCCGTAAAGACAAGTCCGGGGGTTCCTCCGGAGCCGTTCAAATTTGCATATGGCCCGCCAACTGCGGTTGTGGGAACTTCGCTTGTAAAACCTGCATCAATTCTGCAGTCTGCGCCTTGACACTGAATCCAGGGTCTTGCGTTGGAAATACCGAAATTAAGATTGGCAATACTTCCGTTAGAACAGACTGCGCTGTTTGATCCGCCGGTTGAGCAAGTGGTCCCAACCCTCACGCTAAAAGAAGGGCCTCCCCCCGGGTAGGTTAGTCTGTATCCCGATGGAAGATTTGTATATGAGATCATAGTTGGTCCGTCTCTGATAGTGTTTATAATATAATTTCCTGTTTGAGTCCCACCGGATGAAGATGTTATTGTTACTGGGCCCGTGTAATTTTGCTCTCCGGCGTCTTTAAAACCATTACCATTTAAATCTACAAAAACACTTCCCGAAACAGAATATATATTTTCGCATCGATTGATAGAAAGGTTGCAGATTTGGTCGTTTGGACAGGCATTATTGCATTGTTTGTTATATGGAGCAGAAGGGTTGCAGATTCCACCGCTTGTATGTGCAGAAAGGTAACAACTTTGAGTTCCTGGTCCGCATCTGACGCTGCATCCTCCGCAAACTTCTCCTGTGTTGCATGGAGAAGGTGTGGGCGTAGGTGCTGGAGTTGCCGTACTACATGTGCCATTAGCAACACAAACTTGATTCGTTATCGCCCATTGGCCTGAGACACAGGTTTCTGTTGTTTTTTGCTGCCCGTTATTACAAGAAGTTGAGCTGTCCGGCCAGCACTGACAACTATTTGCGTAACAATTATTGCTTTGGCAAGCAGATATTGTATGACCTGCTACAGTTCGAGTAGAGCCAGGGCAAGTATAACTACAGCTTCCAATATTTACATTTGGACTACTTGGATAACTGCAGACTCCACCAGCGCCAGGGTTTCCTCCACAAGTTATCTGGGGACAGGTAGGACAGGGGTTATCCGGCCAGCACTGACAGGAATTTGCGTAACAATTATTACTTTGGCAAACAGATATTGTATGGCCTGGTACGGATTGTCCGATATTGGAACAAAAGTAAGAGCAGCTCCCAATATTTACATTTGGACTACTTGGATAGCTGCATGTTCCACCGGCTCCAGGGTTTCCTCCACAAGTTATCTGGGGACAAGGGGGATTAACAGCATTGCAAGCTGCGGGATCATTGTAACAAGTTCCGTTATTGTACCAGCAATAAGTGCTTCCTGAATACTGCTGGCAAGCTGCTAATGAACAGTGACTTGGACCATCGCAGGCAAGTTTTTGGGCGGCGGAGCCAGGCGAACAGCTTCCGCCCCAACCGGAACCAGGAACTCCCGATCCTGGACATGCAACAGGAGGCGGAGTGGCCGGGGTTGTGTATGGACTTACGTATGGTGATGAATATTGTCCTGTATAGCAGTCGTAGTAAAAACAGATATATTGTCCATTGCTAAACCAGCCACAGAATTGGCAAGCGAATGCTTTAGAGGATATTAGAGAGGCAATAAATATAAAAGCAAAAAAAACTAAGAGTACCTTTAAAATATTGGTCACAACTCTATTAAAAAGGAATACAAATTATGTGTCAAGAAGACTTATTGCCGAATAACTATTGCTTCGACCGTCCAAGACTTATCTCTTAGAAGATATGACGTAGAAACGAGTACGTTTAGGCCTACTTTTACATCATCTATTGTGCCTTGAACTACTTTTTGGTCTTTGCTTTGGTTGAGTACAAGAGTTTGCGGATTTGTTGTAAGAGTTGGTAGTCCGGAAGTTTTTGAGTCGAGTTTAATAATCAAATTCTTATCCGAATTTTTTATTTCAGTTATTTTTCCCATAAAAGCATAAACTATCCTGGCTGTTTCAACGCCCGGGTCGTTTGGACTAATAGGCAAGGTTACAGTTTTTTGATTTACGGGCGGCTGGGAATAAATCGGGACACTTTTTACCTTGCCTTGGTTATTGTAAAGATAATAACCTATTAGACCAACCGTGAGAATAAGTAATAAAATAAGAATTAATTTTGATAGCATCAACTCATTTTAATCACATATCTCTGTCTTTTTCAAGAGAGGGAATTGAATTCCAAGTTAAAGTATACTTAAATTAAGTAATGAAGTTAAGACAGGCAATTTTTTTATTACTTCTTGTAGACTTGTTAGTTATCTTTCTAATATTTTCTCCCAAAAAAAGCGAGGCCAAAAATGATGCTAACCGGATATATCAATCGTGCTTTAGTTTAATTTCAAAAGAAGACTGCTATGCACAGAAATTTTATGAACTCACTAAAAAAACAAATCTTGAGAATGCAGTTTCGACTCTTTACGAACTTCAGAAAATAGATCCGAAAAATTCGACCGGTTGTCATTTTATTTCTCACAAGATTTCAATCGCAGAAACAGAAAAAAATCCAGAGAAGTGGGGAGAAGTAATAAAAAAAATAAAGCCATACGAATGTACGGGAGGATATATTCATGGGGTTTTGGAAGCACGTTTCGAAAAAGATAAATCTTTTAAATTAACCGCGGATACGGTCGACCTAATCTGCAATAAAATTCTAGGCGGCAAACAATTCTTTATTGAGCCTCCCGAAAGAAGTTGCACCCACATAATGGGCCATCTTCTTATGATTGAGAATGCAGGACTTATTGATAGGTCTATTTCTTCATGCGACAAATTAACCGATTACGCAGCAAAATATGAATGTAAAAGTGGTGTATTTATGGAGAATATAACAAGAGAAGGTTTGGTCGGACACGGTTTGGCTAAGCCTTTGCCCTGGACGCGGGAAAATGCTTCGAAGATAGAAGAATTATGTAATAAGTACGACGCAATTGCCCAGGAAGCTTGCTGGAGGGAAATCTCGCATATGTATGAGACAATTTACAACGATAATCCTTTGGATGTCTATAATGCATGTAACAAAGCTCCTAACGATCCGGACAGAACAGAATGTTACATACATGGGCTTGGCAATATGGTTAGTTCTCCAAGTTTTGAACAAAAAAAATTAACAGTCGCCTGTTCAGTATTTTCTACAAGCGACTCGAGATTTACAACCTGTATGTATCAAGTAGTTGGAGGGTTGTTAGCTTCCTCAGAAAAGAACGCAGATAAAGCCCTATATTTTTGCGATAACATAGATTCGGAATTCAAATCTACTTGTTATGGCTTTTTGCTGGATAGTCTAAAGAGAATAAATGTTTCAGAGGGAGCCCTTAAAAATACTTGTTCGAAGGTTCCTGCAAATTTTCAGCAGGGAAAATGCACCGTATATTCAGAAATAGATTCAATAAAAAACACCACTTCTCTTGCCGAGCAGACAACCCTATATAAAATATTAATAGATCGCGTTGGGGTTGAAAAGGCTCAGGAAGCCTTATATCTGTCGGGGTTACCTTTTGACGGGCAGACTCATCTTCTAAATCACGAGGTAGGAGAATACCTTTATAAAAAGTATAAGGAAAAAGGGCTTATTTATTGCAAAGATTATTTTTTGTCTTCGTGTTACCACGGATTTGTAATTATGGCTGTGGCAGATAAGGGATACGAAACTCTCAAAAATGTTATGGATATTTGTTGGAGTAAAGGCTATCCGGTTGCTGGGCAATGCGCTCATGCAATAGGGCATGGTCTCTTGACCTGGTATGGCTATAAAAATCTACCCCAAGCCTTAGAAGGCTGCGATAAGCTTTCGGGAACATCCAAGAATTTCCCTCTATTTAATTGTTATGACGGAGTTTTTATGGAAAACGTTTTTGCAGTGCACGAGGGAGGCAAGCCATCTAAATACAGATGGGTAAGCGATGCTGATTATATTTATCCTTGCGACAGTCCAAAAATTTCAGAGAAGTATATTAATGCTTGTTGGGCCGAGCAACCCTCGCTTATGTATAGGTCCTTTAATGGAGATTTGGAGAGAGTTGGCTATGAATGCCTAAAGCTCCAAAATTCTATTTATCAGCGTACTTGTTTTGATGCCATTGCGAGGCAAATCCACCCGAACTCGAAAGGAAACCCTGCTGAAGTGCTTCGAAATTGCAATTTAATGCCGAGTGAATGGATTAATTCATGCATAATTTCCGTTGCCGGGACAGAGTTATCGGTTGGAGGAAAAGTTCTTCCTTATGAATTATGTTCGAGGATTGGGGAAAGCTCCAAAACAGATTGCTATCGAAGGATTGCGGAAGTTATTGCAACCAATAAATTTGCGGACAGAAAAGATTTGTGCAATAAAATTCCTATTTTAGAACAGAGAAATAACTGTTTAGCTTTAAATTAATCTAGGGGACAGGGCAAATGTTGAGATCAGAGCATCTTGTTTGAGTTTGTCCAGGATAGCAGGTGGGAGCCGGAGCAGCACATGTTTGGGGACTGATATTGCAGTCGCATGTATTAACGTAACAATGGTCTTGATTGCAAGTTGATGTTGCGGTTCCATTAAAAACTCTTCCATCGCTACAAGTTTTAGTACAAGGTAGGCTCACGGTGCTATTAACAGGTTTGTCAGAACAATCTCCGCCCGCACCAAACGGATTTCCCTTACAGATATCACTGCTATACCCCGGCAGACGACAAACTCCTGGGACTGGAGGGGGAGTTGGAGTTGGGGTTGGTGTTGCGGGTCCCGCACAAGCAGCCGCCCCGCAAGCTACTCCTGTATAAGGATAGCCTAAAGCAGCATAAATACTAGGGTCAGTTCCGCAAGGCTTAGTTGTGTACTGGCATCCTCCATCTGGAAATTGTGGATTTCCGCCTGCACTGTAGGTGCCTATAGGATTCGTACCATTACAGCAGGTTTTAAATAGTTCTTTAGTTTCGCAAGCGCATCCTCCGGCTCGCAACATAGTAGTATCACCACTGCCATATCTATCATTATATTTATCCGCAGTGGAACAACTATTGGCAATCGGATCAATCCAAGCTACATAGTCTCCTTGAAAAACTGAGTTATAGCAAGAA
>Ga0209515_10003581_pt1 | contig 21965 bp, 21 predicted proteins | sample Subgroupgradi54m_FD_187454 | JGI IMG/M metagenome (GOLD analysis project Ga0209515, IMG submission 187454) | Subsurface groundwater microbial communities from S. Glens Falls, New York, USA - GMW60B uncontaminated upgradient, 5.4 m (SPAdes)... ... | reverse complement strand
GGTAGAATTCTTGCTCTGAAGCTGTCCATACAAAGGGCTTACCGCAATCTCTGCATGTTAAGTTTTGATCTTGAAAATTTGCCATTTACTATTCACCCCCCTTCACAATTGGAGTTATTTTTATTGTTGGGACTTTACTTTTCATTAAATATCTCTAAATTCCCGCCTGCCATTTTCTACCTGTCCCCCGAGGGGGAAAATCTAGAGAAAGGAGGATGGATTAATAAAGTAATTATACTTAATCCAAAACAAAAAAGCAAGCACCAAAAAATTTTGAGGGTGGAGGAGATTGGAGATTATTACTCAACAGCGTTCTTTTTGTCTAGAATATCGTAGGGTTCAGAAAACCTTAAATAATAGCCAAAAGGATCTTCTATCCTAAAATCTTTTAATCCCCACGGCCACACTTGTAATTCTTCCACCACATTCGCAAAATCTTTGACTTTTTTATAATACTCCTCAATATCTTCAACCATAATTATTATTTCGACTGCATACCCTCGCTTTGTATCTCGCGGATATTTCTGCAAATAAGGATGTTTATAGGCATATTCGTTGCCAGCCCAAAAGCATAGGATGTTGCTCCCCATTTTCATTACGAGATAGCCTTTAAGCTTTTCCGGCTTTCTTTCCCAAACAACCTTAAATCCTAAATTGCTATAAAATTCTTTTGCTTTATTAAAATCAGGAATATGGAGCTCTAATAAAACGCTGTTTGTGGAAATATTCATGAGGTAATTATATCAGAAATGCCGTTGGGACTAATGCGGAAAATTTAACTTCAAAAGCAATATCTCTTTTAACTATTGTTAACCAAACTGTTTCTTTATACAATTGATAACACATTACATGAAGAACATGAAGACAATAAAAAAGACTGGCATTCGCGGTCGGTCGAAACCTTAGGCTAGTCCAGTCATCGTGATAAATCTAATTTACCAAATATGAAACAAAAAGTCAAGCAAAAAATGTACATGTCCAATTTAAAACCAGTGTGGTAGAATAATTGGATAGTTAGGGCCTGTGGTTCAACGGTAGAACACGGCATTCGCACCTGCCCGACTTTGACTGGGCTCGTAGTTCAGCTGGTAGAACACCTCATTCGCATTGAGGAGGTAGGCGGTTCGAGTCCGCCCGGGTCCACAAAGTCCAGTCAGGCGGGTTGCCGGGATCCGAGTCCAATTCTCGGTAGGTCCACCCTTCGCTAACGCTCAAGGTAAACTCTTAAAGATTAAATAGTTTACTCCGAACGAATGTGAGGAGGGCCCGTAGTACACCGGTAGTATAACTCCATGGCATGGAGTAGAAAGGAGTTCGATTCTCCTCGGGTCCACAATTAGCCAACATGCTATAATTTGTACATATGGGCGAGCAAAATGAAAATTTAGGATCGAGAGAAATTCTAAACTTTTATCCGGAAGATGCTAGACGTCTAGAGCATGCAGGATCAAAGATTTATATTTTGTCTGGCAGATCAATAGGAGATTTCGTTAGCAAGGGTCTTAAATTAGAAGGTATAGCTGAACCAGAGCTTCTAAAATTAACCTCTATAAGATCTCAAGTCGCAATAGATCCAGATAATATTTTTATTCCAAATAGCGGAAATAAAACTAAGGAACAACAGGTAAAATTAGCGAGTAGTTATGCTTCCGATCTAATTAGAAGAATAAAATCACCGTTTGCTGTAGATTTTGGAAGCGTTGCTGATTGGGTAGAATTGTCATATGAACATCATAAAGCAACAGGAAAATGGCTATTTGATCTTAAAACTCTTAAAGGAGCTTATTTCACCGCAACAAATACGGAAGATAATTTGCCAGGAGGAATTATTAGAGAATATTATGTTGGATGTCCTTGGAGCAACGGCGACATACGAGTTACAAGAGTCTTAAAAAATCAACCCAAAGCAAAAGCATTATGTGCCGCGGTATTAATTAAACCAATTGGATTTGGAAGGCTTAACCCTCAAAATAATTGACCAATCAAAAAGCTTTATTGAATTTTGAAATAATTTACTGTAAGTACGGTAGCGGATTGACTAGGACTCCGTTTTTGATAACCTCGAAATGAACATGAGGACCTGTGGTTCTTCCTGACATACCAATCCATCCTAAGACTGTTGATCCTGCACTAACCGATTGACCTACAGACACATTTACTCCCGCAAGATGAGCGTAATGGGTTTGAACATCTCCATTTCTTACATAAACGCTGGTTCCATAGCCGGAATCCCATGTCCCAACACTCACACTTGTTACTACCCCATTTTGCGCTGCAACAATAGGAGAACCAATTGATGCCGCGATATCTATAGCCATGTGATACCAAGCTGCAAATTGACTTACAATTCCATGAACCGGCCATGTGAAACCTAGACCTGAGATCGTAACCGGCCCCGAAGCAATGTAGACCTGACGCCTGAAGGTTGGCTGTTCTGCAGGCTTTACTCCGTCCGGAACAATTAATATTTGTCCTTCAACCAAAGAAAATGTTTCAGGGTTCGCAAAATCATTGAATGGGAAATCAACTATTTTCTGGGGATCTGTATCTAATTTTTTTGCAATCGAATATACGGAATCTCCTTTTACAACTTTGTATGCGATTCCTGTGACAGGTAAAATTTTAAGACTGTCAGCAACAGTGATGCTGTCATTCGTCAAATCATTTGCCCAACGGATAGTTTCGATAGATACGCCGAACTTGTCAGCAATGGTTGAAAGAGTGTCCCCTTTTTCAACAGTGTAGTCTGCAATTTTATCTCTTGGTTTTAGTGAAATACTCGTCTGGAAGATATTTGCATCAACAGCAATTGATTCTCCCAAAGGCGAACTAATCGCAAGAGCATTTGCCCTGTCTCCTACAAATACTGGATAAGTGTCTGCCAAAAAAGGAGAGGCAATTACGCCTATTCCCAAAACTCCCATGGCTGCCACATGCATGAAAGGCCTGTTATAACGGCCTCTTTTAATTGTAAATAATTTAACCAAAGTATTTTTGGAGGATTCGAAAATGTGAGATAAAATAATAACTTTTTTCTTTAAATAAGAGAAGAAAAACTGACAGAATTTAGAAAAATCCGAGAAAATGATCCGCCAGCTGGCGGAAAAAAAACTAAGGGAGGGTTTAATCATGGTTGAGAAGAAATGGTACCAAAAAGAGGTTCGCAAGTCAACCTTTTTATAATTGTCATCCCGAATTTATTTCGGGATCTCCTGCCCACAGGCAGACCTCTTTACAATCAAATGAGATGCTGAAACAAGTTCAGCATGACATGGAATAAGGACTACCCCTTTCCCAAACTTTCGAGGAATTCTTGGTTGAGATAAATTCTCATCTATAACTTTCTCATTATATTTCTATCTGTTGTTTTTATTATGCTAAACTAGATTTGTGGAAGATAAATGGAGAATTATTTACTATATTTTGCCAAACGGAGAAAATCCCGTAAAGAAGTTTTTGGATGATCACCCGAAAGCTAAACTAAAAGCTCTAAGAATTCTTTCTCACATTGAGGAGTTTGGCTTAAATTATGCCATACCTCACACTAAAAAATTGTCAGGTACACCCCTTTGGGAAATCAGGATTTTGGGACAAGATAGCGTCAGAATTCTTTATGTAACAAAACAAGCAAAACAAATAATATTGTTACATGCATTTATTAAAAAAACAAATAAAACACCAGGAAAAGACATCAATATTGGGCTAGTAAGATTATCTAAAATTGACATATTGACATAACTATATCCTAAAAGATATAATGCAAGCATGAAAAGAAAGAATTATACTTTAAAAGACCATCTTAAAGAAAGCTTAAAAAATCCCTTATTTAAGAAAGTTTGGGAAGAATCTGAAGCTGAATACCAAGTAAGTAGGGTTCTAATTGCTGCCAGAATTAAAAGAAAAATCTCACAACAAGAACTCGCCAAAAAAGCCAACACCACTCAAGCTGTTATCTCAAGATTGGAAAATATGACCGCAAACCCCTCATTGAAGTTATTACAGCGCGTATTCAAAGCCTTAAATGTCAACCTAAAAATTCAATTTCAATAGATACTTTGCTTCCTCAGGTTTTAGTAATTTCTTCACTTATCTTATTTAAAAACACTTCACGGCCGTTATCAACAGTTAAAAATGCCTGGTAAACAATACTGTTGTAATAATAAGTTCTTGCACAGAGTCAAATTTTTGTGAAGAAAGTGTTATTAGAGAAGGGCTGGAGATTCTGTCTAGTTCACTAAACTTTTTAGATACCTCATTAAATCCTCAATTTTAGGCGGGGTGGCTTCCGGGGTCTTCTCAGAACTAATATTTACGATAACATCCTTTTCTGTAACATGAGTACCTTCTAACCATCTTTCTTCACCTTCTCTTTTTGATAAAACAAGCTCCATGCAGGATCCTCCAGTCCGCGCGCAAACTGCCTCCTTTAATACAGTTGCCGTTACTTTACCTTGAGAATCTCTTACGACAGCTGCTTTCAATTTGGGATCATAAAACTCACTATGCGCTTTTTCTAAAAGACCGTATGTTCCAGAATTAGCTTTTGGTGAATCTTTTTTTCTAAACGCTCGGGCATCTACTATGTCTGAGGTTACCTGAACCACGGCATTACATAAGGGTTTCCCTAATAAACCCAATAAAGGTAGTGGACTATGAAAAGCACTTGAAACAACCATCGGTGTAACTAAAGGCGATAGATCGACGCTTAATGTACTTAAGAACTTGACTCCTGTTATAAATTTTGAACGTATCTTAGGATCTGAAGATTCATCTTCTTCCTTGGATACCGAAAAATTCATAGTAGCTGGGGTTAAAGTCAGCAAAAAAGTCACCATCATCTTTTCTATTTGTGCACTAGCGTTGGGGTGATCCATTTCTTTTTTTAGCTTATCTGCTCGGTCTAATTGCTGATACCATCCAATACCTACTGATTTTGAAGCTACCTCACCTACATATTGTCCTGTTTTTCTTAATCTCTCAACCACAGACATAAAATTACGGCTTAGCCTTTTCCCAAACTTTCCAGGAATTCTTCGTTGGTTGTTGTTTTTGACAAACGTTCTACAAAAATACTTGTCCGTTCTTCAGGCCCAAGCATGTCAATCATTCGGCGCATTGTAGAAACTTTTTTCAGATCTTTTTCGGATAATAATAACTCTTCTTGCCTTGTTCCGGAGCGAGCTATATCAATCGAAGGGAAGATTCTTCGATCTGCCAATCTTCTATCCAAATGCAATTCCAAATTCCCTGTTCCTTTAAATTCTTCGTAAATCAAATCATCCATTCTAGATCCTGTATCAACCAAAGCAGTTCCAATAATTGTCAAAGATCCTCCCTCCTGACAGTTTCTTGCTGCTCCGAAAAACTTTTTTGCCGGCCACAGCGCCGCAGGATCAAATCCTCCGGAAAGTGTTCGGCCGCTTGGCGCAACAGATAGATTGTATGCGCGGGCCAAACGAGTGATAGAATCCAAAAGAATAATAACATCCACTCCCAACTCAACCAATCTTTTTGCCCTCTCAAGCGTTATCTCTGCGACTCTTGTCTGAGCATCAGGCGGTTCATCGAAGTGCGATGCAACCACATCTCCTTTTACAGATTGAGCAATATCTGTTACCTCTTCAGGACGCTCCCCTATTAAAGCTGCCATAAGATGTGCTTTTGGATAATTCTGGGCAATTCCTGCTGCGATTTCTTTTAGAATTGTTGTTTTCCCGGCTTTGGGAGGAGACACAATCATGCCTCTTTGTCCAAATCCAATTGGTGAGATAAGGTCAATCATACGGGTTGACAAAGGAAGCTTTCCTGTTGAAAGCATAATTTGTTTTTTGGGATAAACAGCTGTTAGCTCATCAAAATAAGGTCTATTTAGTGAGCTGTCTGCCGGCATGTCATTAACTGTCTCAACTTTCAAAAGTCCAAAATAACGCTCCGTATCTTTTGGCGGACGGCCAACTCCCTTGATTAAATCTCCCATCCGAAGCATAAATCTTCTTATTTGAGATTGCGAGATATATACATCTCTTTGTGACGGAATAAATTTGGGACGCAAAAATCCATGGCCTTCCGGCTGAATATCCAAAATTCCCGAAACTTCAACAGTAATGGCAGGCTCTTGTCGATAAGCAAAAGAATTCATAGGTTGCGGCTGAATTGGCGGAGCAACTGGCGCAACAGGAGCAGGATTTACAACAGGAACAGCAACCGAAGGTTCGGGTTTTCCGATTATTTCATCAACTGATTTTGTTTCTGGGGCCGCATCCTTTGGAGGAGCGGTTTTTTTATATACCATATGTTAAGTTAATTGTTAAATGTGAATCGTCAATAGTTAGATTAAAGCATCTCGTGGAAAATTTTTTGTTGAAAACATCCTTTCAGGACCGAAGGCGACTAAATCTATCCATATTACAACATATATTATTTTAAATGTCAAGCCCCAAAAGTAGAACAGTTCACTTTGGGGCGAAGACCCCGTCAAAGCCGCTCCGTGCCTGCCCGCCTCTGGAGGGAGCCGTGTATGAATAATACTGCAAAGGCGAACGGCAAAGACTATACGGGGTCAAGGAGCAAATAAAATCGACTGTTGACTCAACCTATAATATATGTTACACTTTTTACTCTTAAGGGCAGGATATGAAATTATTTTTATCGATAATATTTTTATTAATAATTTTTTCTTTTCTATTCCCCCTAAAGTCTTATGCCGACAGTATCTCGTGTCAACCTATTTATGGCGGAGGACAAACTTGCGTAACAACCGCAAATATTCTAATAAATAAAAAAGTTCTAAATCCTTCAACAAATGTTTTTGTAGACAATCTCGGAATTAACGATCCAAAATACCAGCCGGGATTTATTGTTAATTTCAGGCTTGAAATTACAAACACCGGGAATACCAATACCCCCAGCGTTGATGTAAAAGATATTTTTCCCCAATACGTTGATTTTAGTTCCGGTCCGGGAAATTTTGATCAAAATACAAAAACTCTTTCATTCACAATACAAAATTTAGCTCCCAATGAAACAAGAACATTTATTGTTATCGGGAAAGTGGTTGTTTCAAATCAATTGCCAGCCAGTAGTGGAATTGTATGCGTAGTAAATCAAGCAACAGCCGTAACCAGCGACAATGGCAATTCGCAGGACAACACTCAGTTGTGCATAGAAAATAAAGTTATTTCAACGCCAGTTGTCATCACCAAAGGAGGATTTCCTGTTCTCTCCCCTGTTCCTGTAGTTACCTCTCCTCCAACAGGACCTGAATCTTTGGCACTTTTCGCTATGATTCCAACAGGGATCGCAGGATTTTTATTAAGAAAATACTCAATTAAAAATAATAAGGAGGTTAAAAACTAATATGGCACAAGAACGTAAACAATTATCTGATCAAGGCTTTCCCCCAGTACAAAACGGGGAATCTAGAGTAGTGACAGACACCGAACAAGTGATAGTAACCCGAACTCATCAAGAAACAGTGGAAAATGTTGGGCCCCTTCTTCCTGTTCTTCCTCCTGCAGATCGACAGCTTGGGCCTGGAGATCAAATCAGACTTTCTTCACAAGAAGCAGTGGCAAGAGGTGAGGGAGTTATAAAACTGCATTCTATTCTCTCCAAATTACTAGTGATGGGAAATGAATGGGCAGAAGTTGGATTAGGAAATGAGATTCGAGTAGATCAACTAATTCCACGAAAAGAATTTGATATATTAGATATTGTAATTGATATTGACGAAGAGCAAAAACTGGCAATTCAAAAAGAAATAAAGAATAGAAGAAACGCTATCCGTGATGTACGTAAAGAGATAAGAGAACCAGGGCTGGATGCAGATAGGGCAGAAGCTGCAAGAGACGCAACAAAAATAATTGCAGGAGAAGTAAAAGTTGACAGAGAAAAAACAGAAGCCGCAAAAGACGAGGCAAAAGAGTCAGCTGCAAAATCTTTGTTTCACGCTCGACAATCAGCAAAACATGAAAAGCATTCAAAGGATAACGCAGATAAATCTGAAAGTTTCGCAAGAAGATCAAGACAGGCAGCAACTCAAGCAGAAGATGTTTCGACAAACATAGGAAATTCTAGCAGACCAACTAAAGAGTTATCAGAAGATGAATGGCAACAAAAATTGTTTCATCTTGGCAGTAGACATACAACTGATGAGCTCCAAGAAAAACTAGAAGAAGTTGAAGAAAGATTAGGCAAGCCGATTGATAATGTAGAAACTAATCAAAAGGAGGTGAATAGAATGAAAGAAAGACTAATAGTAAGAGAGTTTATAAAAAAACCGAAAGTCAAGATTGCTGGAGCCCTAACTGCAGCGGCGGTATTGGGAGCAGCAATAACCGGAGGGTATTTTTTCCCACGTTCAGACGAAAATAATGAACCAACACCAACAGAAATTCGAAGCGATGGTCCTAAATTTAATTCTAAACATTTGGTTGTAGGACAACCATATGAAGTTTTTGGGCCAGCTATTTTGGTTGGAGATATTAATCCATTTGATAGCGATCCGAAAACAGGACAGCTTCAAGTTATCAAACCAGGTGAAACAATTAAGGACTTAGCAAACAACTCAGGAGATATAATCTTTGACTTTAGACAAGCAGATCAAGCAGGAATTATAGACCTTAAGGTTGCGGAAATGAAAAAGTTCGGATGCGATGGAGTAGCTAATCCATGCACAACGGTCTTAATAGGTGATAGAAATCAAAAGATTTTAGAAAAAAAATAATTTTTGTAATTCACCTACTGAAATCATATAACCTATGCTCTCATGAGAATTAATTTTCTAATGGAAGTGTAGGTTATGTTTGTAAATTGAACTAATGTTTGAAAAAATAAAAAATAATTTTTTTATTATAATAATTTTTTTGACGTCTTTGATTTTGGCGTTTCAAAACTATTCTTCTGGCACTTTTCTTTCCGGATGGGATACTCTGCATCCGGAATTTAATTTTCCCCTAAATTTTGAAAGAGCTATAAACGGAGTATTTAGAGAAGAACAAGGGTTAGGGGCTGTTGCGGGTCATTCTCACATGGCAGATCTTCCCCGAATATTATTACTATATTTAACAAGTTTTATATTGCCAGTAGATTTTCTTCGCTACTTTTATATCTTTTTAAACTTAATAATTGGTCCCTTGGGTATGTATTTTTTCCTTCAGAGAATAGTTATTAAAAATAAATTTGGATCATTTTTAGGTTCGTTATTTTACTTGTTAAATCTAGGCTCAATGCAACAATTTGTAGTTCCGTTTGAAATGTTTGCTACACAATATGGGATATTACCCTGGTTATTTTTGACAGCAACAGAATATTTCCAAAAACCAAATAAAAAACGTCTTCTTCTCTTCTCTATCGTTACTCTTTTCGCAGCTCCCATGGCCTACGCCTCAACTCTTTGGTATATATATTTTGGGTGTTTGACTATCTATCTTATCTCCTTCACCTCTTTCCAGCTTTTAAAGAAAAAGTTCAGTGACGTAAAAAAATTATTTATTCTATTATTTTTAACTTTACTTATAAACTCATTCTGGATTTTGCCTAATCTTTATTTTCTTACAACTTCTGCCTTCCATGTTCCTGCGGCCAATATAAATAAGCTTTTCTCTCCTCAGGCTTTTTTATACAACAAAGAGTTTGGAAACTTAAAAGACATATCTCTTCTTAAAACTTTTCTTTTTGACTGGAACGTTTATGCAAGTAATTCAACCTTTACTCTTCTTTTAAATCCTTGGGTTAAGCACTTATCCAACCCATCAATAAAGATAATAGGATTTATATTTCCCTTCTTGGCCTTCTTGGGAATAATTTTTTCGTATAAAAGTAAAAACAAAATAGCTTTAAGCTTTATTCCTCTTCTGCTAGCTTCATTATTTTTTCTTCTGAATGAAAATTCTCCGACAGGCCCAATATATAAATATTTTAAAGACAATATTCCCCTATTTGGGGAGGCATTGAGGTTTCCAGGAAATAAGATTTTGGGCATATTCACTTTTATTTTCGCAGTTTATGTGGGACTAGCAGAAGGATTCTTAATAGATATTTTTAAGAAATCTCAATCTTTAACAAAAATTAGATATGGCATAGCTATTATTTTCTCTATTCTTTTATTTATTTATATGCTTCCGGGATTTAGAGGCAATTTCATAAGTACCTATATGAGAATTGAGATCCCAGCTGATTATTTCAAAATGTTTAAGTGGTTCGAGGGCCAAGAAAATGGAAAAATAGCAAATCTTCCTATACATTCAGTCTGGGGATGGAGTTATTACGACTGGGGTTACCAGGGAGCAGAATTTTTGTCTTTCGGAATCAAACAACCAATCCTTCAAAGGGATTTTGACCGATGGAATTCCTCAAACGAACAGTATTATAGAGAGATGTCTCAAGCTATATACTCGCAAGATGCAATAAAACTTTCTAATGTACTTAAAAAATATGACATTAAATATATACTTTTAGACAAGAGCGTTATTGCTCCTGAACAAAAGACAGATTCAAGAATTCTTTTTTTTCCGGAGATAGATAACCTTTTAGACAGATTTATTGACGTTCAAAAAGTCGCTCAATTTGGAAATCTTTTTATTTATGAAACGGGTTCACAAAAAAGCGATATTAGAGTCATAAGAAATCCAATAACTGTAGCTTCCAATTCTGTTTTTTATGATGATTTCGCCTACTCAAAATACAAGGATTATCTTTCCTATTCTGATCCTGCAAAGAATATGGTCGTCTACCCTTTTGGAAATATCCTAAATAACCAAAATTTGATTGCTCTCAATAAAGTTTTACCGGTTTTATCAAAAACAAAACCAACTCTTGACGTAACTTTGGTAAACAAAAGCATAAATGATTGTCCTCCTTACAATTCCCCAAATAATGTAGGGCTTAAAAAAAATATTGTAAGCGAAGATTTATTGAGATTTATCCGATATACATCCTCAGCAGGTTCATTTTGCGACCATTTTTCTTATCCAGACTTTGAACGAAATCAAAGCTATATAATTTCGGTCCTTTCCCGCAACAAAAAAGGCCTTCCTCTAAAACTTTGTGTTAGTAACTATTTATCAAAAAGGTGTGATCTTTTTACTCAGCTTGGTGAATCTGCAAATTTCAAAGAAGAAAACTTTCTTCTTCCTCCCATTGATCAAGGAAAAGGATTTGATGTTAATATAAGTAATTTTGCAATAAAAGGCAGTCCTAGCATTAATGACCTTAAATCTATCAATATTATTCCCTTTGACTACTCCAAACTCTCTCAGATAGAAGCTTACACTGCCTCAGATTCTAACGGTAAAAGTGTTATTGTCTATTCCCAATCTTTTGATTCCGGGTGGAAAGCCTACGAAGTGAAAAGTTGGTTAGATACTGTTTTTCCTTTTATTTTTGGAAAGGAAATAAAACAGCACGTATTGGTCAATAATTGGGCAAATGGGTGGATCATCAACAGTGAAAAGTTAAAAGTTAAAAGTGAAAAGTTGGTAATTATCTTCTGGCCGCAATATCTGGAATATTTGGGATTTGCGCTTCTTATCGGAACTTTTGTTTGGCTATTTGTGCCTATAAGAAGAAAATCTAAGCAGGGATCTTCTCTTTAGTTACTTCTACCAAAAAAGTATCAATACTAGCTGCAATTTGTTCTTTTAGTTTCTCTGCTGGAGTTTCTGCAACCGAAGGCTCAGGTTTTTCCTCTACTTGAACAGAGGCTGGAGAAGATGAATCTAGTCCTGCATTTAAGTCTGAAGTTGGCTGAGAAACTGGATTAGCTCCCTCTGCCGGTCCAAATAGTTTCACGAATGCGCTTTGTGAATTAGTTGGAACTTGCTCTTTTGCGGCATTTACTAACTTTTGAAGATCACTTAAATCACTGGACATATCAGTTCCAACGCTAGGAGAGGGTGCAGTAACCGAAGGCTCTGAGATTACCCCGCTTACAGGATTTATTGGTTTATCTATTGTTGGCGCTCCGGGTGGATTAACTGGTTCTCCTGCATTAGGATTCATATTAATATAGTGGCATTATTTGCAATATTTTGTCAAGTATGCTAAACTTTTTCCTTATTAATAATAAACCATTAGTTTCCATTTTATTGCCAGTCCATAATTGCGAACGCTTTCTTGCAGAGTGCCTAAAAAGTCTTGTTGGACAAAGCTTCAAGCAAATCGAAATCATTGCAATTGATGACAAATCCTCTGATAGCTCCCTCAAAGTTCTTAAATCCTTTGCTAAAAAATACAAAAAAGTACGCGTATATAGAAATGTAAAAAGATACGGAATTGTAATGACTCTTAATAGGCTTTTGAGACGGGCCAAAGGAGACTACATTGCTTTTATGGATGCGAAAGACATAAGCTCAAGAACCAGAATCAAAAAACAACTTGAGTTTATACTAAATAATCCCGGAGTTGTCGCAGTTGGAGCCCAATGCAGATTCATGAATGAAAAAGGACATCTAATTGGGAAAAGTCTCTTTCCAAAAGAAAATCAATTTATTTACAGATCCCCTCTTCATGGAATATCCATGCAATTTGAAACAGTACTTGTAAATAAAACACTAATACCTAAAGACGTATTAAAATTTACCAGCTCAATCAATCCATTTATTTACTCTGACGTGTTTATCAAACTTTTACCCTATGGTAAATTCGCAAATTTGAACTCCTACCTCCATTATCACAGGAAAAATCCGAAAGAATATTTTTATGATTTGAGAAACAACATTATTTCTTTCATAAAGCTATGGCTTCTTTCAAAAAGCAATTATAATTACAAACCTTCTCTTAGCTCTCTCTTACTTCCTTTTACCCGCGTTTCGGCCCGCTAATCCGCCAGCTGGCGGACTTGTCAAGTGGCATCCCCAAGTTATCCACATTTTTTTTGTTAAAAAAATTAGCTTGATTTTACAGGCTAAACTAACTACTATTTACTCTAGGTTATGCCAATTCTGCTTTGCAGAATTCTATAGGTTTGACATACTTGACAACGTATGATAAAATCCGTTTAGGTATGCTATTCGGATTTAAATCCGCCAGCTGGCGGAAAAAAAAGACAAATAATAAAACAGTTTCCGACTACAAAATGGAAATTCTTGTAAAACAGGGGCGGGATCAATTCAAAAAATTAATTGAAAGAGGAATAAATATCCCGGTAGCACTTTTGTAAAATAAAAGAGCATCGCTTTCGTTACTCAGGATATAAGTTCAGGTACGATAAGCAATGCTCTTATGAAATTTGACAATTAGTCTTTCAGGCAGGATAAAACTAAATGTCAACTAGTTAATAGCAAAATTAATTATTGTTGTCAAGGAAAATAGCTGAGGCTAAACTTAATCGATTGCATTGCATTGATTTGATTTTTTTACAAGAACTTTTACATTGTAAATAGGAAGAGTCTGGCAGGTCCCGTAAAGATTTTCTGTTCGTATTTTTGGATGAAGTAGGAGTCTTGGGCAGGGATTCCTACTTCTTCCAACTCTAGGAAAACCAAATCTTTACGGAATCCTGGAGAGGAGATTCTTACCTCTAAATTTTCTTCGCGAACAAAATCCTCCCAGCGGTTGTTTGGATAACACGAGAGACCACTACGTCCACTGTCTTACCTAAATCCGCACTAGCATTCTCTACAACAAGCATAGTGCCATCATCCAAGTACCCGACACCCTGTGTTAATTCTTTACCTTTATGTAAAATATCTATGTGTAAAGCCTCACCCGGAACCGCTGTTATTTTGAGATGATTCGCCAAAGTATTAACATTTATTGCCAAAACTCCGCTTATAGTTGCTTTCTTCTCCAGATTGTAATCGCAAGTTACGATCCTTCCTTTGTGATTTTTGCAAGATTGAATTAATTTTTCATCAACTTCTTTGCTTTTAAAATCCTCGCTGTCCGGCAAAACAAGAAATTTATTTCTTTTTCCTTTTTTAAGTTTCTCCAAAAGATCCAGTCCTTTCCTTCCTCTTACCCTTTTAACCATATCCTGAGAATCTGCAATATGTTTTAGCTCCAAAAGTATGCTTTCTAGTACAACAAATGTGCCCGTAAATAAACCAAGATTGATTACATCAAATATTCTCCCATCAATGATTGCAGAGGTATCCAAAAAGATTGGATTTTTTTCCGCCAGTTGGCGGATCTTTTTTTTGTTCCGCCGGCTGGCGGATGATTTTCTATTGTTGGAACGCCTAAATCTTGGCATTTTTGCAAGTGTTTTTGCTACCTCATCTGCAAGACTGCTTACAAATCCTTGGGGAAATCTAGGTAAAGGATTTTTTGTTTTATCTTTCATTTTCATTTATTTAAACTGTTAACAACATCCCTTAGGCTTTTAAATCTGTCTGAACTAATTATATCGCGAAACCCCAATTTTCGCGCCTCTTTTGTGCGCTTTTCCAAAGAATTGCTTTTTCTAATTTCTCCCAAAAGTCCTACTTCTCCAATTCCCACTTTTCTTGATAAATTAATATTTTTGAAACTGGATACAATTGCCAGACAAATACTTAAGTCCGCTGCAGGATCTGAAAGTTTTATTCCGCCCGCAACATTTACAAAAACATCCATTCCGCCCAATGGAATATTGCAATGTTTTTGCAAAACTGCCAACAAAAGCTCCAAACGTTTGTAATCAATGCCAGATGCAACACGCCGGGGAACTGGTATTTTTGAGGGAACAACCAATGCTTGAATTTCTACCAGAAAAGGTCGGGTACCTTCCATTGTCACTGAAAGAATACTTCCAGTGATGGTCTTATCGTTGTTTTTTGATAAAAAAAGTTGTTCGAGATTATTTAACTCTTTTATTCCTTCATCAAGCATCGCAAAAATCCCAACCTCATCAACCGGTCCAAATCTATTTTTAAGACTTCGCAAAATTCTGGTTCTTGTAAATTTTTCGCCCTCCAAAAATAAAACTGTATCAACCATATGGGACAAAACCATGGGTCCCGCAACCATCCCCTCTTTTGTAACATGCCCAACCATTATCACAGGAATTCCTTGAGTTTTGGCAAGTTTTATAAATTGAAAAGCTGCATAACGCACTTGTCCAACAGCTCCGGAAAGACCTGAAACATTTTCCGATTCCATTGTTTGGATTGAATCTATAATCACAAGCGCAGGATTGGTTTTCGCAATTATCTCACAGATTAAATCAGTATTCGTTGAAGAAAGCAGTAAGAAATTTGCATAAGATTTTGAAGTCTTAATTCTGTCGGCTCGAAGTTTTATCTGTTCTTCAGATTCTTCTCCGGAAATATATAGAATTTTTTCTTTTGCAAGTGACATTTTTAATGCAATTTGAAGAAGTAATGTAGATTTGCCGATTCCCGGATCACCAGCCAAAAGAACTGCGGACCCTCTCACAATCCCCCCACCCAAAACAGAATCCAATTCCGAAAATCCAGTTAACAATCTTTGTTTTTTCTCAAACTTTATTTGATCCAATCTCTTCGGCTCAATATTTACTTTTTTAATTCCCGATGAATTCTGAATTCTATCCTGAGCTTGTCGAATGGATGAGATATGAATTTCTTTGAGACTGTTCCATATTCCGCACTCCGGACATTTCCCTAACCATTGAGGAGAATCATATCCGCATTCCTGACAAACAAAAGAAACCTTACTCTTCATCATTTGCATTATACTACTTGGGATATGAATTTAGAAGTTAGAAAATCCTAATTTGGTAACTCAAGAATTAATTGCAAAAAAAGTTACTTGCCTTTTTTGAGGTTTGCAGACTCCTGCGCATTTAATCTTGCTTCCTTAGCTCTAAGTGCTTCTACTTGAGTCGAACCAGTTTCCCATGGCAAATCAGGAAATCGTAGATGGAAAAGCATTATATTGTTCAATGCTTCATTAAACTCTTCTTGAGCATCAATAGGGTTTATTCTCCCCTCTCTTGCTGCAAGCCTAAAGCCAAGCGCCACTTCACTAATAACTTCTCCCGGACCTCGAACATAATTAGTTTCATTACTCATGATTGAATCGTATCTCAATATAAATCTATAGTCAAGTATGTTCTGAGATGTCCCTATCTATATCCAATTGGCTTTGCCTTGAGGACTGGGGCGACTTCAACTCTATGACGCTTCTTATCAACTGAGGAAACTGTAACATCAAGCGTTTCGCCTTCTTTGTAAGTTGTTTTTACCGGAATTTTTTCTTTCTTGATAAATCCATTTACATTGTCTCCGAGGTCCAAAATAACACCTGTTGAAATAACTTTGGTAACTGTTGCTTTGAGTTTTTTGTCGATGACAAATTCATCCAGTTTTTGCTCAAATGGATCAGCTGCCAATCTTTTGAGAGACAAATTAACTCTCCTGCTTTCTTTGTCAAAACCAACTACTACTCCTGTAATTTTGTCTCCGATTTTGAAAAGATCGTTTATATTTTCTACATTTTCCCAAGATGTTTCGGAAATATGAATAAATCCTTCTGCCAATTTATTGTCATCAACTGGGATAGAAAGAAACACACCAAATGGGGCCACATTGGATACAACTGCATCTATTTTTTGTCCAACCTTTAGATTCTTAATTAACTTCTGGAAATCCGAAGGACCCATAACTTGTTTCTGGGAAAATATGATTTTATTTAATTCCCGATTCAATTCTAACACCACAACCTTAATTCTTTTACCAATAAGTCCTTGAGGATTTTCAAGGCTTGAGGTGTGGGAATTTGGCAGAAATCCTGAAATCCCATCAGATGTTGTTGCTAAAAATCCGCCTTTGGTTGCCATATCCAAATTTACTTCAACCGCTTCCTGAGATTTTTGCAACTTTGCGAGGCGGTCCCAAGTAATATCTCCAACTGAACGTCTGAGAGATACAACCGGATAACCAAAATCCGATTCCGGATTGAGAACTTGAACCGGAACTTTGTCCCCTACTTTGAAGGAAGAAAGAATTTTATTCATAATATTTCTTTCTTTTTCCAAAACAACAGCTTCTGTTTTAGCATTTATATCAACCAAAATCTCACCACTTGTTAACTTGGTAATTGTTCCAATCAGCATGTCGCCTTTGTGAGGAGAAACAAAAGGAGTTTTGTTGGCTTCGACTTTCTTCATTAAGTCCGCCATTGAAGTCGCTTTCGCGGAACTACTCGTTAACTTTTCACTTTTAACTTTTAACTTTGAACTTGTATCCATTCATTAAATTCACCTTTCTTTAAACAGTCGAACTATTGTACCACAAAAAAATTGCCTCTGCAATTCTTTTTGATAGATTGACAACGGTTTTTTCACGAAGTAATATAATTACTACATGAATAATACAGATCTAAAACAAATTTCAAAACTCTTAGACAATAGACTTGATAATAAGCTTGCTCCAATTCAAAAAACATTAGATCAGCATGGAAAAACTTTAGAATCGCATGGCAAAATGCTGGAATCACATGACACAGTTTTAAAATCAATAGGAAAAACTTTAGAATCACAGGGAAAAACTCTGGAATCACATGGAAAAATGTTGAAATCTCTTAAAAAAGATCAAGGCGTGATGCTTGCAATGCTGGATGGAGAACAAATGAAACAAAGCAGAAGATTAAAACGGGTTGAAGACCATCTCGGCATTACTCCTTAATTTTTGAAGAAAGAAATCCCCATCGTAATTAATGTTTTATCTTAAAAGTGGCAATTCTATTGGAGAATCAGGGGTTTTAACAATCTTCATAAATTGAGATCCTTCTCCCAAAACATCTATCTTGTATTCTTTAAATATACGTGTCCAGATCCAAAGTGACATGTCTATTGATTCTCTTGGAACTTGGAATAAGAAAATACCATTTTCTTTACTCAAAATATTCCAAATTTTACGAAGAATAGTGCCATATAAGATCTTGTATTGAGGAATAAGTGATAATCCATCTAATGCTCTTTCTATAATCAGGTCTGCTTTTCTATCTTGAAGAGCTTGATCAATTTCTCTCCATGTAGAAAATTTAAGAATATCTCCAGCTATTTGTCTTATATCCATATCTTTATCTGCTTGTTTCTTTTCATCACTCCTAAGATCTTCTAAAGATACCGCAATACCCAATTTTCTTTTATTTGGGACTTGAGAAAATAAATTCGCCAACCGATCCGAAGGTGACATTAAATCAATAACTACAGGAGAGCGTCGGGTCTTAATAATAGAAGCTATATCTTTACCTCCCAAAACTTCCCTGAATGAATCATCATAATCTTCAACACCATCACCGTAAGCACTCCAGGAGCCACCTAGACATGACGTTCGATCACCATTAACTTGATTTTCAAGGATTTGTTTCCTTACTACTCTCCTAAACGGCACGAGTATTTCCATAGAAAGGAAGTGTATCTTAAAAATCAAAGTCTTGCAACTTTTAAAAAGTGAGGAAAATTGCGACTTGGAAATTTAGTTTTGAAGTTGAATTTAAAGGAAGAAATCCTGATTTGTACCACAAAACCTCTCCCCCCCCGCAATTATTTGCCTACTCCAGAATATGCTATAATTATAGTATGACTATCTGTGGTTTTGTGAAAAAAAGAAAGCATCTTTTTTGGTCAACTAAGAATTATGATGGTCTCTCAGAAGAAGCCGTAATTGAGGGTATTTTGAATTACGGCGACATGGATGACGTGAAAGAACTGATCTCCCTTCTGGGAATACAGGAAGTTTCAAAAATTTTCCATGAGCAGATAAACCGTCCAAGAATTAATTATCGCCCTGAAATAAAAAATTATTTTCAGTTATATTTTCAGAAGTATGCATAAGGGAATTCTAACGGAAACTCAATCAAAACTTCTGCCAATCGTTAAATTATTTTCAAAAAAATTCGGCTTAGTGGGAGGTACTGCCATAGCGCTTCACTTCGGACACCGAGAGTCACTTGATTTTGATTTATTTAGTTTTAATGGATTCAATAATTACTCAATAAAGACAAAAATTACCGAGAACATGGTTATTGATGCTGTTCTTGTTGACAAAAAGGGAGAGTACACATTTTTAATAAGCGGAATTAAATTCACCTTTTTTCAATTTCCATACAAAATTAATTTTTCAGAATCGTTCGGCGATATCATTAAATTGCCTGACATCCTCACTCTTGCCGCTATGAAAGCATTCGCGCTGGGCCGCCGGGCCAAATGGAAAGATTATGTTGATTTGTATTTCATTCTGAAAGCTAATCACACTGTCTCAGAGATAGCGATAGAAGGAGTAGAGATTTTCGGCAATGAATTTAATGAGAAAATTTTCAGGACTCAACTCGCCTATTTTGAAGACATTGATTATTCCGAACAGGTTATTTACAAAAAAGGGTTTGCGGTCAATGATGAAGTAATCAAAAAAGCCCTTATCGAATTCAGTCTCGATAATTAGCAGAAAAATCCCGATTTGTACCACAAAACCCCTCCCCCCGTAATCGCAAAATTGACATTTGATTTAATCCTTGAGAAGATGTTTATATTATGAATCCTAACGGTGAAGCAGGATCCTGGTAATCTTCCCCCCCCAATGGACCCAAAAATCCATGGGAATCAGCTCTAGACGAGATAGATGCACCCAAAAAGAACGATATCGGCATTGGTACTGTAATTGAGTGCATGCGCAGCCTTCAAAAAGAATTTCAAAGAAATCACACTTCATGGAACCGTAAAGATGTTGTAGACTCAATAAAAAAAGATATTGATTTTGAAGAACCTGTTATAAGGGCTCCAGTTGAGATTGCAAAAGGAGATAATCCGATACTGGTATTAAATTATCAACAGCTAGACGCTGTTGGTCAAATTTTAAATTTTTCTATCAGTGATGTCACTCTCAGTGATTACTATGTTCTAGTTAAAGGTACTGGAAAAGATCCTAAAAAAATAGAGGCGAAACTTAAATTTGCTTCCATAAAACCTATGACTGAGAATCATGTTGTCATATCTACAGGATTAGCTAAAGAATTGGGGGTAGAAGAACAGAAGAAAGACATCAGAATACTGAGCGTCTACCAGAAAATTAAAGATATTGATTTAGATAAATTATAATCTAGACTTCCTTCAAAGCTCAATACTTTTCTTGGAGAAACAAATCCCCGAAACTATTTTAACAATAATGTGCGAGCGCTGAAACAAAGCGCGTTAAAAAGTTGCGAAGGAGTTATCAGGGGGATTCCTCATCCCGATTTATCGGGATTGAGGAGGGGGTGCAAATCACCCGATTAACGACTGAGCAATTTTAGCGCGACTTTCATGCGAGCGAGCTTTTGGTACTTTTGTCGGTACAAAAGTACAAAGAAAAAATTACAAGGAAAAATTATTTAAAGAAGATCCTGAAATAAATTCAGGATGACAGTGAAGAAAAGTTTTGAAGAAAGAAATCCCCTGGCAATGACCCGCCTGCAATTGCCTTCGGCAATAGCCGATGGCGGGCAGGCCTATTGTCCCTTCTGCAATACGCAAAAAGTATCGTAAGCGGGGCGTCAAACGCCCCAGCCACGTTTGACGTGGCGCTGGTATTTTTAATAAAAAATGCTCGGCTGTGACCTATTGTCCCTTCTGCAATACGCAAAAAGTATCGTAAGCGCTGACGCGTTTTACTTCCCTGTTCGGAATGGGAAAGGGTAGTTCCACGTCGCTCTAACAACCGAGCAAATTATTATATCAAATTTAATTATTGACTCTCTAAAAAGTGAAGAGAAATATAATTTTTAAATCTACTCGTTCAACCATTAGTACAGGTAAGCTTAAAACCTTACGGTTCTTCCACTGCCTGCCTATCAACCTCGTAGTCTACGAGGGGTTTACTCGTGCGCAGCACGAACACACCAATTCATCCAAATGGTTACTCCGAATTGATCCAAATTATTCGGATTTATTCGTAATAAACATTCGTGTAAATTCGTATGTTTGTGCTACGCACAAAGAGATCTAATCTTGGAGACGGCTTCCCACTTAGATGCTTTCAGCGGTTATCCGTTGGAAACATAGTTACCCAGCGCTGCTCTTGTAAGAACAACTGGCACACCAGGGGTTTCCTCATCCCAGTCCTCTCGTACTAGGGGCGAATCTCCTCAAATCTCAATCGGTTGTCCTGGATAGAGACCGAACTGTCTTACGACGTTCTGACATGTATTACCTTCTATTTCTAGAAGCATGGACTATAACTTCCCCGTACCGTCTGGTACAGGGCTGGCGTATGATAAGTAGAATATAATTCTATTTATCTCAGTCCCGCCAAAGGCGGGACATCAGTCTCTACGGGGTCAAGTTCTTTTGACGATAGATGGTAGAAAATAGAAAATAGATTTTTGAAGATAGAAGTTAGAGGATAGATTTTCTATCTTCAATTTTCTACATTCAAATTACTACCTTCCAATCTCTATCATCTACCGTCTTAAAACCGACTTCCCACGGTATCATCTTGTTTTATTATAACAATAAAACGAGGACTTCACCGTTATTAGCCAATTTATGCTGGGCTCAATGTTTCGTTTTACCCAGCTCGCGTACCGCTTTAACGGGCGAACAGCCCGACCCTTGGGAGCTTCTCCACCCCCAGGATGCGATGAGCCGACATCGCGACTTGTTACCAAGTGCGTTGACTATACCTTCACCCCTCACATTCTTTGAATGTGCAGGGGGCTAGTCTTTTATGAAAGTCATAAATTTTTTCGCCTCCGCCAGCTGGCGGATTGCGAATAAAAAACTTCCATCTGAGTTTTTTTAAAACTCAAGTCGATACGGGAGGGGTGCCATACGGTACCCCTTTCCCTCGGTATTGACCAATATGTGTTCAAAAATATTGGCGTCCACCGATTTTAACTAGTAAATTTCATTATTCCAATGCATTCTCTAAATGCATTCTTTCGAATAACCAGACTATGCAAATTACTTTGCAGGCGCCCCAATGATTTAATTCAAAAGGTGCCAAACCGCATCGTCGCTGTGAACGCTTGGATGCGATAAGCCTGTTATCCCCAGGGTAGCTTTTATCCGTTAAGCTCAGAGC
>Ga0209515_10003579_pt1 | contig 21977 bp, 21 predicted proteins | sample Subgroupgradi54m_FD_187454 | JGI IMG/M metagenome (GOLD analysis project Ga0209515, IMG submission 187454) | Subsurface groundwater microbial communities from S. Glens Falls, New York, USA - GMW60B uncontaminated upgradient, 5.4 m (SPAdes)... ... | reverse complement strand
TGAGCGGGGATGAGGATTCACTGCATTTCCCTTCGCTTCCATCCGTTCGGGAACCGGTTTCCGGAACCTGTAGATGGCGAGAAAGAGTAGCAATCCGGTCGCGAAAACCAAGGCGCCCATGGAGAGGTGGAAGGTAGTGGGAACCGGGGCTTTTCCGGTCCAAATCGTCAGCATTCCCAAGAAACATTGCGCGATCAGGGCGAAAGCGAGAAAGCCCGCAAGCCCCTTCACCTTACCCGGAAGCTGCTTGGAAGTCAGTACCGCAATAATCAACCCCGCGCCCAGAACCACAAGAACCGACGCGCCTACCCGGCTATGCAGGAAATGGACGATAATCCCGAAATTCCAAAAAGGCGGAATAATCTGACCATACGCCAGGGGAAAAGTGGGGATGGAAAGTCCTGCATAGCTATGCCGCATAACGGCTCCCACCAGGATTTGCAAAAAGACGGCAAGGCAAAAAAGCAAGGCCAGGCCCTGTTCGGGAACACTCAAGCGGAGGGGAGCCGACTTCGCCTCCATCCAGGATCGGGAAGTGGCGAACGCCATCAGCAAGGTCAATCCGAAAAACAGTTCCGCCGTACAGGCATGGGCCGCCGACACAGGCATCGGCAGTTTATAGCGCACGGTCATACCGCCCAGCACTCCCTGAACGATCACCAGGAACAAGGCGAAGGTGCCGGCCCATTTCATCCAGGTCCGTTTTTCCAGAATCCAGATGCCCAGGCAATTGCCGACAGTGAGAAAACCCACCAGGGACGCGAACAGGCGATGCCCGTGTTCGTAGAAGATGCCGCCCTTCATCATCGAAGGCGGGAACATGAACATGTTCTTGCCGAAGGTGGTCGGCCAATCCGGCACCGAGAGGCCGCTGTTGGTGCTGGTCACCATGCCACCCGCGAAAAGCAACAGAAAGGTGCAGACGCAAAGGGCGATGCCGTAGAGGTGGAGCGGGCTCCGGAAACGGAGCTGGGCGGGTGAATTCATGCGTAAACCGGATGCATAATCGGACGGGAAACGTATGAAATTCGCAGGGCCATGGCTATGGACCTTAGTCGGGACGGGGCTCGTGGGCTCTCGTCGGGCGTAGGGCGCGAAGACGGCGGAAAACCATGCGCTTCATAAATGGAGAGCGCTTTGGGGTTTTTGCACCCGACGCCGAACGCCCGGCGAACGAAATTTAACGCCCTACGTTTGGTACGCCTTCAAAATGACGAAAATCAGGACGCCGGTTATGGAAACGTAAAGCCAGATGGGGAAGGTGAATTTCGCCAGCTTGCGATGGGTTTCGAAACGGGCGGTGAGGGCGAAGAAAAAAGTCGCCAACACCATGGGCAGGGCCACCATGGACAGGATGATGTGGGAGATGAGGATGGAGAAGTACAACGGCCTCACCAGGCCCTGGCCGGCGAAGTGGCTATCGCCATGCACGCTATGATAGGTGATGTAGCAGACCAGGAAGACCGCGGATACGATGAAGGCGATCTTCTGGCAGAAGGCGTGCAGGGTGCGGTTTCCCGCCTTGATCGCGAACCATCCGCGCAGCAGGAAGGCGGTGGTGGTGGCGTTGAGGCCGGCGTTGACGGCGGGCAGGAAGGCCAGGGAAGAGGCATCTCCCCCGCCCTTGCGCGCGTACAACAGCCAGAACAGGAAGGCCACGGCGGCGGCGCTTACGATAAGGTTGAGGATCATGAAAATGCGGCTGCTCATAGGGTCGTCTTTCCGATGCTTTGAATGATTGCTCTGAAATGTTGCACTTTTGGGCCGGCGCACTTGCGCCGGCTACCAGGGCCTGCCCGCGGGCAAAGGTTGCTGCGACATGGCCCGGACGCGGCCCAGGAATTCTCCCGTGGTCTTTTCGATGCGGACGCCGCCGTATTGCAGGCAGGCCAATCCGCCCGCGATATGGCCCGCGTCGACGGCGCGTCTCAGGCGCAAGGGGCTGATTTCCAGCAGCTCACGCTCCACGTGGGGTTCGCCTTTGGGATAGAAATCGTCCGCGAGCAATTGTTGCATCAGATCCGCCAACAGGCCGCCCAGGAAATTGTCCCCGGCGCCCGAGGTATCACCCGGGTTACCTTGGCGATCCTTGGCGGACGCGACCAGGCCCGCATGGGTCGGCGCGTAGCCGCGGCATTCCCCGAAGATCCCGCCGAGGGAACGGAAATAGGCAGGATCCGCGCCCCGGGTCGCCACCACCGAGGTCAGCCCCCGCGCGAGCAACGAGTCCACGCAAGCCTCCAGGGACGCAGGCCCCGAACCGGCCAGGCCGCGGATCTCCTCCGAATCCGCCACCAGCAGATCGATGAAGGGGAAGGCTTCGCCCTCCCCCATCGGCCAGGGCATACCGGGTGCGGCCTTCTCGGCCGCGAAATCGAAAACCGTGCCGACCATGGTGATAGCCCCACGCCTGCGGCTCTTCTGCAGCAGGGTGGGCAGGGCCTGGTGCAGGGCCGGGACCACCGCCGTGCCTGCGTATAGATTGATGGCCGCCTGGAAAAAACTTTCCCCCTGGAAGGTATCCTCGATAGGAAAATCGTCCCCGGCGCGATGGATGAAGAACCGGTCCCCGCGCCCGCCGTCTGCGCGCGGATCGCTGAACACGTGCGCGCTTGGGGTACGGCCGGGACGCAGGCGGAATGAAGACATGTCAAGCGGCGTTTGCGCCAGCAGGTGCCGGATGCGCGCGGCGTTTCCGTCATCGCCGGCGACCCCGTAATAGGCCACGGCGGTGCGGGAAGGCCGGAGCAGTTGAGCGGCGGCGGCAAGCGATGCCGCAGCGGGCCCACCGACGTTGAAGACCGGAGCCGGAGCGTCCGGGCCCGTCAGATGGGCGAGTATCTCCTTCCAGGTTTCCCCGGTTGGCAGACCTTCCGCGCGGCGCGCGTCGGAAAAGCGGAGCAAATCGTCGTGGAAGATGACCGTCCCCATTTCCAGGCCGCCGTCCCCGGAAGTCCGCGAATGGTACGGCAGGATGCGCGGGGAGTGGAAGTCGAGATCGATGCCGCCGTGGATGAAATCGGCGAGGCCGCAACCGGCTCCGTGGATCCGGAAGGCGTGGCTAGGCATTCCGCGGCACGGAGCCTTCCGTATAGCGGAACATGGCTTCGATACAGGCCAGGGCGCGCTTACGCACGGTTTCGTCGATGACCACGCGGTCCTCGGGACGGGGCTTAATGAGCACGCGCAGGATGTCTTCCAGGGAGTTGGACTTCATGTACTTGCACATGGTGCACGCGCCCACGAAGTTCTTGCCGGGATGCTCGGTCTGCAGGCGCGAGACCAGGCCGCATTCCGTCAGGACCAGGAAGTCCTTCTCCTTGGACTGCGACACGTGCTTGATCATCTGCGAGGTGCTGCCCACGTAGTCCGAAGCGCGCACCACCTCGGGGCTGCACTCCGGATGCGTCACCACTTCCAGCTTCGGGAACTTCACGCGCATGAAACGGATCATCTCCGGATCGTATTGCTCATGCACGTAGCAGGTTCCTTCATACAGGCGGATGTCCTTCTTCACCCCGCGGCGCGCCATCTCGTCCTGCAGGTTCCGGCCCATCAACTTGTCCGGCAGGAAATAGATTTTGTCGTTGGGGATGGCCTCGACGATGTCGTACACGTTGGAAGAGGTCACGCAGACGTCGCATTCGGCTTTCACGTCCGCGGTGGTATTGATGTAGCAGACATAGGAGTAATCCGGGAATTGCTTGCGCAGGGCGCGCACGTCCGCGCCTGTGACCGCATCGGCCAAAGTGCAGCCGGAATCGCGTCCCGGAATCAGCACTTCCTTGTCCGGGTTCAGGATCTTGGCGGTCTCGCCCATGAAGCGCACGGCAGCGAACACGATGATGTCCGCCTTGGTGCCCATGGCATCCTTGCTCAGGCCGTAGGAGTCGCCCGTGAAGTCCGCCACCCCGTAGACGATTTCCGGGGCCACGTAGGAATGGGCCAGGATCACGGCGTTGCGGGTCTTCTTGATCTCGTTGATGGCGTTGATGACGGGAACCAGGATCTCGCATTTCTCCAGGGTATAGGTGCAGGCCGCGCCGTTGACCTTGACGTTCTGGAGTTTCGCGTGGAGCTCTTCGGCCGTCATCATTGGATCATCCTTAAGACAGTTAAGCCCGCGGAAGACATCCCGCGCGGCATTGCTGCATAAGTAAAGTAAAAAATCAGCGGGAGACAGAAGTGGTTCCACAAATTGGTTTTGAGCGAGGGCAAGCGAGGAGGCCAAGGGCAAGGCCAGGTTTTTCGGGAGTTCCGTTGGAACTCCCACAGAGGGCTGCCAACCTTACGCTCTGAAGACCCTGAGAGCGTACCTGGAAGGTACGCCGATGGGTCTGAAGGGCCGAGAACGCAGCCCTTGGTCTCCGCAGCCGGCCGCAGCCAAACTTATTTGTGGAACCACTTCTTGGAGAGCGGAAAGGTGACTAAGGCACCCACCGTCATATCGCCGTCCGGGGAAACGTCGCCGGAAACCGCGGCGTCCCAATCCCGATCCGGTTCGGAAGCTTGGCGGGAGAAGTAGAAATACGAGCCCGCCGCCAAGAGCGCCGTGAGACCCGCGGCCCCAAGGGCATTGGTGAGCGAGGCGCGATCGCCCGCGCTGAACTCGGTCTTGGAATGTTGCGTGGAAAGATGGATGGCGTAAAAGACTCCGCCCACGGCCAAGGAGCCTACGGAAAAGAGCGCCAGCGGTGCATGCTCGGAATATCCCGTGGACGGGGCACTGGTCGATACCTTGATGGCTTTGGCGGGCTGTTGGGATTCAGCGGCCGGTTTTTCCGGATCTGCCAGGCGCAGCTCGGACTTCCCAGCGAGTTCCGTCTTAATGGCGTTTTGGGCGGTAGGCGGATCGGCTTCCGGACCGCACCAGGCGGACCCTAGAGCCAGAACGGCGCTGGCCAATACGGATAGGACGGATCGGTTCTTCATCTATCCGAAAGCTAGGTTAACCCGGTCCATCGTCAAGTCCCGGTTCCGTCACGCTTCCCCAAACTCCGAAAAGTCCCCAAGGAGCCGGTTCCGGAATGCGAATTCAGGTCGGTTACGGCAATCCTGAAACCGGATTATTCCGTGCGATTGGGAAGCCGGATCCGCTCCGGAACCGCGCCCGGCCGCAACAGCGACAGGATTCGCGTCGGCGCGGACGGGATTCGGTTCCAGGCAAGGAGAACGTCACCGGGCCGGAAAGCCCCTTCAGCCAGTTTGCGGCCGAGGATATCCGCGACTTCCCAGCGCGACCCGGCCGGGGCCGCGGAAATGCGGACGCCTTCCTCCGCCAGTAACATGCGGGTTTCCCCCGCGGCCACGCGGATCACCGGGGCGGTGATGCGGGCGCGGATGTAATCGGTCGAGCCCAGCACCAGGGCCATTCCCGTGCTGTCGAAACGCCCGGCGTTCGGGCAGTTGGTGTCCTCGTAGGTGAGCGCCAGGACCTTTTCCTGGAAGTGCAGCCACCAGAATCCTTCCGGATAGCGCGCAGCCGTCCCGTCGCCCCAGCTCCGCACGAAATCCCAGTTCTTGATCCCGCCGGGAAAATGGGATTGCGCCCCGGCGATGAAGCTGCGCTCCAGATCCTCGTACGCGGGCGAGGTTCCCGCGGCGTAATGGAAGAAGAAGAAGCGCGTGCAGTTGAATTGATCCGAATGCAGGTTGAGGGCGACTTCGATGGGAATGGGTCCCTTCATATAGGACTCGAAAGTGCGCTTGAGGGTGGTGACCTCCGGCTCGAGCACCTGCTGATCCCAATTGCTTTCCAGATCCACCAGATGGGCGTTCAGGCGCGAGTGGCCCAATTGCACGCCGTCGGGATTATACATGGGGACGATGTTGAAGATGAAATCCCGGCGTAGGACCTGGGATTGGCTGCCGCTGTCCAACAGGAACTTGATGGCTTCTTTGGCCACGTAATTGGCCTGCACCTCGGCCGGGTGGGTGCGGGCGTGGATGAAGACCCGGCGCTTGCGCGTTCCCGGTTCGCCAACGCGGCCAAGGCTGTCGCCGTCGCCGGAAATTGAGATCATCCAGATGGCCCGTCCCTGTGCGCTCGCGCCGATGGAATCGACCTTCACGTACGGGCTCTTGCGCCATTCCCCGATATCACGGAGCAGAGAATCGTATCCATAGCCCCAGCCATTGGTGCTGTCGGGCGCCGCCGCGGAAACCATCGCGCGAGCGCATCCCAGGCCGATTGCGATCAGAAGCAAAATCGATTTCATCATGGTGTTTCCATCTCCGCCCGAACCGGCTTTCGGGATTCCGCCTAAGCTATATTATCTCTCGACCTTGTTCCCGGAAAAAGTCCCTTACCTTTATTTAAGGACCGAATTGGGGAAGCATCAGGGAACCCTGAGGAACCTCGCTGTCCGCCTCGAAACGTCGCAAGGAGAAATCCCATGCAAGCCGCCGCAACGCCCATGATCCGCCATCGCGTTATCCCGTCAACCGGAGAATCGCTTCCGGAATGGGGAATGGGAACCTGGGCTCCGGTCTTCCGGAAATTCTTAACTTCCCATCCCGTCGTTGCCTGCGCCATTCCTGCCGCCGGGGTTTTGGACCACTTTTCCGAAAACCCGGCCTAGGCCTCCCGGGGATTTCCCGGATCGGAACAAAGGAACGCGTGGCCGCGTCTATTGGAAACGGTTTGAACATGAAAAATGGAGCGCGTATGAAGATGTGGATTTTGGCCGCCGGGATGATGGGTCTGGGATTGATGGGCTGCACGACGGATCCGGCTTCTAACAAGGACAAATTGGAGTTCGGAACCACGGCATCGACCCTGACGGTAGGCGAAACGAGCGCGTTGTGGTCGGCTTCCCGCACCATCGTGGACGCGAACGGCCGCACCAATACCAACAACAATTACGGCTTTTTCCACCTGGAAAGCTCCGACACCAATGTGGCCTCGGTGGTCCTCGCAAAGCAACTGGTGGGACGGAAAGCCGGTACGGCCGTGATAACCGGACACGACGACAATTCCGACTTGGTCACGGAAACGTCCGTCACGGTTACCGTGACGGACAAACCCTGATCGGCCGCGGCCGCGTGGGCCGCTCCGGGAATACCCGCAGACCCCCCTGGAGCGAAAGGGGTTCCCAGGAAATCCTCAGCAGATACTTCCAAGTTACCCCTGGCGAATTGGGTGGTCAGCGGTTCTCAGGGTAGAAAACGCAGCGCAGCGGCGTCGGGCTTCTGGGTCAGATAGGAAAGGCGCAGCCACGCCGCCCCCGATACGCCCGGAAACACCCGCACCTCATCGATATAGCCCGTATAATCGAAATCGGTTTCGCCGTTGCCGTGATGGCCGATGAAGAAATCCGGTCCACCGTCATAGCGGTTCACGCCCAAGGGGAAATCCCCCGAGCCGGCCAGCACTCCGTCTACATAGATGTCGATGTGGTTCCCGTTCACGATGCCCGCGAAATGGTGCCAGGCGCCGTCCAGCATGTTCACGCCTTTCGTCACCAGCAGGAAGTTGGTGGAATCCGTGCGCGGCACGTTGAAGCAGAACATGTATGCGTTGCCGCCCGGCGAAACCCGGATGCCGTAGTCATTGCCCATGCTGGCGATTTCCCCGCCGCCGGAATCCGTGGAGGTCGGCTTGACCCAAGCGGACAGGGTTACGGATTTGACGGGCTTGAGAGCGGCGGTGGCCGAAGGAACGCGGATGTATTCGTTGTTGCGGAAAAGATGCCCGTTGCCGATGACGCCGCCCTGATCCGTCGCGGTCAGGGAATCGAGACCATGGTCCGCGTTGGCCGCGGCGTTGCGGTAGATTCCCACCGTCCCGGTTCCCGGCGCTTCTTCCTCCAGATGCCAAACGGCCGCATAACCCGCTGCGGCGAACACGGCCGCGCCGTCCGATTTGGACGAGGCTCCGGCCTTGCCCCAATGCATCAGGAAATATTGGCTGGAATCATTGCCGCGCACCGTATCCAGGGCCACCCACACCGCGGCGGCCTTCCCGGCCACGTCCCAGTGATCGATTTGATAGGCCAGCGCGGACCCGTCCGGTTTTGCGAAACGCAGATCCGCACCGTCAGCCGCGGCGGAGGCGAAGTCGAAATTGTCCGCGGTCAGGCGCACCAACATCGGGAAGCCAGAGACATTGGCGCCGAGGAAGGCTCCGGAGGCCGTGGTGTTGATGCCCACGCGCGCCGTTTTCTTCCACCCGTCGAAAGCGCCCACCGCCAGGGAATCCCCGGGCCGCAGATCCAGATTGCGGGCGAGGGTATCGGACTTGTTGAGATCCGAATCCAGGGCGAAGGCCAAGGCTGCGTAGCCGGCGGCGGGCAGGGAGTCCAGATCGAGGTAACCGTGCTCCAGGGCCGTGCCGGTGATCGGCCAGGCGAAGCGCGTATGGGGAATGTACAAGTACCCCCCCGGTGTCTTGAAATAATCCGGCAGGCGCACGCGCACCTTGCCCGGCTTGCGCAAAGTGGCTTCGGGGAGGGTGGCCTTGGCATCCCGCAGTTCGTTGCCTTCGGAGAACAGGCGCGTGCCGTCGGAGGGATGGATGGCTTCCAGACCGTAGCGTCCCTTGGGCACCTTGCGCAAGGAGTACTCGCCCTTGGCATTGGTGATCGCCGTGAGTCCGGCGGACAGGGCTACGCCCTTGATGGGATTGTAGGCGTCCGGAACCAGCGCCACCCAGGCGCCGCCCACGGAGTTCCCTTGGGCGTCGACGACCTTGCCGGCGACAAGGGCCACCGTCTCGGAGGAGTTACCCCCCTTGTCGGAATCCGCCACCTGGGTTTCAAAACAGGCGGTCAGTAAGGCGCATGCCGAGATGGCGAACGCTGCCAGGCCTGATTTCCATGCCGCGTTCATTTCCGGCCTTCCTTGATCTTGCGCGTCATGGGAAAAGCATGCAGGTTGACCTGGATGACCCGGTCGATATCCTTGTCGAATTTGGCGATTTCCACCATCTCACGGCGCAATACTTTGAGCTTCTCCTCCAGGGCCTTGTAACCGGCCTCGGAAAGGCCCAGGGTCAGGGTGGATCCGCTGCGCTTGGCCTTGGGAAAGGTTTCCAGGGCTTCCTTGGCCAGGTCCATGGTTTCGCGTTGGAACTGGATCACGGCATGGGACACGAAGGCTTCTCCCGAGGTAATGAGGCGATCGGTCAGGTGATAGAGCCCGTCCTCCTTGCGCTGGATCAATCCAAGTTCCGAAAGCAGGTTCACGGCGCGCTTGGCCTGGGCAGGCGTGATGGCCGGTTCCAATTGTTTGGCGAGATCGGCGTAGTCGCCTTTGAACGGAAAATAGCCGAGCAGGGACCGGATGGCGGAGTAATACCATTTCTGATAATACTCGAACTGCTCCAGGGCCAAGGCCTTGGCGTCGGCCTTGAACCCGTCCTGGATACGCTGATGGAGTTCCGCGCGCTGGGTCGCGCGCTTCGCCTGGTTGAACCGGACCAAGAGATCAAAATAATCCCGCTCCTTTTTCCTGAGATCGAGCGCCTTGGCGATATCGCCGATCATGCGCTCGGGAAGGTTGGTCTTGCCTTGGAGTACCTGGGTGAGGAAGCCCTTGGAGGTGAACCCCGCGGCCTCTCCCAAGGCCTCGTAAGTGATGGGATGACCGTCGGCCTTTTGCGCCTGCAGCCAGTCCCGCAGGAAAAGCCGATAATCGGAATAGTCGAAAATCGAAATCACTTGTTCTCCAATATAACGCAGGCGATGGGAAAAATCAGCTATTTACTAAACATTTACCGGCCCATATGGCCTCAACTCGGCCCAATGAAATCGCTTTTTGAGCTCATTTTGGATTTTTCCAACAATCCCAAGCGACTGGAAAGACCCCGGATACTAAACCCCTGCAGCCCGGCGGAGAGATGGGAAATCCGGTTCCACTACAGGAATCCGGTTCCGCGGCGGCCACAGGAACGGGGACGCAAGCATCGCCAGGGACCAGCGCTCCCGGCCGGACCACGAGTATCACCGATGTTACCCCGGCACGGCCGCGACGGGCCGCGCGGCGGCGCTGGGGGAAAAAATATCCGCATAGGCGATGGAGGTTCCCGCGGCGAAGACGCGCCGCAAAACCGCTTCCGTGCCCTTGCCCTCGAAGTCCCCGGGATGGATGGCCACCTTCATGAGCGGTAAGGAAGTGGCGAACTTCCGCCAAAGGTTTCCGCCGACCAGGCGCGGCTCGCCGTCGGGAGCGGAAAGATCCCAGGCCAGCGGCGGGGCGAAGCGGGTCTCCCCGTCCGCAAGCCTTTGCACGTGGAAGCGAGTTTCCCACAATCCCAGCTGGCGATCCCGCAGATGCCTGACGGCGGGCGATCCGTGCCATGTAGGCGCCACGAAGCCGGTCATCGGCAGGCCGGTGCGCGTCCAACTCGCGAGCCCCAAATCGAGCAGCCGCTCCGAATCGGCTTCAGGCAGACCGCAGAACTCGGCCTCCTGATCCACCAGCCGGCGGTTGACGAAGCGGCCCCAGGCATTGCGCCGGTTACGCCCCGGCGAAGCCACGGATCCGGATTCCCCCTCCGCGGGCGGGATCCCCCCCGACATGGGTGAGCCGGGAACCGACTCGACCATTTTATGGTGATAGCCGTGCAAGAAGAGCTCGGAACCCCGTCCCTGCTCATCGCGCAGCCAGGCCAGGAACTCCGGATCCGCTTCCATTGTCGCGCGGCCGTGATAGGCCGGCACTACCAGGAGGGCGACGCGCGCGGCGCCCAAGGATCGCAAACGCGCCAGATATCCGGACACCAAGGGGACATTTCCGGGCCAGACGTCGTGGATGGACAGAAGGAAGCGCATACCGTCCCTGGTCATGCCGAGGCTGTAAGTTTATCTTTCTGGGGTGAAGTCCCCGGAAAGATTAAAGCTATTAGTTTTCGATTTGGATGGCACCCTGGCGGATACACGGCAGGACCTGGCCCTGTCCGTGAACCACGCCTTGGGCGTGGTGGGCTATTCGTCCCTTCCCCTGGAAACCGTGATCGGCTTCGTGGGCGACGGTGCCCGCAACCTCCTCACCCGCAGTCTCATCGCATCCGGCGGCGCCGTCGAGGGCAACGCCCGCTCGGGCGAAGTCGATGAGGCCCTGGCCGCCTTCCTGGAACACTACCGCACCCATTGCCTGGCCGAAACGCGCACTTATACCGGCGTGCAGGAATCCTTGTTGAAACTCGCGGACTACCGCAAGGCGGTGCTGACCAACAAACCTTCGGCCCCGGCGCGCGCGATCCTGGAAGGGCTCGGCCTGGCCGCGCATTTCCGGACCGTGCTGGGCGGGGATAATCCCTATGGGCAGAAACCCGATCCCGCCGGACTGAGGCATATCATCGAGACGGAAGGGGCCACTCCCGAAACCACCTTGATGATCGGGGACGGCATCCAGGATCTGCAGGCCGCGAAGCGCGCGGGCACGCATTTCCTGGGTTACCTGGGCGGCATGGGTTCGCCCGCCGCGTTGTTGGCGGGGAATCCGGAAGCCACCTTCAACGACATGTACCGCCTGCCCAAGGCCATATTCAATCTGGAAGCCGCCGCGGCGCTGAAGGGAAGCCCATGAGCGGCAAGTATTTCCTGGCCACCTTCGGGTGCCAGATGAACGTGTACGATTCCAACCTCATCGGCGGCATGCTCGAGAAGAAGGGCATGAGTTCGACGGGCGAAGCCGGCGAGGCGGACGTGCTGATCGTGAACACCTGTTCCATCCGCGGCGGCGCCGAGGATCGGGCCTATGCGCGCATCGCCGCCATGCGCCATTACAAGCGGCAGAACCCGGACGTGCGCATCGCAGTCATCGGCTGCATGGCCCAGAACCACGGGGAGAAGATCCCGGTGGAACTGGATCATGTGGACTACGTGGTGGGCCCGGACAATTACCGCGAGTTGGAGGAGCTCATCTTCCAGGGCCGTACGGCCAAGCCCAAGGTGTTGACCGAGCAGAACGCCTTCGAGAACTACGACGGCATCATGGCCAAGCTGGACTCGTCCGTCACCTGCCACATCACCATCATGCGCGGATGCAACAAGCGCTGCACCTATTGCATCGTGCCCACGGTGCGCGGAGTGGAACGCAGCCGCGAGGCGTCATCCATCATCGAGGAAGTGGAACGGGCGGTATCCGAGGGCGTGAAGGAAGTCTGCCTATTGGGCCAAACCGTCAACTCCTACCGCACTGACGGAGACGATTTCGCTTCCCTGCTCCGCAAACTCAACCGCATCGACGGGCTCAAGCGCATACGCTTCACTTCACCGCATCCGCGCCACTTCGACAGCAACGCCATCCGCGCCATGGCCGAATCGGAGAAGGTCTGCAACCACGTGCATATCCCCGTGCAATCCGGCTCCAACGCCATACTGAAGAAGATGCGCCGCCAATATACGCGGGAACGCTTCCTGGAAATCGTCCGGGAACTGCGCGAGAACATCCCCAACGTGGGCTTGACCACGGACATCATCACCGGGTTCGTGGGCGAGACGGAAGCCGACTACCTGGAAACGCTTTCCCTGGTGGAAGAGGTCGGGTTCGACAGCGCGTTCATGTTCCAGTACTCCCCGCGCGAGGGCACGCCCGCCTTCGCGGAAGGCGAAACCCTGTCACAGGCCGAGAAGCAGGAACGCCACGAACGCCTGGTGCAATTGCAGATGGGCATCACGGAACGCAACCTGGACGCCATGGCGGGCCGGGTAGAGGAAATCCTCATCGAGGACCGCTCTTCCCGGGATCAGAACGAGTGGATCGGCAAGACCAGCTGCTGTAAAAAAGTCATCGTCCCCCATGCGCCCGGGCTTGCCAAAGGCTCCCTGGCGCAGGCGCGCATCCTCTCCCGCAGCGGCCTGGTATTGCGCGGCGAAACCCTCAACCCCTGAAAACCGCGAGGAGGCACGCAGTGAAATATTTCAAACGCTTCCTCATGCTCGCCTTCATCGTCCTGCTTGGCGTCTTCGCCTACCGCAACCAGAGCTATCTGGGGACGCGGGTGGATCTCGTGTTCCTGAGGCAACCCGTATCCATGATGCTGGGATTCTGGATGGTACTGTGCTTTCTGTTCGGCCTTTTGATCTACATGGTCATCGATATGCCGCGAGACATCGCCCGCAAAAGGGAGCTGCGTCGCAAATCGCAGGAGATCGCCCGGCTGCAATACGAAATGAACCGCCACCTGAACGCGCCGGGACCCGACCAGCCCCGCATCGCTTCGAATCCGGATTTGGAGAAACGTCTCGGCCTGTGAATCCCCCCAATCTCCGCTTTCCCGCCGCGGCCTTCGCCGCCCTTTCCCTGTTCCTCTTCGCCGCTCCGGCGCGGGCATCCCTTTCCGATCACCCGCAACCCGCCAAGCTCGACTCCGCGCCGCCCGCAACCGCAACGCCCGCCACCTCCACCCCGGCGGCGGATCCTCTTCCGCCACCGTCCCCGGCTCCGGCCGCTCCCCCCGCCGCACCTGCGATACCTGCGACGACCAAAGCCCGGGCCTCCGCCAAAACGGATCCCGCCACCGGCGCGGCCGGCAAGACCGCATCCGCCGCCGAGCGCGAGGACATCCTCTCCCTGGCGCGCAAAGGATTGCTTGACTCCGCCTTCGCTAAATGCAAAACCGCGTTCGCGGCCCACCCCAACGACGCCTTCCTGTTGCTGATGATGGGCAAGCTCAGCCCGGGCGGCAAAGAATCCGCGGAGTATTTCAAGCAGGCCATCAAGGCCGGAGGCCCCTCCCCCGAAGCCGAGGAAAGCCAATTCCGCCTGGGGCAATTCCATTATGCGGCCGGCAAATATTATCTCGCCATACCGTTCTTCCGCGACTACCTGAAGCTGTTCCCCAACGGGGACTGGCAGGAACCGGCCCATTATTGGATGGGTAACGCCTGCATGTCCCTGGCGCAGGGCCGTCCCGACAAGGTCGCCTACCTGGATTCGGGGGCGGTCTGGTTCCAGAAACTCCTCGATCGCTCCAAGCCGGAAGACTATTACTATCCACTCGCCTTGGAAGGCCTGGCCAAGGCCAAGGCCGCCAAAGGGGATCGCGAAGGCGCCTGGCTGGCCGCGCGGACCGCATTGGACAAGGCCCCGGAAGAGGAGCAAAGCCCGTTGCTGCTGTTGGCCGCGCAGTTGCGTCAGGGCATCGATCGCGAAGAGGAGAAGGGACTGATGGCGCGCCTGATGAGCCATTATCCGCAATCGCCGGAAGCCCGTTATCTGCGCAAGTTGAACTCCGGCGTGGACACGGCGAAGTGGAAAGCCGGTTCGGGTCTACCCCGTCCCGCATTGCCGCCCGCCAAAGACAGCCTGTCCGCGATCCCGCGACCCGCGGACAGCGCAAAGCCGTCTGGCGTACCTCCGGTGTTACCTCTAAAACCCGTCCCGGCCGCGACGATTCCGGCGGCGACGACGCCTGCGCAGGCCGCTGGGAAGAACTATACCTTGCAATTGGGGGCTTTCTCGCAGGCGGCCAACGCCCAGGCCATGATGGCCAACGTGGCCAAGTTCGGACTCAATCCCGATCTGGTCGAGTCCACCCATGCCGGCAAGCGCATCTACCAGGTAAGATTGGGACGCTTCGCCACGGTGGAAGAAGCCGCGGAATACGCCAAGGTCTATCTGAAGCCCCACCAACTGATTTCACAACCCGTTCAATCCGCTCCCTGATCCGGCGAGGCTCATTGCGGCCCTAAGCGCCGCCTTGTCCGCCACCTTTGCCGCGACGTGAACGACGCCGGGATCTGCGGCGGGGAATCTCCCCGGACTGCGCGTCATCCTTGGTCGTCTGCTTGGAGGCCACCAACGGCTTGGCCGGCGGCTCCCCCACCTTGACAGCGACTTCCATCGCCTTTGCGCGCGGTGGGCGGACCGGTTGGCCCGCCCTGAGATGCGGCTTGCGAGCGCGAGGCGAGGCTTCCCTTTCGGGCGCGGCCGGATCCGATGCCGCTTTCGCTGCGGACTCCACGGATTTTACCGGCTCCACCTTGGCGACATTGGCGGCGCCAGCGGCGTTGGCTGCGTCACGGGACTCCCCCCGGGGCGATAGGGAATCGCGTCCCTTCGCTCCCGGTTCCCGGTCGACACGACCGCGGCCACGGCCACGCGCGGGCCGGGCTCTGCCACGCCCCGGAATCTTTTCCGTGCCGCCCGGTTTCTGCTCCCGTTGCGATGACGCCACTCCCGATCCGGGTGCATCAGGGAAATCCAGCGTCACCGCCGCGGCCAAGGACCCGGCATCCTGGGTATGGGAAGGCAAATCGTCGAAGGCCTGGATGAGCTCCGGGTGGATTCCTCCGGCCTCTGCATCCGGCTCACCAGCGGACTCGGTAGCCGCGAGGAAGGAAGCGTGATACGCTTCGGCCTGGGCCGCGTACGCCCGGGCCTCCTCATCCCGCTCCGATTGTTGCGGGCGATCCTGTCTTTCGCCCCGCTTGGCGGTGCCGGCAACGAGGGATTCATCCGCGCCATTGCGACGGCCACGGGCATCGCGCGTATCTTGTTTGCCGGGATTGCGGCCTTGCGCACGACCGTCCTGGCGACCTTCCTGGCGCCCGTCATTGCGCGTTTCCCCGCGTCCCTCGCCTCCGGGGCCCTGAGCGGCAAACGCGGCTTCGCCCGATGCCGAAGGCAACGCCGTAACGCGCAAGGTGCATCCGAACCGCTTCTCCATGCTGAACACGTGGTCGCGGAACTCGTTGATCAACTTGTTCGCCACCGGATACGGAGCGGAAATCATCAGGGTCTGTCCGGCCTTCTTGCCTTGCAGGCGCTCTTCCATCTTACGCAATACCGTCAACGCTCCGGCCGCCGGCGAGGGATGCCAACCGCGGCCCTGGCAGGGCTCGCAACCCTGGCGGGAAAAGTTGGGACCTGCCTTGCGCAAACGCTGCCGGCTGATCTGCATGATTCCCAGGGGGCTGATATCGTACACCTTCACCTTGGCCTTGTCGGAGGCAAGCGCGCGCTTCATGATCTCTTCGATCTGCCGCCGATGCTTTTCCTCTTCCATGTCGATGAAGTCGACGATGATGATGCCGCCAAGATCGCGGAGGCGCAATTGCCTGGCGATCTCCCCCGCCGCCTCCTTGTTCACGGCGAACACGGTCGCTTCCAGATCGTTCGCGCGCCCGCGGTTGGAGCGGCCTTTGTCCGTGGGTTCCCGGTTTTCCTTATGTTCCTTCTCGCTCCCGCCCTTGGCATCCCCGCGTTTGCGGCCGTCCTCGCCGCGACCGCCGGCCTTGGCGGAATTGACGTCGATGGCCACCAATGCTTCAGCCTGATCGATGATGATATTGGCGCCTGAGGGCAGCGCGACCTTGCGGGAGTTGAGGCGTTCCACGTCGGCCTCCAGCCCCAGCTTCTGGAACATCAGGGGGCCGTCCTTGGAGAGCGCCACCTTGGCCGCGGACTTGGGTTCGTACAAATAGAAGAACTGCCGGCATTGATCCAGAACCTCTTCCTGGTTGACCCAGATGCGCTCCACGTCCGGCCCATAGTATTCGCGAAGATACCGTAACGCCGGCGGTACTTCGCGGAACAGCAATCCCGCTTCCTTGCCCTGGGAGAACTTATCCATGATCTCGCGGTAGGATTCCGTAAGCCGATCCAGATCCGCCTGCAGTTCGCCCGTACCCTTGTTCATGGCTGCGGTGCGCAGGATGATCGAGCCGCCTTCCGGGATCTGCAGCTCCCCCAGGACCTTTTTGAGCGCCGCGCGCTCCTCATCCGTGATGCGGGCGGAAATCCCGCCTTCGCTTTCACGTTCGGGGATGAAGACCAGGTACCGGCCGGAGAGGGAGAGCTTGGTCGTGAGCGCCGCGCCCTTGTCCCCCACCTCGTCCTTGACCACCTGCACCAGCACCGTGTCCCCCACCTTAGGGGGGCGGCCGCCGGAACCGGCATCGCGCAAGGGCAGGAATCCGTCCCGTCCTCCGCCGAAACGCACGAAGGCCGCCTGGATGGGCGCGTCCACCTTTTTCACGATCCCGCGATAGATATTCCCCTTGGCGCGTCCCTGCTCCGGGGACTCTTCATAGTAATCAAGCAGGGATGCTCCGTCCGCGATGGCGGTTCGCACCAATCCGAAATAGGAATCGATGAGGATTTGCTTGGACATTTTGGGAGAGCCTTTCCGGCGAGATAGAAGAATCATTCCGGGGACGAAGGTGGCGCGTATCCCCTATTTTGCCCTTTTAAGTTATATTTCTCTCGCCCTTCAACGGGGTTGGATCCATCGCCGGGGTGGTGAAATTGGTAGACGCGCCGGACTCAAAATCCGGTAGGGGCAACTCTGTGGGGGTTCGATTCCCCCCCCCGGCACCAGGATGGGTTATGAAAGCCAGGACCAGAGAGTCACGTCTGCGACTCTCGAGTAACGAGCCGAAAAGCTTTTCTTCCTGCTCATGCGTTTTCCGGGGCATTTTCAGGGAAAAGGCCGTATTTTAAACCAGTACCTTAAAAAACGGGAATACTATCATATGCCGTTGATCAAAAAAATTCTGGTTCTGTGCCTCTTCCTGAATCTCGTCGCGATCAAGGTTTTCGCGGATGAGTGGGAAAACACCACCGCTGAAGACATGGGCATCAGCCAGGAAGAGTTCCAGAAGGTGAAGGAAAGCGGCATGTCCAAGGCCAAGTTCCTGAAGCTCTTGGAAGTGGGCATTTCGCCCAATGAATACTTTTCTGAACCGTGGAAAAAACTCGGCGTGACCGAGGACCATTGGCTGAACGAGAAGAAAGCGGGCATGGCCGACGACGATATCGATCGCAGCTACCGCAAGCAGGATGCGAACAACCTGACCCCGTTCATCTCATTTATCCTTCCGGGCTATTATCAGTACAAGACCAACCGGACGTACCTGGGACTAGGCCTTTCCACGGTCGCGGTTGCCGGTATCGCCCTCACTTTCATCCACAAGAATACCGAAACCAAGAGCATTTACCCGGTTTATCCCATCATGTCCGTCCTGGCCATGGTCTACAGCGCCGGGGACGCCTATATAGGAACCCGGTTTGTGGACAACCAGGAAGCCGGCCGTTTCAGCTGGAATCTGGGGCTGAACCCGGATGGTGGCCCCGCGGCCCTGCTTTCCCTCAGGTTTTAGTAAATTAGGGGTAATGCTTAGGGAAATCCTCAAATCCAAGATCCATCGCGCCACCATCACGGACGCGAACCTGAACTATAACGGGTCGATTACCATCGATCCGGTCCTGCTGAAACTGGCGGACATCCAAGAGTTCGAAAAAGTCCACATCGTCAACGTCAACAATGGCCAACGTTTCGAAACCTACGCTATCGTAGGCAAACCCGAGTCCGGGGAAATCTGCGTGAATGGAGCGGCAGCCCGCCTCGTCCACGTCGGCGACGTCATCATCATCATGACCTTTGCCTATATGGATTCCAAGGAACTCTCGGCCCATCAACCCAAGATCGTCAAAGTCGACGGGAAAAACATACCCGCGAACTGAGCGCCCATTTATATTATAATGGAGCCAGGGCGAGCGAATAGTCCGATGCCGAAAACAGCAAAATCGATTCAGAGAACGGGTTTTTACCTCCCCTTGCTGGCGGTATGCTTTCTTTTCACGACCGCGCCGCATGCGGACGAACCAGCCGCTGTCTCCGCTCCGGCCGCGGAATCCAACACCATCAAGACCGTCCTCACCGAGCCGCAGGATTTCGATCGCGGCAATCTGCTGGCGCCGGAATTCCAATCGCAAAGCACGGTCTCGGGATTCTCCCTGCTCAATCCCAACCGCTTTTCCATGCACCAGAGCTACTCGGTCAATTTCGCTTCCGGGTCCCTCGGCACCTCTTCGGCCGGATTGTACCTCAACACCTTGAGCTACAAGCTCGCGGATCCCCTCACGCTCTCCGCCGATGTCGGCTTCTTCACCCCCCTTTATTCCAGCACCGGCGGTTTCAACCGCGGCGGCATCCAGGATCCGCGCCTCGGATCCTCCCTGGTGCTCCCGCGCGTGGGCCTGGAATACAAGCCGAGCAAGAACACCACCCTGTCCCTGCAACTTTTGAACGGCCAGGATGCGTACAAGGCCTATGGTTCTTCCATGGATCCCTTCGTGAATCCCTGGTCCCGTTAAGACCCTATTGAGCCTGCTCGAACCCTCCCCCGCGAATCCCTCCCCCAAAGCTTCCATGCATACCGAAGTCCCAAAGCGCCGGAACGCCGCGCCCTCAGCTTGGCTTTACGCGGCTCCCGGCGCAGGTCTCGGATCCGTTTTGACGGCGTCGCTGCTGGCTTGCATGGCCGTGCTGGGCGGATGCCGCAAAGAGGAAAAACCCGAGGTCTTTGTCCCGAACACGGGACAGATCCAGATCCTCAACGGCTGCGGCAAGCCGGGAGCGGCGGAAGCGTTCCGCAATTACCTGACCGATCAGGGATTCGACATCATCGAATTCGGGAACGCGGGCAGCTGGAACTATGCGCATACCCTGGTGGTGGCGCGCACGGCCAATGAACCGGTCGCCCGGGATCTGGCGAGAGTTTTGAACACGGACAATCTGGTCCACCTTTTCGATCCGCTGGCGTTGGTAGACGCCACCGTGTTCATCGGGAAGGACTACGAGGAGTTGATCAAGAGATGGCAAAAAGCAAAGCAGTAGTCGAAGCGCAGGTGCTCGCGGAAAAAGCGGCCGGGATCCTCTTCTCCAAGAAGGTCGAGGATGCCGTGCTGCTCGACCTCCGGGGCTTAAGCTCCCTCACGGACTTCTACCTCATCTGCACCTGCCAGAACGAGACGCAGATGCGCGGCGTGCTTCATCATGTCTATCGCATGCTGAGCAAGGAAGGCATCAAGGCCCTGCGTTCCGAATACCACAGCGGCGTGCGCTGGGCGGTGCTGGATTACGGCGACCTGATCATCCATCTTTTCGAAAAGGACACCAGGAGCTATTATTCCCTGGAACGCCTGTGGGCGGATGCCAAAGCCACCAAGCTGAAGCCCGAAGATTACGTCACCCCCGAAGAAGAAACGGCTGAAGACGAGGATGAAGACCTATAAGGAAGAGATTGCGGACCTGCTGGCTCCGCATACCGGCCTCACCGCTCAGGAAATCGTCCCGGCCATCACCCTCCCCCAGCACGCCGGCCAGGGCGACTTCGCCTTCCCCTGCTTCACCCTCGCCAAGAAGCTCCGCAAGGCCCCTCCGGCCATCGCCGCGGAGCTGGCCGGGCTGATCAAAACCAACGCGTCGATCGTCAAGATCGAGCCCTTGAGCGGCTACCTGAACTTCTTCATCGACCCCGCGGATTTCGCGCGCCGCACCCTTGGCGCCATCGCCGATCAGGGCGCGGCGTACGGTTCCTCCGCGCGCGGCGCGGGCAAGACCGTGGTCATCGACTATTCCTCCCCCAACATGGGCAAGGAACTGGCCTTCCATCATTTGCGCGGCACCATGATCGGCAACTCCCTGGGCAAGCTCTACAAGCGCGCCGGGTACAAGGTGGTCCGCATCAACCATCTCGGCGACTGGGGCACCTCCTACGGCAAGCTCATCGTTATGTTCCTGCGCGAGGGCCTGAAGGAATCCGACCTCGCCGCCATGACCATCGAGAAGCTCAACGCCTTGTACACCGCCTTCTCCAACGCGGCCAAGGACGATGCGACCCTGGAAGACCAGGCGCGCGAGGCCTTCCAGAAACTGGAAGCCGGTGACGCCCGCTACCGCGGCCTGTGGCAATCCTTCAAGGACATCACCCTGAAGGAACTGCAACGCATCTACGGGTTCCTGGACGTGGAGTTCGACAGTTACGTGGGCGAAGCCTTCTTCCTGGACCATATGCCGGCCACCATGGCGCTGTTGTCCTCCAGGAATCTGGTGAAGGCGAGCCAAGGCGCGGAGATCGTCGACCTCACCGAGCACAACATGCCTCCGGTCATGCTCCGCAAGAGCGACGGCGCCACCTTGTACATCACCCGGGACATCGCCGCCGCCATCTATCGCAAGGAGACCTACGGCTTCGACAAGTGCCTCTACGTGGTCGACAACGGCCAGAGCCTGCACTTCCAGCAACTGAACAAGGTCCTGGAACTGGCGGGCTTCGCATGGCACAAGAGCGTGGAGCATGTTCCCTTCGGCCTGGTGCTGATCAAGAGCGAAGAGGGCGGCTGGGAGAAGGGCAAGACCCGCAGCGGCCAGGCCAGCCTTCTGAAGGACGTCATCGACGGCGCCCAGGAAAAGATCCTCGGTATCATCAAGGAAAAGAATCCGGACGCGGCGGACAAGGAGGGCCTGGCCCTTCAGATCGGCGTGGGCGCCCTGGTCTTCAGCGAGCTGAAGAACCGCCGCCTCAACGACATCCGCTTCGAATGGGACAAGGCCTTGAGCTTCGAAGGCGACTCAGGCCCGTATGTGCAGAACGCCCATGTACGCCTGTGCAGCATCCTGCGCAAGAGCGCGGAGCGCGCCGGCCGCGCCAGCGCCGATCGCCCCGCCCAGCCCGGCGCCACAGCCCTGGCCGGAATCAACTTCGCGAACTTCCCGGAACCCCAGGCGCAAAGCCTGATCCGCACCCTGAGCCTGTTCCCGGACAAGGTCGGCACCGCCATCGAGGCCAACGATCCTTGTCCCATGGCCCAGTACGCCCTGGAGATCGCCGAAGGCGCCCATGGCTTCATCCACAGCTGCCGCGTGCTCGGAAGCGCGGAGGAGAAGGACCGCCTCTTCCTCATCGACTGCGCCCGCATCGCCCTGGGCCGCACCTTGGATGCGATCGGGGTTCCGCCAATAGAGGAGATGTAGTAAGGTTGAGTAGGGCTCAAAGGCTTTGGAGTTGCTGCGCAACTCCACGCCATTTCGCTTTCATGGCCTGCTCAGTGTAGTTGCGGTGCAACTACACTGTCTGTTTCACCTGAGGCTCTCCGATTTGGATTCTCTGCCCAACTCCACGCCATTTCGCTTTCATGGCCTGCTCAGTGTAGTTGCGGTGCAACTACACTGTCTGTTTCACCTGAGGCTCTCCGATTTGGATTCTCTGCCCAACTCCACGCCATTTCGCTTGCATGGCCTG
>Ga0209515_10003576_pt1 | contig 21992 bp, 21 predicted proteins | sample Subgroupgradi54m_FD_187454 | JGI IMG/M metagenome (GOLD analysis project Ga0209515, IMG submission 187454) | Subsurface groundwater microbial communities from S. Glens Falls, New York, USA - GMW60B uncontaminated upgradient, 5.4 m (SPAdes)... ... | reverse complement strand
GTATCGGCGCAGTTAGCAGAGTCGAATATTTAAAAAATATCCGAAACATTAAATTGTTTTTGAGCGGTAAGAAGACACTTCTTTTACGTAAACTTGAAAACGAGATGCAAGTAGCGAGTAAAAAGTTAGAATTCGAGAGAGCGGGGAAACTTCGTCGGCAAATTTTTGCCCTGAAACATATTCAGGATATCGCTTTCATCACAGACGAGAAATTAGAAGTAAGAAGTAGGAAGAATAAAGTAAGGATTGAGGGTTACGATATCTCAAATATTTCCGGAGCGTCCGCTGTTGGGTCAATGGTGGTCTTTGAAGGCGGTAAACCGAATACAGATGAGTACCGAAAATTCAGAATCTCAACTGTCTCTAAATCAGATGATGTAGGAATGATAAAAGAGGTGCTTCGGCGGCGATTTAAGAACCCCTGGCCATATCCATCCTTGATTTTAATTGACGGGGGAAAGGGACAGGTTAATGGGGCTAAAAGTGTTTTGAATGAATTCGGACTAGACCTACCTGTAACTGGTATTGCCAAGGGGCCGAGTCGCAAGAAAAATGATTTTTTCGGTTATAGACCGACTAGAGGAGAAGAAAGGACCTTAGTAAAAGTCCGCGATGAAGCTCACCGATTTGCTTTGAGCTATCACAGGAAGATAAGAAGTGCTAGATTTATAGGCGTCTAAAATGTGTGGAATTGTCGGATATTTAGGGAAAAATAAGGCGGTGCCGGTTTTGCTCGCCGGTCTCCACGCACTGGAGTATCGGGGCTATGACTCGGCCGGCATAGCCGTTTTCGACAAAGAAGGTGTAATCTGCCAAAAAGCAGTGGGAACGGTCGCGGCCTTGGAAGAGAAATTGGCGAATCACCGGGATTTCGGTGATGGGATTGGGATTGGCCATACCCGCTGGAGTACCCACGGCGCCGTCACGGAAACCAATGCCCATCCTCACACTGATTGCTCGCAAAATATCTATTTGGTTCACAACGGAATTATTGAGAATTATAAGGAGCTGCGAGAGAAACTAAATGGGGATAATCACCAGTTTAAATCTGAAACGGATACCGAAGTCATAGCCCATCTAATTGAAGAGATAAAAAAAGAAGATCTGCCTCTTGAGGAGGCGGTGCGGCAGGCCTTGGGGCGGGTGCAAGGTACTTATGGCTTGGTGGTAATTGACAAGAGGGAGCCGGAAAAAATTGTGGCGGCTCGGAACTTCAGCCCTCTAATATTCGGGCTTGGGCAGGATGAGTTTATTATCGCGTCGGACGCCACGCCCATTATGAAATTTACCAATAAAGTGATTTATCTGAATGACGGCGAGATAGCAACGATTACACCGACCGGTTACAGAATCCAAACTATAGAGAAAGAAGTTGTTAGACGTGATCCGGAGAAGTTGGATTGGGACCTGGAGTCCGCCGAAAAAGGGGATTTCGCCCATTTCATGCTTAAGGAGATAAACGAGGAACCGGAGGCGGTTCGGAACTCAATTCGGGGAAGAATTAATCTTGAAGAGGGGAAAGCGGTTCTCGGCGGCTTAACGGAGGTTAAGGATGAGTTGAGGAAGATTAATCGTCTTCATCTTTGCGCCTGCGGGAGCGCTTATCTTGCTGGAAAAATAGGCGCCTATATGCTGGAAGAATATGCCGGGGTTCCGGTGGAGATTGAATTCGGTTCCGAGATGAGATATCGAAAACCGATTTTTGAGAAAAATGACGTTTTCCTTGCTATTTCGCAATCTGGGGAGACGGCTGACACGCTGGCGAGCTTATACGAAGCAAAAGAGAAAGAAATTCTAACCTTAGGAGTTGTTAATGCAATAGGATCAACTGTCAGTCGTGAAACGGATGCCGGGGTTTACCAGCACATCGGGCCGGAAATGGCGGTGGCCTCCACCAAATCCTTTGTTTCCCAAGTAGCAATCCTGGTACTTCTCACGCTTTTCCTAGGTCGCAAGAAAGATATGTCATTGGTCGTGGGGCAAAGGATTGCCACCGAGCTACAGCGACTGCCGGCGTTGATGGATAAAATTTTAACTCAGGAGGATTTGATTAAAAAATTGGCGGATAAATACGCGGGCTACGATAACCTTCTTTACTTGGGGCGAAAATACAATTACCCGGTTGCTCTTGAGGGGGCCCTGAAGATTAAAGAGATCGCTTACGTCCACGCCGAGGGTTATGCTTCTGGAGAAATGAAGCATGGCCCGATTGCTTTGATCGACGAACAATTTCCGTCAATAGTTATTGCTCCTCAAGATTCCGTTTACGAGAAAAATGTTTCTAATATTGAAGAACTTAAAGCACGGGGTGGGCTAGTCGTTGCAATCGCCACTGAAGGGGATAAAGAAATTGGTAAAATAGCCGATGACGTATTCTATATTCCAAAAACACTAGAGATGCTTACCCCAATTTTATCGGTAGTGCCATTGCATCTATTTGCTTATTATGTAGCGCTAAAGCGGGGATGCAATGTTGATCGACCTCGGAACCTAGCTAAAAGCGTTACCGTAGAATAAAATTAGCCATTGTGGCTAAGAAATCTAAAATAAAATCTCAATATCGAGAGGGGCTTAAAATCCTCTTTTCTTACCTTAAAGAATGGAAGAGGATTCTAATTTTACTTACAGTTTTTTCAATATTTGAGGCTTTGGCCAATGCCACCGTACCTTATCTTGCCGGTCGGATAATCGACTCCTTGATTAATAAAAGTGCTGATTTTCTTATGATTTTGGGAATATGGGTAGTAATTAAACTTATAGCCGATGTTTTTGACTGGCAGATTAATTCAAGAAGCAACAGGTTTGAAGAATCGCTTCACACCGATTATATCAGCCGCGCTTTCTCGACTCTTCTATATTTCCCTTTAAGTTTTCATAAGGAGCATAAGTTGGGGGAAGTGACTAATAGGATAGGAAGGGCGGCTAACAATCTCTCTGAAATTGCTGCCGATTTAATTGTTGATTTGGCGCCCCAATTCTTGAGTATTATTTTCTCCTTAGCTTTTACCTTTTATATTAAACCTCAATTAGCCGGAGTCCTACTAGGGGCGGTCGTTCTCTACGCCGTCTTTGTTTTTAGAAGCAGTCCTCGATTAGCTCGTCTTTATCCTAAAATGCATGAGGCCTATAGCGATGCTTTTGGCGATGCTCATGATGCTCTCCTTAATATAAGTGCGGTTAAGCAAGCCGCTGCAGAAGGACGAGAAGAGAAAAAAATGGATCGAAGTTTTAAGATTAGAGCCCTCGGTCTTCAGAAACAAATCATTCAAATTCGTTACGGCTTAAATTTTGGCCAGCGAATTTTAATTTCCTTGACCCAGCTTACAATTTTTCTTATTTCCTGGCATTTCATTAGGGCTGGAGAGATGACGGTTGGCCAGCTTGTCATGTTTAATGGCTATGCCGCGATGCTATTCGGGCCGTTTGTGATTTTAGCTAACAGATGGAATACGGTTCAAAATGGCTTCGCTTCTTTAGTTCGAGCCGAACGGCTACTAGCTTTTCCTCAAGAGAAATATCTCCCTCAAAAGAAAATTAATATAACTCTTCCGCTTAGAGGGGAGGTAGTATTTCAAAACGTAAGTTTTAACTACGGTTCGACCAAACCGACCGTAGGTGGCAAGGCAAAAGAGCTGGTATTGAATAATGTAAGTATGAATGTTAAGCCAGGTGAGAAAGTAGCGTTGGTAGGTCAGTCGGGTGTCGGAAAAAGTACCTTGGTGGATTTAATTTCGCATTATTATTTACCGACTCGAGGGAAGATTTTAATTGATGGTTGGGATATTAGGAATATTCCATTGAAAACTTTAAGGTCGCAAATCGCTATCGTGCCTCAAGAACTTCTTCTTTTTAATGATACCGTAAAAAACAATATTGCTTATGGAAATTTTGGAGCGGATCTGAAGTCCATTCGAGAAGCGGCTAAATTGGCTCATGCTGATGAATTCATTGGAAGATTTCCAAAAAAATATAATCAGCTTGTTGGAGAAAGGGGAATTAGATTATCAGTTGGCCAGAAGCAGCGAATTGCTATTGCTAGAGCAATTCTTCGAGATCCACGGATTCTTATTTTAGACGAGCCAACTTCTGCTTTGGATGCTCGATCTGAAAAATTGATTCAGGAATCTTTGCAAAAATTAATGGAGAATAGGACTACTTTTATTATTGCTCATCGCTTCAGTACCGTGAGAGAAGCTGATAAGATTTTAGTTTTGGAGAAAGGGACGATCGCCGAGAGCGGAACCCATGATGAGTTAATGAAAAAACCAGATGGTATTTATCGGAAGCTTTACGAACTCCAAACTGGCTTAACTTGATTTAGATTTTTAGAGCTCTCTCAAGTTGCTCTAGGTTATTGACAAAAAGATAAAAAGTCCTATTGTTAATTTTAGCGTTCTTCTTTAGTTAAGAGAGGAGGGAAGCTCCGATGCTCGCGGTAAAATGGAAAGGGGTCGAGTTCGATATGAACTCTGGTAAGGAGGAACCTGTCGTCCGCTCGACTGGAGTCGTCGGCCCGATAGAAGATCAGCTGAGGAAGCTCGTCATGATGGATGCGATGATTCAATCAAGAAAAGACAGTCGTCGGGTTGTCAGGATTACGGAGATCACCGTGACTCTCGACCAGGAGTTTGAGCCCCAAGACTCGGAATTAGCTTTCGTATAGCCCCGGCACGGAGCACCCGTGTCCGGGGCTTCGTGTTTTTTTAGATTATCTTATTTTTGGTTAGGATAAATTCTGTATTCCACTAAGTGTTGCTCCTTCCCGCTCATATTGACTTCGTCGTACTCTCTAGTCACTTTCCCGTCTAAGAACTCTGGGATTCTTCTGCTTGCATAATTTTCTTCAGCGACAGGATAAAGAATGTATTCGTAATCAAAGATTCTGGTCAGCCCATTCTTTTAAAGCGATCACTGCTTCTTTTCCGTAAGCATTCCCGTGTGCTGCTTTCTTAATCCAGATTCCTAATTCTGGAGTTTTTGTATTGATGCGATGCAGCCCCCCGCAACCCAAAAACTCCCCACTCTCTCTGTGGGTAATAACGATTTGTAAATTACTACCTTCTTTATTTTCTTTCATCGAAGTTTCAATAAAGTTGATGGTCTCCTCGATTTTTTCGGCTGGTTTTGGAAACATGTGGGTGGTAATCTCTGAAGTAAATTCTCTAAAGATATCCTCTTTATAATCAAGAGGTATCGCTTTCAAAAGAAGATTTTTTGTCTTAATTGTTGTACGCGATGTGTCCATGTTCAGTGAGCCAATGATATCCAAATTCTAGCTACTTGCCACTAGATTGTCTAAAGCCGCTTGAGAAAGCTGCTGAAAGGCAGTACATTAAGCAATCATTAAACAATGAAAATTTCTGTGGGGATTGTGGGGCTGCCGAATGTGGGGAAGTCCACTCTTTTTCGGCTTTTAACGAAGCAGGAGATTAATATCGCCAATTATCCTTTTGCAACGATTGACCCAAACGTGGGGATTGTGGCGGTGCCGGATGAGCGACTGGATAAGTTAGCCAAATTAGCTAATGCCCAAAAGATTACTTCCGCAGTGGTGGAGTTTTATGATATTGCCGGACTGGTTAAGGGGGCTCACGAGGGAGAGGGGCTGGGCAATCAGTTTTTAGCGTACATCCGGGAAGTGAAAGCCATTGTCCAGGTAATCCGAGTTTTCCCCAGTAGTGAGATTATCCACGTGGAAGGGGCGACTAATCCCTTGAGAGATTTAGAGATTGTGAATACCGAGCTTATTCTTAAGGATTTAGACACGGTTCAAAGAAGAATTGAAAATGTTGAAGGAAAGACCAGGACGGGAGACAGGGAAGCGATAAGAGAGTTGGAAATTTTAGAGAAGCTTCGGAAAGCATTAGATCAAAGAATTCTAGCCCATTCTCTGAAAGAGATAATTGAAGAACCGGCCATTAGACAACTTACTCTTTTGACTACTAAGCCCCAAATTTATCTCTTAAATGGTAAGGAGGAGAATGTACCGTTGGAGCTAATAGAAGAGATAAAAACTTTAGGAGGGGATTATCTAATTTTAGATTTGGCTACGGAAAATAATTTAGACGCTTTAATCAGATTAGCTTATGAAGTGCTGGGCCTTATTACTTTTTTTACTTTCGGAGAGGACGAGACGCGGGCGTGGCAGATTCCTCGCGGCGCAACAGTAAGACAAGCGGCGGGAACGATTCATACCGATTTTGAGGAAAAATTTATTAAAGCTGATGTGATTAATTGGGAGAAGTTAATTGAAGCGGGCGGTTGGAGTGAAGCTAAGCAAAAAGGACTGATGCGATTGGAGGGGAAGGATTATGTGATGGAGGATGGTGATGTCGTGGAAATCAAGCACAGCTAATTGACACGCGAAGTTGTTTGTTCTATAAGAACTCTTAGTACGTTTTAGGTATTCGTCTCATACCGAGTAGGCTACCTCCCGCCAGCCGCGGGAAAAGGAGGATTCTGATGGCCACACAGGAGTTCACGAGGGAAGAGATTCTCGAGCAGGTCAAAGAGCTGCTCGAGAAGGCCGGTTTTCCGAGAGAGAAGATCACGATGAAGGCGTCTTTCGTGGAGGATCTGGACGCCGATTCGCTCGACGCCGTCGAACTCGTGATGGAACTCGAAGATCTGTTCGGCATCAAGATCCCAGACGAGGATGCGAAGCAGATCACGACTGTCGGGCAGGCAGTCGACTACGTCGTGGGGCATCAAGGCAAGGAGTAGACGAGGATAGATAAGACGCAGTGCCCACGGAAAGGGTCCTGATTTTCCGTGGGCCTTTTCTATTCCCTTCTATTCCCTGGCTTCTACTTGGGGCTGTGGATGAGAGAAATTTCAGGATTTGCTATGATTAGTAGATACGGAAAGGTCGTCGTACTTAAGAGATATTTCTAAATTTATTTCATGAGCGGACAATTAGTAGTAATCGTAGTAGTGGTAGTGGCATTGGTGGTGTTGTGGTGGGCAATGAAGAAGAAGAAAGGAGGAGGTGGCACGCCGTCGGCTTAGCTTAACTACACAAACTAACTACAAGAATCTGCCTATTGCCTGCCTGTCGGCAGACAGGGCAGACGGGTTTAAACCAACCCCGTTAAATTATCTGACGGGGTTTTGGTTTTCTGCTATAATTTGGATTAATGGAAAGAGAGAGAATCCAAGGGTTTCTCGTCGATTTCGACGAGGCACTGAAAAATACCGGAATCTATTACCTCCAGCGTGATCTTAACCCTGCGGCAGCTAGAACTCTTTTCGAAGCGGCTAGATCTCATGGAGAGGCGCATTTTGAGGATGATCACGAGAGACGGTTTACTCTAGTTTTTAATCGGAGCGGCGGTACTTACACTCTAGAGGCGCATTAATCAATATGATAAAATTTGAATATGAATTTTTTACGTAATTTTCGCAATCTAGGCCCCCTTAGGCCCATTCAGCTATCTAGAACTTTGCCCCCACAAAAAATTCACGGCCGGTTATTGGAGTCTGATCCGACCATCAAATCCACTGGGTTACGCCATTTCCAAAGGATCCTTAGTCCGATGGAAGCGAAAACTCTTTATGATCAGGCGAGAACTCATGGAGAAGCTTATTTTCAGGATAATCTGAACCGCAACTTTAGTTTGGTTTACGATAAAGGTACAAGAGCTTATCACCTAATAAAGCGGGAGCACGGCTAAGAGTGAACTCTTTCAAGGAAAAAGTTTTGCGGGTGGTTACTCAAATTCCAAAGGGAAAAACTTTGAGCTATAAAGAGGTAGCTCGTCGTGCTGGTAGACCGCGGGCTTATCGGGTAGTAGGGAATATTTTAAATAAAAACTACGATCCTAAAATTCCTTGCCATCGGGTGATTAGATCTGACGGGAGTGTCGGCGGATATAATCGAGGTAGCCGAAAGAAAATTCAAATTCTTAAAAAAGAGGGCGTAGCTACTCAGGGCTAAATTGTGTCTTACGAACGGCAAGGGGAGAGTAAAAACTTTATTAATCTAGGGGTGGTGCGGAATGATAAAGGGGAGGTATTAATGATTCGGCGACAGAAGAAAGAAGAGGGAAGCGATAACAACAAGTCGGTTTTGGAGTGGGCCTTTCCCGGAGGTAAACAGCGGTATAGCGAGAGCCGGACTGAGTGCGTGAGGAGAGAAATCCTTGATGAAACCGGATACGATGTCGTCTCCGATAAAGAAATATCGATGCGAATACACCCTCAATTTATGGTTACGGTAGTGTATCACCTGGGCCATTTAAATTCGCCCGAACCGATTGCCGAGCCAAAAGAGGCTCACGAGGTAGCCGAAATCAGATGGGTGAAGCCGGAAGAAATTAAAAATCTTATTACTACTGACCTCGACTCAAATGTGGCGAAGATGCTCGGAATTTAGCCTATTGATTTTTCGGCAGAGATACTTAGGAACTGGATTCATAAGCGATTAATCCACTTCTTGAAGCATTATTTTGCAGACTTATCCACACTATAAAGTTCCCGAGATAAATGTTAGAATGGAGTAGATAATGGATGAGGGTAGAGTAGCTTTCAAGATCGGGATTTTTATCGCTGGCCTTATAGTGGGTGGCTTAGTCGTGGCATTAATGAATGGTGCCAACTTTAAACTAACTCCAAATACTTCAAGTACTTATAATTTTTCTGGTATCACGGGAGAAGGCCTTGCTTTGATTAAAGACAATAAAGTCGTTGAAAATGCTGAATTGCATTTAGTTCTTCGGGGGGTTGTTAATGAAGTAAAAGGAGATAACACTTTTACGGTTATTAATGACGGTGCTCCAATAACTATTCAAGTTTCTAGTCAAACCAGAATTTTTGAACCGCCGCGAGACGCTAAAAGCCAAGTTAAAGATTTGAAATTTCAGGATTTAGCTCCCAATGATGTCATTAGTGTCTTTGGTAAGCTCCAGGACAATCAAGTAATAGCAGATTCGGTTGTCCGAGAAGCGCCTCCTCCACCACCGACTCAATAAATTATCAAATTTGGGAGAGGTAAGGAACTATAAGCTTTCTCACAGTTGTGAGGGTTTTATCCGGTCCGGATATTGACTAATTTTACATCGCATGATATAAACGGCACTAGATAGAGAATTTGTAGTTTAAAAAATAAATACCACCGAAAGGAGGTGGAACGATGAGTCTTTGGCTCAAGCTTCTGATTGGTATTACCTGCTTGCTTTTCGGAGCAGCAGGAGCGCTGGCTGAAGGGCCAAGTCCCCAGCCGACTTCTACGCAGCCGACCTCTACCGCGACGGTGAAGGCCATTCCTTGGCAGCCGCCTCAAATGTTGAAGGCGGGTGATCTCGTTCGGTTAGGGGATACTCCGGAGGTCTGCGGGGTTATCCAGTTCCTGGAGCCCAAGCGGATTTTCACCCTGAAGCCCAACAAGCCACCGATCCTTGGGGTCTTCTGCTGGGCTACTACTCCAGCGGGAACACCGGTTCCCAACAGCCACGTCAACATGATGATTGGCTGGAAAGGAATGACTGCTCCGGGGTTTACCCAGTGGAAGGGGACAACAGGATTCGAGATGACGCGATTTAGTCCCTTCTATCAGCCCGGGCTAGCAGATAGTCAGAAGTGGCCCAAGGTCTGGTACACGCCCCAGCCGAGCCGGGACCAGATCAAGGGGCGGAGCATCGGCACGGTTACGACGAGAGAGTTCCAAATACAGCAGATCCAAGTTCGCTGCAAGTATTTGCCTCCTGACGAAGGCGACCCAAAAGCTGTAGTTATTTGTGACAATAGTGATCTCGGGAAGAGGAGTAAGACAGCTCCATGGCCCTACATACTCCAATTTCAGGAGCCGTGGGGACCGAGAGATTTCACAATTTACTACTTCGATCCGGTGTGTAAGTGCGGTAAAGACCGCTTCACACCTTAAAGGTTAAAACCCCGCGAGGCAAATCACCTCGCGGGGTTTCCCATTTTATGATTATTCACAACAAGCCAAGTAAGTTGTGTGGTAGAATTAATGGGTATGGAATCTAGGAATAGTCTTATAACTCTTGTTCTCGCAGTTATTATTGCAATTGTAATTGGCGGGCTTTTAGGCTTTGTTGCTGGTCAGAGACGTCCCACTTTAAATAGTTTACCTCAAATCATTCCTCATATCCCGAATTCAGTTCTTGTGGATTTAGCAAATACTTCAGCTGAAGTTAAAAATGTTCAGTTGAACGCTGAAACAGCGGGCTCTATCATTAGCATAGAAGGATCAACTCTTGTAATTGCCAAAGGTGACAAGGATGGCATCAGAGTTACCACCAACGACAAGACTTCTTTCGTTGACACTTCTCAGGGCGGAGAGCAACCTATAGTTATGTCAAATCTGAAGATGGGTGATAATGTTTTGACTCTAATTAATGTCTCCGGTGAAACTATTACTGCGACTAAGGTGTCAAGGCAATGAAGCTAAAACATCTTTTTATTCTTTTTGGTTTCATTATTGTAGGATTTTTAGGGTATTCAGCTCTTGGCGATAAAGTTCATGATCTTGCTATCCAATCAGTTCAAGCAAAATTTATAGATGGAGGCGGGAAGCCTTACGGCAGTCCTTATCGAAGCCCCTATCACACCCCCTATAGCTCTCCCTACAGTTCTCCATATCATTCCCCTTATAGTTCTCCTTACCAGACACCCTACAGCTCTCCCTATCACACCCCCTACAGCTCTCCTTACCAGACACCCTACAGCTCTCCCTATCACACCCCCTACAGCTCTCCTTATCAGACACCCTATTCAACACCATATAGCTCACCCTATCAAACGCCTTACAGAACACCTGCGCCTACTTGTACACCTGAGTGCTCGCTAAATCAGTGTTGGAATGCGCAACAGACAAGATCATGTGAAAAAGTAGCAGGAACCCTAAATTGTTATCGATGGAAAGGTCCACCTAATAATTGCGGCTCTGGTTTCTCGTGCCAAAGCGGAGCTTGCATAAAGAATCCAGGCACTAGTGTTGGTCCTTCTATTCCAAAAAATGAATGGATAAGATTAACAGTCGGTTATGGGTCTGGCGGAGCTGGCAACCCCACGGCAATAGTTATTCATGAAGGTACCCCGTTTTATCTTCATTGGCAGATTCATCCCCTAGTTATCGAAGCAATAGGACTCCCGAACCTATGTTATCCAACAGGAACAGAATTGAGTGGAGGATGGCAGGGCTCTTTCGGGGGGTTAACCAGTGGTGATCGAGGTCCATTCTCATATAGTGGTTCAGCGCCCGCTAGGTATAATAATGGTTTCCATAATTTCCATCTCACCTGTACCTGGCCCAGAAGTGCAAACCCAATCGAAAGCAATACGGCGACAGTCAAATACGAATATAATCCGGTTCCTCCCTCTCCTTCCTGTACTACTGGAAACGAGTGCTCTCCAGGCCAGTGCTGGAATGCTAGCCAAACCAGGCCTTGCATCCTGGATCGGAATGGTTGTTATAAATGGGCTTCGGATAGCATTACTACTTGCACAATAGGAGCGCATTGTGAGAATGGTGCTGGTGTTTGTGTTAGTGGGGGTGGAGGTTCGACTCAACCAGGAGAACCTGGACAACCTGGACAACCCGGACAACCGGGGCAACCGGGAGAACCTGGACAACCTGGGCAACCGGGACAACCAGGAGAACCTGGTGGTTCCGGCACATCCCCGCTACCTCCTGGGGCAGAGTGCCGGCCCGGTATAGATTCGCAATGTACCCCTCCCGGGGGCTGCACCCCTAGAACCCCTGGTTGCTCTAGCACCTGCACTATCGGCGTGGATTGTCCTAGCGGCTGTACGGTGGGAGTAAATTGTCCTGGTGCAGTGATTCCTCCCGGAGGAGTAGCTCCTCCTGGCGGCCCAGTCCCTGGCTTTACTCAATGTTCTGATAGAATAGATAATGATGGTGATGGGAAGATAGACGGCGCTGATTCAGGTTGTCTCGATTCTAACGGCAAATATGATTGGAGGCGCGATAGCGAGTTTAACTTCCGAATCAAAGAAATCATCCCCGATTTCTTTAATCTGAATTGGTTTAAGCTGAATCTCTCCTCGTTTTTAACCAATAAGTTATCCAGCAACTATTAGCTTTCCTAGAAGCCGAATTCAAATCTTACTGATAGCTATCCTGTTATTGGGTTCAGTTTTGGTTTTAGTTAAGATTGAGGGAAATAGCAAGAATCAGTCCCCGGAGATCATAAAAATTAAGGCGACTAGTAATATTAATGAACAGATAGAGTGGTATAAGCAGCTTATTGGGCGGGTAGGAGCAGAGGAAGCTCAAGAAGAGCTCAAGCGCTCTGGCCTTCCTTTCACTGGCCAAACTCATCTTTTGAACCATGAAGCCGGAGAGTATCTTTACAGTCATGAAGGCCCGGCAGGATTAGTCAAATGTAGAGATTATCTCCTTGAATCTTGCTATCACGGCTTTGTTATTGCCGCCATCAGCGATAAAGGAATGAGTGTTCTGGGGGATATAATGAAGACTTGTAAGAGTGAAGGCCCCGCGGTTAATATGCAGTGCGCGCACGCAATCGGTCACGCCTTGTTGCCGTGGGTTGGCTATGCTGACCTTCCAAGGGCACTAGAGCTTTGCCAAGAAACAGCAAAACAGGTTAAAGATTTTCCCTCGTATAATTGTGAAGACGGAGTTTTTATGGAAAATGTTTATGGTGTTCATTCTGGAGAACCTTCGCCTGATCGGTGGGTTAAATTAAGCGATCCTCATTATCCATGTGATAGCCCTAAGATTTCCGAGAAATATCGCAGAGCCTGTTGGGGCGAGCAATCCTCAATAATGTATCAATATTTTAACGGCGATATTAAAAAGATGGGAAATGAGTGTCTTAAAGCGCCGAATCCTAGTTATAGAGATTCTTGTTTCGAAGGATTGGCCCTTATTATCCACCCTATAACTGAAGGAAAGGCGGATAAGGCATTCACTCTTTGCGGACAGCTTCCGGAAGGATGGGTTAGTAAATGCCTAGCCACTGTCGCTGCCGCCGGATATTCTACCGGAGATAGAAATTCTCCCTACGAGATTTGTCGAAATGTTGAGGAAGCTGGCAAAAAGGATTGCTACAGTGAATTCTCCGGCGCAATTGCACTCTATTCAAATACTCCAGAAGAACGTAATCGGGCTTGCAGGAGAATTAAAGAAGACGCTTGGCGTCAACAATGCCTTGATGATAATTCGTTCTTCTCCTACACTCACAGCCCTCAAATTCCGAACTAAATTGGCTGTTCATTACTCGGTTGCTATAATCTCAGTAGTTCCGTTAACAAAGAGGAGGTGGGGTGGGATGCCTCGCCGGAACCATAGCCAGGAGAGACCACAGTATCCCAAGAGGTGGAAAAGGTGGTCTTCCTCAGGAGGCTGGCGCCGCCAGCTTAACTGGGGGGAGATCCTCCGGCGCCGCCGGAGGCGTTACACCTCTTGGTATTAGGGCTCGGTCTCTGACCTCAGAGACCGAGCCCTCCTAGTTTCTTAAATATTTTTATCCACGAAGTGGTTATAGAGTCGGTGAAGTAGAGGATAGAAGTAGCTTAATCAAGCGGGACTACAAAGGCTGATTCAGGGATATCTACTTTTTCTATTTGATCCGGGAGAAGATAGTGGATATTTTTTACCTCCTGCCTTACTGGAGTGAAAGTATCAGTGATGAACATTACGGTCTGGGCGGGCATAGGGAAGCCGCGGACGTCCGTCCCGCCCGCATTTACGATAACGTATTTTGGTTGATTGGCAGGAAGGGCGTTTAGTTGACGTCCGATTTCAACATAATTAGCGGCGAAGGCGCCGGCAGTGTTCTGATTTTTCGCCCAGCGGATAAAGTAGGCGTGGTAAACTTGGACTATAAAAATAGCCAGGAGAAGAGCTGTTCCGGTTTTAAGTAATTGTTGGTTTATCTTTTTTGACAAAAATTGATAGATCCAAACCCCTCCGATCCCCGCGAGGATAAATACTGGTGGAATCATAATAATCGCTCTTAGGGCATGTGGAAGGCCTTCATTTGAGATAACCACCGGCAGAGCGGCAACAATAAACCAAGCAAATAGGATTCCTTTTTTCCAAGTCAGTTTACGGATGGATACTGCAACTCCGACTAAAAACATAATCCCGACTGGCCAGAAAAGTTGTGGTTGGCCAGCGAGATTATGGCGCCAATTATAATCACCGGCAAAGTTAAACATTCCCAGTGTTTTTGCAGTATTTAGAGCCAGGTCTCTAAGTGGCGTAGCAGAATTAAATACTGAAATCTGAGTAGTGCGGCCGAAGAAATCCGCGGGCTTGTTTAGGAAATGAATACCGAGGGGGAGGAAGACGATGATTGAAGAAAGGATAAAGAAGAAAGAAGTAAGTAGAACCTTTTTGCGAACTTCATGATCTTTATTTCTGAGCCAGTAGGCGGCGATTATAAAAAGAACTAAAAGGGGAGTGGCGCGGTAAGCAATGTAGGAATGGAATCCGAGGCCATAGATTATCCCTGCCAGGATCGGCAGAAATAATAAATTTCGAATTTTTAATTTTGAGACAGCGGTTGTGATTCTATTAAGGTAAAGGAGTAAGAAGTATATTCCCCACGTTAGAAATGCCGGGGCCATAATGGCGCGGAAGCCGATGCGGGAGAAATTAATATGCCAGAAGGAAGTTGCAAGCAGAAACGCTGCCAGGAGAGCAATGATGGATTTATGCTCGTTTTCCCTAAATAGTTCTCGGGTTAGAAAATAAATTCCCAAGACAGTTAAGATTCCGAACAATGCGCTCGGCAAACGCAGCGCCCATGGTTCGTTGCCGAAGAGGGCAAGCGAGAAACTTTGGATGTTAATGAATAGTCCCTCGCGGCCGTTGTTTTCGGGATAGAAAACTTTCCAATCATGAGTGGCTAACGCCTCCAGGGCATTATTACCATTCATGGCTTCGTCCGGATAAAGCCCCGGAGGGACAGCGGGAAGAGTCCAAAGGCGCAGAAAAGCGGCAATAATAATGACAAAGAGAAGTAACCAATATTCTGCTCGCAGTGAGCTTGTCGAATCTGTTCGCATTGAGTTAATCTTACCATAGAGCTAGAATGGCACTGGGAGCGGTAGCCGAACACTCACTTAACACCAACAAAGGATTTGGAGTGCTTTCGCCGCTCCCTAATATTTTAGTAATTAGAAGATAGAATGAGTTTCGATCAATCAGTCGACTTGAGGCAATTTAGCAATTATCGCATCGGCGGACCGGCCAGGTATTTCAAGAGGGCAAGAACAGTTAAAGAATTAATTAAAGCAATTAAGTGGGCCGGAGAAAAGAAGATTCTCATTTATATTCTTGGAGGAGGGACAAACATTCTCTGGAGCGATAAAGGATTTGACGGTTTAGTCATAAAACTGGATTTTGACTCTGTCGAATTTAACGGTTCTACTATCACTGCTGGAGCAAGTGTGCCAATGCCGACTTTAGTTCAGGCGACGATTGGAAGAGGTCTAAGTGGGCTCTCGTGGGCCGGAGGACTGCCCGGAACTTTTGGCGGCGCAATTTACGGGAATGCCGGCGCCTTTGGCGGTGAGATTAAAGACGTTGTGAGGAAAGTTGTGAGTTTGGATATAAAGACATTAAAATTAAAAGAGCGATCAAATACGGAGTGCCAGTTTCGTTATCGGAACAGCATCTTCAAGGTTGAAGGGAGAGAAATCATCCTTCAGGGGACCCTTGAGCTTACGCCAGGCGACAAAAGAGTGTTGTATGAAAACATGGTGGCTAAGATGAACTATCGAGGGCGGCGGCATCCCCTGGAGTATCCCAATATCGGGAGCATCTTTAAGAATGTACCTGTGGGGGAACTGAAAAAAGAGTTAGTCGAACCTCACAGGCAAGTGATTAAGACGGATCCCTTTCCGGTAATCCCGGCAGCTTACCTTATTGATAAAGCCGGGCTTAGGGGAATGAGCTTCGGCGGGGCAATGATCTCGCCGCGACATCCAAACTTTATTATTAATGTTTTAGACGCTAAAGCTAGCGACGTTTCGGCTTTAATTGAACTTATTAAAGAAAAAATCAAAGAAAAATTTAACATCCAACTCGAAGAAGAAGTAAGAATCCTAAAATAATCAAAAATTTAACTTATCCACATGTTTTTTAAATTTTATTTGATCTAAAATTAACTTAAGAGTTTAGCGGAGTTGATTAGTCGGCAACTTGTCGTTAACTAAAACAGAAATAAATTAACATAGATACAATGGCTGTAAGAAGAAGGAGGAAGGCGGCTGCGAAGAAAGCTCCCGCGAAGAGAAAGACCGCGAAGAGGAAAACCGCTGCCAAGAAACCGGCTCGCCGCAAGACCGCGAGAAGGAAAAAAAGGTAGTTAAGGGTTTTCCACAGTAGTTTTTAGAATAAATTTGTTCTAAAATTAGGATAGTCTAACGTGGTTGGGCGGTCGCCAGCCATAACGCTAGAAAGGCAGTTAAGCCAATATGCACGAAATGGCTAAGAAAAAGAAGAAGAAGAAATAGCTTCTTCTCCACTTTAACTAAAAGCCCCGATTTATCGGGGTTTTTAGTTGAGTCGCTATAATCCCGCACCTTTTCAACTGAAAAGGTGCGGGATATAATACTCTCGCTATGAAGATCAATATTCAGGCGCCTAACTTGGAGCTGACGCCGGCTCTCGTGGAGTATATTGAGAAGAAAATCGGGGGTCTCGAAAAATTTCTTAAGAAATTTCATCCGGAGGATATTTTAGCCAGTGTGGATGTGGGGCGTGGAAGTCGACACCACCGTCATGGGAATGTGTATCACGTTGACGTGAACTTATCTCTTCCCGGCGGGACCATGAGAGCCGCTTACGATGATGAGGATGTTCGTAAGGCAATTAATGCGGTTAAAGAAAAACTTCAACGGGAGATTAAGAAATTTAAAGAAATTCATAGTCGATAAATGGGATTATTCTCTTTTGGTGCTAAACAAAGCTCTCCTTCTGAAGTAGTTAAGATTAACGAGTTAGAAGAAAAAGTTAGTAAATTAACTGACGCAGAGCTTAAGGAGGAAAGTTTAAAAATTAAAAAAGAAGCCGGCGAAGGCAAGGATCTTAATGATTTATTGCCATATGCTTTTGCCCTAGTAAGAGAAGCGGCGGTGCGCACCTTGGGCAAGCGGCATTTTGACGTTCAGCTTTGGGGTGGTGTGGTCCTACACCGTGGGGCGATTGCCGAGATGGCAACTGGAGAAGGAAAAACTTTGGCAGCTACGGCGCCAGTGTATTTGAATGCTTTAACAGGCAGAGGGGCTCACGTCATTACGGTTAACGATTATTTAGCGAAACGTGATACTGCTTGGATGGGTCAGATTTATCATTTTCTGGGTCTTCAGGTCGCATGTCTGGTCCATGAAGGGGCTGTAATCTATGACCCCAGTCACGTAGCACCTCAAGATGATGAGCTCCGCGACGCTACCGGGGGCTTCTTGATTCAGCAGGATTTTTTAAGGCCTGTCTCAAGGCGCGAGGCCTACCAGGCCGATATTACCTATGGCACTAATCATGAATTTGGCTTTGATTATCTCCGGGACAATATGGTCTACCACTCGGGTGACCAAGTTCAACGCGAGTTAAACTACGCCATCATCGATGAGGTTGACTCGATTTTGATTGATGAAGCGAGGACGCCGCTTATCATCTCCACTCCTGATGTCGGCTCATCCGATTACTATAAACTTTTTGCGGGGGCGGTCGCGCGGCTTCTTCCTACAGAAGATTATGTGGTTGATGAAAAATTACGGGCGGTTGAAATTACTGATTTGGGAATAGATAAGATTGAAAAGATTACCGGCATCAAAGATATTTTTTCGATTGAGAATCTCCGGCTGGTTCACTACTTGGAATCAAGTTTAAAGGCGAGGGCTCTTTTCGAACATGATAAAGATTATGTGGTTCGAGACGGAGAGGTAGTGATTGTTGATCAGTTTACCGGGCGGTTGATGCTCGGCCGGCGATATTCGGCCGGTTTACATCAGGCGATTGAAGCAAAAGAGGGAGTGGCAGTAAAAGAGGAGTCACGAACTTTTGCCCAGATTACGATTCAAAATTATTTCCGCCTTTATAAGAAATTAGCAGGAATGACGGGTACGGCTCAAACTTCAGCCGAAGAATTTCATAAAGTTTATAGCTTGGAAGTGGTGAGCATCCCAACCAATAAGCCAATGATTAGGGAAGACACGCCCGATGTGGTTTATAAAAACATTAAAGCGAAATATGACGCGATAGTGAAAGATATTAAGAAGCGACAGGAGGCCGGTCAGCCGGTGCTTGTCGGCACGGTTTCAATCGAGAAAAATGAATCGCTTTCTAAATTATTCCACAATGCGGGAATTAGTCATGAGGTTTTGAACGCCAAGAATCATGAACGGGAAGGGGCGATTATTGCTCAAGCAGGAAGACCGGGAGCAGTGACAGTCGCAACTAACATGGCTGGGCGGGGAGTGGATATTATCCTCGGCGGCAATCCCCCAGACCTCAAAGAGACGGAAAGAATTAAAAAACTGGGCGGCTTGCATTTGCTTGGCACTGAAAGACATGAAGCACGAAGAATTGATAACCAGCTTCGCGGGCGTTCTGGACGACAAGGAGATCCGGGCTCATCTCAGTTTTTCCTTTCTTTGGACGACGATTTATTGAGGATTTTTGGCGGTGATCGCTTGAAGGGCCTAATGGAGCGATTTGATGTCCCGGAGGATATGCCGATTGAAAATAAGATGGTTAGTAGGGCAATTGGCCAAGCCCAGAGCAAGGTAGAGGGATTCAACTTTGATATTCGAAAGCACCTTTTGGAATACGATGATGTCCTGAACAAACAGCGACTGGCTTTCTATGGTAAAAGACAATTAATTCTTGAAGCCGTCAGCCCCGTTTTGGAAGAAGAAACGAGAAAAATAAAAGATCCGGAGAAGATAAGAGAAATTTTAAGGGAGGCAGTAATTGGGCACCTGGATAAAATTGAGGAGACGAATATCGATGTTGAAGAGCGGAAGAAATTATTAGTGGAAACAGGAATTGAAGTAGATGAGAATGCTAGCTTAAGCAATGCTAGAGAATGGGCCGAGGGTAGAATTGCTGCCCTTCAAGAGGGATTTATTGAAGCGGTCGGCCGCCAGCTTTTGGTGATTCTTGATTTTCTCTGGATGAGTAATCTGGAGGATATCGAGGCGTTAGTTGAATCAGTGAGAATCAGGGCGTATGGGCAGAAAGATCCATTGGTTGAATATAGGAGAGAAAGCAGGATTTTGTTTGATAAAATGGAAGTTAATTTTGAAGAATGGATTTTCAGTAATTTATTCAGGATAGAGGCAGTGCCGCAAGAACAAGTTCGGCAGGTTGCAGTTACCGCGAACGACCCCAAATTCCAAAACGTTGGCAGAAATGATCTATGTCCCTGCGGGTCGGGGAAGAAATTTAAGCGTTGCCATGGCAGATAGGCTATTTATCTACGGGACACTAGCCGATCCTGAAGTTCAGCAGAATGTTTTGGGACGAGTAACAGAAAGCGCTCCTGATATACTGAGAGGATACAGGAAATCTGAAATCGAAATTGGTGGAGAGAAATATCCGCTTATTATCCCCGACGAAACAGAGAAGGTCAAAGGGTTAGTAATTGAAGTAACAAAGGATGAATTGGCGAAAATTGATGAGTATGAAACCAATGCATATAAGCGAGTGCAGGTTTCTCTGGAAAGTGGAATGTCTGCTTGGGCGTATGTGAAAAGATAAGAAGTGCTATGGACGATAAAAAGAACAGAAAAAAGAAACCAGTAGTAGTGGCTGTGTCAGGGGGATGGGACCCAATTCACATTGGTCATATTCGTTTATTCAAAGAAGCAAAAAAACTAGGGGATCAACTGGTGGTTATTATCAATAACGACAATTGGTTGATGAAAAAGAAGGGCTATGTCTTTATGCCACAAAAAGAGAGGAAGGAATTAATCGGGGCACTTAGAGTAGTTGATAAAGTGATCCTTACAGGCCATCCGCCGAATCCAAAGGACATGAGCGTGGCAAAAGAATTAAGAAAGCTTCGTCCCAATATATTCGCTAACGGAGGTGATAGGCCTAGCCAAAGTCTGCCGAAGCCAGAAAAAACAGTTTGCAAGGCCATCGGTTGCAAGATGGTTTATAGCATCGGCCGCGGCGGCAAAGTCCAATCCAGCTCCTGGCTCCTAAATGCCTTTCTCGATAATTCTTCTCAGAAAGGAAAATAGCGATGAAGAGATCTTATTAAGTAAATCAACGATCGTTCATTTACTTAATAGATTGGATTAACTTAGTGAAGAGTTTATAACTGAAGTTAAACCCTTCTTGAACGATTCCTGGGAGAATTTTTGAGCGGATTGGGTGATCCTTTCCTGATCAAATTTTATTTCCTGGAAGTGCTTCACCGCCCTAATTAAGCTTTCCTCCGTCTGCTCATTAAAGAAAACGCCGTTTACTCCATCTTCTACCATTTCCAGGGCACCAGCGGCGGAATAAGCAATTACCGGCGTGCCGCAGGCGAGGGACTCGGCAGCAGTCAATCCAAAATCTTCCACTTGGGGGAAGATAATGGCTTGCGAGTCGCTAACAATTCTTCGCAGTATATTCTCATCCCTGATCTCCGGGATCATCTCAATCTCTTTTGACTCAATAAGTTTTTTGATTTTTGCCTCTTCAGGACCGGAGCCGATAATTTTGAGGGGCAACCCCAGTTTATTAAAAGCCCTCACTACAAGATCAAATCTTTTGTAGTGGATGAGTCGGCCGAAAGCAACAAAATAGTCCTCTTTACCTGGATTTAAATCCGGATAGAACATTTCATTATTAACCGGAGGGTGGAGGACTTCCGCTTCACGTCCGTAAAATTTCTTAATCTTTTGGGCAGTGTAAGCAGAGTTAGCAAGAATGACATCCGGTCTTTGGGAGGTAATTTTATCCCAGTGGCGGAGGTAGCGCGTTATCGGGTAAGCGAGTTTGACAAGCGGCTTAGGGAAAAGAGATCCTAGCCATTCTTGCGGCTCCCAGGCATAGCGAAGGGGAGAATGGAGGTAGGCAATGTGCTTCCCTCTCTTATATTTGATCCCCTTTGCCCAGCCGGCTGAATCAGAGATGATTAAATCGTACTTATCGCCCAGGTTGATGCTCTCTGTCGCTTTGGCAAAAAGGGGAATAAAAAGACGATGCCTTCGCCTGATAAAAGGATGATCAAGGAAGCTCGTTTTTATCTCCCGTCCCTTAAGGTGAGCATTGAAAACCGATGGTTCGTAGAAGAGGGTATAGATGGGCGCTGAGGGAAACATTTGGGCTAGGGCGAGTAAGACCCTTTCGGCGCCGCCGAACTGGTTCAGGTAATCGTGGACTAGCGCAACTTTCACTATTCTTATTATATACTTTGAATGGTGTGAATTATCCGATTTGGAAAAGAATGTTAGACATCGGCGGGGCTCTTATCGGGCTTTTTGCATTTTCTCCATTTATTCCATTTATTGCTCTTGCTATAAAGTTAGACAGTCGGGGCGGGGTTTTTATTCGGCTCCCAAGGGTGAGTGAAGGAAAAGTTATTAAGGTTTATAAATTCCGTTCAATGATAAAAGATGCGCATAAGATGAAGGCCAACCTAATGGAATTAAATGAACGGGACGGCCATTTTTTTAAGATGAAGAATGATCCCCGAGTAACTCGAATTGGTAGAGTGCTTCGCCGTTTCCGATTGGATGAGTTCCCTCAGTTGCTGAATGTTCTCACAGGTGAGTTGGCGCTTGTGGGGCCTCGCCCTCATGAACCGGAGGAAGTGGTGCATTACCCGGAAACGTATAAACAATTACTTCTTACGCGATCCGGGGTGACCGGACTTTCTCAAGTGAGCGGAGCCTCCAGCTTGCCGTTTCTCGAAGAGCTCGAGCTTGACAGCTTTTATTCTCGGAATGTTTCACCGGCAATGGATTTCAAAATTCTTGGTAGAACAGCAGTAATCTTTTTGTTTGACCCAACGGCCGTATGAGAAAGCGTATTG
>Ga0209515_10003573_pt1 | contig 21997 bp, 19 predicted proteins | sample Subgroupgradi54m_FD_187454 | JGI IMG/M metagenome (GOLD analysis project Ga0209515, IMG submission 187454) | Subsurface groundwater microbial communities from S. Glens Falls, New York, USA - GMW60B uncontaminated upgradient, 5.4 m (SPAdes)... ... | reverse complement strand
CAGGCTACAGAAGCAGAATCAAGCCTAACGCGGTGGACTACCTCAAGATCACAGAGAAAGAAGAACGGATTGCCACCCAAACCACCCCACGCAATTACCCCTCTCTGGATTACGTCAGGAAGCTCGTTGATTCCATCAATCCGAAGACAGAGGTTGATCTGCGGGACAGAGCGTTGATTTCATTCACGCTTTTGAGCGGGATGCGGGACAGAGCTATTGCCACCCTGCCGCTCGGATGCCTCGACAAAGAGAAGCTGACCATCCTCCAAAACCCGCGAAAGGGGGTCGAAACCAAGTTCGCCAAATTGATCCCCACCACCCTTTTCCCTTTTGACGAAAATATGCTGGGATTCATAACGGGTTGGGTGAAGCACCTTGAAGCAAGGGGCTTTGGCTCCCAAGACCCCTTCTTTCCCCGTTCCAAGTTAGACCAGGGCGCGGACAATCTCAGCTTCGAGGCGTCGTCCGAGGTGGAACCTGCCTTCTGGAAAGGGACAGGCAGAATCAGGGAGATTTTCAAGAGACGTTCCGAGGCGGCAGGTCTGCCCTACTTCCCTCCGCACACCTTCCGACACCTCGCCATCAATCTGGCGTTCAAAGCGTGCAGGAATGGCGAAGAAATCAAGGCCATCAGCCAGAACTTCGGGCATGAGCAAGTTGCTACAACCGTATCCGTTTATGGCAACTACGACCCCTTGCGGCTCACGGAAATTATTAAGGGCTTGGATTTTTCGGGTAAACAGCGCCCCTCACCGGATGACACGATAGAAGAGATCAAGAAACTGCTTGCCAGAAAGGATAAGGTGCAATAAAATGCTAAACACAATGGATATGATAGAACGCCTCGAACATTATCGTCTCGAAAACAAGGTCACCCAGCAAGAACTCGCCAAGAAGCTTGGCGTTGCGTTCACCACCGTCAACCGTTGGCTGAATCGCCGAATCAAGCCGAACAAAATTCAGAGTTTCCATATCGAAAAATTGTTACGTCAAAGAAAAAATAGAAAAAGCTGAGGGAAAATATAATGAGAGAATTAGTCCATGCCAAATCCTCTACGCTAAAACAACTTTTTACAAGGTCTCACTACGAAGTCCCCTCCTTCCAAAGAATGTTTTCATGGCGAAAAGAGAATGTAGATGACTTCTGGAATGACATTAGTGAGGCAATGCGAGATAGAAAATGCCATTTTTTTGGTGCTATTGTCCTTCAAACAAACAAAAAAGGAGTAAACATCATTTACGATGGGCAACAACGGCTAACAGTCTCAATATCCTTGTTGACCCTAATTAGGTGCATTGCATCTGAAACAGGAGAACAGCGTGAGGATATTTCTCAAAAAAGTAAGTTCGTAGACTTATCAAAAAGAGTCGAGAAATACTTATTTAACAAAAGCAAGGAACCATATCTAAAATTGTCCGAATACAATCGAAGGTTTTTTAACGAAAGTGTTCTCGGGCATTATAGAGAAGCCGAACGCCAGGGCTACAAAAGCAACGATAATCTTTACAAATTTGCCTTTCTTAATCTTGAACAAAAAGTTGCGGAAGAAGTTTCCAAGCAGACCACACCTGAATTACAACTTGATTATTTAAACGACCTTTTTGAATTTATGCTGAACAAATTATATTTTGCGGTAATCCACGCCGACAAACATTTTTCATCGGGCGTTTTATTTGAAACCTTAAATTTTAGAGGCGCTCAATTATCAACCTCCGATCTATTTAAGAGCATCCTTTTTGCAAAAGCTGATGAGCAAAGATGTAAAAATTCCGTTGAGCAATTGTGGAAAGACCTCGTGGAAATTATAAACGGTGAAAACATAAACCTGTCTGAGTTTTTAAAACATTTTTGGACTGCCAAACACGGAAGACTGGTCGAGGGAAGCTTGTATAAAATACTGAAAAGAGATTTAGAAAATTCTCCAAACGTAAAAGTTTCTGATTACTTAAAAGAGATTAAGTCATCCCTCCTAACGTATACCAAAATCCTTAACCCGTCTTTCCCAAACAACAGGTTTCTTGAAGAAAGCATTAATGCAATAAACAAAATTGGAGCAAAGGAATCCTACCCATTACTGCTTAGCATTATATCTTTATCGCTCGAAATTGAGATCAACAACGGCAAGCGTCTTAGCGGTGATGAGCAGGCTGAGATTCGCAAGCAGATCAAAATTTTATTACGGCAAATTGAAAATTTGGACTTTAGGTTTCTTATTTGCAAGAAAACTGATTCCCGCGAGGTAAGCAAAATTTATGCGACCGCCTCCAAGGAAATCCAACAAAGCCCAATGGATAGCCTAAAGAAATTGGCATTAGACTTAAAACGCAATGCTCCCGATGACAGGATTTTTGAGCAGGAATTCGCTAATTACGTCTCACCCTCAACAAAAATTTCTCTTTATATTCTTCATAAAATTGAAACCTCGATAAGGGGCAATCGAGAACCGCTTTCAAGAAATCCGAGAGAGATTACATTGGAACATATCATGCCCAAAAAATTGGATTCTTCCTGGAAAAAAGCCGAAAAGTATCATAAAAATTATCTCAATAGAATTGGAAATCTTACTCTGTTAAGCGCTAAATTAAACCGCACAAACGCAAGTTTCGGAAGAAAACGGAACAAATACTATGCCAATTCCGAGGTGGATATAACGAAAACTTTAATTGGTTACAGCAAATGGGGTAAGAATCAAATCATTGACCGCCAAAGAGACTTGGGCCAAAAAGCTGTCAACGTTTGGGATGTTTAGAAACTTACTCATATGAGCGCCCTTTCAATTCTTTATGTCCGCGTTTCTAGCAAAGATCAAGCGGATGGCTACTCCCTGGACGCCCAAGAGAAGCTGGGACACGACTACGCCCAACGAAAAAATCTCTCCATAACCAAAGAATGGAAGGTCTCAGAATCCGCTTGGCGGAGTGAACGCACCGCCTTTAATCAGCTTGTCGAATACGCCAAACGCCACGATGAAGTAAAGCACATTATCTTCGACGTTACCGACCGCATGACGCGGAACGACTTCGACAAGCTCAAAATCTACACGCTCATCAAGGAATTCGGGAAGACCGTCCACTTTTCGCGGACGGGCAAGGTCTTTGACCGCAACTCCGGCTCGGATGATGAGTTCATGTTTGACATCGAGGTTGCGGTTGCCAAAAAGATGTCAAATGACATCTCCCGCAAGACCAAGATGGGGCTTTCCGAGAAAGCTGAGCAAGGGCTATACCCTTCCGTTGCCCCGCTTGGGTACAGAAACAACCTTGTTACCCATCTGATCGAAGTGGACGAAGATCGCGCCCCCTTCATCCGCAGAGCGTTTACCTTGATGGCGGCTGGTTCCTATTCATTGGACGTTATCGCCAAAATGCTTTACCAAGAGGGCTTTCGCAACAAGAAAGGCGGTCGCGTTGGTAAGAGCGGGATTGAATGGCTTTTGAAGAACCCAATCTATTACGGGGCTTTCCGCTGGCAAGAACAGCTTCGAGACGGAAGCCATACACCCCTTATCACCAAAGACCTTTTCGATAGGGCGCACGAGGCACTACACGGCAAGGCGCGTCCTCACGCAAATCGGCGGGGATTCGCCTTCAACAACCTCGTTGTTTGCGGGAAGTGCGGATGCAAAGTCTTGGGTGAGATCAAAAAGAAACAGTTCACTTATTACCACTGTACATTTTCAAAGGGGAGGCATGACGGCTGGGGTTACGTGCCTGAGAACCGGATAGCCCACCTCTTTGAACCATCCGTTCAAGGAGTAACACTGGAAAGGAACAAGGTGGACTGGTTAAAGGACGCTCTGCAAGAATCAGATAAAAACGGCCAGAACTTGCGCGAGAATCGAATTGCTTCCCTGCAAAAAGAACTGGAACGGGCGAACCAACGGCTTTCCCGCCTCTACGACGCCCGTTTGGACAGAGAGTTGGATGAAGAGGCGTTCAAGACCAAAGAAAGCGAATACAGGGCGAATGTAGCGGAAATCAAGGCCATCCTGAACGGCCTGGGGAAGGTAAACCCGAACTGGTACGAGGACGCCTCTCGAATCCTCGAACTCTCTAACCGATTGTATCCCCAATACCTTAAGTCAAACTATGAAGAAAAGGTCGGAATCCTTAAGTTGGTGGCCTCGAACTACACCCTCGTTGACGTAAAGATAGTCCCCACATATAGAAAGCCCTTCGGCATAATCGCCGAAGGGCTTCTCCGTCCAAATTGGCTCCCCGGCCAGGGCTCGAACCTGGGACATGGTGATTACGACCTTCCCTCGTTACCGAGGGGGTAGGACTATACCATCACCTTGGCTGACGCATTTGCGACAACTTTAGGTGGCGAGTGTCTAGTCTCTGCACCTTCCCCATGAGAAATGGGGCTTGGCTCAGGATTGCCCACCAGTGTTTCCACGATGGGGTTCCCTGAATTTACTCGCTTTTTCACTCGACCGTTTCCGGCCGAGGCTGCTAATTTCGTTTACAGTCACCCGCTCTACCAACTGAGCTACCGGGGAAACGAATCATTCAGTACAGTTTACCAATGAGTTACAAACGTTCAAACGCCAATTTGTTAGCCGGTGGATTTCATGCCGTAGGAGATGCCGTGGATCGCCAAGCGGATCAACTCCAGCAGTTTGGCATGATCGGAGAGGGAAAGCTTTTTCCCCTCGCTTGTCTCGTAGCGGCTGAGCTCCTGCATGCCGCGCACCTGAAGAATGTGAAGCGGGTCGACGTAGGGGTTTCGCAGGAGGATGGAGTTGCGCAGAACCGCTTGGTCCTGAAGCAAGGTGTGGCCGCCGGTCACGGCGAGAACGCCGCGGACGGCCTTGTTGTACTCGGCCTGGATCTGGCGGAAGACCTTCTCCCCCACCGCTTGCGGCTGGACCAGGCTGGCGTAGGCGCGGGCGATGTTCAGGTCCGACTTGGCCAGAGAGGCCTGCGCGTTCTCCCAGAGGACCTTGGCGAACGGCCATTGCCGCCCCATCAACACCAGCTCCCTAAAACCGGCCGTCCCATGTCGGCGACGGAATGTCTCGATGGCGGAGCCGATCCCGTACCAGGCCGAGAGCATATGCCGGGACTGAATCCAACTGAAGACCCACGGAATGGCGCGGAGTCGGTCAAACGAGGGCATGTTGTTGCGGCCCGAATTGGCGCCGCCGGGCCTGGCAGTGGGCCGCGTGCCGGCGATCGGCGTCTCCAAGAGAACACGGATCGGTGTCGCCTGGGCGTAATATTTCATGAAGTCCGGGTCCTCGAAGACCAGCGCGCGATAGGCCCGCTCCGAGGCCTCAGCCAATTCCTGCATCATCTCTTCCCAGCGCCGGACCTGCGTGCCGCTGACCTGCGAACTGTCGGGAACGAGATTTGCCAGAAGCACGGCGCTTAAAAGCTGTTCCAGGTTCCGCCGGGCGATGGTGGGATGGCTGTACTTGGCGGCCACCACCTCTCCCTGCTCGGTGATTTTGATCCGACAGGCCGGAGCTGAAAACGGCTGGGCCACGATGGCCCGGTGGCTGAGCCCCCCGCCCCGGTCAATCGTGCCCCCTTTGCCGTGAAAGAGAACCAGATGAACGCCGTGGCGTTCCGCGGCACGAGCCAATCGGGCCTGTGCCTGGTACAGCGCCCAGTTGGCGGCAAGATATCCGCCGTCTTTGTTCGCATCGGAATAGCCGAGCATCACCTCCTGCCGGAAATTCCGGGCGGCCAGGTAGCGCCGGTAAACCGGGTCGGTCCAGAGGGAGACCATGAACTCCTGGCTGTGGGCCAGGTCTGGGATTGTTTCAAAAAGAGGAACAACATCAAGAGAGTTTTTGAGCCCGGCCCATTGGCTCAGCACAAGGACCACTAGAATATCGCTGGGGGAATGGGTCATGCTGACCAGGAAGGTCCTGGCCATCTGCTGATCCAACTCCTGCTGAATCCGGCGCATCGTCTGGAACTGGGCCAGGATGTCCTTGGCCACCGGCGACAGGGAGGCCGGATGAAAAGGCCCATCCCGATTTTTGGAAAGGATCCACCGGAGCACCGACTGGCGCTCCGGTTCTGAAAGGGATTCGTAGCGGACCGGTTTCTTGAGGAATTTCGGCAGCAGCTCCGAGATCGCCTGCAGGAGCCGGTCCCGATGTTCACGGAATTCCAAGTGGGCCAGCCGGAACCCGAAGGCCTCGACCTGGCGGATCAGCCGATCAAGATTGTCGGCGGCATACCGGCTTTTATACATGTTGAGACTGTCGCGAACCACACGGAGGTCCTGCAGGAATCCGTCCACCGAAGGATAGCCGCCGGTTTGGCCGATCTGAGTTCGAAGGAGCCGAGTGTGCATGAACGATAGTTTCTTGCGGTAAACCTCGGAGGGCTCGTACCGGGCAAGCTGTCTGGCCGCTCCCTTTAACTGGCTTCGGTCGCGGTCCAATGAAGCGCTGAGCGCCGGGCTGACCGGCAGAAACGTATCGGCCTGGCTGAAGCGCCGGATCAGATCCTCCAGCTGGCGCTGGTAATGGCCCAAGATCACTTGGCGCTGGGCCTGCGCTGTTTCCCAGGTGACGTGCGGGGTGACCGATGGATTCCCGTCCCGGTCCGCGCCGACCCAGGAACCAAATCGCAGGAAGGTCGGAACACGCTTGCCCCCCTGCGGATCCAGGAATTGGGCGAGCTCTTTGAGCGCCTCGTACACCTCGGGGATCACGCCGAGGATCGTCCGCTCCATGAAGAAGAGGGTCTGCGAAACTTCGTCGGCTACGGTGAGGCGCCGCTGGCGGGCCTCGTTGCTGACCCAGAGGATCTCCAGCGTTTCCCGGATCTGAACCTCCGCCTGCCGACGATGCGTGAGGGTGGCCTGCGGGTGATGCCAGGATTCCAGCGCCTGCGCGACGACCGCCAGATGGTCCATTGTCGTTCGCCGGCGCACCTCGGTGGGATGGGCGGTTAAAACCGGCGTCACCTCCGCATGCTCGAGATTCCGGAACAGCGTGCGGGCATCCACGCCGGCCAGCGCCAGGCGATACGCGGTCCAGGTGAGCGACATCTCCAAGCCAGGCCCCGGCTGCGACTCGTAAACCAGGATCCGCCGGATCCGCTGGGCCTCTTCGGCCAGGTTCACCAACTGGAAATAGATGGTGAAGGCCCGCGCAACTTTAATGGCAACATCCAGCGGCAGCCGCTGGATGACCGCCTGAAGCTGGCGGATTCCGCTCTGGCTGTCTCGGCTGGCCTTGGCGAGGGTGCGGATTTTTTCGACGGTTTGAAAGAAGCGGGTTCCCTCTTTTTCCCGGATCGTCTCCCCGAGAAGCGAGGTGAGGAACCGGATCTCCCGCCGGAGCGCGGGGTCCATGAACCGGCGAGGATCGGCCTTTCTCATGCTGCTCATGCCGACCGCCGGCCCTCCATCGCCCGAAGAAGCGTCACCTGGTCCGCGAATTCAATGGCGGATCCCATCGGAAGGCCGGAAGCCAAGCGGCTGATCTGCACCTGCAACTGTTGGGCCGCGGCGAAATTCTTCAAATCCTTCACCAGATACAACGCCGTCGCCTCCCCTTCCATGTCCGAGTCGGTGGCCAAAATCAGTTCTCCTATCCCGCCGGCCTTGAGGCGCCCCTTCAACTGCTGGATCTTCAAATCCTTCGGCCCGATTCCATCCAGCGGCGAGAGCGCCCCCAGCAGCACATGGTAGATTCCTTTGTAGCTGCCGGCCTTCTCGATGGCGATGATCGCCCGGGGGTCCTCCACCACGCAGACGGCGGAGCGATCCCGCGCCGGGTCCCGGCAGATGGCGCACAACTCTTCATCCGCCAGGTTGTAGCAGACCCGGCAGAAACCGATCGTTTCCTTGACGCGAAGAACCGCCTGGCTGAGTTCCCTGGCAAAGGTGGCCGGCTGGCTCAGCAGAAAGAAAGCGTACCGTTCGGCGGTCCGGGGGCCGACACCCGGCAGTTTCTTCAAAGCGCCGACCAGCGCTTCCATCGAGGCGGTCAGTCCGGCCACGGCATCACCCTGACCCGGGAAGCACTTTCCCCTCGAACAGATCCACGACGGTGTTCAAGAGGTTCGGATCCACCGGAGCAACGGGAGTCGAGGGATGCGATTGCTGAGCCGGAGCCGGCGCGGCGAATCCAGTTGCGCCGGCGGAGGGATCCATCCGGAAGAGACACCGAACCGGATAGTCCAACAGCTCCTTCAAGGCCTGTTCAATCAATGGCTTCGAGGGCGGTTTCTCGAGCGCATCCCGCTGGAACTCAAATCCAGGCGGGAACCCGATCACCAATTGAGGAGGCTCTCCCTCCATCGCAACCGGCCGGCCTTCCCCTAAGTATGCGGCGGTGGACGCCTTCTGCCGGCGAACATGATCCAGCAATCTCGACCAGCCCAGGACGACCTGCTCCAAGAGGATGGATTGCGACGAAGGCGGAGCAGATGGGGCGGCAGCGGGGACTGAGGCGGCAGCGGGCACAGTGGAAAGCTTGGCAGGAGCCAGCTTGGATGCAGCAGGCAATCCTCCTGCCTGGAGACGCTCTTCCACCGCCTGAAGCTGGCGCACCAAATCGGCCACCGCCATCACCGACTCGCCGGTACTTAAGCGGATCAGCGCCATCTCTAGCGGAATCCGCGGCTCTCCCACCCGGCGCATCGTCTCAAGGACAGCCCCGAGAATCTGCGAGATGATCGTCAACTCCTCCACAGAGAACTGTTCCGACAACGCGCGCAGCCGCTTGATCCCCTCCTGCCCCATGTCTTCAAACCCCAACTGCCCGGCTCCGATCTTGGCCACGAGCAGATTCCGCAGGAAAGAGAGGAAACTCAGCGTCCAGTGGACGAGGTCACTGCCTTCATTGGTCGCATCGGCCACCAGGTTTAACAGCCGCACCGGATCCTTGGCATGCAGCGCCTCCATCGCCTCAGCAAAAACATCCTCGTCAATCGTCCCGAGAAGCGCCTGAAGATCCTCCCCGCTGATCTTCCCCCCGCCGTAAGCCGTCGCTTGATCCAGAATGGATTCCGCATCCCGAAGCGACCCGGCCGCCGCCCGGGCGATTCGGATCACCGCATCCTCGGAAATTTCCAGTTTTTCATCGGCGACGATCCCCTTGATCTTCGTGGTGATGGTCTCCAACGGCAGCCGCCTGAAATCATACCGCTGGCATCGGGAAAGAATTGTGGGCGGCATCTTGTGGGCGGCGGTCGTGGCCAGAATGAACAGGACATGTGACGGAGGTTCTTCGAGAATCTTCAGGAGCGCGTTGAACCCTTCCGAGGTGATTTGGTGGACTTCATCAATGAGATAGATCTTGAAGGCCCCGGCGGCCGGAGTAAATTTGGCCAGCTCCCGCAGGGCCCGGATCTGATCAATCCCCCGATTGGAGGCGCCGTCAATCTCCAGCACATCGAGCGACCTCCCCTGCGTAATCTCCTGACACCGGTCGCAGGTCAGGCAGGGCGTCGCGGTCGGCCCCTCCACGCAGTTCAGCGCCTTGGCAAAAATGCGGGCGGTGGATGTCTTCCCTGTCCCGCGCGGCCCGGCAAAAAGATAGGCATGCCCGATCCGCCGCTGGCGGATCGCGTTGGTGAGGGTAACGACAATCGGCTCCTGGCCGAGGATATCGGCGAAGGTTTGGGGTCGGTACTTGCGCGCAAAAACCAGATAGCTCATCTATTCATTTTCTCTTTAGGTGGCGGAGAGGCTGGGATTTGAACCCAGGAGCCCGCTTTAGGCAGGCTAACGCATTAGCAGTGCGCTTCATTCGGCCGCTCTGACACCTCTCCCGTACAGACGAATAAACAAAATGGCGCGCTCGGAGGGATTTGAACCCCCGACACCCAGGTCCGCAACCTGGTGCTCTATCCAGCTGAGCTACGAGCGCAGGAAAGTTCATTCTATCACGTAGATCGGGTTGCTGTAGATCCAGGGCTTGCCCTTGCGCGTCGCCTCGACCCGATAAACGCCGGGGCCGCTGACATTGAACCACCCATGCTGTCCTTCGACCTGTCCCACCGCCTGCCCGTCCTTCAACAACATTATCAAGCCGGGACTCGGCAGGTAGGTATACAGGCGAAGATCGGGCCGTTTTTTTATCCGGTCCCCCATGATCCCATCGACCGAATTCCGGTGGACCGCCAAAAAGGTGAAGCCCTTGGCATCGGCCACCAAGTCATGCGCCACAAAAGCATGTCCGCCAGCCAAGGCCTCATAGACCGCCTCTTTCGAGAGCCGATGCACCAGCAGGTGCGTGCGGACCAACCTGAACATCGTCGTGTAAGGGCCAAGCCGCAAACCGAACCGCCGAAGGCCATGCGCATCCGTCGAGCCGATCCCCACCACCCGGTCCCCGTGGGCCAGCATCCGGTCCCAGAGGGCCAGCGATGGACTCGGCCGATCCAACCATTCCATCAGCGAGAACTCCGATCCCGCAAAGATCGTCCAGAACCCGAGCCAGAGCGGGTTCTCCTCCGTGACATCCTGCACCTCGTTGTAGATCTCCAAGCCGGTGATCCCGCGGACATCCTGATCCTTCCACGGACGCCGTGGCCAAAAGGGATGCGCGATGAAGCCCAACCCACCCTGGATGGAAACCGCTTCGATGGTCCAACGGGGATCCTGCAGGCGCGGCACCTCCGTGGAAAGGCGCATCGCCACGTAGTGCCCCCCTTTCGTGGAGATCTCTTCATCCACCAGAACGAGCGTCTTGCCATGAAAACCTTCCTTCCCATCCCGCCGACCCTGCAGGGTGTTGTGGTCGGTGATGATCAGGTAGTCCAGATCTTGTGCGTTGGCGATCTTGGCCACCGCATCCAGCGGAAGCGAACCATCCGAGTAGGAGGTATGCACATGGATCACCCCAACGGCTTCTTGATAACCGGAAGGAAGATCGGGGCCGCCACGGGAGGAGGGATGCGGGATCTTCGTCGATTCCAGCGGTAGTGTTGAACAACCGGCGACGGCAAGGAGAAATACTCCAAAGAAAAACTGGCGGAGAGGCAGGAAGCCCTGAAGCTGTCTTCTCTGCATCTAATGACAGACCAACAGGTTGTAATTTCTCGTCGGAGAACCAGGCACGTTTTGATTTTTGACTGCTTCTACTGCGTGGATCTATTATGACAGAGCTTCCACTTTTTTGGACACAATTTGGTCACAAGGAACCATGTAAAACTCAGTGACAGGTTCGAGCCCGAAGTGGCTGACTGTTTCCGTCAGGGGGAAGTAGCCGTGATGAAGAGGAGAAGGCGGGCAAACCACTTTTCGGCCTCTTTCACGCGAGAATCAGATCGCTTCTACCGAAACTTTGAAACCACTTGCTCGCTCAATTGATCCTCTGCCGATCGAAAACTCTCGCCTAATTCCAGACCGGACCCATCTGGCTTCAGATCATACAGGTTGAATACGCTGCGCATACGAGAGAGGGCTTTCGCTGTCCCAAGGCTTGCGCCCGTCTTCCCATCTTTTACCTGCAAGCGGATGTCCACCACGCCGCTTGCCAACCCCAGCGGCATTCCGGTTATCTTAAGCACGTCCACCAAGGGGATATTCCACAAGGGATTTTCGTATGCTTTCCACGAGAATCGTTTTATTGTTCCTGTAATGATCACGTCATCCTTCTCGGTAGCGGGGAAATGGACCGCCTTAAAGATCTGCAGCTTTTGAAGATCCTCTGCGAGTTTGGCAGTGACCTTCTCTGGGACGTTCTCGATGTTGCGCGTCCGGACTCGATCCCCGCGCGGTCTATTATCGATCAGGATATTGAAGCCGACCGATCGGGGAACGGTTTCCCCATGCCGGACCGATATTGGCTCATATTCGAAAGGGGTTGTTCCTGTCCGACTCAGATGCAGGCAACCGGCGGAAAGAAGTGCTAAGCCCATCATCAAAAGCTCAAAGGTCCAGCGGCGCATCTGTTTTCAACTATCCTCTTTAAGCGCCTTCTTAAATTCTTTGATGGATCCACCGAGAGATCGGGCTATTCCCGGTATCTTTTGCGGACCGAAAAGAAGCAGGACAACGAACAAAATAAGGACAAGCTCCGGTATGCCTATATCGCCCATAACACACCCTCCTCACCAAGGCTTGCGGTCTTCCTTCTCAGGAACAGATCCGAAGGTTTTGATTTTCTTGCCGTCGAAGTTTTCGTCTACCCGCCCTCCAATGAGTTTCAGCCCGGTCTGGTCATAATAGAACCAAGCATCCGGTTGACCATCGTGATTCTTATCCATAATCATCAAATCCTTCACCCCATTCTTATAAAAGACCCAGGAATCCCATTTTCCATCAAAGTTTATATCGGCCTGCTCACGATCCGGTTTGCCATCCTTAAAGAAACGGATCAGGTCCGGCTTTCCATCCCCGTTGCGGTCCACTTCCGACCGAATGGGTTTCCCATGATCAAAGTAGATCTTGACCGAGTGCCGACCGTCCCCCTTTAAATCTCGCTCAATCCGAACAAGGGTGTTTCCTTCATAGTATCTCCACTCATCCGGTTTGCCATTCCCTTTCGTATCCTTGGATTCCACTCGTTCCTCGGCAACAACCGGAGAAGACGGGATAACCGCTACAATGACCGTCAGTAGAAGGAACGCGGGAGCTTTGAAGATCACCACCCTATAACCTCTTCCAATTCTTTGGACACAAAGAAATTAAGGCGGGACTTTTGAGAAGATTGGCGAATTTCTCTATTTTAAACTGAAAGGAGATAAACGGTTGCCTCTTTAAGTCGATATGGAAACCGATGAAAAAGAAGCCGCTTTCCCATGCGATGTTTTCACGATACCTTTCTGCAGGGCTTCTTCAAAGAGGTCCAAGGCAAGGTCGATTTCACTTTCTTGGATGTAGAGCGACGGGGCAAGGGTAAAAACGTTCTTGTAGTAGCCGCCCACATCCAGCACAAACCCGAGTTTCCTTCCGCCTGCTTTCAAGTTTCCACTGAGACCAATGTCGGCTATGGCTTTTGTCAGCGACCGATTCGGCGTAAACCCGTCCTTTTGGCACATCTCTATCCGGATGGCCAGCCCAAGACCACCCACGTGACCAATTTGCGGATATTCCTTCTGAAGATGTTTCAGGCGGGAGACAAAATAGGATCCTTTTTTGGGGACCTCCCGTTCGAAATAGGCCTCATTATCCTCAATCAGCTTCATGGTCTCCAATGCCACCGCGGTTCCCAGAGGATTCGATGAGAACGTGGAGTGCGTTGACCCGGGCGGAAACACCTTGGGAGAAATCAATCCTTCCCTCGCCCAGATCCCGGACAATGGATTGAGCCCGTTCGTGAAAGACTTCCCAAAGACAATGATGTCCGGAGTGACGTTAAAATGTTCGATGGCCCAGAATTTTCCCGTCCGGAAAAATCCCATTTGGACCTCATCATCCACCATAAGAATATGGTGGCGGTCCAAAACCCGCTTGAGCCCTGAAAAATAATTTGGAGGGGGCACAATGTAGCCCCCCGTCCCCTGAACCGGTTCGATGTAAAAAGCGCCGAATTCACAGCCCCCGGTCTTGGGGTTTGCCACCCCGTGATACTCCGTGTCGAAGAGCCGCTCGAAATCGTTCACGCATTCGCGGCCGTACGCTTCCAAATCTTTATGCCGGCCGTACCGAAAAACATAGGGGTATGGAATAAACAATGCGCGGTCCGAAAAATGCCCAAATTGCTCTCGATATCGGTAGCTAGAGGTAATGGCCGAAGCCCCGAAGGTCCGGCCATGATAACCGCCCATGAACGCAAAGACGGGATTCTTCTTCGTATGGTTTCGGACGATTTTCAGGGAATCCTCTATGGCGGAGGCGCCCCCCACATTAAAATGAACCCTGCCTTTGACTCCGAAGGTCTTTTCTATCCGCCGGGCCAACTTGGCAGCGAGTACTATCCTTTCCTCATGAAGATACTTGGAGGCCAGCTGCGGCAGTTTGTCCACCTGTCTTTTGAGGGCTTCGTTTAATCGCGGATTTTTGTAGCCGAAGTTCGCCGCGGAGCCCCACATCTGAAGATCCAGATAGGCCACCCCTCGATTGTCATAGAGATAAATTCCCTCAGCCCGACTAAAAATGTTCAATTTGTCGGTATAGTGAACCGTGTCTCCCCACGAGCAGTACTTGGCTTCCAGTTTCAAAAGATCTTTTTCACTTCGACTCATTCAAACCGTCTCCTGAGAGAGTCCCGGATACCCCTTAAATTTCTAAATGTCCCACACGGAATCTTATTTTCCCTGCAGTAGGCCAACAAACTTTCTTTCGCGAAGACAATATCCGCCTCCCGGGCAGGACACACATCCGACAGGCCATCACCGATATAGACAACTATTTTATCCCTCCATCGATCGTTGAGCAAATGCTGTTTTTTGCAATGAGCACAGCGGAGGCAGCCCTGCGCATGATAAGGAAACGAGGGGAAGAGACGGTTTCCCGAAAAACCCAACTCGTTGCAATACACCCGGACCCCCCGAATTCCATGACTCTTGAGAATCTCCTTGATAAAGAAAGAGAAGCTGTCGCTCAAGATCGTCGGCCGGATTTTGTTTTCTTTCAGCCATTCCACAAACCGGCCGAAGTAAGGGTCGATGGGGACGGTCGAAAGGTACCTTCGCATCTCTTCCTTCGTCAACCTCACGGACTGAAGTTGGCCTTTCAAACACTCCTTCGAGCCGATCCGCCCAGCCCTCCAGGCATTTTCAAGGGCCACCCATTTCCGATCGACCGAGAATCGTTCCAAAACATCCAAAATGACATCAAATCGGGTAATGGTATTGTCGAAATCAAAGAAAACAACGCAATCCGACAACTTCAGATTTCTAGCTTTCTTATCAGGAGATCTCATTGCACGTTATGTTTCAAGCGATTGAAAAAATCCCCCACTTTCTGGGCCACGAGATCCCGCTCCTGATCCGCGGTGATGATGTGGTACGAGTCGTGGAGAAGCACCAGCTCTTTGAGATCGGATCGAACGCGGTCATAAACGAATTGGGAATTCTTGACGCTGGTCATGTCATCTTCTTCGGCCTGAATGATCTGAACAGGGGTCGTTATCCGGCCGAGCCGCGGAACGAGATGTTTGACCAAATAGTGAAGCTCACACAAAAGGCTGACCGGGAAATAGGGATACCCATATTGCGCCACCTGGTCAAGATCCTCCAAACGCGCCTTATCGTAATAACGGTGGATCCGCTGCCGAACCGCCTTATTTTTAATCCCATAAGGCCACTCTTCTTTGAAGTAAAAAAGGTATTTAAGGGGGGTGTAGTAACCCAATGGCAGCAGATGCCTGGTCCAAGGAACGTTCCACCCATCGTAAAAGAGGGTCGGAGAAAGGCAGCTCACGCCGGCAATCCGGCTTGGGTACTCTTCAGCGAGTAACAACGCAAGCAGTGCCCCCATGGACAGGCCCGATATGAAAATCGGACCGGGGTGGCCGGCGTCATCGATCCTTTTTAAGGCCTCCCGGACGGATTGATAGCATTCCCTCCACGTCGTCCTGCTCAAGACCTCCATCGGACCGCCGTGATTGGCAAGCCGAGGGCAGACGACCGCATAACCCTGCTGGTTTAGGAAGGTACCCACCGATCTCATCTCGTGAGGAGTGCCGGTCATGCCGTGTACCAAAATCACCGTCCCGATGCCACCCACCCCTGGAAAGGAAAAAGCGGTTTCGAGCGCAGGGCTCTTTGGTGAGAGCCCTGCGGGCACTTGATGACTTTGGGTTTTGAGCTTGAGACAAAATTTGACAGCCATGCCTATCCTGTCATCATACCAAAATGGAACAATCCTTGAATCTTTCCATAACTCTATGGCATACTTCCTCATGAGCGAACTATAAGCTCTGTCCGAGTCCGAAAAGGTTAACCTGGAGAAATCCAGGGGCGCAAAGCCACAGGCCTAACCCCCGAGGGTTCTAGGGTATGGAAGCTGGGTTGCCGAAGATACTGCGGTATGAACGGAGGGTATTGTTTGCCATATCCCTCATGGGGCTTTTTTTATTCAGAGTTTCCATTTTCCATCCAGGTTGCGGCACTTCCGCCGCACGCGAGATCGCAAATCTGAACTCCCACGGAACCTCCATCGTCTGTTTGGGAGACAGTCTGACTCAAGGAGTTGGAGCTTCTCTAGGCCATGATTATCCTGCCCTCCTCAGCAAAGAACTGGGAATGCCGGTCATCAATGCCGGAGTGGATGGGGATGAGACGATAGACGCCCTCAAACGGTTAGACGCCGATGTCCTAGCCAAAGACCCGAAGCTCGTTGTTGTCGAGCTAGGAGCCAACGATTTTATGAACGGGCAATCCCTTAAGAAGGCATTTGAAAACCTGGACGAGATCGTGCGGCAAATTGAGGTCCATGGGGCTATGGTCGTTGTCGTAGGAATTCCTCCGGGCTTCATGGGGGACACGTTGCAAAGGGACTACGACCGAATCATCCAGAAATACCACGTCGCCTTTGTCCCAAAAGTTCTGGAAGGCATTCTCGCTAATCCTCGTCTCAAGAGCAGCGACCATCGCCACCCGAACAACGCAGGTTACGCCTTAATCGCTCAGCGTATCCGGGAGAAGGTTATCCCACTGGTAAAACCGGACGGCGCGTACAACAACTAAGACCGCCGCTCCATTTTCCTCTTGTAGTAAATTTCCGGGTTCCCATTCCGCTGATCGACCCAAACAACGTGAGTGAAAGGGGGTGAGACCGCAACCGACGGTTGGACCCAGTCACTTTTGATGCTGACCAGATGTATTTCTGAATTCCATGTTGCTCCCCCGTCTGGAGAATGTCTGTAGTAAACCCCCTCGCCCGCCTCCCTTAAATCATACCAGACCAAATCCACATCCTTCCCCACGACTGCGAGACTCGGCCGGCGGGCCGACCCTTCTGGCTCCGTGAGGCGGATTTCAGGTTCCCAAGTCTTCCCTTGATCGGTAGAACGCTTGTAATAAATTTGCCACTCGGATGTCCCTCTCTTCAAAGTCTCTTCAACCTCTTGGAGCATGGCTTCCAAATGTTTTATATCACCACCTCCCCGTACCCAAACTGGGGCAGCTGATAAGACCTGATGCATTTTTTCCTTTATGCGTTCCTGCATCGCATCCAGGTAGTACACTCGTGCCGTTTCTTTCTCCGGCACAAAGCGAAGCCCCAAAAGACGCATGGCTTCATCTATCTTTTTCTCTCTGTCTTTCAATGATGGAAAAGGAGTCCCGGCCAGTCTGTAAAAGGCATTCAGTTTGAAGCGTAACTGCTTCAGGTCACCGCTTCTCTGAACCCATCGAGGTATCGCCTCCTGAATCGTTTGCATCTTTTCCTTCATTCTGACTTGTAGGGCTTCCAGATCGTAGTCTGCCTCTACCCCGGGAGGAGCCGGTTGCGCAGAAAGACCTACCAATCGTATCGCCTCGTCTAATTGCTTCTCCGCTTCAAAAGGCGCGGTGGGTCTGACCATCCGCTCAAAGTCACGCATAATGGCTCGCAGTTTTGCTTCATCGCCACCCTGCTGAATCCATGCGGGCGCAGCTGCGTGGATCTTTCGAATCTTTACCTCGATCCGCTGCTTCGCGTTCTTCGGTTCCACAAAGAGCATCACTCCTTTGGGCTCAGGCTTAACGGGGAGCCCCAGGAGAGCCAAGACCACGTCCAGCTTCTTCTCTGCGTCACGGGGCTGAATGGGACTGTCTTTCTGATCAAACCAGGCACAGTGAACGGTTTGTCCCGAAGCATCGATAACGGGCGCCCATGAATTGGCTGGATCATTCGTCAGACGCACATCCGGTCCCCAGGTCACTCCATCATCTATGGAGCGCTTAAAGTACTCTTCCTCGTTGCCATCACGGGTATCCGTCCAGACGGCATAGACCAAATGGCCGGAAGCTACCACGCTTGGAGTCCAAGAGTCTTCCGGGGAACCGGATAAACGGATTTCGGGAGCCCAGACGGCCCCTCCATCCAGAGAGTGGGTGTAGTAGACTTCAATATGGCCGTCCCGGTCATCCGAAAAAGTCACGTGCAGAGTCAACCCCGAAGCAGCAATCGATGGATACATGGAGTCTCCATCCCCATGGGACAGTTGGATGTCCGGACCCCACGTATCTCCTCCATCCTTAGACTGCTTGAAGTAGACATCCATGCTCCCATCCCGTAAATCGTGCCACACCACATACACGGAGGACCTAGAAACCGCAATAGCCGGTTGTTCCTGAGGTGCAGGGCTGTCCGAGAGACGGATATCCGGTCCCCAGGTTGTGCCCCTGTCCCTTGAGCGTTTGTAGTAAACATGGGGATCTCCATCTCGGGTGTCGTACCAGACGACGTGGACTCTCCCCGCACGATCGGCAGCAATACTTTTTGTGAAGTGATAACCCAGCTGAGAAAGGGCGGAGTCATAGGTAAGACGCCGGTCCGGCTCCCACTGCTGTCCCGGAAGGCCTCCTGCCATACCGGCACAACCCTGAATTAAGAAAGAGATGAGGACGGAAATACTCCACCAAATCCTCATGCTTCCTGCGCGGCTTTTCATCATTTGTCCCTTATTTTATTCCATCTGCTTCCTGCGGCGTGTAAAATAATCGCGCTCCTGCTTTGCATGTGAGCAACCCAAATCTTTCTTCTCGATGGATAACCCGACTTTTACGGTAAAGGTCTCAAGCTCTCTTAAAGAGATTAATCCAGAAGAGTGGACTCGCCTCTTTCCTTCGACACCGGAGGAGTACTTCCTCTTCAAGACGATCGAAGAAACGCTCTGCCAACAATTTAAGTTTTTCTACATCTCCATATACGAAAATTCCCGCATCGTTTGTCTGGCCCCATGTTTTATCGCAGACTACTCGCTGGATACGTCGACCGGAGGTCTTGCGAAAACGTTGGCGTCGTGGGCCAAGAATCTGCTCCCTCGCCTTTTTACGATACGGGTCCTGATCTGTGGATCCCCCATCGACGCAGGAAAGCTCGGTGCGGCAAGCCCTCTGCATCCAACCATTACGCACATTCTGACGGACGCCATGCAATCCATCGCGAAACGGGACAACGTTCGGTTTCTGGCTTTTAAGGATTTCCCGGAACAGAATGCGTCATTTCCAAAATCCCTACTCGGAATAGGATTCCACGAAGTGACAAGTTACCCTGCGTGCTCTCTGAACATCCCTTTCCGTTCATTCGAAGAGTACCTCGCCTCCTTAAGCCAGGCGACGAGAAAAGATCTGAACAGGAAATTTAAAAAAATCGACGGAAAAATCCATTTAAAAATGGAGGTGAGAAGCGCTCCGGGAGACCTTTTGGATCGGATCCATCAGCTTTACCTCAACACCTTTCAAAAAAGCGATGTACAATTCGAGTTGATCACAAAGGAGTTCTTCAAACGGATCGCGGTCAACATGCCGCAGGAAACCAAGTACTTCCTCTGGTCCATCGATGGACGCCTTGTGGCATTCGATCTTTGCTTGGTCTCGGGGTCGACGCTCGTAGATAAATACCTCGGAATGGACTACGGGGTGGCGTACAAGTATCACCTTTATTACATCACCTTCCGGGACGTCCTGAACTGGTGCATTCAGAACAGCATCCGGACCTATTCCAGCGGAACGTTTAACTATGACCCCAAGAAACGGCTGGACTTCACCTTTGTGCCGCTTAAGATCTACGTGAAGCACACGAACGGCATCATAAATTTTCTTTTCGGACTCTTCGTCACCACCCTAAAACCAGAAAATTTTGATCCTATTCTGAAATCCATCGCGCAAAAATCGACCAAATGAAGAAAAGAAGCGGGAACTTGACTGCGGCCATCTTCTTGACCCTCATCGCGGTAGACATCTTGAACGCGTGCGCGGAATTGTCCTTTAAAAAGGGGGCCCTCGCGACTCACATACACCACGTCGTTCTTTCGAACTTCTTTGAATTCGCTTCGGGATTGCTTTCCAGCGCCGGATTGTGGATCGGAATCCTGTGCTACCTCGTTATGTTCCTTCTCTGGATGACCATTCTTTCGCGAATTGATCTGAGCGTTGCCTTTCTCATTCTCAGCGCGGACTACCTCCTGGTCCCTTTTCTTTCCATCATTTTTCTAAAGGAAGGTGTCCCTTTTTTGAGGTGGATTGGGATTGCGCTTATCGCGGTGGGAATAGGCTTCACCTCGTGGTCGGCTGTATCAGACAGAAACCCTCAGACATGAAGCTCAAAATATTTTCTTTGATTTTTCTCGTAGAGCTCTTGGATACCGGATCGCAAGTCTTATTCAAGAAAAGCGCTGGCCGACTTGATCCCAATAAGATCCCTGGCCTGAAGGGTGTGCCTTTATTCCTCGGGGATATCCTCAAGATGCCCAGCATCTGGTGTGGTTTCCTTCTGGTTTCCTGTGGACTGCTCTTGTGGTTTACGGTCCTTGCCGAGGCTGACCTGAGTCTCGCCTTCCCTCTGGGCGGCATGCGGTATCTTCTTATTATGGCCGCTTCGAATCTGTTCTTAGGAGAAAAGATCAGCTATAAGCGGTCTTTAGGAGCGCTCTGTATTACTTTTGGTATTGTGTGCATTGGGCTTAGTTAGCGGACGAGCTGGTTAATAATTCCAGGATTTCCATGTTCGTTCCCTCGTTGGTCGCATCGATCACATGCTGAGGTTTTCCTTTTGCACTGTAATCTTTCGGGCGATCGATGCGGGCCAATGCCGCCTTCCCCCATCCCTTGACTATGGGTGGAGAATAATCTCCGACGATATCGAGTCCAACGATATTCAAATGTGTTTTGATCAAGTGCAACAGCTGCAATAATTCCTTCAGCTTGAAGCATCCTTCCTCCCAGTTTGTGAGAGAGTGGTCGGCCTTCAGGCAGTCTTTATCAATGCTGACGTAGACGTGCTTTGTCTCCAACTTTTCCAGCAGATGAAAGAACAACTCTGTGACATTCTGCCTTTCCAGTTCCTTCCAATAGATAAGGTTGGAGAAGAACCCTCGCCTGACCCGGATAGACTTGTTGTCCGGAACATGCCTCAACAGGGTCCTCGTCGGTTTATGCCGATAAGGATAAATTTCAACCCTGTTATTCTCTAAGGCACATAAATTACCCGCGTGGATCCAGGGGCTCGAGATGTCTTCCGAAGAGACCCCTAAGAGAACAAGCTTTTTGACATTTCCCCTCTTGAGGACGCTGGTTACCCAGGAACCGCAGTGCAATTTGGGTGGAAGCACACTCCAATCAGGATGATGGTCAAAAACGATAACGCTGATAGGTTCCGCGAATTGCTCAATGAGGAGGCCGGAGACCTGATGAAAATCTCCTGACCCAAGAAACGTAATTATACTTTTGAGTTCCGGCCTGAGGACGCCACGGATTTCTTTGGCCATTGCGCCATCCATCGATGTCCGACAAGACGATCCAATCTTCGTCAGATCGACAATCAAAGGATGAACACGTTCGAGAAGGTTCTTCTGCCGGGTGACGCTATCGTCAAAGTTAAGGATTCTGACCATCTCGACTCCGAAAAACTAATACGCCTGCTCGCCAAAACTGTCGAGGATGTAAGAAAATTCGGAGAGGCAGGGATTCGAACCCTGGAGACCCCTTTCGGAGTCTACACGATTTCCAGTCGTGGCCGTTCAACCGCTCCGGCACCTCTCCTCGCATTGAGTAGAAAAGCTGAATCACCGGAGAGAGGAGGACAACTCCTGCAATGACCATCAGCAGAAGGAACGCCAGGGTTTTGAAGATCACCACTCTATAACCTCTTCCAATTCATCAACATGCAATTTCTCATTGAGAAAACCACCCCGAAAAGCTTTTCGACTGTGTAGGTCTATTATGACAGAGCTTCCCCTTTTTTTGGACACAATTTGGTCAGATAAGGCGTTCGTCAGCTCTTTCAATTGCCCCAGTTCTGAAAACCGTGAGAGACTATATTCAAAATTAAATTATATTAATCGGAGAGAGGAGGTAAGAGTTTAGCCGCCGGAGAAGAAAATGCTTGATTTCAGAGATACCTCCGCATAAAGTAAAGCCACTCCCCGATCATTCGGAGGTGATGGCTGGATATCCGCCGGTCGCTGAAAGAAGCATCGCG
>Ga0209515_10003572_pt1 | contig 21999 bp, 23 predicted proteins | sample Subgroupgradi54m_FD_187454 | JGI IMG/M metagenome (GOLD analysis project Ga0209515, IMG submission 187454) | Subsurface groundwater microbial communities from S. Glens Falls, New York, USA - GMW60B uncontaminated upgradient, 5.4 m (SPAdes)... ... | reverse complement strand
AGTTGGTGCGCTCTTGATGGTCGATATGGCTCATTTCGCGGGGCTTGTGGCCGCAGGCGTTCATCCGAATCCGGTTCCCTATGCAGACATTGTTACAAGCACCACACACAAAACATTGCGCGGCCCGCGCGGCGGTTTAATTTTATGTAAATCTCAATACGCGAAAGCGATTGACAGTACCGTTTTTCCAGGAGTCCAAGGCGGGCCTTTGATGCATGTGATTGCAGGAAAAGCAGTTGCGTTTCAAGAAGCGTTGACAGATGAATTTAAAGCGTACCAGCGGCAAATTGTCATCAACGCCAAAAAATTAGCATCTGAACTGACAAAGCATGGCTTTCGAATCGTTTCCGGCGGAACGGACAATCATTTAATGCTGGTCGATGTTAAAAAGAAAGGTTTTACGGGAAAGGATGCACAGCATTTGCTTGACCATGTCCGAATTACGGTAAATAAAAATATGATTCCATTTGACCAGGAATCGGCATTTACCACATCAGGAATTCGTTTGGGAACTCCTGCTGTCACAACACGTGGAATGGGTGAGGAAGAAATGGCCGAGATTGCCGCTTGCATTAACCAAGCGCTGCAATCTTCCAATGATGAAAATACGCTTGGCGAAATTCGCGCCCGCGTGGATCAACTCGCCAAGAAATTTCCGCTTTATCCGGGACTTTACTAATATGCACTGCCCTTACTGTAAACACGAAGACGACAAAGTAATCGATTCGCGGTCTTCCAATGACGGAACCGTGATCCGCCGCCGCCGCGAATGCACCAAGTGCAGCCGCAGGTACACGACGTATGAGCGCGTCGAGGAAGTTCCGCTGTTTGTGATTAAGAAAGATCAGCGCCGTGAATTGTATGACCGGAAAAAAGTGCTTGCGGGGATTCACCGCGCATTTGAAAAGCGTCCTGTTGCGGCGGAAATTCAGGAACAGATTGTTCAGGAATTAGAGAAAATGCTAGAAGAAAAATATGAAAAGGAAGTTCCTTCACCCACGATCGGTGAATTTGTGATGGACAGGCTTGCTAAAATTGATCAAGTCGCTTACGTTCGCTTTGCTTCCGTTTACCGCCAATTTAAGGACATCAATCAATTCATGAAAGAATTGCAGTCGCTTTTGAAGAAATAAGAGATGGGTTTTAATTTGGTTTTGCTTTTCCCAAATTGAATATGTTATGATAACACCATTCAACCGATGGAGTTTCTGAGATGAAATTTACGAAGTTTGCGATTGTCATTGTTTTTCTATTGAGTCTGGCCGCCTTTGTCCTAACCGCGTTCTTATCCACCATCCGGGAAAATGAAAAAGAGAAAAGATTAACACTTCAAACGATCCGCATGCAGCTTGAAGAAAAGGTAAAAACACTTGAAGACGAAAAATTAAATTATCAAAAACAAGTGGAATCGCTCAATACCAAATTGCAAGAAGCGTTGACCAATTCTGACAAAGACCGCGCAACGTATCAGCAGGCTCGAACGGAATTGGAAGCGCGGGATAAAGAAATTGAAACCAAGAAACACGAAGTTGAAGAGTTGCAGCGCGCCATTCAAATTTCGGAAGATCGAAACCGTGAGCTGGAAAGCAATTTAGATCGATTGGAAAAGGCGTTTGAACAAATGAAAAAAGCGCAGCTCGAGACGACGGGTGAAATCACGGCCGCCGCCGTTCAAAATCCAGCAGTGAATAAACAACAACCGAAACCGGTGCCGGCGCAGCCAACTTCGTTGGGCCAGAAGAAACCAGAACCGCCAAAACCGGCTCCGCCCGCACCCGAACCTCCCAAAAAAGAAGAGGTTAAGCCAAAAGTTGAACCTGTTAAAACAGAATCAAGCAAACAGGAATTGCCAAAACAAGAACCTCCGAAGGTTGAACCTGCCAAGCAAGAACTGCCTAAGGCTGAGCCTGTAAAAGTGGAACCTGCCAAACAAGAAGCTCCGAAAGCGGAATCTGTTAAACAAGAAGTTTCGAAGCCAGAAGCTCCGAAAGCGGAATCTGTTAAACAAGAAGTTTCGAAGCCAGAAGCTCCGAAAGCGGAAAATAAGCCGGCAGAAGCGCAAAAACCACCGGCTGGCGAAAAATCAAAATCTCCGCAGCCCGCTGAGTCATTGCAGGCGGGGCGTGTTCTTCTTGTGAATCGAAAATTTAATTTTGTCATTATTAACATTGGTCTGAAACAAGGGCTCAAGGCCGGCGATTCGTTTCTTGTTTTGTCCGGGCAGGATAAAATAGCCAAGGTGGAAGTGGAAAAACTTTATGATGATTTTGCAGCCGCAAAGATTGTGGAACAAATGGGCGATGCCTCGCTATTGAAAGAGGGAAATTTAGCAACCCGATTGTAAACGAAGGAATTATTTTGAATCACCGGCCGGTTGTTTCTAAAATGAACGTCACCCGGAAATTTTTTTTTGGAAAAACATCAAAAGGAAGTTTGATCATTAACTTGATGCTGATTTTAACAATCATCGGTCTTCTTTTAGTGATTGTGTTCCAAGCGCTTGATCTTGGGCATTACATGACGAAATAATTCATTTTTTAACGTTCCCCGCCGTTTTTTAGTTGAATAAAATTGAAACTGATGAATACCATCGATCAAGTCAAAATCCGAAACCGCCATTTTCGCTCAAGAAAGTTTCCTTGCTTTATCCTGATAGCCGCTGTCAGTTTCCTTGTTTTTTCAGGGAAGAGTTTTGGGGAAGCCGGAGCGTCTTCGTCTGCGGGAAATGCTGCCGCAAGCGGAAATACCGCGCGGCGCTTGCAAAAATTTGAAGCAGAATTAAACGACGTCAAACAATCACAAATAAACATTTTAAAATCTCAAGAAGAGATTGTTAGAACAATCAAAAATCTTAAGATTTGGGTGAACAAACACCGGTAATTTTAATGATGAACATAATGGCCCGCCGACTTTTTTTTGTTTTGTTCTTCCTATTTTTGGTAGGTTCAAGCGTGAGCTTGTTTGCCGCCCAACCCGCCGGTCCCAATACGGCGGAAGAAGCGTCGGTGAGCCGGGAGCTCCTCAAAGTTGAAAAGCAAGTTCAGGAAATCAAAGAAAATCAAAAGAAAGTCGACGCGAAAAATGCGGAGATCGCGGCCGAACTTGCCAACTTGCGCATTTGGATTAACCGCCGCTGATGAGGGTGGCTTCGCTATCCATTCAGAATTGTCCGGCGAATCCATGACGAAATCATTCACATCAAGCGCCATCTCAAAAATATCAGGAGAGTTTGCTCCTCCCGGAGATAAATCCATTTCGCATCGCGCCATCATGCTTTCATCCATGGCGACTGGCGTGAGTCAATTTACCAATTTCCTGGAAGCAGATGACTGTCTTCGAACCATGGAGGCATTTCGTGAAATGGGTGTCTTGATTGAGCGAAGAAAGAATGGCGCTCTCGCGGTCCATGGCGTTGGCTTAAAAGGGTTTCAAGAGCCCAAAAAGGAACTCTCTTTGGGAAATTCAGGGACTACCATGCGCCTTCTTCTCGGAATTCTTGCGCATCAACCGTTTGAAGTCAAGTTGACGGGTGATGACTCTCTCGTGAAACGGCCCATGCGCCGCGTCACGGTTCCATTGAGGAAAATGGGCGCCAAAATTACGGGTGATGCGGATGCAAATTTTGCACCCCTCACCATTCGGGGCGGCTCACTCGTGGGGATTCACCATGTGAATGATCCTGCCAGTGCGCAAGTAAAGTCTGCAATTCTTTTGGCGGGACTCGCTGCGCGGGGAACCACGATAGTGCAGGAAGCGATTTTGTCGCGGGACCATACGGAGAGAATGCTTCAAATGATAGGCGCTCCGATTGAACGGAAAGCACACGTCGTTCAGGTAAGCACCGCGAAACGTCTTAATGCGATTCAGTACGATATTCCGGGCGATATTTCATCAGCGGCTTTTATGATCGTGGCAGCTGCCATCTTGCCCGGTTCGGATTTAACCGTTCAAAATGTCGGGCTCAATCCGACCCGCATCGGAATTTTGGAAGTGCTGCATTCAATGGGTGCACGCATTTCATGGAAAGTGAAATCGAGTCAAGACGGTGAACCGGCCGGTGAAATTCATGTGCGCGGATCAGAACTGAAATCCATCACGATTAAAAAACAAATGATTCCAAAACTCATTGATGAACTTCCTGTTTTGATGATCGCCTGCGCGGCGGCGGAAGGAAAGAGCGTTATTTCTGGTGCACGCGAACTTCGCGCGAAAGAAACCGACCGGATCAAATCCATGGTGCAGGGTTTAAATGCGATTGGAGGACATGCGGAAGAGCGGGAAGATGGCTGTGTGATTAACGGCCTCGGCAAAAATCATTTCACCGGCGGAAATATTTCAAGTTTTGGAGATCACCGCACGGCCATGAGCTTTATTGTCGCGGGTTTAAAGTCAAACGATCCGGTTGTGGTTGAAGATATCGATTGTATTGATACGTCCTACCCAAGTTTTTTTAAGGATCTCAAGAAATTGTCTGTTTAGATGACGAAGAAATGAATGATCAAAGATGTCTAAAACTTCGCTCGTCACGCAAATTTTTATCTGATGAATAAACCAGCTCTTCTGATCGTAATTCATTGCAGCCATTTCACTTGACACACAATTTAGCTTTCGCTATACTCCATGAACTGGTTTTCATTTGAGCTATCCAACGTAAGGACTGCAGGGACAAATGTTGTTAGTTGATCGAATGCTTGGTATTTTTTCGAATGACATTGGAATTGATTTAGGAACTGCCACCACTCTTGTTTACGTCAAAGGTCAAGGCGTTGTTTTATGTGAACCTTCCGTAGTTGCCATCGATAAATATACCCACCAAATTCTTGCTGTCGGCGAAGAAGCCAAGCGCATGCTCGGGCGAACGCCCGGAAACATTATCGCAACGCGCCCGATGAAAGACGGCGTCATTGCTGATTTTGATGTGACAGAAGCGATGCTTCGCTATTTTATCCGGAAAATTTATCGGCGGAAACAAATTATAAATCCGCGCGTTGTGATTGCAGTGCCCAGCGGCATTACGGAAGTTGAAAAGAGAGCCGTGAAAGATTCCGCCGAACGTGCGGGTGCACGAAGCCCAGTTTATTTGGTGGAAGAACCGATTGCTGCCGCCATTGGTGTTGGTTTGCCGATTCAGGAACCATCCGGAAATATGATTGTAGATATCGGCGGAGGAACAACCGAAATTGCAGTGATTTCTCTTGCCGGAATTGTGTTTGCAAAAAGCATTCGGATTGGCGGTGATGAATTTGATGAAGCGATCATGGCGCATTTGAAACGAACCTACAATTTAATGATCGGCGAGCGGACCTCCGAAGAAATTAAAATTCAAATTGGTTCCGTTTATCCGCTTGAAGAAGAAACCACACTGGATGTGAAAGGCCGCGACATTTTGGCCGGCCTTCCGAAAACCGTTACCGTCTCTAGCGAGGAAATCCGGGAAGCTTTGTCGGAACCCATTTCGGCCATTTTAGAGGCGATTCGGATTACGCTTGAACGTACACCGCCTGAACTTTCGGCAGATCTGATTGATCGCGGGCTTATTTTGGCAGGCGGAGGCGCTTTGCTTCGGGGCCTTGATAAGCTGATCTCTGAAGAAACAGGGCTTCCGGTCCATATTGCTGACGATCCGCTCACCGCCGTTGCTTTGGGTACCGGCCGTTACTTGAGTGACTTCAATCTTCTGAAGCGCCTAGCCGTCAATAGCAGTAATTCCCGGCAGTTTGTGGAAGCCTAAGGCAAGCTCCCTCTTTTCTCAAAAAAAAACTTACCGAAACAAACAGTTAGTATTGTCCTCACCTTCATTTTTGTTATAAAATATCTCATCTCTGACTTAGCGTTCACATCATTTATGTAAAGAACACGAAGGACAATCTGTGCGGTTTAAGCAATTTCTACTTTTTCTTTCTTTAATTTTAGCTCCGCTTTTGATCGGCGCTTATTCTCCCGGTGTTGTCCGTTTCGGCCGCAATTTCTCAGCTTCTCTTTTGGAACCATTCCTGGAAGGCGCTTACCAAACGCGCTCATTTTTGCGTTCGCAAAGAGATTTTGCGGTCCAACTTTTTAAAATCCGGGAAGAAAACCAAAGACTTCATGAGGAAAATCGCGCGCTTCGGGAAGAGATGACAGCACTCAAAGAAATCAAGCAGGAAAATGTCCGTTTGAAGCAGCTTCTCCAGTTTCAGCAGGTAAGCAAATGGAAGGCTGTTTCGGCCCAAGTGATTGCAAGGGATCTTTCGCATTGGAGTTATTATGTGTTTATCAATAAGGGGTCTCGTGATGGAATTCGAGAAGAGATGCCGGTCGTGACGGGCGATGGGTTGGTGGGGAAAGTGGTATCGGCGGGGTCAAACTCTTCCCGTGTGATTTTGCTGATTGATTCTGAATCCCGTGTCAGTGCACTCGTTCAAGATACGCGTGATGTTGGTTTAATCGAAGGAACGGGAAACGCTTTACTTAAAATGACCTATTTGGATTTTCGTGCGCAAATCGGGGTTGGGACGACCGTGGTTTCGTCCGGTTTCGGCGGAATTTATCCGAAGGGGGTTCCTATCGGTGAAGTTGTACAAATCGGAGAAGATAAAAACAAATTAAGTTTGTATGCCGTTGTAAAACCGTTTGCTCATTTTTCCAAGTTGGAAGAAGTGCTCTGTCTTGTGAATCAAAAATAGAAAAAATTAATTCATGCAGGCGTCTTTAAAACCATCCCATTTAAGATTGACCGCCGTTTCTTTTTTTGTCATTTGGCTTCAGATGGCGGTTTTTCCGGTCATTGCGTTTCGCGACATCGTTCCTGATTCGCCGTTACTTTTGGTTGCGTTTTTTGGATTGATACTGGACCGCGAGCGGGTGGTCGTGTATGCGTTTTTTGCCGGGTTTCTGAAGGATTTGTTCGTCAATAGTTATTTCGGTCTGGAGACAGCTTCCTTTGTGTTGGGTGCCATTGTTTTGAATCAAATCACCTCGCGTTTTGACCGCGAAGATCCATGGGTTCAAGCGTGGGCAACCTTTCTCTTTTCTTTTTTCGTCTTGGTAGCTTTTTGTTTATTTTCAGCCGTGGTCGAGGAAAGGGCACCCGTTCATTTTCTTGTGTGGGTGAAAAGTTTATCCATCGCAGGATACACCGTTATTTTTATTCCTGTCGTTTTCCCCCTTTTTAAATCTATTTTCCGCGTTCAAACTTTGACGAGACAATATGAACTTTTCTAAACGCGTCACCGCTTTTAAATGGGTTGTTTACGGATTATCTTGTCTTTTGATTTTGAGTTTGTTTCAAACACAGATTATCCGCGGCGGCCACTTCAGGCGCATGGGCGAGAGTAACCGCATTCGGCTGATTCCTGAGGAAGCTCCGCGCGGCAAAATTCTTGACCGAAACGGACTTTTGTTCGCAACCAATCGCCCTGCTTACCATGTTTACATCACACCGGAAGATTTCGATCCGGTCGATCTGCCGGTTTTGTCGAAGCTTTTAGGTATGTATCCTGATGAAGTCCGGAAACTGGTCAGTGTTCCGCGTGTTCGCGCGCTCATGCCGGTCATGATTAAGAAAGATATCGCAAAAGAAACTGCCATGCAAATTGAAGAGCGTAAACCTTCACTTTCCGGCGTGTTTATTCAGGTAGACGGCGTGCGCTATTATCCCAATCGGGGTTTGAACGGACATGTCCTTGGTTACATCGGGAAAATTTCGCGGGAAGAATACAAACAGTTTGATCATGACATTTTTAGGGTGGATTCTTATCTCGGGCGCGGCGGGATTGAAAGAACGTTTGACGAATCACTCAGAGGCGAAGACGGCGGCAGGCAGATTCAAGTGAATGCGCGCGGGGAGCAGCTGAATGTGCTGAGCGAAAAAGAACCGCTGGCCGGCAGAGACCTTGCGCTTTCTTTGGATTTGAATCTTGAAAAGGAAATTCTGCCTTCTTTGAAAGAGAAGCGCGCATCGGTTCTCATGATGGATTTAAGAACAGGCGAACTTTTGATTTTGATCAGCCATCCCGATTTTGATCCGAATGTATTTGTAGAAGGCGATAAAGACGGAGAAAGAATCCGCCTTCTGAAGGACAAATCACGCCCCCTGGTTAACCGGGCGGTTTTGGGGACCTATCCACCCGGTTCTGTTTTTAAATTGGTGACGGCGCTCGCCGGCCTTGAAACCGGGAAAATTACGCGTTACACCACATTTCAATGCAACGGTTATTTTCGTTTGTCTCCAAATTCGAGAAGATTCAAATGCTGGGAACCCGAAGGCCACGGAGAAGTCAACTTGCTCAAGGGGTTGGAACGTTCCTGCAACGTTTATTTTTATAATGTCGGGCATTTGGTGGGTGAGAAAAATCTTGATAAGTATGCGCGAATGCTCGGGCTTGGTGAGCCGCTCCCGATTGAAATTCCATCATCAGACGGGCTTATCCCTTCCAGCGAGTGGAAAAAAAATAAATTTTCGGATGTGTGGTATCAAGGAGAAACCATTTCATTTGCAATTGGTCAAGGTTACGTCCTTGTCACGCCGCTTCAAATTTTGCGGTTGGTATCCATTATTGCAAAGGACGGTGAAGTTCCCGTTCCGACATTGCTCAAGGTGGACCCGGATACGCAGGTTCCTCTGTATACGACGCATGCACACAAAGAGTCATTTAAATTGATCAAACAAGGCATGCTGCAAGTGGTGGAATCAAAGTACGGAACGGGTCAGCTGGCGAGGCTTGATTTTATGAAAGTGGCCGCCAAAACCGGAACAGCGCAAGCGCCGCCCTTTCCACCGCACGCGTGGTTTGCAAGTTTTTTCCCATATGAAGATCCGCAATATGCGCTGGTGGTATTTGTAGAGCATGGCGGTTCCGGCGGGCTTGTGGCAGCCAACATCGCGAAACAGGTTCTTTCGAGCTGGCGTGCGCTGTATGCGGTGAACCGTGTGTTCGAAAAGCCGGCTCTTCCGCCAGTTCATCTGGAAGGAAATCCATGAAACAATTTTTAAAAGGAATTCATTGGCCCATTTTCTTTCTGTCGGTCGGAATTGCGCTCTCGAGTTTTTTATTCATTTACAGTGCCACTTTCCGCGGGTCCGAAAGTTACATGGCAAAACAGCTTCTCTGGCTTATGGTGGCGTTGGTGGCGTTTTGGATGGTGGTCATCCTGGGATACCGGAAATTTTTGAATCTGTCGTATCTTTTTTATTTATTTTCAATCATGCTTTTGGTGCTGGTTTTGCTGTATGGCCACACGCGGCACGGAGCGCAGCGGTGGATTGTGCTCGGTTTTTTCGCACTCCAGCCTTCCGAATTCTGTAAACTGGCCACGGTTTTGGTGCTCGCTCAATTTTTATCCGACCGGACGAAATGGATGGGGCAGAAGAGAAGTTTTTTAATGGGCGCAATGCTCGTGATGATTCCGTTTGTCTTAATTTTGAAGCAGCCGGATTTAGGGTCGGCAATTCTTTTTATTCCGATGCTTCTTGGAATGCTTTTTGTATGGGGAATCAGGCTGCGTTATCTCATCAGCATTTTTCTAGTCGGTTTGACCAGTCTGCCGTTTCTTTGGTTTACGCTCAAACCCTATCAGCAAAAAAGGCTTCTTGTATTTTTAAATCCAAATGCGGATCCGCTCGGGTCGGGATACACGGCGCTTCAATCAAAAATTGCGGTTGGCTCAGGTGGTTTGATCGGAAAGGGATGGCTTCACGGAACCCAGACGCAGCTTGATTTTGTTCCTGAACATCACACCGATTTTATTTTTTGTGTGATCGGCGAAGAATTTGGTTTTTTTGGATCGCTGCTTTTAGTTCTTCTGTTTTGTTTTTTAATTGGTTATTTCATTCAAATTATGGAAAGAACAACGGATCAGCGGGCAAGAATTCTTGCGGCCGGAATCACGTCCATGTTTCTTTTTCAGATGGCAATCAATATCGGCATGACGATTGGCGTAGCCCCCATCACCGGAATCACTCTGCCGCTTGTGAGTTACGGCGGTTCCTCTCTTGTAACGTCATTTTTGGCAATCGGATTTCTCGTGAGCATCCATAAGGAACGTTCCATTTTTTGAAAGCGGCCGTTCAGTTAAGTAAAGTATCATAAAGATCGATATTGATAGGTAAAGGAAAAGGGTATTTTAAGTGATATGATGAACCATACTGAAGAGGTGATGACCTTAAGGCAAGTGGCGGATTACTTTAAAGTAAGCGAGATGACCATTCATCGGTTGACGCAGCGCGGTATGCTGCCCGGTGTCAAAATCGGCAGGCAGTGGCGTTATTTTAGGCAGAATATCGAAATGATAGTCCGTAAATCGCAGGCCGTCGGAGAAATCGCCGGTGCACATGGCGCTACCAAATATTCGTGAAATGAGACCCGTTTCTTTGAATTCTATGGCAAAAGGTTTTTTGAAAGGTACTTCGTGGCCAGAAAAATTCGGGCGTTTGCTTTCAATCATTGCTATAATTTTGATCGTTTATTTGGTTATCCTTATTTTAACGACACCGTTTTACATCCGTCGCATTCAAGATGTTGCATCAGAACGCAATTTGGGCCCGGCGCAAGTTTTACCGGAACTGAAAGATATCGCTTCTTATCAGGAAGTGATTAACAGCCATTCGGTGTTTGGGATTGTGAAACAAAAAGCCGCCGCACCGGCGCGTTCTCTCTGCGATGAGTTTAAGTCAAAGTATTCTCTGACGGGAATCGTAACCGGTTCGGAAAACGAGGCTTTGTTTAACAGCAAAGCGGGCAAACAAACTTATTTTGCAAAAGCGGGCGAAGTCATTGAAGGAGTGACTGTCAAAAACGTTGATTCGCACAGTGTTATGTTGGATTGCTCAGGACAACAAATTGAAGTGACGATAGAGGAGACATTATGATGAAAAGAAGCCGATTGGTTTCATGGTTTTTATTATTTCTGCTGCTGTTTTCATTGGATTCAAAAATATCTTTTTCCGATCAAAATAATGTTGATGACCCGTCTTCCTTTCATCAGGAAGATGCACTACCAAATTATGGTGCGGGTCCTTCCGACAGCGCGCAGCAAATTCAAGCAAGCAGCAAGACGACCGGCGGGGTTTCTGATCGGATTACACTCGAATTAAAAGGCGTCAATGTGCTCGATGTGCTTAAAATCATCGCAAAAAGAAGCGGTATGAACATCGTGGCGGGCCGCGACGTTCGCGGAGACGTGACACTCTACATGCAGGACGTGGAAGTGAGGCGGGCGCTGGATACCATTGTGCAAACGCTCGGGCTTGCCTATGATGAAAAAGACGGAATTATTACGGTCATGTCCAACAAGGAATTTGTTTCTCGATACGGAAAACCTTTCAAAGATGAGCGGGTAACGGAAATATTCAAGTTGCAGTACGCGAATCCACAAACCATGAGCCAGCTCGTACAGCAAATGAAAAGCCCGGCCGGAAAAATTGCCATCGATGAAAAAACAGCCACGATCATTGCAACGGATCTTCAGGAAGTGATTAATGAAATTCATAGAACGGTTCAGGAATTTGACCAGCCGCTGTTTACGAAAACATTTATTTTGAAATACGCAAAAGCGGCGGATGTGGGCGATGAAATTAAGGATTATTTGACGACCAATGTCGGAATTCTGAAAATTGACAAAAGGTCGAATCGGATCAGCGTGACGGACCGGAAAGCGATTGTGGAACATGTCAGCGGAATTGTTGAATCGTTTGATGCGCGTCCCTTGCAAGTTTTGATTGAAGCAAAAGTGGTTGAAGTCCAACTCTATGACGCATTTCGTTATGGCATTGACTGGACTTATGTGGGAATTAAAATAGCCAGTACCAGGAATTTTACAATCAGTCCTGCGCAAACGATTTCTGCGCCCAGTTCGACTTTGGGCGGAGGTACTCTGAGTACCTTTACGCTGGGAGTCAGCGGAAAGGATAAATTTCAATCTGTTTTGAATATTTTACAAAATATCGGCAAGACCAACATTCTTTCAAGCCCGCGCCTCATGTGTCTTAATAACGAAGAAGCAAAACTTTCCGTTGCGACCAAACAGCCTTACAACGAAGGGACCACGACTCTTTCGACAACGGCGGGCCAAACGTCAAACACGATTAAATTTATTGATGTTGGTGTTACGTTATCTATCGTTCCGACCATTTCTGATGACGGAAATGTAGTGCTCAAAGTAAAACCCGAAGTCAGTACCAATGGGGGGACGTTTACGGTTCAATGCGTTGCGCAGGGAAGTAACACGGCTTTTGATTGCACTAAGGTTCCGATTGTAACGTCGCAAACGCTCGAAACAACCGTGATTGCAAAAGATGATACGACCGTTGTGGTGGGAGGCTTGATTCAGGATAAAACTGCAAAAATAAGAAAGAAATTTCCAGTTCTGGGCGATATTCCTTGGCTTGGCGCTGCATTTCGCACTGAATCAAATGATTTTAATAAAACAGAGCTCGTTGTTTTCCTAACGCCTCACATTATTTCGGGGAAAACGGATTCGCTCGAAGAGCGGAAGTATCTTGATAAAAACACAAGCGATTTTATTGATTTCAATAAAGTCGGCGGCCACGACTTTTTAAAAGGAGAAACCTCAAGTTCCCAAGGCTTTTTGCGGATGAATGACAAACCATATTATGAATCTCCGGTGAAGGAAAGGCCCGTTTATTTTCCGTCAAAAGATTCAGGTATTCGTGCGCTTCCCTATCGCGGTAACGTGAATGCGTATGCAGATGAGTCTGTCTCAACGTCCGATAAGAAATCTGAGAAGAAACAAGAGAAAGCACAGGCTGCTCCTGCCTCTCCCGAATCTGTCAAGGCCCATGAGGAACCGGTTTTGGAGGATAATGCTTACATTTCACCAGCGCATCACGCAAGGCGCCAATACCGCGAGATGGTTCAATCTGCAGTCTCGGATGCGCTTAAATTGAGGCACGATCTCGGAGATTATCCGATTTCCGTGGAACTTTTCCTCATCATTGAGAAAGACGGCAAGTTGACGCTCAAGCGGTTGGTAAAAGATCATGGATTGAATCCGGCGGGGCGTTCTCTTGTGATCGAAACGCTTGGCAAATTGTCCCCATTCCCGCCATTTCCGCCCGAGATGAAATCAGACCAAGAGCTTCTTGATTTAAAGGTTGAATTAACCTAAATCGCTGCATGATTCAAGCGTTTAGATATCAAGCCAAGAATAATCGTGGCGAGATCGTTCACGGCACGATTCAAGCAGAATCCGAAAGCCACGCCTATCAGCAATTATTTGCTCAGGGCCATTTTCCCATGGCGATTGAGCTTGAGAAAAGCCGCCCGGAGAAAAAAGAGAAACCCATTTTCAAGAAATTCCGCAGCACTTTGCCGTCCACCGGAGTATCTGCCCGCGAATTAGCCGGTATATTTGACCATTTTTCTGTTTTGCTTTCTTCCGGCTTTCCGGTTTTAAAAAGTTTGGAATTAATCCGGAAACAAGTCAAAAATCCAGTTCTCGCAAATGCGCTTGATCAAATTTCAAAAGATATCCAAGTTGGCGTTAAACTTTCGGAAGCCATTTCCAATTTCCCGATGATTTTCCCGGCGACGGTTTCAGGAGCAGTGCAGGCGGGAGAGGCGAGCGGAAAATTGGATTTTATTTTCTCGGAACTTGCCAAAACGTTTGAAGCGGAGGCAGAACTGCGATCTAAAATTGTGTCAACGCTGGTGTATCCCGCTTTTGTGACGGTGTTTGGGCTTTTGACCGTTTTTTTTGTCATGACATTTATTATTCCGAAGTTGATGGTTTTTTTTGAAACGTGGGATCATCCGCTTCCTTTGCCGACTAAAATTTTACTCTGGATGAGCTCGCTTTTTACGCACGGTTTTGGAATTATTTTGTTTGCTTTTTTGATCGCTGGATATTTTTTCTGGCGGCGCCTGACGCGCGAACAGAAAATGTCCGTTGTCTCGCGGCTAACACGCCGTATTCCCTTTATGAGGTCCCTTCTTTTTTTGGCGGATTTTGTGCCGCTTGCGCGAACGTGGGCACTTCTATTAAAAAGCGGTGTACCCATTCTTGAATCGATCCGCATTTCGGAGACAGTTGTTTCAGATTCCAATTTCAGAAAGGCGCTTCGCCAAATTTCAAAACGGGTTGCAGAAGGGTCTACGCTGAGCGAATGTTTGCTGGATGCGCGCCTTTTTCCGGAACTTGCAGTTACGTTTTTATCGGTGGGTGAAGAAACCGGAAGTTTGGATACGGCGTTTGAACGCGTGGCACAATTTTACGAAAGAGAAATGGATCAAAAATTGAAAGTGGTGACAACGCTGCTTGAGCCTATTCTTATTTTGGTGGTAGGGCTCGGAATTTGTTTTATTGTATTAAGTTTACTGCTTCCTATCTTTGAAATTAATTTGTTGGCGCAATAACAAAAGAATGCCGAAGAATGCCGACACGATCAATCCTCACGATTTTTCTATTGGCTGTTCTATTGCCGGTTTTCGGTTTCGTGAAAGACAAGAGAATTCGGGCGCATTCAATCTCTGCGCCTCTTTTACTGGCTGCTTTGTTGCCGGTTTTCGGTTTCGTGAAAGACAAGAGAATTCGGGCGCATTCAATCTCTGCGCTTCTTTTACTGGCTGTTTTGTTGCCGGTTTTCGGTTTCGTGAAAGACAAGAGAATCCGGGCGCGTTCAATCCTCGCACTTCTTCTATTGGCTGTTTTGTTGCCGGTTTTCGGTTTTTCCGAAGTGGCTTGGAATGAAAGAAAAGGAAATCATTTTTTTCTCTACGAACAGGAAGGCGGTAGTTTTTCGGATGAAGTTCTGCGTCGTGCCGAAGATATTTATTCGGATACGATTCGTTATTTCGGATCTTTGTCCAGCCAGGGATTTTGGACGTGGGAACAGCGCTGTAAAATTTATTTGTACGATTCGAGAAACCAATACCTGACAGAAACAAGGCAACCGGAATGGTCGAGCGGGTTTGCTGATATTCGGCGCCGCGCCATTGTCAGTTACCAGAACGCGCCGGATTTTTTGGATTCTGTTCTGCCTCACGAAATGGGGCATTTGATTTTGCGGGAATTTATCGAGGTCGACAATCGCCAAGTTCCGCGCTGGCTTGATGAAGGTTTTGCCATTGCGCAGGAAGCGCACATGAGAGTGGCTTTGGATGATGCCGTGAAGCGAGCAGTCCGGTCCAATGCGGCCATTCCGATTTCGGATTTAAATAAAATTGGAGGATTGCAAAATCGTCCCGCCGAACAGGCAAAGCTTTTTTATGCTCAGGCACAAAGTCTAACCAGATTTTTATTGCAGAATCGGGACAGCTCGCATTTTATCAATTTCTGCAGATTGCTCCGGGACGGAGTTTCGTTGGGAGACGCTCTCCGGCGCAGTTACAGGGAGTTTGAAAATCTCGAAGAATTTGAAAAGGAATGGAAAAGGTATGTCTTGCAATCGTAGAAAAAGAGCCGGTTTTACGCTTGTGGAACAAATTATTGTCATCGCGTTAATGGTTGTCATGGTGGGATTTGGCGCGGTCCGGATGATGCAGGTTTATGAGCAAAATAGCGAAGAACATGCAGCGAAATCGCTTGTTTCGGTGCTGCGTTTTCTGCAGATGAAATCCGTTGAAGAAGGGCGTATTTATGAGCTTTCGATTTCGGAAAATCAGAAAAAAATTCTGGTGAAACGTCAGAAAAAAAACAGCAAAGATTTTGAACCTGTACGCTCAGCATGGCTTCAGGCGGTTGAAATCGGAAAATCACTCACGTTTCAATTGGAACGTGACAAAAACCTTCTTTTTTATCCGGACGGGTCGGCATCCAAAAACCGGCTGTTGCTCACGAAAAAAACCGGTGAGCGGACGATTCTTGAACTCAAAAATCGAATTGGAACCGTTGATGTTACGCATGGTTAGACATCGAAGGGAATGCGGAACGCTCTTGCTTGAAGTGTTAATCGCAACCACCGTGATGTCTGTCGGGATTTTGGCCTGCCTGCGTGTTTTGTCGGGTTCGATTCACGCATCGGAACACGTCATTCAAATGGCTCAGTTTGACGGGTTGCTTGACCAGGCTTTATTTCCGTATTTTTTGGATCCAACCACGGTTGATTTGGAAACGGGCGCTAAAACGTTAGATCGAAATGAAAAAAGCCCGCTTCTGGCTAAGCTGCAAGTGGAATCGATGAGCAAAAATGAAGAAAGCGAAGCGGATGAAAAAGACAAAGACAAAAATAAAGGCAAGGACAAAAATAAGCAAGTGGTGAATAAAATTAAAACGATTCAACAGATTAACCAGGAATTTTTTGCCGTGACTTTTTTGGCAGAACGTTTTAAGACGCACAAATCGGCCGGTGAATTCAACGCATTTCTTTTTCGATATGGGCAAAAAGAAAAAACAAAAAAACCTTAAAAACGGATTTACACTCGTTGAAATGGTGATTGCCATCGCTCTTTTTTCGGTGATTGCCATCGCCGCTTACGGAAGTTTCCGAAGCGGCTTTCAGGCCTACCAGCGGATTGAACTCACGGTCGGAAAAGAACATGAGTTCAACATGCTCATTCGCCAGATGAGCCAGGAACTTCGAAACGCAATTTATTATGCAGACGTTCCGTTTCAAGGCGAATCAAATTCAATTCGATTTCCATCAAGGCTTTGGCGGTATCACGATGATAAATTAGAAGAAGATTTGTATGAAGTAAGTTATCAATTTCGCGGGAGCGCGCTTGAAAAGACAGAAGAAAAACTTCGGAAGACATTTGCGCATCATGAAGTTGCAAAGGAATCTCTTTTGGCTCTCGAAACGTGCCGATTTCAATACGCTTATAAAAACCGAACTGGCGGAATTGAGTGGAAAAACGAGTGGGGAAAAAATCCATACCTTGGGTTTCCGCACGCCATTCGATTTACCATTAAATTGAGCGATAAAAAGCGGAAGGAATTCGAACGCACCATTCAATTTCTGATTCCTCACGGAGTCTTGGGAACGGTTCAATGAAACAAATGAAGCAAACCGGAAAGGGGCCTCATTTTAAAATGTGCACTTTGATTCCTCATGGAGTCTTGGGAACGGTTCAATGAAACAAATGAAGCAAACCGGAAGCATTCTCATTTTCATGATGTGGATTTTGATTCTGCTTGGCGTTTTAACCGCAAGTGTCGGGCTGCGCTCACGCCTGGGAATTAAACTTTCCGAATTTTACAACCAGCGTCTTTCAAATTCCTATTTGATGAATTCCGGCGTGAATTTAGCGGCTTATCTGATTAGCGAGGATGACGATCCTCAAGTGGATTCTCGTTTGGACAATTGGTATCATGAGCCGAAAGAGCTTAAAAATTTTGCTTTGGCGAAGCAGATTCAGTTGAGTATTGCGGATGAAGAAAGTAAAATAAACCTGAACAAAGTTGATTTTCACAACGCCAGTACGCCGTTTCTGAAAAGTTTTTTCGGTATTTTAGCCGCAAACAGTGTAAAATTTAAGTCGGATCCAAAGGATTTGATCGCAGGCATTTTTGCGTGGCGGGAACAAACGACAACGGCGGAAGGGAAAACTTTCGGCTACGAACATAAGCACGCACTGTTTGAAACGGTGGATGAACTCCGGCTCGTTCAGAACATGACGCCTGAAGATTTTGAAACTTTGAGGCCGTTTTTTACGGTGTATGGCCGGCCGTTTGATTTTATGATGAAGATGAACATCAACACCGTGCACGACTGGATTTTAAAAGCACTTTTTGACAGTTTGCCGGAAAATTTTGCAGGTTCGTCCGATAGGGAATTGATTTATAACCGGATTCAACTGGTCCGGAACGGTGATCTAAAGAATCCTGTAAAATCTCCGCCCGGCTTCTTTCAGGCGGTGGATATTTCGTCAGCTAACGGATTTTTGCAGAGAATCATTCCTTTGAGCGATCAAAGTCAAGGGCAGGCGGCATCGCAGTATTCGCCGGCGCTCATGGGGATTGCGAGTTTATTGATTCAGTATTTTACCGTAGATTCTCAATTCTTTTCGGTTCGCGTCGAAACAAAGAAGAAGGATTTTTCGTATGCTGTAGACGCAATTTTGGGAACCCGGCAGCAGATTTTGGTAAAAATATCAAAAGGGAACTACAATTTACAATCGCAATTAAACAATGTTTTAAGAGGTTATCCGTTTGAAATTTTATATTGGAATGAGCAAGTGACACGATGAAATGGCTTGAAAAATCATCTAAAAAAACGGTTGGTTTTACGCTGGTGAACGGCGATATGCTTGAAGTCGCGCTTTACCAGCTGCAGAATGGCAGCGCTCCGCAGTTGATTGCAAAGGAAGAATTTGTGATCAAGACGACACCGGTGGCAGAACGTAAACGGCTTGTGAGCGCGTTTCTCTCCCGTGCCGGACATCGGATCCAATTCAAACATCTTCTCATGCGTGAGCGCGCGTTCATGAAGCAGTTTCAGTTTCCATCGCGGAATCTAGCGGAGATCAAACAAATGCTCATACTGAGACTTCCGCGCGAAATTCCCTCAGCGCTCGATCAGATTGTTTATCACTTTCATCCGATCGGTGGGCGCAGCCAAGCGGACTATCAAACAAACGTTCTTCTTTTTGGCGTCTCGAAGGAACTGATTGATCAGGAACGTGAATTGTTAAAATCGTTTGGAATTGTTCCACAGCAGATTCTTCTCTCATCCATTATTTTGTCATTTTTTATAAAGAAAAAACTGGGGCCGTCGCCTGGGCTTCCAAGGCTTGTGCTGTATGGCGCGAATGGGAAAGGAGAAGTGATTTTGGTGAACGATCAGGGAGTTGAGTTCAGCCGCTCATTTAGTTACGATGCGGCTGATTTAGTGCATTCGATGCAGGATGCTATTCAGCCGATTTTTGAGTCTCTTGAACATAAAGAAGAAATTAAAACGTTTGATTTGTGTGTGGCGGGGGATGTTGAGAAAATCAAAGACCAAATATTTCACGGCAGTTATCCCAACCGGCTAAGCCTTCATCCGAGCGGCGAGAATATTTCAGCCGTCGATTTCCTTTTGTTTGCGGGTGCGGATGTTTGCGAAGAGAATTTTGATCAATTCAATTTACTGCCAGAAGAAGTCAAACAGGGAATTGCCGTGGCGAAGAGCGAGACGCATGCAGCGCATCTCCGCGTGTCGTTTATTTTAATTTTATTGATTTTAGTTTTTATTTCCCTTTTTTCCTCCGTTCGCATGCTGCTCGCGCTTTCGTCCGTCAATCAAAAACTTTCGGAACTGGAGCCGTCCGTCAGACAAACGAAAGAAGTGTCTCAGGCGCTCCAAATGATTCACATCGTGAAACTAAAAAAAATCCGTCCGTTGGATCTTTTGGTACAGGCGCATGCGGAAGCTCCGGATGGAGTGCTGCTCAACGAATTTGAATATGATGACAAGGAAGAGTTTGTGCGCTTAAAGGGCCGGAGCGACAGCCAGGCTTTGATCGATCAATATGTGCGGAAGCTGAGCGGTGTCCAATGGTTTTCGAAGGTGGAACTTCAGTATTCGGAGAGCACAAATGAAGGCGGAAAATCACAGTTTCAATTTGCGATTCAGGCCGTTTTAAAAAAGGATAAAAAAAATGAAACGGGTATTTGAACGTCTGGCTCCTTTTTTTGATCTGCGAACCACTTTGATCGTCATTGTTGCGGCACTCGGGTTAATTGCGCTGAACATCAAATGGCAGGATTCCCTGAAAAGTTCTCTTGTATCGAAGCAAGATGAGCTCGGGGATTCGCTTGCCATGGTTCAGTCCAACATTGATGTGAAAGGCCGGGAGAAGGAAACGGAATCTTTCAAAGCGATGAAATCCATGCAGAATGATAATTGGACGGATTCCATTCCGGCGCTGGTGACGGATCAGAAATTAATTTTGCGGCAAGTTCGGCCGCTTGGAATCGAACAAAAAGGAAAAATCAAAGAGGAAAAAGTATTTCTTCAGGTGGATGGTAATGTGGACGGCGTCCTGGGTTTTTTGCATCACATGGCATCTGAAGAATTCCCGATTCACGTGAGCCGGTATTTGATTACAACGCGCACCATCGGAACGGGTTTTGTGTCTGTTGAAATTGTCTTATCCCGGATCCTATTGACTTAAATTGAGTTAAAATACATTTATGGTAAAACGCAGAAGTTATTTGCTCGGTGAAGAGCTGATTCGAAGAGGTTCCTGCACGCTTGAGCAGATCGACCGCGCACTTTCCATTCAAACGGAATCTAAAGAGTCCCTCGGGACGATTTTGGTGCGGCTCGGATTTCTCTCGGAACATCAATTGCTTGAAGTTGTCTCGGATCAATTAAACTTGCCTTATATCGATCCTACCACCACACCGATTGATAAGGCGGTGCTCGCGCGCGTTTCAGCCAAGGTTGCGCAGCATTATCATATTTTTCCGATCCGATTTGAGAATAACGGAATTTTAATTGTGAGCAATGATCCGCAAAAAAGCGAAATTGCGGAGGAATTGCGGGCCATTCTCGCAGCCGATGTTTTCTTTGGCTTGTCGGAACGCAGGAAAATTGATCAGGCGATTCAACGTTATTACGGAATCGGTGCCTCAGTCCTCGAAGATTTGGTGCGGGATGATATCAAGCGCGGCAAGCAGCAAGTGGAAACGCGCCGCGGCGGGCACGTGGAAGATGTGACGCTGAAGGCTGAGGAAGGCACGATTCGCGATCTGGTAAACCAGCTGCTTCTGGATGCTCAAAAGAAACGTGCAAGCGATATTCACATTGAACCCTTTCAGGATCATTTGAGCATTCGATACCGCATCGACGGCGTTTTGTACGATGCCAACGTTCCCGAATCCATCCGGAAATTTCACGCCAATATCATTTCACGGATCAAAATTATGGCAGATCTTGATGTTTCGGAAAGGCGGCTTCCTCAGGACGGGCGCATCAAAATTAAAGTGACCACCGATGAACTTGATCTCCGAGTTTCCATCCTGCCGTCGGTGTATGGAGAATCCCTGGTGATTCGAATTCTTGCGCCGACACGGCTTCTCGATGCCGATCAAATAGGATTCAGCCCGTTAAACCTGTCCTTTGTAAAACAGGTCCTGAAAAAACCGACAGGAATTTTTCTTTTGACGGGCCCTACGGGAAGCGGGAAAACAACCACGCTTTATGCGTGTTTGAAAGAATTAAACAATACGGGCAAGAAAATTATTACGATCGAAGACCCGGTGGAATATCAAATTACCGGCGTGGTTCAAATGCAAGTACATCCAAAAATTGGCCTCGTGTTTGCGTCCGGGCTCCGGCACATGCTTCGTCACGATCCGGATGTGATGATGGTGGGAGAAGTCCGCGATGTGGAAACCGCAGAAATTGCCATTCGATCCGCTTTGACAGGCCACCTGGTGTTTTCAACGTTGCACACAAATGATGCGTGCGGCGCCGTGGCACGGCTGATTGATATGGGAATTGAACCGTTTCTGGTTTCATCGAGCCTCGAATGTGTGATTGCGCAGCGCCTTGTCAGGCAAATTTGCAGTTCCTGCAAAACAGTTGATACGAATCCCCCGGTTTTGAGCGGTATTTTGACCTCTTTTACCGGATCTACTTTTTACAAAGGAAAGGGCTGCGATTTTTGCGGCGGCAGCGGATATTTTGGGCGCATGGCCATCCATGAAGTTTTAATGATTAACGATTCGCTGAGGGACTCTATTTCAAAGCAAATGTCGCTTACCAAATTTCGCGAAGAAGCCATCAAACAAGGAATGGTGCGGCTCATTCAGGACGGTTTGGAAAAAGCAAAGCAGGGCATCACAACCGTTTCTGAAGTGATTCAGTATGCGTAGCGTTCAGCGGATAGCGGGTAGCGCATAGCATATCGTTTTAGAGAAAAATGTTTTTTCAGAAAAAATATTTTTGGCTGTAAAAAATTTTAGCCAAATAACAAATCCATCCTTGTTTTTCTGTTTTTTTCTAGCGTTTTACCATAAACGCTATACGCTGATTATCGGGGCGCACCAATTTCTTTGAAATTGGTACTAGCACCAACCAACAATAGATTATTTATTGGAAGGTTGGTACAGTCCTCATTCTTCAATTGAAGA
>Ga0209515_10003571_pt1 | contig 22014 bp, 15 predicted proteins | sample Subgroupgradi54m_FD_187454 | JGI IMG/M metagenome (GOLD analysis project Ga0209515, IMG submission 187454) | Subsurface groundwater microbial communities from S. Glens Falls, New York, USA - GMW60B uncontaminated upgradient, 5.4 m (SPAdes)... ... | reverse complement strand
TGTCGGAGCACTTCCCGGGCGAATTATTCAGGGAGTAAAAGACGCAGATACCAGAAACCCGGTATTTATGCTGGATGAGATAGATAAAGTAGGAACCGACTTTAGAGGCGATCCTTCCTCAGCACTTTTAGAGGCTTTGGATCCTGAACAAAACAATCAGTTCTCCGATCATTATCTTGAGGTTGCGTTTGACCTTTCAGACGTAATGTTTGTTACAACCGCAAATGTTTTAGATACAATTCCGCCCGCACTTCGGGATAGGCTTGAGGTTATTAACTTTGCAGGTTATACCCAATTTGAAAAATTCAAAATTGCAAAAGATTTTCTTTTGAAAAAGCAAATAGATAGTCATGGATTATCGGATAAAACAGTTGATTTCTCAGATGATGCGATAAGGTTCATCATCCAGCATTATACAAGAGAGGCGGGAGTCAGAAGTCTTGAGCGGCAAATTGCAGCAGTCCTTAGAAAAGTTGCAAAAATGGTAGCGGAAGGAAAAAAGAAAAAAGTTGTTGTTTCGGAAAAAAACGTCCCCAAATTCCTTGGCCCTATAAAGTTTTCGTCAACTTTCCTTGAGAAAAAGGACGAAGTCGGTATAGCAACAGGGATGGCCGTAACAGAAGCAGGAGGAGATATACTTTTCATCGAAGTTGCGCTTATGCCTGGAAAAGGAAATCTTATTTTAACAGGTCAGCTTGGTGATGTTATGAAAGAATCCTGCCAGGCAGCAATGAGCTACATTAGGGCAAGAGCTGTGCAATTAGGACTTTCGGAAAAGTTTTATCAAAAGATTGATGTTCATGTCCATGTCCCCGAAGGTGCGGTTCCAAAAGACGGCCCATCGGCAGGCGTTGCAATAACAACAGCAATTGCCTCGGCTCTTACCAGAATCTCGGTTAACAGAAAAGTTGGTATGACAGGAGAAATAACCTTGCGGGGGAGAGTTTTGGAAATCGGGGGAGTTAAAGAGAAAGTTATAGCGGCTCACAGGGCAAGACTTAAGACAATAATTCTTCCAAAAGATAATAAGAAAGATTTGGAAGATGTGCCAAGAGAAGTTATAAGAGATCTAAAATTTATATATGTCTCCCACATGGATGAAGTTTTGGACATTGCCCTAACAAAACCATTACCAAGATTTAAGACAAAAACAGAAGAAACTGCACAAAGACCGGTTCTCCACGCCCCCCTCCCCTACCAGGCAGATTAGCTGTCTGCCAATCGGCGGGGGAGGATATTATTTATCTCTTGAGGCGGAAATTCCCCAAATTCCTCGAATGTTATCGCTAATGCACGCAAAATTCCGTGAATTTGCCCAAAAAGTGTCCCAAATTAACGATGATTTTATTTCTTTGTGCTTTTGTAATATAATTGCTTGCGTGGACAAAAATCTTTATAAATTAAGTCCCTCTGACTTTAAATACCTTTGGGAGGATTGCAAGCATTGCTTCTATCAGAAGGTAAAGCTTGGTGTTTCTCCTCACTCCGGTGCTTTTCCGGCAATTTTCACCCATATGAATGGACTCCTTCAAAATTCAATAGTAGGAATAAATTTAAAAGATATCAACTCAGATCTTCCTTCAGGAATAATTGATGTTAAGGAGGGATACTTAGAATCGAAGCCATTTCCCCATGCACTTGATTGCTATATTAATGGGCGTTTCGATATTTTAACTCGTCTTGATGATGGGACTTATACAGTAATAGATTTTAAAATATCTAAACCAGACGAAGATCAAGTGCGAAAGTTTTCAAATCAACTCCATGCATATAAATTTGCATTGGAAAACCCCGCTAACGGAAAGGACACTGTAAAGGTTTCAAAAATGGGACTTGTGACAGTATCTCCGGAAGCGATAGATTTTGTTGATGGTAAAATAATATTTACTACGTCACCCAAATGGCACCCAATAGAAGAAGATATGGACAATTTTTATAAACTTATCTCGGATATTTCAAAAACTCTAAATGGATCATTGCCAGCCCCAACGGCCACATGTAGGTTATGTATTTACAGGAAGCATTTTGAACCAAAAGAAAAAAATTCCGACGATATCCCATTTTAATTCCTCCGTTTTTGTAATATAACCCGTTTATATGAATGAACAAGAGACCAGATGGTATCGGAATTGAGAGATTTCATCAAACTGCAGAATATGAATATTTTATCTATCAATACGATCTGCTTGATGATGTTTTATGATAAATGAACACTGCATGAAATTTAATACTAAATACAATACAAAATTTTGTTGTTTTAAATAGCAATTTGGGGTAAAATTATGATGCGCCGCCATCGTCTAGTGGTCTAAGACGTCACGTTCTCAACGTGAAGATCGCGGGTTCGACTCCCGCTGGCGGTACTACTTAATTTAGCCCGTTAAATCAGTCTAAACTCCAGATTCTCTAAAAGAAGAAATTTATAGATTCCCTCAACGAAAAATATGTTATAATAACTTCGCTATGGCAAGAACTGTAAAAGAATTACAATTTAAAGTATTAATAGAACAAGACGAGAATGGAATGTATTTAGCATCCGTTCCTGAACTTCCTGCTTGCTATACTCAGGGCAAAACATTGGAAGAGGCAAGAGAAAGAATTAAAGAAGCAATTGAGCTAGTATTAGAGTCAGATCGGGATCTTAAAGAAGAAAAACTAAAGTCTCCTTTATCATCGTCTCACTTCTTTGGTATCGAGGATATAACGATAAGAAGTTATGTCTAAACTTTCTCCAATCCGAGGCAGAGAACTCATAATAATGTTAGAGAAAGTGGGTTTTCAGAACATTCATCAAAAAGGTAGTCATGTAAGAATGGCGCACTCAGATGGAAGAAGAACAACAGTTCCGTTTCATTCAGGGGAAAAAGTTGGGGTAGGTTTGCTTAGAAAGATATTGCGAGATGTGAATATTACCCGAAGTGAATTTGAAAAGCTAAAATAAAAATAGAGATTTTATATAAAGTTAGTCTTGTAAATCAAACCACCTTGCTACATTTACATAAAACAGGTTCTAATAAGCTCCATCTGGCGGTACGAATTTAATCGATTAGGCTAATATATCAGTCTATTCTGAAGTAAGTTTTGTGCAAGAAGATATGTGTATATCTCCTTCAATCCTCGCGACACAGATCTTTAAACCTCAAAATCATTAATTTAATTGATACATTTGGGTGAGTATCCGAACCGAGAAGTCCAGGAATTGTCAATGTATTATGGGATTTTTAAGGCAAATGATACTAAGGTGTCACTTCCGCCGATGCGGACGCGCGGCAATTTAAACATTTTGTCTGTGGATTGATATGTTCCGTAATTGGTTCCAAATGCTCCAATGTATCTTGCTTGTTGAGTTACTGATGCAACGACATCGTTAACATTTCCATATGGATAAGCAAGCCATCTAACGTCATATCCTAAATGCGATTGCAGAGTATTTTTGCTATCAACTACCTCAGATTGAATGCCTGACTGCGATAAGGAAGTAAGCGCGTAATGGTGGACTGTATGAGCTCCAAATGTAAAGACTCCGCTATTTTTCATTTCATCGATTTGTTTCCAAGTAAGAAAGCCCGGAATACCAACAAAACCAGTTATTACAAAACTTACCGCCTTAAGCCTATGGCTTCGTAAAACCGGTAATGCAGCATCGTGTGCATCTGCATAGCTGTCATCGAATGTTATAACAATTGGCTTGGAGGGTAAGCTTCCATGATTCAACAATGCGTTTCCAAGCTCATCAAGAGAAATAGTATGATATCCATGTGATACAAGGTAATCCATTTGCTGCGAAAAATTTGCAGGAGTTACAGATAGGTTGTAGCCGACTCGATCCGATGGATTAGGATTAACTCTTATATAATGGTACATTAAAACTGGCACGGAAACGCTTGCGCCAAGAACGTATTTGTCTTTTGAATTTTCATAGGCAAGATTATCGCTCCCTGCAGTTTCCTCACTTTCTTCCGTTCGTTCTTTTGTTATTACATCTGTTGCAAGAAGACGCTTATCGATTTCTTTATTGAAAGGATTGGCTATACGGGCAAGTTTATAAAGATCCGAAGCGACTCTTATGCGATCGCTTGCTAGTAATTTATCGCCCAATGATGCGGCAACAAATGAAGTAATAAATAGCAAAACAGCTGCAATTCCAAGAGAAAGAATAAATTTTTGCAATAGACCTTTATTTTTAGAATTCTTCTTTGAGTGCTTGCTTTTACGCTTGGATTCCATAAGATCGGAAGTATCTTATTATATTATTGTTACAAATGCAACAGGTTTGTCAAGTGATAAACATTAGTTTTGTACTTTCGGTGCTGGGGGTAAATTAAGCAACTCAGACACTTTTACAAACTCAAACCCCCTCTCCTTGAGAGTCTTAATTATTGCCGGTAAAGCATCGGCAGTTTTTGGAGCTGTTGGGGCACCGTTCATATGAAGAACTATGATTGATCCGTTTTGGACATTGTCGATAACATTGTGAGTAATTTGATTAGCATCTTTGTTGAATCCATCTGCGCCAACCACATCCCAATGAACTACAGTATCGTTTACTTGATTAACAAGTTTAACGTCATCTGGATTATAACATCCTCCTGGAAAACGAAATAATCTGTTATCGATACCCGCATGCTCTCTCAATAGTTTTTCTGTTGATCCGATGTCCTCTATCTTAAGAGTTGAGGGAATTTGCTTTAAACCATAACAGAACCCATGATACGAACTGTCTGTGTAAGAATGACTTCCAAGTTCAAAAAGTGAATCCCCAGATAAATCTTTCGTAGCGTCGGGATATAGCTCAATCCACATGCCCGTTAAGAAAAGGGTGGCCTTTGTATTTGTTTGCTTAAGAATATCAATAATTGTTTTATTATATGAACTTTTTACTTTTCCAGATAATAAATCTTTTCTCATTTTCTCTGTCATCTCGGCATCAAAAGTTAGTGCAATTCTTTTTTTATCTCTTGGTCCATGAAAAATAACATTTGTTTTTGTACTATCGATTGTCCTATTGTCATAAGGGCTTCCGCGCTCTACATACAGCTCATCTCCTGTTTGAGAAGTAGCAACAGCTGTTTTTCCTGCTTTTTGAGTGGATACGGATGATTTCTGCTGGATTAAACGACTTGTGAGAAGATATGTGAGGCCTGCGGATATCAAGATAATAAAAGCAGTATAAATAAGATGTCTGGTCAGATCTTTAATTGCAATTTTTATATTTTTTTCTATATAATTAAACACAGAGTTTGATTACCAGTATTGCAAAAAATTAAAAATAAATCAAGGACTATGGAAATGAAATTTAGTTTTATTAACCCAATCGATGTTATAATTAAAATGATATGAGAAAGCTTTTGGTGTTTGGGTTACTTTTTCTTTTTTTTGCAAAACCTATCGCTGCCGATAAAAAATCTAGTCCTCCTTCGCTTTCGGATACTGTCTATGCCGATCTTGCCATTCGACATTACTTAGATAACGTTAGTATTTATTATACCGATGGTAAAAGCACTCACGATATTAAACTTAACGAAACACGACATTGGCTGCCTGCCAGTACAGTAAAAACATTTGCCGCAATGTATGCCTACAAACTTATTTCAGAAGGCAAGCTTTACCCCTACGATTTAATTACAATAGAATCAAAAAATTCAGTTCCTGAAGAAATTGTCACCGACGAACTACCCAATCTTATCGAGGGAGATTCTGTAAATTTGGGCCTGCTAATTAGACAAATGATTACCCAAAGCGACAATACAAGCTTTAATGTACTGGTGGACGTATTAGGACGGGAGAACATAACTAAATATATTCAATCGCTTGGCCTAACCCATAGTCATGTTGGATCAAAACTCAATCTTGATACATCTCAAGAGCAGTACGAGTTTGACGTAGCAGGTTATGGTGTTAATACAACAACAGCGGAAGATTACGCAAAGGCATTTCTGCTTATTTATAAAAATAAAATTCCGGGTTCCAAGGAATTACTTGCAATTCTAAGGGATCAAAAAATCAACAACATGATTCCTCTATTTCTACCAAAAGGAGTAATATGTGCACATAAAACTGGAGACTTAAACCCGCTATATCATGATGGAGGTATTTGCCAGGACAAAAAGCAGTCTTATATTTTGACTATTTTCACTAACGCGGGAGATCCAAATTTACTTGCTCATTTATCTGAAATTATTTATACAAAAAACTATGAATTGGTCGGATCAGACCTTACTAAGAAACCAATTAGTGAAAACGTACAAGAGGAGCATCCACTTGATTCTATGGTTATGAATCCGCCACGCTCTACTGTATTAGGAGCTTCTAGTACTACTAAATTTCCGGTACCTGATATTACTGCGACTGATTTGGGAGTAACTGCAAAAGATTTGTCTCTTGTAATAAAAGATAAAGATTTACCAAAAGTAATTATTCCTGCTGATTCCCCGTTGCATATATTCTCTGATTTATTCCAAATTGCAAAAGGTGCTTTTGTTTTAAGACCAAAAGAAAAACGCATTGTCGATTTGGAAACAGCACGACTTCGACTCGCCGAGGCAAAAGATCTAATAAAAAGAGGGGACACGAAGAATGCCAGCGTTGTTTTGCAAAACATGCAGACAGAACTGGAAAACTTAACAAAAGATCATACTATTGTTCGTGATTCTGCCGCTCAAAATGCTATTCAAGCAGTCTCGGAAACACGCTTTGCAGTTTTGGCGGATGAATTGAAGCAAGCAAAGGGAGTAGAAAAACTTTCGGTGATCAAAGACATCGCAAGTCAGGCAAAAGCAACAATTCACAATATTCAACCGAATATTCCTGATGCTACAAACGCAACTAATCCCTCGCAAAAACCTTTTATCGGAGAAATTAGTAAAATAAACTCAACTGAGGTAACTGTCAAAACAGCAGGGGGACAAGAAATAACTGTCCCTCTTAATATTGACTCTCCTGTTGTTGTTAAAGAAAAAGGCGCTGTTCCCACGAGCCTTCCATCAGTCTCCGAAACTCAAAAAAATCCTCCTACTTCATCAACTCCCTACACTTTATCTTCCCTAGCTTCTTTAAATGTTGGGACAACGGTTGCGCTTATTGGGTCATCAACTAATAATACTTTTTCTCCAACGCTTATCTTAACAAATATTCCCAAAGAGTTAGCTGCACCTCAACCAGTAACTGTTGCAAAAGTAGACACAAAGCATAATACGATGGTTGTTATTGAAAATGGTATTTACACTCAGGTAAATATAAATAAAAATACAAACATTAAAGGAGTTGATACAAATATTCCGCTTAAAGCAATTCGATCAGGAGATATCATAATAGTACACGGAGAGCCACTTACTCAAACTATTCCGACTATTACCAATACTCCTGTGCATATTACTCCTTCGAATTCACCGACTTCATCAAAAAAAACTCAATTGGAAAGAATCGTAACATCAGTGCCCTCTACTCCTGACTCAAAAAAAATAGAAAATAATCTACAACCACAAAATTCAACAGAAAAACAAACTAGGATATCTAAAACTCCGTTACCCACTCAACGAGGTACACTCGATCAAACTTCTTCTGTTTCTCCAACACAAACACAATCAACTCAACCTGTGCCAAGAGTTATTCAAGGCACATCGGTTCAACTTATTGAAAAAAAAGAAAACATACCTCAATCTCCAGCTCAGCCAACGTCGCAATCAAAAACAGAACAAAAGCCACTACAGTTCCCGGCACAAGATAGATCAAAATCCCAACAACAGAGTCAGCCACAAGAACCACCTAAAAACCAGTCACTTCCTACGGCGCCACAAATAAATAAAAACGACGAAAAGAAGAAGTAGTTTTTATCTATCCATAACCAGCTGTAAAGTAAAAAATTGGTTCTAGTCTCGTCCATCTGGCGGTATACTTTTTTTTCTAGTATAATTTTCGTGTGAGTAAAATCTTTCTCTCCGTTGTAATTCCTTCCTATAACGAAAGGGCAAATCTTCAAAAAGGAGTTCTGGATAAAGTAGAGCATTATCTTTCGGGACAAAAATACACCTGGGAAGTTATTGTGGTTGACGATGGTTCAACAGACGGAAGCGTTGAGTTTGCAGAAAAATTTACAAAAGACAATCCAAAATTTAAGCTTATAAAAAACAATCATACAGGTAAAGCCGGAGCAGTAACTAAGGGTGTTCTTTCTTCAAACGCTGAACTTATACTTTTTACAGATATGGATCAGGCAACACCTATTGAGGAGATTGAAAAAGTATTTCCCTATTTTGATAAAGGCTATGATATTGTTATAGGATCTAGGGATTCAAAAAGACGCGGAGCACCTTGGACCCGGCTTGTTATGGCAAAGGGAATGATGGCGCTTCGCACAATATTAGTCGGGATTTCGGGGATTTCCGATACTCAGTGCGGTTTCAAAGCATTTAGAAACGAAGTTGCAAAAAAACTTTTTGAAAAAATAAGTAAAATCAATAACGGCTTTGCAGAAATCTACGGTTCAAAAGTATCGGCGGGATTTGATGTGGAGCTTTTATATTTGGCACAAAAAATGGGATATAAGATTAAAGAAGTTCCTGTGAGCTGGCTTTATGTAGAAACAAGAAGAGTAAATCCTATAAAAGATTCTATTGACGGTTTAGTAGATCTTATAAAGATTAAGATAAATGCCCTATCCGGAGTTTATAAATAATGTCAAAAATTAAACTATTGGGGACTTTCTATGTACTAACAATAATTTTTCTGTTTCTGTACTCTTTTACCCAAGTTGATCTCAATCTTACTCTGTCGCAGTTTTCCCTATGGCAGATAGCTCAAAAATTTTTTCAGCAAATCGGCTATTTTAACCGGCCACTTTCCACAAGTTTTTATTTAATAATCGTTTTACTTCTTTTTGGATTTTATACTTTTTTCTTATCTTTAGCATCGAAAAATAAAATAAATAAGAGCCAAGTATGGTTTTTAACTATCATCTCCACGATAATTCTTTCTTTTTCTTATAATGCATTTTCCTACGATTTATTCAATTATATATTTGACGCTAAGATAATTACTCATTACGCTCAGAATCCGTATCTTCATAAAGCTTTGGATTTCTCAAAGGACCCTATGCTTAACTTTATGCGATGGACTCACAGGACTTATCCTTATGGACCCATCTGGCTAATTCTCACGGTTCCCTTATCTTTTATTGGATTTAATTTTTTTCTTCTAACATTTTTTTTGTTTAAGTTTCTTAGTTCTCTAAGTTTTTTAGGAACTGCATATTTTACTGCGCAAATTATTAAAAAAATCTCTCCCAAAAATGAATTATTCGGCCTGTCTTTATTCGTTTTTAACCCTTTAATAATTATTGAAGGACTGGTTTCCTCACACAACGATTTACCCATGATTTTCTTTGCAGTCTTGTCTTTATATCTTTTTTTTAATAAAAAATACTTTACTTCTGTTTTATCATTGCTTTTTTCAATCGGTATCAAATTTGCAACGGTTTTTTTACTACCGATTTTTCTTTATCCTTTATTTGCAAAAGATAAAAATCAAATCAATTGGGCAAAAATTTTAAATTATATTATTCCTCTAATGACTATTTCTTTAGTTTTGGTTATCATGAGGACTAATTTTCAGCCATGGTATTTATTATATATAGTATCTTTTGCTCCTCTTCTTCAAAATAGGTATCAGTCATTTATTATAAGCACAGTATTTCCTTTTTTTGCGCTTCTTGAGTATGCTCCATTTATCTACAAAGGAGATTGGAATCAGCCTGTGCCGAATATTCTATTTTGGCTGACTATCATAGGAGCGGTATCGTCAATAGTTCTTCTTTTAGGGAAACCTCTATTTGTAAAGTTGTTTGCCTCAAATAATAAATGATAGAATAGGCTATGACCTGGAACTTCATAAAAAAGCATAGGCTTGAGCTGATTATCGCAGTTTTTTTAACCTTGGCATATTTTTTTCTGCGCTTATATCGGATAATGTCTCTTCCGATCTTTACAGATGAAGCTATCTATACCAGGTGGGCTCAAATTGCAAGGTTTGATGCCAGTTGGCGTTTTATCTCTTTGGTAGACGGAAAACAACCTCTTTTTATTTGGCTTAATATGACTCTCATAAGGGTTATTCATGATCCCTTACTCTCCGGAAGGTTAATTTCAGTTTTTGCAGGCTTTGCGACAATGGTAGGGTTATTCTTTTTGGGAAGAGAAATTTTTAAAAACAGATGGATAGGAATTTTATCGGCCTTTTTATACTTAATCTTTCCCTTTTCTTTAGTTTATGACCGCATGGCATTATACGATAGCCTAGTTGGAACTTTTGCCGTTTGGAGTTTTTATTTTGAGATTTTACTCATTAGAAGATTAAGACTCGATACGTCTCTTATTTTGGGAATGATTTTAGGAGGGGGCGTTCTTACAAAAACTTCAGGTTTTTTTAGTATTTATTTAATGCCTTTTATGCTTCTTATTTTCGACTGGAAAAATAAAAAAAGATCGGAAAGGTTTCTAAAATTTATATTACTTGCTCTTGTTTCGATTATCCTCGCTTACTGTTACTATTCTATTTTAAGACTCTCACCATTTTTTAGCATTATTGGGGATAAGAACGCAAATTTTGTCTACCCAATAAAAGTTTGGCTTCTGCATCCCTTTACATTTTTTATTGGAAACATTAAAGGAGTTTTTGATTGGCTTACAATATACTTGACATGGCCAATTTTAATTCTTATTATTGCATCTTTTTTTATTTCTTTAAGATTCTTTAAAGAAAAACTCATACTTTTGGTTTGGTTTTTAATGCCATTCGTAGCCATTGCTCTTTTTGGGAGAATTTTATATCCAAGATTTATTTTATTCATGACCCTATTTCTTCTTCCCCTTGGTGCATTTTCTATTTACGAAATATTTACCCGGGTTAAAAATAAATATGTTTCCTTCGTTGTTGTCTTGGCATTTTTACTTATTTCTCTAAGATCTGATTATTTTATAATTTTTAATTTTGCAAATGCTCCAATTCCAAAATCCGATCTTGAGCAGTATATAAACGGCTGGCCCGCAGGCGGCGGAACTAATCAGATTATTGACTTTCTCAATAACGAATCCAAAAAAGGAAAAATTTTTATTGCGTCTCCTGGTACATTTGGTTCACTGCCGACATTCACAACCGAGATATACTTAGGAGAAAATAAAAATGTTGAGAAAAAAGGATATTATCCGATTCCATCTGAATTTCCTCAGGAGCTTGCAGTTAAATCAAGGAAAATGCCTGTATACTTATTCTTCTCAAACCAAAAAGAATTTGAGCTACAAATAAAAAACTGGCCGCTTGTTGAGATTATAAAAATTAGAAAAGGAATAGGAGATTCTTTTACCCGGCTTTATAAAGTTAAAACCTCTTGATATGGATTACAAAAAAATCCAGAGATTTTTAATCAATTACAAATATTATTTTTTTATTCTCATAGTTGTATTATTTTTTTTCCAGCCTGTTTTTAAGGGGTACATTCCTTTTCCAGGCGATTTGTTGGTAGGAGAGTACGCCCCCTATAATAGCAATACTTATTTTGGAATAGCCCCTGGCGGTGTGCCGAATAAAGGCCAGGGATTTGATGTCCTAAGAATGATTTTCCCTTGGAAAGAATTTGCCATAGATTCATTGAAGAATGGACAAATTCCTCTCTGGAATCCATATAATTTCTCTGGCACTCCTTTTTTGGCAAATTTCCAAAACGGTTTTTTTTATCCTTTTAATTTACTTTTTCTTCTCTTTTCAAAGCTTGATGCATGGACTTTATATATCCTTTTCCAGCCTTTTCTTTCTGCTCTTTTTACGTACCTTTTTCTTAAAGAGCTGAAGGTCTCAAAAATAAGCTCTGTTTTTGGAGGATTAGTGTTTGCCTTTTCATCATATATGGTGGTTTGGATGGAATACGGAAACATTGGCCATAGTATTATTTGGTTGCCGTTCCTACTTTTCTTAACCGAAAAACTTATCAATAAAAAAAGTATAGGATATTCAATTCTTTTTATTTCAGCACTTACCCTATCCATTCTTGCAGGATATATTCAAACTTCCATTTATTTATTTATTTTCTCACTGGCCTACATGGTTTTCAGATTGCATCAGGAGAAAAAACTTAAGCCCAAAACATTACTTCATATATCCTTTCTTTTTATTCTGCCTGTTTTTATTTCATCGATTCAGCTTTTCCCGACAATTGAGCTTTTTCTGTATTCAGCAAGGGAAGCTTATTCTGTCGATGCCATTTCAAAACTTTTAATTCCACCTATGCATATCGTTACTATTTTTGCTCCTGATTTTTTTGGAAATCCTGCCACGAGAAATTACTTTCTTGAAGGAACGTACATAGAAAGAGTTTCCTACATCGGAGTTATACCCATTTTGTTTTTTGTATTGGCTATAGGAAAAAAGGTTCCGAAAATATTCTGGTTTTCTCTTGTATCCTGCGCAACAGTGCTTCTTCTTTCATTTAATAATCCAATTTCATTTTTTTTGTATTCATTTAAAATCCCCGTACTAAGTACCGGTGTTCCGACGAGGATTATGTACCTCTTCGGATTTTCTGCAGCCATCTGTAGCGCGATAGGTTTTGATATATGGCTGAAGCAAAAAAATATAAGAATCCTTCCCCAGATAACTATATTGAGTGCGGTATATATTATTCTTTGGCTTTCTTTCTTGTTAATTCCTAAAATAGGAAGTAATTCCCAATTGTTGCAAAATTTATTAATATCAAAAAGAAATCTAATCCTCCCGACTTTTATGCTTTTAAGCGGATTGTGTCTCTTAATAACGTCCCGTTTTATCGGAAGAAAGCATTTCCTAGCTTTTGTTTTTATCGCACTTCTTCTCTTTGAGCAATTTCATTTTTTTAGAAAAATTACGCCATTCTCGCCAAAGGAATTTTTTTATCCCGAAACATCTGTATTATCAAAGCTTAAGGAAATCCAAGGATTAGAAAGAATGTGGGGATTTGAAAATGGCTACATGGAAGCAAATATTCAAACCCATGAAAAAATTTTCTCGACAGACGGTTACGATCCTTTATTTATTAAAAGATACGCAGAATTGGTGAATTCTGGGAAAAATGGAAAAATAGAGTCTGTTCCTAGATCTTATATAGTTATTCCATCTTCTTTTGGAAAATCGTTTGAGGATAATCATTACAGAGACGTTCTTCTTGATCTTTTGGGTGTTAAGTTTATTTTAAACAAGAATGAATTGTTGAGAGAAAAGAATGAGCCTGATTATCTTGCATTTCCGCAGGAAGAGTACAGTCTGATTTATCAAAAAACTCCATGGCAGATTTATAAGAACAATGACGCACTCCCGAGATTTTTCTTAACAGACAGTTTTGTTGTTGAGAAGGATAAAGAAAAAATAATTTCCAGATTATACGATTACAAAAGAGATGCAAAAACAGTAATTTTGGAAGAAGATTTGAATATTCCGATTCAAAAAGGAAAAGGAAGAGTCAAGCTTATAAAATATTCTCCTAATAAAATAAGTTTTTCCGTAGACACGCAGTCAAATAACATCCTTTTTATGTCCGATAATTTTTTTCCAGGATGGAAGGCATATGTTGATGGGAGAGAAACGAAAATTTACAGAGCAGATTATGCTTTTCGTGCAATATTTGTTCCATCAGGAAAACATACGGTAATATTCTCCTATAATCCAAAAGCTTTTTATATAGGAACCTCTGTTACTTTAGCGACCATTATGGTTATAATGCTTTATATAGCTATAAATAGAATACGAGGTAAAAATGGTGGAAAGTAAAAAAATAATAAGTCTTTTCTTAGGAGCAATTGTTCTTATCGCATTTATTCTTAGATTCTATTCTCTAAGCCAATTTCCAGTAGGATTTCATATAGATGAGGCTTCTCTTGGCTACAATGGCTATTCGCTGCTTTTAACAGGTAAAGACGAAAATAATCAAAAGCTTCCATTATACATAGATATGTTTGGAGATAATCGGCCATCAGGTTATCATTACCTAACAGAAATCCCAATAAAATTTTTAGGTCTTAATGAATTTTCCACCAGGCTTCCGGGTGCTATTTTTGGAACGTTAACTGTAATCTCTTTTTTCTTTTTAGCTCAACTCTTGTTTAAAAGCAAAAAAGTTAGTTTAATTTCTTCTCTTTTGCTCGCTATTGCATCTTGGCATGTTGTCTTATCCAGGGCAAGTGCAGAAACAATAGTTTCTCTTTTTTTTATAATCTCTGGTTTTGTACTTTTATTATTTAGTTTGCAAAAACAAAAATCTACATACTGCTTTACGGCAGCAGTCATTCTTTCCATAAGCTTCTTTTTTTACCATACGTCAAGAATTTTTGTCCCTTTGCTTTTTTTTGTTTCAATACTATATTTTTACCCAACTTGGATAAAATCAAGAAAAAAATATAAGATTTCCCTCCTGCTCTCATTCTTTATAATCTCTTTTATATCTTTTTCTCTAGTTTTTTTGATAAAGGGCGGAGCGAGTAGATTTTCTCAAGTAAACATATTTAGTTATCCGGAGACAAGGTTGGTATTAGAAGAGCAAATAAGAGAGGATGGCATATCTAAGACTCCGGTTTTTCTCACTAGAGTTTTCCACGATAAAATTATAAATTATTCTTTGGCTTTTGTTTCTAATTATTTTGACTATTTTTCAGGGAAGTTTTTATTTATACAGGGCGGTCTGCCTAATTGGTATAAAGTACCGGGTTTAGGTTTGATATATATTGTCGAGCTTCCCTTTATTTTGATTGGACTATTTTATTTGTTTTTCTCTAAAAATCGATATCATAAATTTCCCTTGATATGGCTTATTTTAGCTCCGGTGACCGCAGCTTTTACAGTCGATGATACTCCAAATATACAACGTGCAATAGTTATGTTCCCGATGATAGAGCTTATGGCAGCATATGGATTTATATCTTTTAAGACCAGATTTTCAGGCTCAGGTCGCAAAGCGCTAACAGTCTTTCTTACCCTTTTACTTCTTTTAAATTTTTCTTATTTTATTCATCAATATTTTATTCATTCACAAGTTCACAGAAATTGGTATAGAAACGAGGGTTTTGGGCAAATGGTTAATTTGATAAAAAAAGATTATGCAAAATATGACAAGATTATAGTTACTAAATCATTGGGCGGAGTCTATCCTCTTGTTTTATTCTATATGGCATATGACCCAAGCCAGTATCAAAAAGAAGGTTCTTCAAAGGATAAAGATAATACGGGATTTGGAAAGTTCTTTTTTGCCACCTCTGCCTGTCCGTCAATCGATAGAGATCCTAATTTTCCCAAAGTAGAAAAAGCAATCTATGTTGATAATGGAACTTGCCCCAGTTACAAAAGCTTAAAGAACAAAAGATTTATTTACATAATAAGGAAAGACGGAACAAGAGTATTTAGAATAGTTTATGAATAATTTTCTAAAGAAAAAAACTTATTTTATTTTACTGATTGTCATTCTTTTTTTATCTTTATTTCTAAGACTTTACAAGGTAAATACAAATCCGCCCAGTTTGGATTGGGATGAAGCAAGTATAGGATATAATGCATACTCGATATTAAAAACAGGAGCAGATGAGTACGGAAATAAGTTTCCCTTGAGCATAAGATCTTTTGATGATTACAAGCCTCCTTTATATGTGTATTTGGATGTTCCAAGTATTGCAATATTTGGGTTAAATGAAACTGGAGTGAGATTGCCGGCCGTTTTTTTTGGATTTCTAAGTGTTTTGGTAATTTATTTCCTGGCAAAAGAAATATTTGAAAATTGGGAAAAAGATCAAAAAGAAAAACTTTCCTTAATAGCAGCATTCTTTCTAGGAGTTTCTCCGTGGCATATTCAATTTTCAAGAGCAGCTTTTGAAGGGAATATAGGGTTATTTTTCTTTATGCTCGGATTCTTATTTTTCCTAAAAGCACTTAAAAATCCTAAATTAATATTTGTCTCTGCGATTTCTTTTTGTCTTAGTATTTATTCTTATCATAGTTTTCGTTTAGTTGTTCCTGTATTTATTTTTTTCTCTGTTATTTGTTCTTGGAAAGAAATAATAAAAAATAAAATATACTTTACTGCCGGATTAATTCTGGCACTTTTATTAGTTGTTCCGGTTTTTTTAAATTTCACATCTAGTCAGGGATCTGGATCAAGGCTGTCGATGGTTTCTGTTTTTTCATCCGGCGATGTTCTTAGTAAATCAATAAAACAGATGGAGTACGATAAACTTCGTAAAGATTTTTTTGGTCAAATATTCCACAACAGAAGAGTAGTTTATTTTTTAGTTTTGGCAAAAGGATATTTTGATCACTGGAATCCTGACTTTCTTTTTCTTCATGGAGACGGCGGAAGACAGCATCATGCTGTAGATATGGGAATGCTTTATCTATGGGATTTTCCATTCATACTCTTAGGAGTGCATGCTCTTTTTAACAGGCGAACAAAAAGAATTCTTCTTTTAATAATAATGTTCTTAATAGCTCCTTTGCCTTCTGCTATTGCCACGGGTTCTCCGCATCCTGTCAGAGCTATTACAATGGTACCCGCATTTTCTATATTTACAGCTGTTGGAGTCTATTTCGCGTTTTTCAGAGATAAAAAGAGAAAAACATTAATTTTCTTAGGAATAGTTTTAATACTTTTTATTTTTAATTTCTTTTATTATCTCCACCAATATTATGTTCACACTCCCTTAGAATACGGCGATTTTTGGCAGTATGGACATAAGGAGGCATTCCAAGATGCAAAATCATTAGAAAAAAAGTACGATAAAATTATTTTCACCTATAAGTACGATCAGCCTTACATTTATTACCTTTTTGATAATAAGATAGACCCTTCTTGGTACCAGAAGGATTGGGATTATCTAAAAACAGGTCAGGTAGAAAGAATGAGAAGAGTTATAGGAAAGTATGAATTTAGAAATATTGACTGGAGTAAAGATAGATCTTTAAAGAATACTCTGTTGATTGGTTCTTTCCAAGAGATACCCAATAATGCGCCGGGACTTATTAAGACAATTTATTTCCTTGACGGGAGCGTTGCTTTTAGAATTGTAGGAACATGAAGTCTTCTCTTATCTATTATTTAAAGATACTTGCCGCAGTTTTTGTTATAAGCTTGCCTATTGTATTTCCCTATCTAAAGCACGGTTATTTTCCAACCCATGATGGAGAATGGGCTGTTGTTCGTCTCTCCGATATGTTTAGAGAGCTTCGTGATTTTCAAATCCCTCCTCGTTACAGCGGAGATCTAAATTTTGGATATGGTTATCCGCTGTTTAATTTTGTTTATCCTTTGCCTTACTATTTGGGACTTGTCATTCATTTTTTCGGATTAGGCTTCGTAGCTAGTATTAAATCCCTGTTCTTCTTAAGCGTTCCTTTATCGGCTTTTTTTATGTTTTTGGCTTCTAAAAAAGTTTGGAAAAATACACAGGCTGGTTTAATAAGTGCAGTTTTTTACGCTTATTTTCCCTATAGGATTGTAGACTTATATGTTAGAGGTTCCCTCGGAGAATCATTGGCGTTTGTATTATTTCCTTTGATAATGCTTTTATTCTTAAATATCTCAGGAGAGAAAAAAGATTATTTTTTTATACCCTTGGCTTCATTATGTCTTGGTTTATTAATAATGACTCACAACATAATGGCGGTATTTTTTGGGATAATTCTTCTAGTTTTTATAGCTTACTCTCTTATTAGTAACAGAAATTTAATAGGAAAGTATTTAGTTTTTATCCTTCTTGGTCTTGGTATCTCCTCATTTTTTTTTCTTCCGGCACTTTTGGAAAAGAAAAATATCTTATTATCCGTAATTCCCATTGCCGATAGAAATATTTATTTTGTAACTCTCAAACAGCTGATATTGCCTAAATGGGGATATGGCGTGCCAACAGACGCAAACGGTTTTTCATATCAATTAGGAATTCCTTATGTTTTGGTTTTTCTTATCTCTATCTTATTTTTCTTCACAAATTTATTTAAGCACAAATTAAAAAGAGATTACCTTATTCCAATAATTTTCTTGATTGTTTTATTTATTGTGCTTATGTTTAAGCCAACTAGAATACTTTGGGAAAATATTCCTTTGCTTTCGGAAATAAATTATCCATGGACATTATTAGGTCCACTGGGATTTCTCATAAGTTTACTTACCGGTTTTTTAGCAATAAAAAAAATATCAATAAAAATTGTCACTCTTGTATTAATAATATTTGCAATTGTTATGGTACTTCCATATGCAAGACCTAATTATTTTATCGACAGAGGAGATTCTTTTTATCTTACCAATCTTGCAACGACTACATCTTCCAATGAGCTTATGCCTCTTTGGGTTAAAAATAATCCAAAAACTAATGTTGGCAAAAAAGCAGAAATCTTAAGAGGCGGGGGACAAATTGAGATAGTCAAGAACAGATCTAATGATATAAGGTTTAATTTAGATCTTATAAAAGAAAGCATTGTTAGAATTAATACCATATATTATCCGGGATGGACCATAAAAGATGAAAATGGCAAAATATTGAGCCCGGATTATAAAAATGATTACGGAGTTATGGATATACGATTGAATAAAGGAAAACATTTTATAAAAGCTAGTTTTGGAGAAACTAATCTGAGAATTGCGGCGGATATAATATCTGTTTTCAGTTTTGGCATATTCTTTCTGTTTTTATTTTATTTCTTTAAATTTAAAAGATCATGAAGATTATTAAAAACATTTTTCCAATTTTTATTGTTCTTATACTTAGTTTTTTTTCTGTTAAGCCTCTTTTAATGTCAGGCTTTTTTCCAATACACGATGATACTCAAGTTGCAAGAGTTTATGAAATGGGAAAGGCGCTTTCAGATGGAATGTTCCCGGTAAGATGGGTTTCGGATCTTGGGTATGGATACGGATATCCGATTTTTAACTTCTATGCACCCCTTGCCTATTATTTTGGTGGAGCTATTAATGCTTTAGGGACAAATGCACTTTTATCAACAAAAATTATGATGACAGTCGGAATTATCCTGTCGGGACTTTTCATGTATCTTTTAGCAAAGGAGTTATGGGGAAGAATCGGAGGACTGGTATCTTCACTTTTCTATGTATATGCCCCTTACCATGCAGTCGATATTTATGTGAGGGGAGATGTAGCCGAGTTTTGGGCTTATGCATTCATTCCTCTTGCTTTTTATGGATTTTTAAAAGCTTACAAGGAAAAAGAATGGAAATACATTGTTATTGGCGCTTTTGGATTTTCGGGAGTAATACTTTCTCACAATTTAACAGCTATGATGATTACCCCTTTTTTGATTTTTTTGTTATTTTTTCTGTTATTGATTGATACTAAAGAAAAAATAGGTTCAACATTTTATTTTTTGATTACCTTATTCTTCGGACTTTCAATTTCGGCTTTCTACTGGCTCCCGGCGCTTTTTGAGCTAAAGTTCACAAACGTTTTATCTCAGATAGGTGGAGGAGCAGATTTTAGAAATCATTTCGTATGCATTGAGCAGCTTTGGCAAAGTCCTTGGGGATTTGGAGGTTCGGCTGCGGGCTGCGTAGACGGTCTTTCTCTTAAAATAGGCAAGCTTCATATATTATTGTCTTTGCTTGCCGTAGCTTTTCTAGTGATATTACTGCAACATAAAAAATTTAAGAATTTACTTTCGAAAAACAGTTACCAGATTATTTTTGTTATATTTTCTATTTTTGCCCTTCTGATTGCTACTTTATTGACTCTTGAAATATCAAAGCCGATTTGGGAATTTATTCCCGCAATGGCATTTTTTCAATTTCCGTGGAGATTTTTACTTATTATATCTTTTCTTACATCTATTCTTGCGGGGTTTTTTATTTGGATCATTCAAAAGGCAAAAAAGAATATTATAAAGCTTGATAAAGCAAATTTTATTATTGTATCTATAGCTATTTTTGCATTAATTTTTTTCAATTCAAAACTTTTTGCTCCCCAGGACTATCTTTATAAGAAAAGCAGTGATTATACAAATCCTTTGTCTTTAAAATGGACAGCATCGAGAATCTCAGATGAATATATGCCGAAAAATTTTATAAAACCAAGCGTTAAAGATAATGTAGTGAAAAATCAAATAGTTGCACAGGATAAAAGTACTAAAGTTTTATTTCAGTCCTCCAGCACCAATAGAATTCATGCCAATGTTAGCTCAGAAAAGAAAACAAAAATTAAAGTTAACCTTGCTTATTTTCCGGGATGGAATTTTTTCGTAGATAATAAGAAAAGTCTGCCCGAGGTAACAAATAAAGGTTTTTTTGTGAATATGCCATCGGGTGACCATGCCTTAGATATATTTCTTGTCCAAACACCTATAGAAAAATTTGCAACGTCAATATCTCTTGCTAGCTTATTTCTGCTTTTGGTTGGTATAATTCTCTCAAGGAAAAAAATGACCCATGAATAAAAAAGTCCCTGCGCTTTCTGTTTTCTTTCCTTTTTGGAATGAGGAAAAAAATATAGAAAGTGTTATAAAAAATGCAATTCCTGTTGCGAATAAAGTGGCTGAAAAATGGGAAATTATTGCCGTTGATGACGGTTCCAAAGATAAAACTTTAGAAATTGCAGAAAAAATTGCCAAAACAAACCCAAATATAATTGTTGTTTCCCATACTAGCAACAGAGGATATGGTGCTGCTTTAAAATCAGGTTTTGAAAAATCCAAGTACGATTTAATAGTTTTCACAGATGGGGACGGACAGTTTGATTTTTCGCAAGTTGATAAATTTTTAAAAAAAATAGAAAAATCAGATATTGTTATAGGATACAGACAAAAACGCTTTGACAATCCAATAAGACATGTCCTTATGAATCTTCTGAAGATTTGGGATTTAGTTTTTTTCGGATTTTTATATCGTGATATTGACTGCGGATTTAAAATGTTTAAGAAAGATGCACTTGAAAAAATTTTACCATTTAAGTCAGAAGGAGCAATGATTACTACGGAAATTTTAGCTAAGGCAAAACGGGCAAATCTTAAGATTTCTCAGATTGAAGTATCACATTATCCAAGACTGTATGGAGATCAAAGCGGAGGAAATTTAAGAGTAATAGTGCGTGCTATAAGGGAAAGCTTTGCTCTTTGGTGGGAATTTCATTATGGAAGAAATAGAAATTGAAAATGTTGCAAAAAGGTCAATACGGAGCGTAGTAGCTCTTGTTTATAGAACCTTCACTATACAAATTATAGGACTCGTAGCCAATTTTTTATTAACTGTTTTTCTTTCTCCTTCAATTTTTGGTATATTTTTCGTAGTTTCTGCGGCAATCGCATTTCTTTCATATTTTTCAGATATCGGTCTTGCTGCGGCCTTAATTCAAAAAAAAGAAGCTATTACCGATGAAGAACTACGCACTACTTTTACGATTCAGCAAATTCTTGTAGTAAGCGTAGTTGTTATTGCACTTTTCTTATCAAGCTTTGTAAAGTCTTTTTATCGCTTAGACGATCAGGGAATTCTACTTTTTCAAGCTTTAGTTGTATCATTTTTTCTTTCTTCTCTTAAGACAATTCCCTCAATAATCTTGGAAAGAAATCTGCGTTTTGAAAAATTGGTTATCCCTCAGATTGTTGAAAATCTTTTCTTCTACGTTATAGCGGTTGTGTTGGCGGCTAAAGGCTTCGGTATTACAAGTTTCACTTTTGCTGTTTTAGCAAGGGGAATATCCGGAGTTATAACAATTTATATTATTAATCCTTGGAAAATGAGATTTGGTTTTCAAAAAATTGCGGCAAAAAGACTTTTACATTTCGGATTACCGTTTCAAACAAATAGTGTTTTGGCTCTGATTAAAGATGATTTATTAATTGTGTATCTTGGCAGGGTTTTGCCGCTTGCTCAAGTTGGTTATATTGGTTTTGCCCAGAAATGGGCATTTACGCCTTTAAGACTTATTATGGATAATGTTATTAGGGTTACTTTTCCGTCTTTTTCAAGATTACAAAACGACAAAGAAGTTTTGAGAAAAGCAATAGAAAAATCAA
>Ga0209515_10003570_pt1 | contig 22017 bp, 22 predicted proteins | sample Subgroupgradi54m_FD_187454 | JGI IMG/M metagenome (GOLD analysis project Ga0209515, IMG submission 187454) | Subsurface groundwater microbial communities from S. Glens Falls, New York, USA - GMW60B uncontaminated upgradient, 5.4 m (SPAdes)... ... | reverse complement strand
GCGCCAACAGTCCGGCCGCCTTCACGAATTGCGAAGCGCAGGCCTTCATCCATGGCGATCGGGGCGATCAGCTGAACGCTCATCGACACGTTGTCACCCGGCATCACCATCTCGGTGCCTTCCGGCAGGGTAACCATGCCGGTGACGTCGGTGGTGCGGAAATAGAACTGCGGGCGGTAGTTGGTGAAGAACGGGGTGTGACGACCGCCTTCTTCCTTGTTCAGGATATACGCTTCCGCAGTGAACTTGGTGTGCGGCGTGATGGCGCCGGGCTTGGACAGAACCTGACCACGCTCGACGTCTTCCCGCTTGGTGCCGCGCAGCAGGCAGCCGACGTTGTCGCCAGCCTGGCCCTGATCGAGCAGCTTGCGGAACATTTCGACGCCGGTCACGGTGGTCTTGACGGTGTTCTTCAGACCGACGATCTCGACTTCCTCGCCGACCTTGACGATGCCGCGCTCGATTCGGCCGGTGACGACGGTACCGCGGCCCGAGATCGAGAACACGTCTTCGATCGGCATCAGGAACGGCTTGTCGACCGGGCGCTCGGGCTGCGGGATGTACTTGTCGACCTCGGCCATCAGCGCCAGGATGGCGTCGCGGCCGATCTCCGGGCTGCGGTCTTCCAGGGCGCACAGGGCCGAGCCCTTGACGATCGGAATGTCATCGCCGGGGAAGTTGTAGGACGACAGCAGCTCGCGCACCTCAAGCTCGACCAGCTCAAGCAGCTCGGGGTCGTCGACCATGTCGACCTTGTTCATGAACACCACCAGGGCCGGCACGCCGACCTGACGGGCGAGCAGGATGTGCTCACGGGTCTGGGGCATCGGGCCGTCGGCGGCGGAGACCACCAGGATGGCGCCGTCCATCTGCGCCGCGCCGGTGATCATGTTCTTGACGTAGTCGGCGTGACCAGGGCAGTCGACATGGGCATAGTGACGGTTGGCCGTCTCATACTCGACATGCGCCGTCGAGATGGTGATGCCGCGCGCCTTTTCTTCCGGCGCCTTGTCGATCTGGTCATACGCGGTGAAGGTCGCACCGCCGGTCTCGGCCAGCACCTTGGTGATCGCCGCAGTCAGCGACGTCTTGCCGTGGTCGACGTGGCCGATCGTGCCAACGTTGCAGTGCGGCTTTGTACGTTCGAATTTCGCCTTCGCCATTGTCTCTCAGCCCGTTCTCGTCTCAGTCGTCACGTCGATGCCGGCGGTGCCAAGGCCAGCGCTTCAAACCAGCGTCTCATGGAGCGGGTGACGGGAATCGAACCCGCACAACCAGCTTGGAAGGCTGGGGCTCTACCATTGAGCTACACCCGCGCAAGAACGCACAGGGCGTCCGACTGCCTGCCTTCAGGAAAATGGTGGAGGGGGTAGGATTCGAACCTACGTAGACTATCGTCGGCAGATTTACAGTCTGCTGCCATTGACCGCTCGGCCACCCCTCCACGGCTCCCACGGCAGGCTTGCCGCGCCGGGAGAACGGAACTAAAAGGATTTGGAAACGCTTGTCAATCACTTTTGACGACCGGCGGTTCCTTTTTCGTACAGCCGGTGAAAATTTGCTGTACGAACATCGGGACAGGTCCGTTCCGTCCCGACGCGGCGCACTGTAAGATGGGATATGACTCAACGCAAGCCCCCATTTCAATCTCGTGACGGTCGGCCGCCCAAGCGGTCCGCCTCCTCCTCGGCGCATCGTGGTGCGTCCTCGCAACGTGGCAACCAGCGCCCCGCTGGCGGCGGTTTGTGGCTGTACGGTACCCATGCGGTGCTGGCGGCCCTGGCCAATCCGCAGCGGCTGATTCGGCGCGTGGTGGCGACGCCCGAGGTGGCGCGCGAACTGGCTGACCGGCTGACGGCACCGGTGGAAACCCTGGAACGGAGCGAACTCGATCGCCTGTTGCCGCCGGGCGCGGTGCATCAGGGTCTGGCGCTGCACACCGAGTCGCTTGACCCCCTGACCGTCGAGGATCTGCTGCCGGGCCTGGAAGGGCGCGACAGCGCCGTGGTGCTGGTGCTCGATCAGGTGACCGATCCCCATAATGTCGGGGCGGTGCTGCGCTCGGCGGCAGCGTTCGGCGCGGTTGCGGTGGTGGTGCAGGATCGCCACGCTCCCGACGAGTCGGGCACCCTGGCCAAGTCCGCCTCGGGGGCACTGGAGCGCATGCCGCTGCTGCGCGAGGTCAATCTGGCGCGGGCGCTCGACCGGTTGAAGGAGGCCGGCTTCTGGTGTGCCGGTCTGGCGGCGGACGGCGTCGTCACCCTGGCGGCGGCCAAGCTGGCCGGGCGAGTCGCGCTGGTGCTCGGCAGCGAGGGCGAAGGGATGCGGCGGTTGGTGCGCGAGCGTTGCGACGTCATCGTGCGGCTGCCGATGACCGATGCTGTCGAGTCGCTCAACGTCTCCAACGCGGCGGCGGTGGCGCTGTACGAATTGGCGCGGGGATAGCCGCGGGACACGTTTACTTTTGGGCGCGACCAGTATTTTGACTTGCAGCGATGATTGTGGTACCCGGGAAGCGACGCTCCTGTCCGGTGGAGGCAGGGGCCGCAGCAGAAAGGGAGGACTCCATGGCGCACCGCCCTGTCCCGCCGCCGCCGACCCGCTTCAGCGGCGGTATGCCGGTGCAGCCGAGCCGGGCCGGCGGGGTGGCCGCGCCGCGCCCGGCGGTTCCGTCACCAGCGCCGCCACCGGTCCGCTGGCCTGGAGCGCAGCCGCCGGTCCAGGCCAAGCCGGCCGCGGCGCCTCGCGCCGGTCCGGTCGCGCCACCGCCGGTCCGGTGGCCTGGCGCGCCGCCCCCCAGCCGACCACCGGGCCAGACCGTTCAGGCCATGGGGGATCCCAGGGCACTGGCTCTGGGCGACGCCAACATCCGTAATACCATCGTCAGCTTCCTGCCGCCCCGCGCCCAGGTCGCGGCGTCGGGGGTCAATCGGGCCTTCCATGAGTCGGTTCGGGCGGTCGGCGAATATGATGTGGATGTCGATATCCGCCCGAACATGATGGTGGATCGGCATCGCGTGGGCGAGGAGATGGACGGCTATCTCGAGGCCCTTGCCGATATCGCCTGGAGCCACTTTCACCAGTTCCTCGATCAGATTTATTCGCAGACCGACTCGCAGGATGCCGAGCAGGCCAAGCGCGGAAAGAAATACGCGTCTAACGCGAAGTCGGCGCATAACGGTTCGCGCGCCTGGGCCGTGGTGCCGGTCGGCGGGTATCCCCGGTATTCCACCAATTTTTTGATGTCCGGAGAATCGGTCGGAGACGACAACCAGCTCAATACCGGCTATGCCATGTATCATTCGTCAGACCATTACAGGCGGTTCTCGCACTTTCACGCCGAATTGCGGATTGGCCACGCGCGGACGACGCAGGACGTGCCGCAGCACTCCAAGCAGATCAATCCGGTCAACGTCAACATGGCCTATTGCATTTTTTGCGCGGTCAATCTGGCCGCGCTTGGCGAGCGTCTGGTCCATCCGTTTCATACCGGCAAACTGGAGTGGTACCGGTTTTCCGAATGGATCCTGCTGTTCCGCTCGCAACGGCGGCGGATCTGGGGGCCGCTTGTCGAGAATGCCTATGGCCATATGAATGCGGAGAGCCGCAAGGCCTTCCTGAAAATCCTGGTCACACGCACGACAGGGGCGTTCAGCGCCACCACCATCCAATGGAAGCAGTCCCCGTCCCTGCCGCAGGGAACCTTGACCAGCACCCGCCAGACGGCTCTCGAACGCCTGCCATCCCAGGTGTTCTGGAACGGATCCTTTGACCAGTTCCAGCAGTTGCGTGGCCACTGCCCCGGCTGCGGAGCGACCACCATCATGGCATTCGAATCCGGGTGGTACGACCATGATGCGCAGTGCAGCACCTGCGGCCTCCGCTTCTTCGTGTCCGACATGCCGCGGTTTTCCGAGTTCGGGGACGAGATGGAGGAATAGCGGGAACCCATCGTCTCCCTTGCAGAAATTACGCCCCAAGGCTAGGGTGCGGCGGCATGAGGCCGGTTTAGCTCAGCTGGTAGAGCACCTGATTTGTAATCAGGGGGTCACGGGTTCGAATCCTGTAACCGGCACCAATGAATTCAAGGGGTTGACGGGAAAAGTAGGTCACGTTAGCTGTCCTTTTTCCGTCGCTTTCCGCTATCCGTTTCCGTCGCGGTTCCCGATTGGTGCTTTTCCAGGCGGGACATGGCGGCGCGACTCATGGTGTCGGAGGGCCGGACATAGCGGGCCACGACGCTCCGGGTGGTGTGCCCGGTGACAGCGCGGATTTCGTCATCGGTGCATCCGGCCTCGCCCAACCATGTTGCGGTCGTGCGGCGCAGATCGCGGAATTGCAGATCGGGCGGGAGGCCGGTGGCCTCGGCGAGTTTGCGGAACAGGTGCTTGAAATTGTCGTCCTTGTAGGGCCGGCCCGTTTCCTCGTTTATCAGGATGGTCGGGGACAGGCGGGGCGCGCTGGCCAGCATGTCGGCAAGCTCAGCCTTAACGGGGATAGCCACAGGGCGCCCGGTTTTCTTCTGACGGATAGAGATAGTCCCCGTCGCGGAGTCGTAGGCGGACCACGGCATGATCAGCACGTCGCCCTGACGCTGGCCAAGCCACACAGACAGCAGCACGGACAGCGCCATGGATGGGCGCCCCCTCTCGATCGCCTTGGCGCAGAAGCTTTTGATCTGTTCCCGCGTCCACACTTGGTCACGCTCGGCCGGTGCAGCGAGTCGCAGGCGAAGGGCCGGGTGATGTTCGATCACCCCTTCATCCACGGCGAACGAGAACAGAATCGACAGCACCCGCATCAGGCCGGCGGCGTTGGCGCGCCCCCTCTTCTCCTCAAGTCCCCGCTGATAGGCTTTGATGGCGCGGCGGGTGAAGGCGGCAACCTGCACGTCGCCAAACATGGCGAGGATTTCTCGCAAGTACGCGTCGTACCCTTCACGGGTAACGGGCCTCAACTTTTTATAGTTGGTGGATCGTTCGTACTGGTGAACGAGCCACTTCATCGAGCCTTCCCGTGGGCCCGTATCCGGGGCCGTGAGAGCGGCGGCAACCTGATCATTCAGGATGCGGGCGCGGGCGATGGCTTTCGCCTCATCCCGCCCCAAGGTCTCGGGGAAGAAGCCCAGGGCGCGAAGCTTCTTGGACGGCTCCCAATAGAAGCCGCTCGCCTTGCGCCTGAGATATGGGATTACGATTGACGCCATTGCTCAATCCTCGCCAACACGTCCTGTTCGGCAACGGCGGGAAGAGGTTCCGCGTCACCGTCCAAGACTTTGTCCAGTGCCTTGCGGTCATAGAGCTTGCGCGCGCCCACCTTGCGCGGGGCGGGGTATCGTCCGGCTGCAACCTCTTTTGCGAAGGTGCCGGCCGATATCCCACAGTAGAAGGCTGCCATATCCTCAGAGAGTAAGCGGGGCAGGCAGCCGGCGGGCCATGTGGAGGGAGTCTTTGGCATGGGTCAGATTTCCAAGGTCCAGACCAATTCAAGCGTGTCGCGGTGCGAGAGACCTTTGACGCGGTACTCCCGTCCCTCGACAGTAATCACATCGCCCTTCTCGGGGGCGGGGACTTCCGAGGCGCGAACCTGGATGGTCATGGTGTGGGTCACAAAGCCGGGCCCACGCCCTCCCAAATCGAAGCTTTCCGTAGCCTTGGAGAGAAGCGCAGTCACCGGGTAGGCCGCGCCAGCCGCAGGCCAAATTCGACGAAACCCGGATCAACTGTCAGGCTGGCGAAATCGACCATTGCGACCTCCTACGCCACGATGCCGAGACGAACGCGGCCGGTCGTGCTGGGGTTTGCGGCGGCCTTGACTGAGACACCAATCAGCGTGTTGTCGGTGGCAACGCTGGTGCATTCCTTGGCCGTGTTGTCCCAATAGACCTTGGTACCCAACGTCCACTCCTGAGCGGCCGTCTTCTTCATCTCGAACACGCCAGTCGTCACCAGTTCGACGGTGGCGCCGTTGCCGGCTGTGGTGGCGGCGATGCCGAACAGCGAGCCGACAAGGGCACCGTCGCCGCTGGTCAGGGCATAGGGAGCGGTCACAGTGACCGCGTTCCCCGGAGAGATGTAGTTCCTCATGGCTCAAAACCCCTTGCTGGTGCTGAAACGGATGGTTGTTACCGGCTCGTTACCGCTGGCCTCCGCGATCAGGTTGGAAAGATCGGAGTCGGCTTGGCGCATCTCAGCGTCGTTTTTGTATTGGACCTTGCGGCCGTCGACTTCGACGGAGAGGGTTCCGGCGAAGCGGGCGCGCCGCAGCGCCTCCCGCCAAGCCAGCATGGTGGACAGGTCCGCCATGTTACGCGCCCTGATTGCAGTGCCAGCCGCGCCAGTCGGTGAAGCCCGCGCCGTAGTCCAGCCGCACGCGGATTTGCACGCCATCGACCTCGAATCCGTTGCGGCTCTCGATCTGCGGGCCGGGGGCGCCTTCCAAATAGCAGTATTCGAGCCCGTCGATTTCCTCCGGTGCGCCCGTGATGTACCAGCGGGTCGCGCTGCTCAGGCGGGGCTCTACCACACAGGTCAGGGCGCCGGAGAAGACGTTGACATCGGCGGACTTGGCCGGGGAGATGGCAGCCAAGACCTTCTCGGTGGTGGTCTCCAGTTCGGCCGGCAACAGGATAAACTTGGGGGTGACGCGCACCAGCGAGCCTGACAGGCCGGTTTGTTTTCTCATGGCCAGCCGGCCGGCCGACAAGGTGGTTTCGCTGGGGACGCCCGCCGCGCTGGCGAGGTTGGCATGGGCGGCATGGAACAGCGGGTGCGTATCGTCCATGGTCGGGCCGGTGCCGGCGTTTTGTTCGATCAGGTCCACCAGGAACTGCGCCTCGAACTCGGCTGCGGCCTGACCGAAACGGCGGCTCAGGTCGGAGAACGCCCCGAGATCGTCGTTGACCATGGCTTGCCGGGTGATGCCGATGATGCGGCCGAACGTGTCCGCCTTGTAGCTCTCCTTGGCCTCTGCCATGGTGCCGCTGGCGAATTCGCCATGCTCGTTGACCTTCTCCAGGGTCGGCGCTTCGCCAAGCTGGATAGCGGTCTTGGCGCGGAAGTCCTTCACCGTCACTTGGCGGGCGAGCTGGCGAATACCCGACGGCGCGGCCTCATATGCCTTCCGCAGGGTCCGGCCCACCGTATCTCCCAGGATGATGGCGAAGTCCGAGGAACTGTGCAGGCTGCGGGTGATGACGCTGCCCGCTGCCATGCCGATGGTCGAGATACCGCGCAGGCGCAGGATTTCGCGCCCCATCTCCGGCAGGGTCAGGCCGACATACTGGCGGGCCGGATCGCTGGGGGAGAAGGCGGGATCAATGCGGGTATACAGCGCCTCGCCCATCCACGCGGCGCGGGTGGCGGGGTCATCGTGGCTGGTGCCGACGGTGATGCTGTCGGTGCGGATGCGCGGCGCCGTGGCCTGGCGCTTTTCCAGTTCCGCCATGACGGCAAGGCGGGCCTCGTCGGCGCTGGCGGCGCGGTCGATCAGCCCGTCGGCGACAGCGGTATCAAGGTTGAAGCTGCGCACCAGGGCGCGGATTTCGGTATTGACGGCGGCGCGTGTTTCCAGCGCCGGGGCCGGGGTCGTGACGACCTCGGCGGGTTCGGTGGTCATGGGGTTTGCCCTTACGGTGGCGCCCGCGTCGGCGGGCATGGCTACGAAGGAAATCTCTCGCGGAGTCCAGGCAATCGCGGTCTTGACGCGCTTGCCGGCGGTCGTGGTCTCTGACCACTTTTCAACCGAATATCCAACGGAGAGATGGCGGATAACGCCGTCCTTCACGTCGACCCAGAACGGTTCGACATCGGGACGGGAAGAGAACTTGACGACGGCCCAACCGAGAGCATGAGCAATCCCGGCATCGGTCACGACGCCCAACACGTTACGCAAGCCGTTCTGTTGATGCGAATCGAGCACAGAGGCACCGATCAGCGCATCAAGACGGACATGGGCAGGATCAAGCGAAAGGACTTCCTGGAATGGTCCTTGGAAGTCCTCGCGAAGTACCGCGGCGCCGGTTGACCAAGTCACGCGCACGGTACGATTGGCCGCGTCCACCGACGAAGGCGTAACGGGGGAGCGGCGGGTTATCAGGGACGTTTCAGCCATTTGCGGGAACTCCCTGGGAAGGGGTGGTGAGGCCGAGTCGCTCGGCCCGCTGGAGATCAGCGGCGCGGTCGCGGTCGACCATCTCGGGATCTTCGCCGCGCTCGTTGATCACGGCGGATCGCGACTTGAAGCCGGCATCCACGGCGGCTTGCTCGGCGGCGATGTCATCGGAGGGCGACACCCACGGCCATGCCGGCGGGTGCCAGGACACAGCGGTGAAGCTGTCGGGGTCGCGCTGGTACTCGGCGGCGGCAATGGTCCCGTCCAGCACGCACCGGCGAATGAAAGCGCGCCAAATCGGGCTCAGGAACTGCGGCACCAAGGTTCCCCAGCGGACGGCATCAATACCGGACCTGAATTCGAGGGTGCCGCCGCGCAACGAAGAGTAGTTGACGTTGCTCAAATCGCCCGTGAGTTGTTCGTAGGTGCAGCCGATACCGGCAGCGATCGCGCGCAGTTGGGTGCGCATGAAATCGGAATTATCGCCCACGGCGGCGGGCTCGAGGAATTTGACGTCGAAGCCGGGCGGCAAGACTTTGAGGGTGCCGGGCTCGAGCCCGCTTTCCAGCACGTTTCCCGACTTGGTGCCGGAGAACCGGCCGCTGTTGCCCAGGGGGTCGACCACGACGCCCATGATCATGGCGGAGCATTTTTGCCGCATGAGTTGCGCGTCTTCGTATTCGTCATAATCGCGGGCCTTGAGCAGCACGCTTGCCAGCCACGGCACTCCCCGAATTTGTCCCGGTTCCTCGACTCGGAACACATGCAGCATCTCCTCGGCGGGGATGCGCACGATGTCGTAACGGGTGGTCATGGGGTCGCCGGGCCGGCCGGCGAGGACGTGGTAGGCGAGGGGTCGGCCGTCGGCATCCAGTTCGATGCCGCCCCGGATGCGGCGCCCGCCGTCAAGATCGCGGTTCAACGCCGCGTCGACCTGATCCGGGTGGATCATCTGCAAGGTCAGGGTCGGGCCGGGGGCGAGTTGCACACGGATGAAGGCTTCCCCATCCTGCACCAGACAGCGCGCCACGATCCCTTGCATCCCCCAGAAATCCGTTCGGCCCGCCACATCCACCGAGTCGGCGAACCGCTCGAACCGGGCGTTCAGCAGCTTGCGCACGGTCTCGTCAGGGTGCTTGGCTTGGGCGCGGATGCCGGTTCCGGTCAGGTTGGTTGCCATGACGGCAACGCCTTTCTGCAACCACGGCTGATTGCGGACGGCATGGGCGACGCGGGCGCGGACGGTCGGCAGGCTACCGAGAAGGGCGTTGACGCTGGTCATGGTCTTTGCCCCCTCCCACCTTCTTCCGCCCGCGGCTGCGTCGAAGCTGCGGGTGAAGAAGCGGGCGGCGAGGGCGGATAGCGTGCTACGAATGGTCATCCGTACTGTCCTCAGGCGGTGGTCGGATAGCGTCCGCAAATGCAGTCAAGACCATCTTCCGTGTCTTTCTGCGGTTGTAGTCTTCGAGCGGGAATCCTTTGATCCGCGCCAAATCCAGTTCAAACTTTCTAAAAATTCCGGTCACATTGAATACGATCGCGCCATCGTCGCTGACTTCCAGATGTTCGCGAATGTTTTTTGCCTCTACGGATAGCCACTCACCGCCCTTTTCCATGTAGAAAAATGGATTTTCGAAATCTCGCATCCAATATTCCGGCATTGCATTGAAGGCGGAACGGCAGAACGCCGACTTCATGTCCCTGTCTGTCTTGAATGACTGCTGTCCTGCCATCATCAATTGACGCGGAATTTCATAGGTCATTTCGTTTACGGCCATCGCCGCGACTTCATAATCTTTGATGCGCTTGACCAGCTTGTCTAGCAATACGAGTTCGTAGCAGTCGATAAGGCAGAAATTTCTTGCCTTTCCCCGTCCTGGCTTTTCGGAACACAGTTCCAGGTTCGTTTTTGTCAGATAGTTGTTCAGGGTGTTGGCTTTGATTAGGCTTGCCAAACAGAACTCGGACGCGTTGACCGGCGTCCCATCCAGGAAGCTTATGATGTCGTCGCGCTGTTGAGTATCGTATGCCATAGAGAACCCCTATCATAGCCCTGAGTTGTCCGCAAGGGGTTCTGTACGCAGTACGCAAGATGCGTACAAGCGCAAAAATTATCCACAGCAAAGCTCGGTGATGTCTCCGGCCAGCACGGCCAGATAGCCGGTCAGCGCATCGTTCCCCGACAGGTTGCCTTCGATGGTCAGCCAGTCGCCAAGCTCCGCCAGCTTCCACGCCACGACTCCGACATCCATCGCCGGGCTGGACAGCACGACATGAGCGAGGCGTTCGGCCTCGGCGTTGACCACGCCCTCAGCGGCCAGCATGGCGGGGCCGCTGTCGGGCAGGGTGTGGATGAATTCGCGCAGCAACAGGATTTTGTGGACGCGTTTGTCAGCGGTCATGGGGGGCGGGTTCATAGGGCGCTCGTTTGTGCAAGTTGACCAATTGGCACAAAGCCTATTTGGTCAATTTGCACAAGTCAACCCTATTGCGCTTGTTGGATCACATGGGTACTTTGCACGGATGTCCGACGACGAACCGAAAGATGTGCGACTGCCGGTAATGGTCACCCGCTCCGAAGCGGAAGCCATTGACGAATGGCGGTTTGCCAACAGAGTACCCACGCGAGCGGAAGCTATCCGCCGCTTGATCCGACTCGGCCTGGAAACGGCGCCTAAGGCCGGTTCATCCACCGACTCCGCACCACGGTTGGCATAGCCGGGGGAGCGTCTTCGGGGATTTCCGCCTCGGCCGGATCATCGCGCCGCACCCCGACGGCCCGCTCAATCTCCTGCCAATCGGCTTCCGTCCATCGGTCGATCTGGCAGGCCATGGCCGCAGCGATCGCATAGACGCGCATATCCAATGCCTCGTTGCGATCGCGCGTCTTCTCCCATTCCAGTTTGGCATAACCGGCTTTCGAGGTGCGCCGCACCAGCCGTTCAGCGCACAACTGTTGAAAGAATTCCTCGCCGTAGGCCGGATAATGGCAATAACCCTCCGGGGCCGGTTCGCCATCGCGCGGCGCGTCCTGCTGAAGCCAGCCGTACAACTGGGACTTGAGCAACGACACACCCAAAGGCCACAGCTTGGCGCCTCGGCGCAGCTTGGCGCCCGCCTGATTGACCTCGACATAGCTTGGCGCGCCCACGGCGACCGAGGCGTTGGCGATGCCCTTGACGGCCATGACTCGGCCGGGCGGCTGGCGCGATACCCAGCCGTAGACATCGTTGGTCCAGTGCCCGCCGGTATCAATCGCCAGCCGCTCGATATGCAGGATGCCGCCCGCCTCATGGTTGAACGGTCGCGACAACAGCCGGTCCAGTTCGCGCCAGACGGCGGGTTGCTGGGGATCGCCCTGGAACACGAGGTGGTCGACGCTCCACGACTCCTTGCCGCGCCCGAAGGCGACCACCTCGACTTCGATCCGGTCTTTTTGAACATCGACGCCAGCGGCCATAAGAAGCCCGCCAGCGGGCACGGTGCCGATGGGGTAGATCTCGCCGCTCATACAGCCTTTGCCAGTCTGGGGCCTCGCTAGCCTCCCTGAAGGGCATTCCCATAACCGTGTTGGTCCAGACCTTCAGGCGGTTGGGGTTCTTGCCGGCCTTGACGAAGTCGCTGGCAGCCTCGCCCCACGAGTACCAGCCGGGCGGGGAATACAGGCTCGACAGGTGGAAGCCCGCCGTCTTGCCGTCGCCCTCGGCCGTGGCTCGCCACTCGCCACGCGGCAGCATTCCCCCCTTGGCGTGGTTCTCGATCGGCTGTTCGCACGCCTCGCACAGGTACACCGCCTGTTCCGGCGGAATGCCCAGGTCGGACCAGCGCACCCGCTCCCAGCGCAGCACCTGGAAGGCGCCGCAATGAGGGCACGGGACGAAGAACCGGCGTTGGTCCGATTCGAGGAAGGCGGTTTCGATGCGCGACAGGCCGGCCGTGGTCGGGGTCGACACCATCAGGATTTTGCGGCGGGCGAACGTGCTGGTGCGCTTGATCGCCAGCCCCACCGGATCGCCTTCACCGTCGGCATCCGGCGGGTAGGCGTCGACTTCGTCGAGGAACAGATACCGAACCGGCATGGATCGCAGGCCCGCCGCGCTGTTCGCGCCGGTCATGACCAGGATGCCGCCGGGGAAATCCTTCGACAGCACCGTGTTGCCGCTGTCGCGGGAGCGGGCTGGCGCCACCAGATCGCGCAGGGCCGGGCTTTCGGTCAACAGGGGTTCGATGCGTTGCCGGCTGCTGCGCTTGGCCAGTTCGACCGTGGGCGCAACCGCCATGGTCGGGCCGGGCGCCTGATGGACGATGTACCCGAGCCAATTGTTGCCGCTCTCGGTCTTGCCGAGTTGGGCGCCCGCCATCATCACCACGCGCTCGATGGGGCTGGACGGCGACAGGCAATCCATGACCTCGCGCAGGTAGGGCGTGCGGTCGGTGCGCCAACGGCCCGGTTCTGCCGACGATCGTTGCGACAGGACGCGGTATCGGTCGGCCCATTCGCTGACGGTCATGCTCGGATCGGGTCGCATGGCGCGGCGCCATGTGGCATCGACGAATTCGGCAACGCTGGTCATCCCAGAACCTCCAAGGGCGTGTCGGCAAGCTGTTCGAGGTGGCGGCGCACCTCGCGATCCAGGGCGGCGAAGACTTGCGCCTCGGGCAGGCCCCACTCTGCGGCCAGCACGGGGGCTGTGCGGACCACGAAGGCGAGGTGGCTATCCCGCTCAAGCCGGGCGCGGGCGAAGATCGCCGCTTCGGCGGCGGCCTTGTCCACGGTCTCACCCGCCTTGCGGTCGTTTTCCAGGCGAAGGGCGCGCAGCTTCTCCGCCTCGATGTCGCCGCGCACCGATGGCAGGCGCCCCCGCGTCGGCCGCTCGTCCACCTGATCGGCCGGAGCGCAGCGGCGGCGGCGTTGGTCGATGTTCTCGGCGAGCCATGCCTCGGCCTCGATCGGGTCGACCTTGCCGTCGGGCCGGACTGGCAGCCCTTGGGTGATGAGTTGGCTCACCCGCCCCTTGCTGACTCCGATCCTCTCGGCAAAGCCCGATTTGGTCACCGGCCGGCTGGGGTCGACGGGAGCCGTCATCACATCGAGAAGCCCTTGCTGCATCTTTGATCCCCATTTCACCGGCCTAAAACTAAATCTAGTATGCTCTAGTCAGTTTAGGCGATTAAACCGCTATCCCTAGAAAACACCCGGGACTCTGCCATCCGTATCCCTCTGGCCTGGGAAGGACCCAAACCATCCCCCCTCGTGGTCCGCCTCTGCCTCGGGCAGACAGGGGATAGGCTCTCCCCCTGGGAGCCTATCCCCCCTTACGTAGTAAGGGGGACACTGTGCACACAACGGAAACCTTTTAATTTCAATGGCTTACGGAACACTGCACGGACCTTGCGCGAACACTGCACACATAGGAAAATCAATGGGTTACGAGCAACCTTGCATGATCACAAGGCGCCTCGGGCGCCCCTCGGTCATGCGGATAAGCCCACGATCGAACAGGCGGGCCATGGCGCCTTGCAGGTCTTTGACCGTGAACCGCTGCCCGTGGATCGTCTGTTTGATCGCCTTCGGTGCGTAGCTATGCGCTTGCAGCGAGTCGGAGACGTGACGTCCTTGGGTGGTCAGGGCTTGGAGCCCTTCCAGAAACGCCGCTTCCGCCGAGTTCCGGTCAATTGCCGCTACCATGCCGCCTTGCGGATGCAGGGGCTTCAGGATGCCAGCCTCCCATGTGAGGGGGAGAACGTCTCCGCTGGCGGCATAGTTGGCCTTCTTGCGGCTCAGGACGCGCTCGTTGGGGTTCTGTGGGGCGCCTTCTTCCTGTGCCGGGCGTTCCAGGTAGAGGCGGGAGCGCACGCTGTTGCTCCATGCCGTCGACCCTGCGAACCCGCTGCCGCTGCTCATGCCTGACACCGATGGGTGGGCACAAAGCAGAACGGCGCCGTCAATCTCCATGGCGATATGGGTTAGCGCGGCGATGAACTGCCTGACCTGATTACGGACATTCTCGTTTCCGCCGAAGACATCAGCGGCTGTGTCGATGACGAGGATTTGCGCCCCAAAGTCCTTCGCCGCGTTCAATAGCTGGCCATAGAGCGGCGTTGTCTTTCCTCTGCCGTCAGCATCGAACATCATCAACAGGTTGTCCTCGGCGGGGCGCGAGAACAGGCGAACGTCTTCAAGATCGACCATGCTGGCTTCATACAGGCGATTGATATCCGCCTGCCGACGGTGCAACTCGTCCGTCGGATCTTCACAGAAGAAGCCCATGGCGCGGCAGGGCTTGACCGGCAACCCGAGCCACCCACGGCCAAGGGCAGCCGCTGTCAACAACTGCTGTGCCACCAGGGACTTGCCCAAGCCGCCATCACCATACAAAGCCGTGACGGTCTTGGACGGTATCCAGTCCTCGACCACCCATTGACGGGGCGGAATGTCTTGCCCGTCCCAGGTAATCGGGTCGATATGCTGCAATGATGTCTGTGGCTGTTCCTGCCGTCGCTTGTGCCGTTCCTCGGCAAGATTGGTCACGGCTCCCCCTTGCGAGGGTGAGCGCCTATCCGTGTCGCGCGGACCGGCGCCAGCGTCGGGCGGACGTCGGTGCCTGTGGTCCGGCTCGGGCATGCGGCGCGGCGCGGCTATCCCGCCGTCCAGGCCGCTCTTGACCGTCGCGGCGGCTTCCCGCTCGTCCAGTCCGATGGACTTGGCCACAGCGAGCAACAGGGTTTCCACCTGCCCACGGCCCAATGCCCCGGCTCCAACCAACTGCCCCAGGTTGTACGCTGCGGTATTGAGGCTGTTGTTGCGGGCGCCCTCGCTGGCACGGCGAAGGCTGGCAAGCTCCTTGTCAAGAGCGGCCTCGGCATAGGCGTTTGGCGCATGAGGGGCGGGCGCGGCGGAGGGTGCGGCAGGGGCTGAGATCAGGTCGACAAGCCAAGGCGGCAGGGCGGCAAATGGCACGCTGTCCGGGCTGGTCTCCCATTCGTACACAACGCCCGTCTCATGAACGGACCCAGCGGCGACCACATAGCCGCCATCGCCGCGCAGATCGCAGCCGGGCAGCCGGCCGGCAAAATTCGACACCTTGCCGCCCGGATGCCGAAAGTAGTAATGCCGGCCCTTGGCTGTCTTGACGGCTGGGGTTGACGGAATGCCTCGGCGATGAACTTCGGCCTCTGCTTCGTCGCTATCGGTGTCCAGCACGATGACGCCAGAGATGGCGCCGGTGGCGATGCCGGCGTTGGCTTGCGGCCATTGCGCCCAACGCGCAACCTCCTCTGGGGTCGGACGGCGCCCTTGGAACTCTTGCCACGCCATAGCCGGCCGCTTGCTCTGTGGGCGGAGCGGGAAGAACGAGAAGCCGAAGCGGGCAAGCTGTGGCCAATCAACGTAGCTCATCAACGCCCACCGACTTGGCGGGCCAAGATGGCGAGCTGCTTTGCCACATGGTCTTTCTGAATGGCGATGGTCTCAGGATCGCAGTGAAACCCATTGCCGATACGGCGCACCTCTTGAGAGAGAATGCGCAACTTCTCCGCCATTTCGGCGGGCAAAATGCCCTGTTTCATGGGGTGACGCCCTTCCGTCGCGCCCCGTAACCCATTGATTTTGCTTGTGCGAACAGGAAGTGAACATGGCGGAAAAACCCCAGAAAACCAATGGTTTCAACGCCATTTGTAATCAGGGGGTCACGGGTTCGAATCCTGTAACCGGCACCAATGAATTCAAGGGGTTCGACCATGCGGGTCGAGCCCCTTGTTGTTTGCGCATGCGGGCGCATCCGCTGCGCCGACGGCGACCGAATCCAGTCAGAAAGACGAGTCGTCTCTACAGATTATAGATCGTCTGAACCATTTCGTCGGCCACCGTGAACACCTTGGAGGCCGAGTCGTAGGCGGTCTGGGTCATGACCATCCTGGTGAACTGTTCGGCCAGATCGACGGTCGAGGCCTCCAGGGCGCCGGCGACAAAGGATGCCTGGCTGCCGGCAGCGAGCAATTCGTAATCGCCCGACTCAGGGGTCTGGGCGTAGACGTTGCCGCTCCTCTCTTCGAGAGAATTTTCGGATACGAAATCGGCCAGTGCCACCTGATACCCGGTCACGGCATAGCCATTGTCGTAATTGGTCGACATCTGGCCGGTCGAGTCGAAGGTGACGGAGGACAGGTTGCCGGCGCCGTAGCCGTCCTGCTGGTTGAAGTCGATGACGGTGGTGCCGGCGAGCTGCATGATATTCGAGTAATCCACCGCCATCTGGCTGGTGGTGCCGTCAGACCATGTGATGTCGAGGGTGGCGAGACCGTCCGACGTCATTGCGCCGTTGCCGTCGAAGGTCACCGAGGTGGTGGCGTTGGCGACCGTACCGCCGACGACGCCAAAGGTGAGATCCCAAGTGTTGCCTTCGGCGCTGTGAGAGGTCGGGGTCCACTGCATTTCCAGCGAGGTGGTGCTGATCGTGCTGGTGCCGTCACTGCCGAGTTCGGGGCCATAGACGCCAACCGCCATTTCCTGCTGGGTGGTGGCGGCAGCATCGACGGCACCGTACAGAGTCGCCGTTGTCGTGGTGTTACCGGGAGTCGTGGTCGCGGCAGTATAGTGGACGGATGACAGGGTATTGCTGGCGGTATTAATGCTCCCGTCGGTGGCGGCTTCCCAGCCCTGAAGGTAATAGCCGTTACCGTCAACCAGATAGCCGGTGTCCTCCAGGCCGTCGCCGTCGCTGTCGACCGCGCTGATCTCGAACGAGCCGTCGCGTGTGAACAGCGTGGTGCCGCTGCCGTCCATCTCCGTATTGACGATGAACATGCCATCGCCATTGATCGCCAGATCGGACCAGTTCGATGTCGCGCTGATCGTGCCCTGCGATTCGACATTGGTCCGGTTGGTCGCCTGAACCCCGAAGATGTCCAGATTCGCCGATGACTTCGACAGGACCGTCGAGAACAGTGTGTCCGAGGACTTGTAACCGGTCGTGCTGACATTGGCGACGTTCTGGCTGATGGTCGCAAGGCTTTGACTTTGCGCGTTCAGGGCCAGAACAGCGTTGTTCATGGCGGTGGTGCTCATCGGACGCTCCAATGGACGACGGGATCCGATGGGGTTTCAGCAAACGCCGTGCCAGGCGTCAAAGGGGGAGGGCAGGGCGAGTCGGGTCTGCCAGGGGGGCGAGCCACCCCGGCAGATTCTGCCGGGCGCGGCAGGATCTGCCGGGGCCAGGCCCTACCGACCCGGCTTGTATCCCTTGGATTCCATGCAGGCGCGCAGATAAACCGAGCGGCGCCGCTTGTCCTCGTCGCGGTCGCCACGGCTGACCACCGTGTCGTTGCGCATCGAGTCGGCGGCACCGTGGGTGGGATCAACCTGATCGTCGGCGTAACGACGGCAATCGGCATAATCGTCCGTCGCCTGTTCCCGCGGCAGGTTGGGATTGACCCACGGCACCTTGGTGGGCGAACAGCCGGCCAGCACCGACAGCACGAGCAGGGCGGCGGCACGATGGACGGAAACGGACATGATGGTGGGCTCCCCTGAACTGGCTTTCCCGTCGCAGGCCGGATCTGCATCTCATATATAGATGAATCTCGTCGTGAGGGGCATGGCGACTCGGCACACGCGGGGGCGACTGTATCGTGACGGCCCCGGGCTCGCAAGGAAGCACCGGTGGTGGCATTGTGCGGCGGCCTGTCGTATCCTGCGGCGATGCTTGCCGCTTATCTTGCCCGACTCGGCCATTCCGCCGCAATTCTGCCGACCCTGGCCACGGTGACGGCGCTGCACCGCGCCCATGTGGAGGCCATTCCGTTTGAGAATCTCGATGTGTTGGTCGGTCGGCGGCCATCGCTGACGCTTGACGACATTGTCACCAAGCTGGTTCACGGTCGCCGCGGCGGCTACTGCTTCGAGCAGAACAGTCTGTTCCGGGCGGTGCTCGAACAGCTCGGGGTGCCCGTCACCCTGCTGATGGCCCGAGTCCGATTCGGTACGCAGTCGATTCGGCCTCGCACCCATACGCTGCTGCGAATCGAAATCGAGGGACGATCCTATATCGCCGATGTCGGATTCGGCGGCTGGGGATTGTCTGTGCCGCTGCGGCTGGATGCGGGGGTGGAGCGGCATGACGGGCTGCTGTCGCACCGGCTGATGAAGACCGGAGACCTGTGGGTGTTGCAGGCGCGGCTGGATGAGGGATGGGCCGATCTGTACGCCTTCACCCTGGAACCATATTATGCGGCCGATCTCGAGATGGCCAATCACTACGTCGCCACGTACCCCGACTCGCTTTTCCGTCATCATCTGGTGGCACAGCGAATCCGTGCGGATCGTCGGCTGATGCTGCGTGACGGCATCCTGGCGACTCGCACCGCCGCCGGCACCGACTGTCGCCAGTTGGACGGCGTCGACGCGGTCGCCAACGTGCTTCTGGTCGAATTCGGGATCACGACGCCCGCGGGGCTTGTGGATGCCCTGGTCGAAGGGGGCATTATCACCTGATTGCCCGTCCGCGGGCGGCCTTCCGACAGGGTTTCGATACGGTGAAGAACACCCTGGGTTCCTCGGTTTCGACCATAGTTTCGCTTGACGCCCCCCTAACCCGTCACTAGGATGCGCACCTCTTCGGGGAAGCAGGTGGTCGGTCACGCCGAGACGCTGCCGCCCCGATTTATTGCGGAACCACACCAGACGCCATACGGGTGGGCGACGCGAAACCGGAAGATGAGCCCGCGAGGCCGCCGAGGTCTTGGCGGGCACGCTCATGGTTACGCCAGATTAGTGCATAAAAGGGACTGCTTGATGCCGACGATTAACCAGTTGATCCGTAAGCCGCGCGAGCCCCAGGTCGCTCGCAATAAGGTGCCGGCGATGGAGGCCTGCCCGCAGAAGCGCGGTGTGTGCACCCGCGTCTATACGACGACTCCGAAGAAGCCCAACTCCGCGTTGCGTAAGGTCGCCCGTGTGCGGCTGACCAATGGCTTCGAAGTCACGTCGTATATTCCCGGCGAAGGTCACAACCTGCAGGAACACTCGGTGGTGATGATCCGCGGCGGGCGCGTCAAGGATTTGCCCGGTGTGCGCTACCACATCATTCGCGGCACCCTGGATACCCAGGGCGTGAAGGATCGTCGTCAGCGTCGTTCGAAGTACGGCGCGAAGCGTCCGAAGTAAGGAAGAGAAACTATGTCCCGTCGTCACGCTGCCGAGAAGCGCGAGATTCTGCCGGATGCCAAGTATGGTGATCTGGTGGTGATGAAGTTCATGAACTGCCTGATGCTCGACGGCAAGAAGTCCGCCGCCGAAGCGATCGTTTACGGCGCCTTCGACAAGATGGAAAAGCGCACCGGCAATGATCCGCTGAAGCTGTTCCACGACGCCATCGACAACGTCAAGCCGGCCCTGGAAGTCCGCTCGCGCCGCGTTGGCGGTGCCACCTATCAGGTTCCGGTGGAAGTGCGCACTGACCGCCGTCAGGCCCTGGCCATCCGCTGGATCATTGATCACTCCCGCAAGCGTTCCGAGACCACCATGGTCGATCGCCTGTCGGCCGAGCTTCTCGACGCCGCCAACAGCCGTGGCGCCGCAGTCAAGAAGCGCGAAGACACGCACCGCATGGCAGAGGCCAACAAGGCCTTCTCGCACTACCGCTGGTAAATCGGAACGAGACCCGTTATGGCACGCACCACACCACTCGATCGCTACCGCAACATTGGCATCATGGCCCACATTGATGCCGGTAAGACGACGACGACCGAGCGTATCCTCTACTACACCGGAAAGTCCTACAAGATCGGCGAAGTGCATGAAGGCACCGCGACGATGGACTGGATGGAGCAGGAGCAGGAGCGCGGGATCACCATCACTTCGGCGGCGACGACCACGTTCTGGCGCGACCACCGGGTCAACATCATTGATACGCCCGGCCACGTCGACTTCACCATCGAAGTGGAGCGTTCGCTCCGCGTGCTCGATGGTGCGGTTGCGGTGTTCGACTCGGTGGCCGGCGTTGAGCCCCAGTCCGAGACGGTGTGGCGCCAAGCCGACAAGTACGGCGTGCCGCGCATCTGCTTCGTCAACAAGATGGACCGCATCGGCGCCGACTTCTATCGCTGCGTCGATATGATGATTGATCGCCTGGGCGCCCGCCCGCTGGTTCTGACCCTGCCGATCGGCTCCGAGAGCGAATATGCCGGCATGGTCGATCTGGTCCGCATGACGGCGGTCATCTGGCTCGACGAAAGCCTCGGCGCCAAGTTCGAGGATCGCCCGATCCCCGACGATCTGCTGGAGAAGGCCAAGAAGTATCGTCACGACCTGCTGGAAGCGGCAGTTGAGATGGACGATGCGGCGATGGAAGCCTATCTCGAAGGCGTCGAGCCTGACGAAGAGACGTTGCGCCGTTGCATCCGCAAGGGTGCCATCGCCATGACCTTCGTGCCGGTGCTGTGCGGCTCGGCGTTCAAGAACAAGGGCGTGCAGCCCCTGCTCGACGCCGTTGTCGACTACATGCCCAGCCCGCTGGACGTGCCGGCCATCAAGGGCGTCAAGGCCGACAATCCGGACGTCGAAGTCGAGCGTCCCTCGTCGGACGAAGTGCCGTTCTCGGCGCTGGCGTTCAAGATCATGAACGACCCCTTCGTCGGCTCGCTGACCTTCATCCGGATCTATTCGGGTGTGCTGGAAAGCGGCACCTATGTCATCAACACGGTCAAGGGCAAGCGCGAGCGCGTCGGCCGCATGCTGCTGATGCATGCCAACAGCCGTGAAGAGACCAAGGAAGCCCGCGCCGGCGACATCGTCGCTCTGGCCGGCCTGAAGGAAACCACCACCGGCGATACGCTGTGCCACACCGATAGCCAGGTCATCCTGGAGCGCATGGTATCCGGCGAGCCGGTGATCGAGGTCGCCGTTGAGCCCAAGACCAAGGCCGACCAGGAGAAGATGGGCATCGCCCTGGCACGCCTGGCTGCCGAAGATCCGTCCTTCCGTGTCGCCTCCGATCCGGAAAGTGGCCAGACGGTCATCAAGGGCATGGGCGAACTGCACCTTGAAATCATCGTCGACCGCATGAAGCGCGAGTTCAAGGTCGAGGCCAATGTCGGCGCTCCGCAGGTTGCTTATCGCGAGACGATCAGCAAGGTCTACGAAGTCGACTACACCCACAAGAAGCAGTCGGGTGGTTCGGGTCAGTACGCCCGCGTCAAGATCAAGTTCGAGCCGCTCGAGAAGGGTTCGGGCTTCAAGTTCGAAAACAAGGTCATTGGCGGTTCGGTGCCCAAGGAATACGTGCCGGGCGTCGAAAAGGGCATCAAGAGCGCTATGGATACCGGCGTTCTGGCTGGCTTCCCGATGACCGATTTCGGTGCGACCCTGACCGACGGTGCCTATCACGACGTCGACTCGAGCGTGCTGGCCTTCGAAATCGCCTCCCGCGCCGCCTTCCGTGAAGGTATCGCCAAGGCTGGTCCGAAGCTGCTGGAGCCGATGATGCGGGTCGAGGTGGTGACGCCTGACGACTACATGGGCGACGTGATCGGCGATCTGAACAGCCGCCGCGGTCAGGTGACCGGCATGGATCAGCGTGGCAATGCCCGCGTGATCGCCGCCATGGTGCCGCTGGCCAACATGTTCGGCTACGTCAACACGCTGCGCTCCATGTCGCAGGGTCGGGCGCAGTACACCATGCACTTCGACCATTACGCCGAAGTACCGAACAATGTCAGTGACGAGATCCGTGCCAAGCTGGCCGGCTGATTTGCAGGAACGAGGACGACGGAGATAATAGATGGCTAAGGCGAAATTCGAACGCACCAAGCCGCACTGCAACGTTGGCACGATCGGCCACGTCGACCACGGCAAGACGTCGCTGACTGCGGCGATCACCAAGGTGCTGGCCGAGACCGGCGGTGCGA
>Ga0209515_10003565_pt1 | contig 22040 bp, 22 predicted proteins | sample Subgroupgradi54m_FD_187454 | JGI IMG/M metagenome (GOLD analysis project Ga0209515, IMG submission 187454) | Subsurface groundwater microbial communities from S. Glens Falls, New York, USA - GMW60B uncontaminated upgradient, 5.4 m (SPAdes)... ... | reverse complement strand
GAGGGGAATTAGAAAAAGTTTCAACGACTTTACTTCAAAAAATCTATGAACTGGGTTTAAGTCATAATGCCAAACTTTTAGTTGTTTTAAGTCCTTCCACAAAGGATTTTATAGAAAAATCTGCTTCTTTAATTGCTTTTGAATCTGTTTTTAAAGAGTTAAAAATTAAAGATCTTAATTACATAGATTATATTGAGATTCTTAAAAAAGAAGATCAAAAAGAATTGAACAGTCTTTATCTGGATGATGGACACTATACAAAAAAAGGTAATTTGCTTTTAGCCAAAACGGTATATAAACATCTCAGCAAAGAAGACTAGTCATAAGGATTCCAAGCTGGTTTAGCTGTTTCAAGAAAAGATTTAACTTTCAAGATAAATTCTTCTGGCGTAATTTTACTTTCTTCTGCACCCGTTAAATGCAACTTTGGTGTAATTAAATTTGCTCCATCAAATTTCCATTCTCCGTTTCCATTTTCTTTTTCAGACAGTTCTTTTGCAAGCGGATTAAGATCAACTCTTGGCATTATTTTTCTTGAAATATACTGCACCCAGCTTTCATATCTGTATTGAAGCTCATAAGTATGTCCCTGTATTAAAAGTATCCTATTACAATTTGTAGCATTGTGCAGTGCCATTGGGTGGCAGACTGCATTACGCTCAAGGGTGAATCTATGAACCTTTCTTTCAGGCATTGACTCTGGTAGTGTAACAACTGCTAGATCAAGGTTTGAAAATTCTTCGATTTTAATTTTTCCAGTCCAGATAGAAGTTTCACTTGCGCTAAGAAGTTCTTCTTCATACTGCCAAAATTTTCTAAAGCGATCAGGTTCATTTATAATATCTGGCAATAGCTCAAGCATTTTATTATAAAGATAGCCACAGGTTTCCGGATATTCTTTCTCAAAGAGAGATGGATCAAGCGGCGATAAATCAGGATCGGCATAAGCTGATAAAACAAAAGCTATTCGTGCAGCTTCTCTTGTTTTATAAGTACCAAAATCACCTGCACTGCCTATATCTGTCAATAATGACTTTTGTTTGTTTGCTAATTCAGGATTTAAAAGAGCATAAATACCAACAAGCCCATCTTCATCAAAATGATTGTTTGAAACAATATCAGCCTTTACATGAAATTTTGGGCTCTCAAGATATTTAAATACAATTTGAATTGAAAGATCATCTTTTAATTCATTTGGCGTCCCACTTTTTGGCCAATGGGAAAGTGTTATAAGAGTGTTTTCATTACCTGCCCCATCTACAATAATATTTGGGGAGTTTCCTAATTCGTGAAATGGAACATACTTCATAGTTTTGTTTTCTACAACTTAATATACCCCAGCACGCGATTTTAAGTTACACTTGGGAATAATTATTAGAATATTATCGTCAATCAAAACAATGAAAACAGTATTAAAGATATTTTTAATAATATTAGTTTCAATAGGTTTTTCTTTTGCTCCAATTTCAGCAAATGAATCTGATATTACTTGGATAACTACTTGGTCAGAATCATTGTTTGATCAAGCAAAAAAAGAAAATAAATTTATTATTCTTGATCTTGAGGCTATATGGTGTCATTGGTGTCATGTAATGCACAAAGAAACTTATAGCAATCCTGGCGTAGTTAGTCTTTTAAAAGAATATTATTTGCCCGTTAGGGTTGATCAAGATTCACGCCCAGACCTCTCAAATCGTTATAGAGATTATGGTTGGCCTGCAACAATAGTTTTTAATTCAAAAGGAGAAGAAATCGTTAAACGCTCAGGATACATACAACCTGAAGAAATGAAACAGCTTCTTCAAAAAATAGTTGATGATCCAACCCCTGAAGAAAAATATCCTGATGATGCAGGTATTCAATTTTCAAGTGCTCAAACTCTAACAGATGAACTAAAAAAAGAATTGCAGCAAAATAATAAATCAAGCTATGATCCTGTTCTTGGAGGGTTAAAACTTGGACAAAAATTTCTTGACAATGATTCTATTGAATACAGCCTGATCCTTGCAAAGACCGGGGATAAAGAACAGGAAAAGATGGCAAAAAAAACGCTGGGCTCTGCTATAAAACTTATTGACCCGGTATGGGGTGGAGCATACCAATATTCAACTATGGGAGGATGGGATTATCCGCATTTTGAGAAATTAACTACTATTCAAGCAAGATTTCTACATATTTATTCAAATGCTTACTCACAATTCAAAGATCCAAAATATTTAAAAGCTGCTGAAAACATTTACAGATATTTAAAAGAATTTATATCAAGTGAGGAAGGAACTTTTTATGTAAGCCAGGATGCAGATCTTATACAGGGCAAGCACAGCTCTGAATATTTTAAGAAAAATGATTCTGAAAGACGTAAGCTTGGCATCCCTAGAGTAGATAAGCATGTTTACTCAAGTCAAAATGGACTTGTAATAAATGCTCTTGTGGATTTGTACAGAGCAAGTGGAAACAATCAAACATATCTTTACGATGCCATTCGTGCTGCCAATTGGATATTAAAAAATCGATTTTTATCGTTTAATCTAAATGATAATTTAGAGTGGATTTTTTCTGACTGGACATCTACTGAAAGCATATTAAAATCTCTAAAATGGGTAATTGAAAATCAAGCACTGCCGGTAAATGGATTCCGGCATGATGAAAAAGACTCTGCTGGACCATTTCTAAGCGATACTTTAAATATGGGTCGTGCTTTTTTAAGTCTTTATAATGCAACGCATGATAAAAAATGGCTTGTATGTGCTGAGCAAGCTCTAAATTTCATTGATTTGCATTTTACTTCACCCATTGTTGGATTTGCTACTAGCGAGGCATCTTGCAAGGTGTGTGCTGTAAGATCACCAAGCCGATTGATCGATGAAAACATTGAAGTAGCAAGATTTGCTAATGACTTGTTTGAAATAACAAAAAACGAGGCTTACAAACAAATCTCAGCTCATGCAATGAAATATTTGGCAACCCCAGAAATAGCAACCAGCACACTTACAGAGCCTGGAATATTAATAGCTGATCTTGAGCTTAATAATTAGCTTTTCATATCATTGCTTCGTCGACACTTTGTGCCTCCTCGCAATGACGCAATTAGAAATACTAGGCTTTTATAAAATTAGTTTATTTTTATGGTCTTGTGTATGATTGTTGGTTTTGCAGCTTCGCTATCAAGGACTTCTCCGGCAGACAGTGCAGCAAAAACAATATCAAAGATTTTATCGTCAGAAATTGAGTTTGTAACCTTCCACCCATCGTCTGTTTTTTTACAAGCTACTGCCTCAGTAATAATATTGCCTTTTCCATAATTTTGTTCTACAAAAAGCAATAAAAGATCTTTATAGTAAGCTTCTCCGACAATTTGTTTAGATTTCATCTTCGAAGTATTTTTCTTACTGCCTTTGAGGTTTTTTTTATCACTGAAAACTTCTTTTATTTTTTCCTTTTCTGCATCAAGGAAATTGTCTGCTATCCAATTTACATCCCCTTCTTCACTTGCAGAAAAATATGAAGAGAGTAGTCCTTCTGGGGTACCTCTGTCAGCTTTTTCTTTTGTTACATCAAGGATTTTCTTAGGAGTAGCATAGAGTTCTCCTTTTAGTGTTGTTTCTACAAAACTTTTTTTAAATTTCTCATTAGTTGGTTCAGTTGGTATTGAACTTTTAAACCATAAATCAGTTTCTCTAGCACGAAAGGTTAATTTTTTTTCTTCGGGAGTTTTTTCTGGTGTTTTACTGTGGGTTTTATTCTCTTTCTTCACTTCATTTGTTTGTTTTATGTCTTCAGAAAAAGCAGTCTGAATGCAAAAAGTCAGAAATAAAAAAAAGGATAATAAGAAAGATAAAATGTGAGTTTGCATTTTGCGAATTCTCCTATAATCAAAAGCTAATTTAGAATTATACCTCATGAAAGCGGGCCCTATAGGATTCGAACCTACGACGCCACGGTTCGTAGCCGTGTCCTCTATCCAACTGAGGTAAGGGCCCATGTCAGTGGGCAGAGAATCAGTATTCAGAAATCAGTGAATCTTGTAAATCAGAAACGGTTTTTATTATAGCGTGTGAATAGCTTGCAAATTTATTGAATATAAAAATCAAAGTCCCCCTGAAAACTAATTTCCAGGAGGCTTCAATTAATTTGCAACTATGGTCTTTTGCTAGTTAAAACTAGGGAGACTGAGTTGTTAATGTTATCTGCTCGTCATCAACTAGGTTATCTCCACAGTCTACATTTAAGTCAACTGTTTCAGTAGAACCATCATTGACAAGTTTTTAGAGAACATTCCTAAGGATATAGCTTTGCATATTTTTCTTTAACGTAGTTTATAAAGTAATCAGGGTTTAAAGGTTCACCTGTAACTCGCTTAATTATTTCTTCTGGAGTTTCTAATGAACCATATTTATGAACTTTTTCATTGAGCCAATTCTTAAGAGGGATAAGGTTTCCTTTTGAGATTTCTAGCTCCAGATTTAGAATTTCTTTTTTTGCAGTGTTATAAAACTGTGCTGCATAAAGATTTCCAAGTGCATAAGAAGGAAAATAGCCAAAAGATCCTTCGGACCAGTGAACATCTTGCATAACTCCTTTTGAGTCTGACTCTGGAGTAATGCCTAAATAATCCTGCATTTTTTGATTCCAAACTTTTGGTAAATCTTCTACAGCTAATTTTCCTTCTATAAGATCTTTTTCTATCTCATAACGGATTAAAACATGAAGTTGATAAGTTACTTCATCTGCTTCAATTCTTATAGGAGAAGGTTCAACCTTATTAATGGCTCTGTAAAAATCTTCAATGCTTACATCTTTAAGTTGTTCAGGAAATGCTTCTTTCAAAATTGGGAAAAAGTGATTCCAGAACGGTAATCCTTGTCCCACAATAGTCTCATATAACCTAGACTGTGACTCATGTATAGCACAAGAGGCCCCATCAAAAAGCGGGGTCTTATAAAACTTCGGATCAACCCCCATGTCATAAAGTCCATGTCCACCTTCATGTGTTGCAGAAGTAAGCGAATGAATAATATCATTTGGATAGATAAATGTTGTCAAGCGAACATCTCCAGGACCAAATGAAGAGCAAAATGGATGCATTGATTCATCTAGTCTGCCCTCATGAAAATCAAAACCCATTGTTTCAAGGATTATCTTACTTATCCTTATTTGTTCACTATGATCATATTTCTTGAATAAGAATGCCGTTTCCGGTTTATGTCCCGAATTTTTAATCCTATTTATAATCGGTATTAGTTCTTCTTTAAGCCTGCTAAAAATATGATCTAGTTGCTTCGTTGTTAAGCCAGGCTCATAATCATCAAGCAGCACATTATATGGAGAATCTTTATAGCCACGATGTTCTATTTCACTTCGAAGAATTGAAACTAGTTTTTCAAGGTGTGGTTTATATTTACTAAAATCATTGCTTTCTTTAGCTAACTCCCATGCACTATATCCACGCACTGATGCTTCTGCAAATTCTTCAAGTAGCTCTTTTGGAACTTTGGTTACTCTTTCATGAGCCTTTGCAACTAGATTAACCATCACTCTATCTTCAGGGTTTAATTCATCAACTCTTTTTTTAAGTTCTTTTAGCAAATCCTGCAATCTGTTGGATCTTAAAATTTTGTTTTGCATTATTTCTAAATGCTTCATCTTCCAGGCTAGTGGATCAATCCCCTTTTCTGGGAGATAGGTTTGCATATCCCAGCTAAGGTGTTCTGAAATTCCCTTTAGTGCTTCCAACCTTTCAACTTGCTTTTTAAATCTAGCAAGTGGTCTTTTAAGACTGTTTGTATGATTAGTGTCTGAAGAATTTAATGTTTGTCTTGTCTTCATTTAATTCAATATGCAAAGCTAAGCATCATAAGATACGACTTTACTTTGCAAGAAAGCTCCTATTTCTCTTATAAAATTAACTTTATTGATAAAAGTTTATCATGTGTTTGGCTTTTTCTTTCAGACAAACTTACTTATTTTCTCGCTCGATAAAAATTCATCTTTTTTTGAGAGGGGTTGAGGTTCAGTTGGTTTATTCCCCTTGCTTATTTCTAAAAGTGCATCTGCAAAACTAATTGGTTTATTTCCTTGTTGTTTGTTGATATTTGGATCAAATCCTTGTTGAGGTATTTTTATACTTATTACTCTTCCGTTAATCATCAGCATTTCCTTAATCTTTAATCTAAACAACCCTTAATATCTACAACATGTTAGTTATTTCCTAGTTAAATGAACATAATTCAATTGACCTAAGTTAAATTCAGGATATTATCAAAATTCCTAAAAAACGCTGTTTCCCTTTGATATAATAGATTCCAGAGTTTTAAAAAGTGTAGACAAAGACGTCTCATCTAGGACGATGGTGTCATGCTCGATAGGAGGACACTATGAGCGTCTATTTCTATCCTGCTAGTGTGGGAAGAGTAGTTTGGCCATTAAGAAGTCAGCTACAACCACGCAAGTAGAAAAAGACACGGGGGCATTTTACTGCCCCCGCTAATTTTTTGGGTAAAAAAGTAATTTCTTAAACTGATTTCAGTAATATATTTGTAAAAGTAAAAAATAATAACTTATATTAAGTAAATTTATTTTGCTGTCTTTTCACTAATTGCCATACACACAAAATACAGTTTGTAATTATCTTAAATTCAATTTGAAAATTTGATTTGTTTTTTCATGTTTTTCTCTTTAAGAAAAATTTTATTGAAACCACTCTCAAGTTAAATTATTTAAAATAGTTTTTTACTTATCTTACTTACATAAAATTATGGGGTGATTTTTTTTAATTCTTTAATCTAAAGTAGAATAAAAATATTAAGAAAAAACAAAAAAGCTGCCTGATATCTTCGCATATCAGGGAGAGGGGAGTATTTATGACAAAAATAGGTTCCGTTATTCCAAGTCCAGTAAGTCAGTCTTCAAGCGCCGGCAAGTGGCTACGCGCCGCAGTGCTTGGGCTCATTGGCACAGGTGTTGCCGGCAATGGAGTAACCACTTATATGAATCATTTAGATCAATTAAATAACACTACTAGCATCAATAGGCAACTAAGTGATCAGCGCTCTACAATAGATGCTTTAAATAGAAGAGTAACCATCGATCAAATAATGAGTGTAGTTGATGGTGTTACTCCTTCAACCGTAAGAGTAGAAGGTCCATTTGGACTTGGATCTGGTGTAATTATTCAGGATAATCTTGGAAGAAGATTTATTCTGACAAACGGTCATGTTACTCAAGGAAATGATTTTCGAAGAGGTGCATTTGCAGATGGGGTATATCATGTAAAGGTTTATAATGGTAGCGATTTTGAAAAGCCAATAGAATTTGATGCTGCTCCTGTAATGCTAAGCAATGGGAATAGAGCTTACTCTAATCCAGAAGAATATGATCTTGCACTCCTACAAATCCCAGCTGATGTAATACTCCCTCCAAATGTTGGCATTAGGATGAGAGACCTTACTGCTGAACCCTTAAGGGTTGGTGAGGGCGTTGTTACTGTTGGAAATCCTTTTGGAGAAAGAGACTCTGTAAGCTTCGGGGTTATAAGCCATAAAGACAGAAAAATAACACTTGATATTGATCACCATATACAAACTGATGCAGCAATAAATCCTGGCAATTCAGGTGGCGGCTTATTTGATATGCAAGGAAGACTCATAGGTATAAATACCTGGGGTTATAGAGGAGCAGGAGGTGTAGGTGGTTCAATTAGAATTGACTATATCAAGATGGTACTTGAAAAATGGGGCATTCCTATTATGAGCACAGCTGAAAAAGAAAACTATAAGCTTGATCCTCCTCCAGCAACTGTACTTCCACCTCCATAATTTTTCGAGTAATTGTCATTGCGAGGAGGTTCTGAAAGAGCCGACGCGGCAATCTAATTACGTTCTTGAGATTGCTTCGTCGCAACAAAGTTGCTCCTCGCAATGACGCCCCCCGTTTTACTTAACACCCCCATTAATATCTTTAGTGCTAGTACAATATTAGAAAATGAATATTGTCTTTGCATCCCCAGAATGTTTTCCTTTTGCCAAAGCTGGCTCTTTGGCTGATTTGGTTTGTAAGCTGTCTAAAGATATTGAGAAGACTGGCAATAATGTAAAAATTTTTATTCCGCGCTATGGCTTAATTGATCCTTCCATTTTTCACATAGAAAGACTTCCTTTAGATTTTAAAGTCAAATATCCAAATGATGGAAAAGAATCTTTTGTCCTAACATCTGTTTATAAGGGAATATTGCCAAATTCACTTGTTAGTGTTTTTCTAATTGAAAGTCAAAATCACTTCAGCAACTCTAAAGAAATATATTTGTCTTCTTCTGCAGATAAAGAAAGGTTTGGTTTTTTCTCCCGAGCAGTTCTTGAAATTATAAATAGGTTAAAGATAAATTTGGATATCTTTCATTTGTTCAATAACGAAACAGCTCGTATTTTAACCCTTCTTAAAAACAAAAATATTGAATATGCTAATTTAAAAAGTAAGGGAATCCTTTATACAATCTACGAAACAAACAATGATTCTTTAAACATTGATCTAGAAGCCATTTCAAATGCTGATTTTGTAACCACACCATCAGGCACCTACGCATATGAACTTTTATCCGGCATCTATGGTAGTGGAATGACAAATTCTTTAATTCAAAAAAAAGACTTGTTTTGTGGAATCCTAACTAGCCCAGATGAAGACACTTACAATCCAGAAACAGATAGTCTTATTTCACAGGTTTATACAAAAAATTATTTTACTCCTGGAAAAAAGAAGTGTAAGGAAGACCTTTTAGAACTAGCAGGATTTGACGGTGGTACTCAGTCCCCGCTTTTTGGGCTAATCAGCAGATTTAGTGATAATGAGTCTAGAGAGCTGCTAAAAAGTGCTATTCAAAGCATTAGCAGTTTAAATCTACAGGTTTTAATTTTAGTTACTGGGAATGAATCATATTTTGAAGAACTTTATAAGCTGACTGAGCAATACAAAAATATAAGAGTGATTTTTAGTAAACATTATGAGGATTCAATTACAAGAAAAATTTATTCAGGATCAGACTTTCTTTTAAGCTTAAAACAATCTGAGCCAAGCGGGCTTTCTGTATTAATTGGAATGATATACGGAAGCATCCCTGTTGCTTATTCTATAGGTGCAATAAAAGAAATAGTAATTGATGTTGAATTTGGAGAAAAGGCAAACGGTTTTGTTTTTAAAGAACTAAAAAAAGAAAGCTTTTTAGAAACACTTGAAAAAGCGATAAGATATTATAAAAATAAAGAAATATGGCCTGGGCTTGTAAAACAAGCCATGAGTTTCAATTCATCTGAGTTCGGAGCAGCAAAAAAATACTTAAACTGTTATGAAAGGGTAATAAAGGTTCCAGTAAAGAGCTAAGGTGGAATGTTATTCTTGAATGACATGAAATTATTTGCTCCCTAAACTGTAAAGCAAATCACTTACCTGAAAATCTTTATCAATGAATAGCTATTTGTAGCACTATCCTGAGAAAATGTGTAAAGGTTAAAACTTAAATCCAAGGAGAAAAGTATGGATAAAAATAATGAAAAGCTAATTAAGGCATTAAACGTTGATCTTGAAAAAGAAATGGCAGGAATAGTCCGTTATCTGCATCACTCATTTATAGTGTTTGGCCCAAATAGAGGTCCTCTTGTGCAAATGTTCAGAGCTCAGGCAACTGAATCAATGACCCATGCTATTCAACTTGGTGAAAAGATTACTGCTCTGGGTGGCCATCCTACGGTCAAAGTTGATCAAGTTTTTGAACCTGGCTATCAGACTGTAGAAGATATGCTTGCAGAAGACTTAAAGGCAGAAAAAAATCAGTTGAATCTATATACTAATCAGTTAAAAGAATTTGGGGACTCTAATCTGTCAATGAAATTAATGCTGGAACAAATCATAGTAAGTGAACAAACTCACGTAGAGGAAATGGAAAAGTATCTTAGAACCTCTAACAAAGATTTAATGGTGGTAGACGGAAAAGCTAGGCACGGCTAGTTTTTTTCATTTCTTAAAACTCTATTTGCAGAATCAAAAACACTTTCCAATGAATTTTTGAAGATAGTATTTTCCTTTATGAGGCTTGTTGTTTCGATTTGATCTTTTGATTTGTTGGTTAGCGCCTTTGCAAGGGTCGCTCTAATATCAAGCAGGTTACCTAGTTTTGTAAACTCATTTACATTTGCGACTTTAAAACTAACGCATAATTCATGATCTACTGTTTGAAGATCGTCTTCTGTGACTTTCTCCCCAGCATTTTCTTCTGTAAATTCAACTTTCATGCCAGGAATTAAAAAAGCTCTCATGACAAGAGCTTTATCCACCTCTTCATCAAAGAAAACCAGCTCATGACTTTCAACGAGCTCTTGTCCTTTTTCTTTTGCTTTTAATAGCAAATCTACTTCGCTTACTTCCTGTCCACTTTCTGCAAATCCAAGGATAAACATTCTTATCTCATCTGATATAAGATCAGATTCACTTTTCGCTTTTAGAATATTTGAGTTGTTGTAAAAAACATCTTTAAAAATATTGATTAAATTTTGTTCTATTTTCTTTTTTCTTTCTGGAGTTATATTTGAATGTTTTATTCCTGACATGATTAAAATTAAGACGGTTATTTTTTTAACAGTGTTTCATTCTGTCTTAAAGTACTGTATAAAAGCTCAAAAGGCAGATCTCGCATAAAAGCTTAACCTGTCATTGCAAAGAAAAATAGAAAATTAACTAATTTAACACTCGTTGAAATCTAATTTATTAAGAGAAGAAATATAAATATCGCTTAATTGCTTAGCAGTTAATTTTCCAAATTGATCCCAGATGTATTCAACTTTGTGGCGATCAGAATTTAAACTTGGGAAGGCTTCTATGCATTGACCAACCGAAGGGAAATATCTATAACATGAAATTGCTTGTATTAAATCAAATGCTTCTAGTGCTTCAGGAGTGTAGTTTGCTTTTTTTACTGCTTTATTCGCTGCATCAAAAAATTTTGCCATAAGTTCTATTGTGTCTTTTGAAGCAACTTGGTTGATAAATGGATTCATGATTCTTTCCTTAACTTGCTTGCCTGTATGTATGGGACGTTTATAATTCAACTATATTCTTTTAACCTTTTCTTTGTCAATGCTTAATCTAAATTTAAAATAAAAGTTTGATAAATTTTCTTTAAACTAATAGCTTTTCCCTTAACAATAGACTTTTACCATCAATATGATTTGGTGGATTTAAGCCAAAAATATCCATAATTGTAGGTAAGATGTCAGTAACCTTAGCAGAATTTAGGTCAAATTTACCAGTATTTGGTCCATCGATTGCAAGAATTCCCTCAGGTAGATGATTTCCTGTAGAAAGGGAACTTGCTTCATGAAAAAGTCCTTTTTCTGTAGTTCCTGCAAAAAGATAAAATCCGGGATGAGGAATTATAACTAAATCTGGGATCTTTTTTATTGCCTGACCGGAAAAAATTGCTTCTCTTTTAGAGACTGCTTTTATAAATGGTTCTCCTGACATTGGATCCCTTACATTTTCCAGTTTTTGGATGATTTCTGTTTTTAAAGCTTCTGCTTCTTTTTCTGGAACAATGCCTTCCTTTTCTCTACCAATTAAATTTAACTGAATGGCTCCACAAACTGTTCCAATTCCGCTAAATGCTCTGCTTTTACTGTAATCTACTGGATCATCCATGGATCTTGGCACAATTATTCTTTGTTCCAAATCTTCTTCTGTCTTTTTCTTAATCCTGGTTTTTAACCTTGCTAAAGCATCAACTTTGTTAACCATTTTAATTGCTGTGCTTTTAACTGTAGTACGAAGCTGGGTTGCAATGTCTTGCTTTAGTTCTAGATAGCCATTTTCTCTAAGCCAAACATTGACTGCCATTCGTCTTTTGACTGGACCAAAACCGTGATCACTTACTAAGAAAAAATTGCCTTCATTGTTTAAAACATTTTTTATCATTCCTAAATAGTTATCCAGATTTCTATAAAATTCCCATACCTTTTTTAAAACTGGATCTTCTGATTCAAAATCAAAGGTTGCAATCTGAGGCCAAAAGCTATGTTGAATAATGTCAGTTGTTTGAAAATGAACCATGAAAAAATCTGTTGGTTCTGTTTCAAGAAGCCACAATGCAGCATCTCCAACTTTTTTTGTAATGTCAATCAGGTTATTTAAAAAATCCACATCTTTTGTGCCTTGCCTGTCAAAGGTTCTTAGACAAATAGGATAATCTCCTAATTTTTCAACAAGTTTGTTTCCAAGTTCTGGCGGGTAAGTAAATATTTTTTTATTGCTTGGTCTTTCCCATCCAGAAATAACAAAACCATTTACTTCTGGTGGCGGATAGTTAATAGGAACATCAACTACTCCTACCCTTACTCCCTTGTCAGAAAGAAGTCTCCAAAGTGTGGGTACTTGAATCGATTTGCTTGTAGTAAGAGATGGTTTATAAGTGCCTTCCTGATATTCATAAAAATCAAATACCCCTGATTTCCCTGGATTACACCCTGTCATAAAAGCAGTCCAAGCTGGTGGTGTTACAGGTGGAATCGTTGATTCAAGATTTGCATATGCTCTACTATCAATAAGTTTTTTTAGGTTTGGCATTAGTCCTGCATTTGCAATTGGCAAAAGATTGGACCAGACGCCTCCGTCAAAGCTGACTATTAATACTTTTGGTGATTTAGCTGACATGGGTTGAAGAGTGAGTATTCATCATATCAAATTGTACTTTAGCTAATATGCGATGACTTATAATTATCAGACAGCAAAATTTAACAACTAACGGGTTCTTTTATTTTTCCAAGGACTTTACTGAAAACTGTGTCTATATGTTTAAGATGATTTTTCGGATTAAAGCAATCCTCTATTTCTTTTTCCGAAAGATGTTTTAAAACATCTTTATCACTTAGCAAATTTTTCTTAAAGTCCCCGTCTCTTTTATTCCACGCTGCATGAGCGTTTTTCTGAACAAGCTTATAAGCTTCTTCTCTGCTTAGCCCTGTATCAACAAGCCTGATTAAAACTGTCTGGGAAAAAACAACTCCGCCAAATTTATTCATGTTTTCCTTCATATTTTCCGGATAAATATTTAATCCAGAGATTATTTCATTTATTCTTGCAAGCATGAAATCTACAAGAATGGTTGCATCAGGTAATATTACTCTCTCAACTGAGCTGTGGCTTATGTCTCTTTCATGCCAGAGAGGAATATTTTCCATGCTGGCAAGAGAATAGGATCTGACGAGTCTTGCAAGCCCGCAAAGATTTTCTGAGCGCCATGGATTTCTTTTATGAGGCATTGCAGAGCTTCCTTTTTGATTTGCATAAAATGGTTCTTCTACTTCCAAGACTTCTGTTCTTTGTAAATGCCTTATCTCTGTTGCAATTTTTTCAATTATCGTTGCAATGAGAGCTAATTCGCTTAAATAAAGAGCATGTCTATCTCTACTTATGACCTGTGTGGTGATTTTTGCAGGATTTAAACCAAGTTTTTTTGATGCGATTTCCTCAACCCTTGGATCAATATTTGAGTAAGTTCCAACTGCACCAGAAAACATTCCAATGCAAAGCTCTTCTTCCATAACATATTTAAATCTCTTCTTTGCTCTTTCAAGCTCTTCCCAAATAGCGAGGATTTTCAAACCAAAAGTTGTTGGTTCTGCATGGACTCCATGAGTCCTTCCAATACAAATAGTATTTTTATGTTCAAATGCTTTGCTATTTAAAGTGTTTAAAAATATATTAAGTCCCTCAAAGATTTTTTCACCTGCTTGCTTCAATAATATTGAAAGAGAGGTGTCTACAAGATCCGAGCTTGTCATTCCAAGATGCAAAAATCTACTTTCACTTCCTATTGATTCATTTACACAGGTTAGAAAAGCTATTACATCATGATGAACTTCCTTGTCAATTTCATTAATTCTTTTCACATTAAAAGATGCTTTTTCTTTTATTCTTTTAACGGCTTCTTTTGGAACTTTTCCAAGTTCAGATAATGCTTCAGTTGCAGCAATTTCAACCTGCAACCAGACTTTATATTTATTTTCTTCTGACCAGATTTCTGCTAGTTCTGGTCTTGTATATCTTTCTATCAAGTTTTATTCTTCCTGTTATGTCTTACCATAAGAGCACAAAGTTATATTCTACAATATTGCTAGGTGTCAATGCCAATAAGCACAGAAAATCAGATAAAAGTTATTAACCCTGCAACAGGGGAAGAAATCTCAACGGTACTTGCTTCAAGCAAACAGGAAATAACTGAGAAATTTCAACTGGCAAAAGAGACTTTTTCTTTTTGGAGCAGTTTTTCCATTGAAAAAAGAATTGGTTATTTAAAAAGAATATTTGAGTTAATAATTAATGATAGAAAAAACATTGCTGAAACTATTACCAAATCAAATGGCAAACCACTTGCTGAATCATATCTGACAGAAATTGCTTCAACTCTTCAGGTTATTGAGTATTTTATAAAAAAGGGGGTTGAGCTTTTAAATGATAAGAAAATTGCTCTTGGGAAATTATATCCAACAAAAAAAAGTTCAGTTTCATATGAGCCCTATGGAGTTATTGCAATAATTGAGCCTTGGAATTATCCTTTTTATCTGCCATTTTCTGCAATTACAAAAACTCTTTTAGCTGGAAATACTTTTATCTTCAAGCCAGCAAGTGCTGTTTCTTTGATTGGAAAATTAATAGAAGAAATCCTTCAAAAAACAGAACTTCCTTCAGGTGTTGCAAATGTAATTTATGGAGACAGTAAAGTTGCTGATATTTTACTTGAGCTGCCTATTGATAAAGTTATATTTACCGGCTCTGTTGAAGTTGGCAGAAAAATTGCTGAAAAATGTGCAAAAAAACTCTTGCCGGTTAGTCTTGAGCTTGGAGGAAAAGATCCAGCAATAATTCTTAAAAGCACAAATATTGACTATGCAGCACAAGGAGTTTTGTGGGGAGCAATATCAAACTGTGGGCAGGCTTGTGCATCAATAGAAAGAGTTTATGTTGAATCAAAAATATATGATGAGTTTACAGAAAAAATCATCTCTCTTGCAAAAAATCTGCGAGTAGGGAATGGTTTAGACAATGACATAGATGTTGGGCCACTTACAAGTAACAATCAATTGGAAAAAGTCGAAGAGCATGTTTTTGATGCAGTGAACAAAGGGGCAAAGATTTTAGCTGGGGGGGAAAGAGTTCAAGGACCAGGATTCTTTTTTGAACCAACGATAATCACAGAAGTAAATCACTCGATGAAAATAATGACTGAGGAAACTTTTGGACCTGTAATTCCAATAATGAAATTTGAAACTGTAGAAGAAGCTATCCAGCTTGCAAATAATTCCAATTACGCTCTTGCTGGTAGCATATGGACTAGTGAAAGCAAAAAAGCAAGAGGCATTGCCCAGAAATTAAACTGCGGTACGGTCTGGATAAATGATTCTTTATTTCTTCAGGCACATCCAGCCTGTCCATGGCAAGGTTATAAAGACAGCGGTTATGGTGGATCTTCTATATATGATTTTGTCAGACTAAAACACATAAGTATTGATCAAGGATTTATTCCTACACTAAAACCAAAATATTTCTGGTGGTATCCATATAAAGGAAAAGCAAGATCCTACCATGATTTAATAGAAGTAATTTTCAAGGGAAATTTAAAAGGAAAATTTGCTGCTGGATTTAATACTTTAATTGATTTTCTAAATAATTAGTTTTATTAACTTGGAAGAGTAATAGAGCTTGGATCTTGACTACCGCTTGTATCAGATTCTTGTTCAATCTCAAGTTGCTTTATCTGACCATCAATTGCATCAGCCTCATCATCAGCAATTGATTTTTGTCCTAAATATTCTTGAACTTTGGCTTTAACTACACCTATATTGGACTGCAAGAGTTTATTTAAATCATCAGGAGAAGTATTTCCTCCGGGAGTAGGTATCCAGCCCGCTGAACCATTTGTTGGTTTGCCTAAAAAGTGGTTTGCTTTTTCTCCTAACATTGTTTCAGTTACTTCCTCATTAACATCATGAGTTGCAGGATTATCTTTTGGTAGGGTAGCTTTAGCTGCATCATAACCTGAATTAACCCATGCACTATAAAAATTTCTAAGTAGACTCATATAATAAATTTGATTTGAAGACATTGAATCTGACACCGTCTGCCACATGGCCTTTGAGGAGTTAAGCATATCCATTCTTGTTGCGCTAAGTGGGTTTCCCATTTTTTTCCTATGTGCTCCAAATTCAAGAGACAATCTCTCTATATATGGCAAAACTTTATAGTAGGCTTATTATGAGAAGTTTAAATCCAGGGTTTTTATTCATTAAAACCAGCTAATTTCTCAGGATCAGCCCTAGGTGGTTAAAAACTCTTAAACCTTTTTTAATCCTTTGATCTATATAAAACGATGCAAAAAGCGCAAATTGTCAATGCACGGAAATGTCTTGTTTGTTTAGATAATCATGTTGATTTTACAGTTATTTCTATCTCTGGAGGGTACATCTTATAGGTAATAAATTCTTGTTTGTAACTATTTTGCTTTTAAAATTAGAGGGTTTTGGGTATATTGCAAAGCATAATGATTCCAAGAATAATCTTCCTCATATTCACAATTGCTTTTATAACCTATACCTGGGTTTATGCTAGTAGAGCAAGCTCATTGGATGCTAAAGAAAGAGTTATTTCCTCTGTAATTTCCCCCAAACTCTAATTGAAACTATTCCCGCCAGACTAATTTTTCATAGACAAATCTCTACAGGCTATACATTTACCCCCTATTCCCTGCATAGCAGCTCTGGGTTATAATCTCATAGCAGGAATAGCAGTGTAATAAAAGGAGAAACACAAACATGGCTAAGAAAACAGCAAAGAAAAGTTCAAGAAAACCAAATGCAGCATTTATGAAACCACTTCAACCAGATTCTGCATTAGCAGAAGTAGTTGGATCAAAACCAATCCCAAGAACAGAAATAACAAAAAGACTCTGGGCATATATTAAAAAGAATAAGCTTCAAAATGCTAAGAACAGAAGAAACATTGACGCTGATGATGTTTTAAAACCAATCTTCAACGGCAAAAAACAAGTTAGCATGTTTGAAATGACAAAGCTTGTTGCTCAGCACATTAAGTAAGCTACAGCAATAAAAAATTTAAAAGAGCAGATATTTTTACTATCTGCTCTTTTTTTATAGGCTGCAAAGTGTTGTGGTATCAAAAAGTATAAAATTTAGCGCTTGTTCATAGGCTTCTTTTCTTATCTCGCCTGTGAATAGCTTTTCTGTTTTGCTCCCGCCTGGACATAGAATACCTACTTTAGGAACAAGTCCTTTATTGTCTTCAAAGAACTTGCTTATCCCCTTATCCTCAGCTGTTTGTCTTGATTGTTGAAGACCATCTTTTGACGATATATCAAGAGTAATAAAATTGACTCTTCCACTAAACTCATTTTTCAACTCTTCTACTATTGGTTTTAATTGTTGACAGACTGTGCAAGATTGTTCAGCAGTAATCAATGCAAAGATTGGTCTTTCATCACTAGCAAATGCTGCTTGCAAATTTGATGTAATTAAAAAAACGGTTGTACATGCAATAAAAATTATTCTGGTTTTTAGTTTTGTTTTCATTTTTTAAAGATGTAATCCTTTTTCATTTCTTGTAGCATTTGGGTCATATGGTTTAAAGCCAGTATTTTGAGCTGTTGCTGGAGCTGCTGCTCCTTTCCCTTTTGTACCACCTGTGTTATAACATAAAACCTGATTTGAACCTGTACATTCGGGCAAAGCTCTTGAATTAAGATAATTATATAAAGGCATTGGTTGGCCATATGACCAAAATGTAAGCTCTTCTGGTCTTCCTGAACCTGTTACTTCTAATGGCCTATCCGGCATTTGCACTTCTCTTGGTCTTCCTGCAACTAGTTCAACTTCTTGATCTGGCTCTTCAGGCTTTTTATTATTTTCATCAGCCACTGGTGGCCTTCCATTAAAACTATTTGTTGAACTTGATATTAAACCATTAAGTACACTCCTGTATAAATCTATTTTATTTGCTCCTAAAATATTACTCGTTGGGCTTATTCCCCCTGGTGCATAAACTGCAACTCTAGGAAAAGCATTTCTATTATTGTTAAAGAATTCAGATATTCCAAGATCAAGTGCTTTTTGCTCTGCTTCTTGTAATGTTTCATCAGAGGTTGGGTTTAATCTGACAAAGGTGACTTTCCCTTCGTATTCTTTCTCAAGCTCTACTATGGTTGGTTCAAGCATCTTGCATGCATAGCACCAGTCTGTTGAAATTTCTATAAATAATGGTTTATCTCCATCATATCCATGGTCAATTGCTTTTGAACTCAAAGGTTGAGCAAAAATAAGGCAAATTAAAAGTATGGCCTTTAAAATATTTCTTTTTTTGTTTTCAAATCTCATATGCCTTTTCCCTGACTATGATTGCTTTATATGTAACATTTTTACTAAATTAAAGTTAAGTATATATTATGAAAAGCTAAGGGGCAATTCTAGAGTCAATTAAAAGCAAGGCTTAACCCTTTTTATTAAAATTCCCTATATTTTTTTAGCTAAACTACTAAAACTTTCTCACTGAGCCGGTCACAACTCCAACTATCTTAAACTCTGTTTCTGGGTAGATATCTTTGTATTTTGGGTTTGCTGCTTTAAGGTAGTTTTTATTCCCTTTTTTTCGCAGGTATTTAACTGTGTAGCCACCATCAATTATTGCAACTACAATCACTCCATGAGTAGGTTGAATTTTCATGTCTACAACTATCAGATCGCCATCATGAATACCAGCATCTATCATTGAGTCTCCTGATACTCTTAGCATAAAGGATCTTTCATCATCTGTTCGCATGTAGTTTTCAAAATCAAAAACCTCATAGCTTTCTTCAGCCGTTGCTGGCATTCCTGCCGGAACTCTTGAATCATAAATCTTTAATCCAAAAAGTTTTTTATCCAGATAAACAAAATCATCGATCTTCTTTACTAAACCGCTAAACATAAGTGCCTCCAAGTAATGTTGCACAGAGTTGTGATACTTAAACTTTAAATCAGATGCTATTTGTCTTATTGACGGTAAGGGGCTTTTTCTATACTGCTTTTTAAGCATTTCAAGGAATTCATTCTGATTCTCTGTTAACTCAACCATTTTTACCCATTGCTGAGACGCGATTAATCGCATCTCTCCTGCATTTATATTCAAGACTTGTACGTTTGTACAAATGTTCCCGTGATTTAGTCATATACCTTGATAGTGGTTTCAATTTCAAAAGGTCCGTACTTTTCACTTAGTTCATAACAATCTTTTTTTTCTTCTTCTCCAAGAACAATTATTTCATCTTCGCCAATCTTCCCTTTGCCATTAAGAAAGTATTTTATTTCTTTGTTGACTACTTTATCCTGACCGAACAGTTCAATGGTGTAGGAAAGCTCTCCTATTTTACCTTTTGTTGTCTTAAGAAAAACTTCATAGTCTAATTCTTGATCTGCAATTTTATCCTTAAAATGAATTTTTCTTTGTAGTCCTATTAACTCTTCTAAACCAAAGAAAGAAAGCGTTGGTTTAACGTTTTTGCCTTTTTTAGAATCAAAAAAGTCCTCATTGTTAATTTCTAATGGAATAGTTTTGCCTTTATAAATCAAATTTCCTGACAAAATAAATTCTTGTTCTTTATTTTTTCCTAACTCAGTATTGATAGTTATGTTTTGTTCAATATAATCGTCCTTAGCTAACTTTACTTTTCGGTAAATAATGGCTTTCCTAAAAGATGTAGGAATATTGCTGTGGACTAGACATCTCATTATGGGTGGAGACGGAAAATAAAATATTGCCGCCTTTAAAGGGGAGTCAATTTCTGTACTTACAGCCCCTTTACATAAAGTTATAGGAAAAATCAATAAAACAAAAAATAAGAGGATTCTTGCTTTTTTCATGGTCAGCACATTCATTTTATCTTGGTTAGGATTTTGTTAATAAAACTTCCTCTTGACTAATTAGTCTCCTTGTAAGACAATTTAATCCTATAAAGAGGAGATTTATGCCAGGTCCAATTTGTTCAGTATTAAGATCAGTAGGGTTCCCTGGAATTATTCCAGGCAGGACCGCTATACAAGGGCCACAGGCAGTAAAAACACAATTAGATTCTTTGCCTCCAATAACTCAGGTTTTAAGTCCACTTGAAAAAATGGGATCAGGTGCAAGAGAACAAGTTTTAGCTCTTGCAAATGCTACAGGAAATCCATTCTGGGCAAGAGAAGCAATTAGGCAAGCTAGTGAAACTTCTTACCCTCAAGCTGTTTAAATTAAACAGATTTATTTATCTTACTTTTTTGTAAAATGGTTTAGATGTCAAAGCTTAAACTGCTTTCTTGGAATGTAAATGGAATAAGAGCAGCAGAAAAAAAAGGATTTCTTCAATGGCTGAAAAAAGAAAGCCCTGACATTTTATGCGTTCAGGAAACAAAAGCTCATGTTGAACAGCTTAGTAAAGACCTTGTAAATCCAACTGGTTATAAAACATTTTGGTCCAGTGGAGAAAAAAAAGGCTACAGTGGCGTTGCAACTTTTACAAAACAAGAGCCAAAAAAAACTGAAACTGGATTTGGTGTAAAAAAATATGATTCTGAGGGAAGAATTTTAATTGCCGACTATGATGATTTTATTTTGTTTAATATTTATTTCCCAAACGGACAAAGAGACAATGAAAGACTTAAATACAAGCTTGGTTTTTATGATGAGTTCTTAAAATATGTTAACAAATTAAAAGAAAAGGGGAGAAAAATAATTATTTGCGGTGATGTAAACACTGCTCACAAAGAAATTGATCTGGCTAGACCAAAAGAAAATACAAACACGAGCGGCTTTTTACCCATTGAAAGGGAGTGGATGGATAAGTTTGTAGAAAACGGCTATATTGATACATTTAGGCACTTTGTAAAAGAAGGCGGCAACTATACTTACTGGGATCCAATTACAAGAGCCAGAGAAAGAAACGTAGGATGGAGAATTGATTATTTTTTTATCTCGCCTAATCTTTTAAAAAATCTGAAAAAAGCTTTTACTATGTCTGATGTTATGGGATCTGATCATTGTCCCCTAGGAATAGAGATTGAACTATGAAGATCTTACTTACAGGCGGAACTGGTTTTATAGGAAAACCACTTAGAAAAAAATTGGCTCGAGACGGACATGAGCTAATTATTCTTACAAGAGCAACAAAAAGAAAAGATGTTGATCAAATAAAGTACACAACCTGGAATTGGAGAGAGCCACCGGATTTAACAGAGCTTGTAAGCCAAGCAGACATTGTAATTAATCTTGCAGGCGAGCCAATAGCAAAAAAAGGATGGTCAAAAGAACAAAAAGAAAGACTTCTTAAAAGCAGAATTCTTCCAACTAAAGCAATTGTTAATGCAATAAACAATTCTCAAAAAAAACCAAAGAAATTTATATCTGCATCAGCTGTTGGTATTTATGGCAACAGACCAAATGAAGAGTTAACAGAATCTTCATTACTTGGGAATGATTTTCTATCCGGCATTTGCAAAGAATGGGAAAGAGAAGCACAAAAAGCACAAACAAATGTAGTCATATTTAGGGTCGGCGTTGTACTTGGGAAAAAGGGAGGGGCACTTAAAAAAATTCTTCCTCCATTTAAAATGTTTCTTGGCGGGACTCTAGGTAATGGCAATCAATACATGCCCTGGATATCTCTTAAAGATATTGTTGGTTTAATTAAATTTGCCTGCACTGATGACAATGTAAGCGGGATTATAAATGCAGTCTCACCAAAATCAGTAACAAATAAAGAATTTTCTGAAACCCTTGGAAAGGTTTTGCACAGACCTTCATTTATGCCTGTGCCAGGATTTGCACTTAAATTAATGCTTGGGGAAATGTCTTGCTTACTTCTTGACAGTCAAAAAGTTATTCCTGAAAGAGCAATAAAACTTGGTTACAAATTTAAATACCCTGATTTAAAGAGTGCCTTGGAAAGGATTTTTCAATCAGCCTAACTTTATTGATTTTCCCTT
>Ga0209515_10003564_pt1 | contig 22063 bp, 21 predicted proteins | sample Subgroupgradi54m_FD_187454 | JGI IMG/M metagenome (GOLD analysis project Ga0209515, IMG submission 187454) | Subsurface groundwater microbial communities from S. Glens Falls, New York, USA - GMW60B uncontaminated upgradient, 5.4 m (SPAdes)... ... | reverse complement strand
AGATTCATAAGTTAAGTAAGTTGACAGGGTGGGGTCTGTTTGCCAAGCGCTGTTTATTTGGCGCTATCGTCTAGGTTGGTCTAGGACGTCAGATTCTCATTCTGAAAACAGGGGTTCAAATCCCCTTAGCGCTACCAAACTTTGTGAACGTGACTCATGATTGATCGATATACGCGCCCGGAAATGGGCCGAATCTGGACCGAAGAAAACAAGCTTTCCAAATGGCTTGAAGTGGAACTTGCGGCCCTTGAAGCTTTGGCGCGCTATCATTATATTCCAAAACACATTCCTGCGAAAGTCCGGTCCAAAGCCAAGTTTAATCTTTCCCGTATCAAAGAAATTGAATCAATGGTCCAGCATGACGTGATCGCATTTTTAACCAACCTTGCCGAGTATGTCGGCCGCGACGGTCGGTATGTTCATTTCGGGTTAACGTCCTCAGATATTCTCGATACCGCACTAGCGCTTCAATTAAAAGAAGCTTCAAGAATTTTAATTAATGATTTAAAAAAACTACTCAAGGTTCTTAAGAAAAAAGCCAATGAACATCAATTAACGCTCATGGTTGGCCGGAGTCACGGCGTTCACGCAGAACCGATTACCTTTGGTCTTAAATCGGCGCTTTTTTATGCTGAATTTGAACGGAACCTAGTTCGATTCGAACGGGCAGCTGAGAGCATGGCTTACGGAAAAATTTCCGGTGCGGTCGGAACCTTCGCCAATGTCCCTCCGAAAATCGAAGCTTATGTCTGTAAAAAATTAGGTTTGAAACCGGCTCCCATCTCAACTCAAATTCTGCAACGTGACCGTCATGCGGAATATTTAACCACGATTGCGATCATCGGCGGTTCGCTTGAGAAACTGGCGACCGAATTCAGAAATTTGCAAAGAACCGAAACCCTTGAAGTGGAAGAGCAATTTGGCGAAGGGCAAAAGGGTTCTTCGGCCATGCCCCACAAACGGAATCCGATTACCAGCGAACGGGTTGCCGGACTTTCCCGGATTCTTCGCGGGAATGCGGTTGCAGCCATGGAAAACATCGCGCTTTGGCATGAGCGGGACATTACCCATTCATCCGTGGAACGTGTTATTTTTCCGGACAGCACGATTCTTTTGGATTACATGTTGACGACGATGACGACCGTCATTAAGAATCTCAAAATTCATAAGGACCGGATGTTGAAAAATTTGGAAAGCAGCCGGGGAATGGTGTTCTCTCAGGGTTTGCTGCTTAAATTGATTGAAAAAGGGCTGACGCGGGAAGAAGCTTATAAACTCGTCCAAAGTTGTGCCAAAAAAGTTTGGGATGACGGTTTGACTTTACAAAGCGTAGTTTTAAAAGAGCCTAAAATTTTGAAACATTTGGACCAGAAAGAAATCAATTCAGTGTTCGATTACGATTATCATATGAAACACGTGAAAGATATTTTCAAACGCGTCAAAATCTGACAATGACTAAGCTTTTATCGATAGCCCTTTGTCATTCCCGCTCGTCCGCCAAAAGACGTGGCGAGATTCGTTTCGACGGATTCCGCCGGTTTTCTGGCGAACTTTAGGCGGGAATCTAAAAACTTAGATCCCCGACACATTTTCGGAGATGAGCGACAAGCTCATCTCCGAAAAGTGCTTCGCGCACATAATCGTAGGCAACACGTCAAAGTTGCCACGATAAGTGCTGGCGCATTAGCGCCGGCACTAAGCGCGAGCGTAAAAACACAGGCGGCTTTGCCCTTGAATCCGACCGATTCAAGGACTGAGCCGCAGCACTTGCCTATCATTAACTTCTATTGGAAGGCAAGTGCAGCCCTCACCTTCAATAAATTCTTATTTAATGAGGGAGATGGGCAGTGCTGCTCCGCTGCATTCGGGGATGACGGCGGATTTAATGACAAAAATTGAAAAGAAAAACCAATGACGATGACAAAAACGAGAATGCTTTGGGAATCGAATCTGCCGCTTCCTTTGGTCGGCCGCGGCAAGGTACGCGACCTTTATGCGGTAGGCGAAGACCGGTTGTTGATCGTCGCTTCCGACCGTTTAAGCGCGTTTGACTCTATTTTACCCAATCCCATCCCGTTTAAAGGCCAGGTACTAACTCAAATCTCTGTTTTTTGGTTTTATTTTTTTAAAGATATTGTTCCCCATCATTTAATGACAGCCGACATCCATGAAATGGGTCTTTCAAAAGATATTTTAAGCGAATTCGGGGAATATTTGAAAGGCCGCTCCATGCTCGTCAAAAAAGCAAAACCGTTTTTAATTGAATGTGTGGTACGTGGATATATTACGGGCAGCGGATGGAAAGATTATTTGAAGACCAAGACCGTCTGCGGTCATAAATTACCGGCTGGTCTGAAGCAATGTGACAAATTGCCAAAACCACTTTTCACTCCGGCCACAAAGGCTGCGTCCGGCCATGATGAAAATATTTCTTTTGAGCAGGCCGCTAAAATTGTCGGTAAAAAACAGGCGCAGGATCTTCGCCAACTTTCAATCGATCTTTATGAAAAAGGCGCCGATTATGCGGCTTCAAAAGGTATTTTAATGGCGGATACAAAATTTGAATTCGGCCTCTGCAACGGGAAAATTATTCTTATTGATGAAGTGCTGACACCCGATAGTTCGCGCTTCTGGCCCAAGGATGTTTATGAGCCCGGACACGATCAGCCGAGTTTTGACAAACAGATCGTTCGCAATTATCTTTTGGATATTAAATGGAATCAAAAACCGCCCGCACCCAAACTTCCCGAAGCAATCGTTGAAAAAACCAGCGCTGCTTACCGAGAAATTTATGAGCGTTTAACAGGAAAGAAAATATCATGAAACGCATTATTTCCTTCCCCCTTTATGGGGGAAGGTTAGGATGGGGGTTCATCGCAACCAATTCCCCCTACCTTAGTCCTCCCACACAAGGGGGGAGGAGAGGTATTATGTCATGTATAAAGTTAAGATAGATGTCACGCTCAAAAAATCCGTATTGGATCCGCAAGGCCAGACCGTTTTGGAAGCGCTTCATTCCCTTGGATTCAAAGATGTGGAAAATATGAGAGTAGGAAAACATTTTGTGCTGACTGTGGATTCAAAGGATCGCCGAAAAGCGGAAACTGATGTTAAAACCATGTGTGACCGGCTTTTGATCAATCCGATTATTGAAGAATATACGTTTCAGCTTGAAGAGGTGAAATGATCCCACCATCTGCTTTTCAAAAATGCGCTTCAGAACTTGACGCAAGAATTATGTGTTTATTTAAGCGCATTTTTGTTTCTTTAGAGAATTTCGCGGCAAAGCCGCCCCGAAACCCAATCGGTTTCGGGACTGCTCAGTCCTTGAATCGGTCGGATTCAAGGGCAAAGCCGCGAAGAAAGCAGGTGGTGGGATGAAAGCTTGTGTCGTTGTTTTTCCCGGCTCCAATTGTGATCAGGATTGCTGGCACGTATTAAATGATGTTGTGAAAACAAAAGTCCAGTATGTTTGGCACAAAGAGACGGCCCTACCGGATGTTGACCTCGTAGTATTGCCCGGTGGTTTTAGTTATGGTGATTACCTTAGAACCGGAGCGATTGCCCGGTTTTCTCCGATCATGAACGCCGTCAAAGATCATACCGCGAAAGGTAAACCGGTCATCGGAATCTGCAACGGATTTCAAATTCTGCTTGAAGCGGGACTTCTCCCCGGAGCGATGCTCAGAAATCGTTCTCTGAAATTCATTTGTAAGCATGTTTATATTCGGACTGAAAATAACAGTACGACCTTTACGAACCGGCTCAAAAAAGGCGAAACCTTGAACATTCCGATCGCTCATGGCGAAGGAAATTATTTTTGTGATGAACAAACGCTTGAAAATTTGGAGCAGAATCGCCAAGTTGTTTTTCGCTATGTCTCTGAAAATGGGGAGCTTGGAGATTTATTTAATCCCAACGGATCACTCGGCCATATTGCCGGCATTATGAACCGGAAGGGAAATGTGCTGGGAATGATGCCGCATCCGGAGCGGGCCAGCGAAGCAGTATTGGGCTCCGAAGACGGCCGCAGGATTTGGGAATCGATTCTGAGTGGAGTGAGATGTTAATCGTTCATTCCTTCCCCCTTTATGGGGGAAGGCTAGGATGGGGGTTAGATCCAGTTTTTATTACCCCCCACCTTGATCCTCCCCCACAAGGGGGGAGGAAATAACTTCTATGACCACAACTATGCTGGAACCACAAATAACACCCGAATTAATTGCTTCTCACGGAATCACAGAAGAAGAATACAAGCGGATTTGTGAAATTCTGGGCCGGGAACCGAACTTCACCGAACTCGGAATTTTTTCGGTGATGTGGAGCGAGCATTGCTCCTACAAAAACTCAAAGCCCGTCCTCAAACTCTTTCCGCGCGAAGGAAAAAATCTGCTGGTCAAAGCCGGTGAGGAAAACGCTGGTGTTGTAGATATCGGTGACGGTCTCGCAATTTGTTTTAAGATTGAAAGCCACAACCATCCTTCTGCGGTAGAACCGTTTCAAGGTGCGGCAACCGGTGTCGGCGGAATCATCCGCGATATTTTTACGATGGGCGCGCGACCGGTTCTTTCCATGAATTCGCTCCGATTTGGCAGTTTGGATAAAACTCAAAATAAAAATTACCTCAAGGGTGTTGTTGCCGGAATCGCACATTACGGCAACTGCATCGGAATTCCAACGATCGGCGGCGAAATCTATTTCGACGATTCTTATGAAGGCAATCCGCTTGTGAACGCGTTCTGTCTTGGAATCATGAAGCACGAAGATTTGGTGAAGGGAACCGCAAAAGGAGCCGGTAATTCAGTTTATTATGTGGGCTCCACAACCGGACGCGATGGTTTGGGCGGTGCTGCCTTTGCTTCCCGTGAACTGACCGAAGAATCTGGGGAAGATCGTCCGGCCGTTCAAGTCGGTGATCCCTTTATGGAAAAGCTTCTCTTGGAAGCTTGTCTTGAACTCGCGAAAACAGATGCGATTGTTGGAATGCAGGACATGGGTGCCGCCGGACTGACGTGTTCCACCTCTGAAACCGCCGCGCGCGGAAATTCAGCTATTGAAGTCGAGCTCGCCAAAGTTCCGAAACGTGAAACCGGAATGATTCCTTATGAAATCATGCTTTCAGAATCACAGGAACGAATGCTGATTATCGTGAAAAAAGGAAAAGAAAAAATTGTTGAAGACATTTTTAAAAAATGGGACCTTCATTCGGTCAAACTCGGGGAAGTTAAAGACGGCCACGAGATGAACATTTTAGAAAATGGAAAATTGGTGGCACAAATTCCGGCAAAAGCATTAACCGACGAAGCTCCGGTTTACCAGCGCGAAATGAAAGAGCCGGAATATTTAAAGAAAACCCGTTCGTTTGATTTTAAAAGCATTAAAGAACCAAGTCATTATAATCAAATTCTTCTGAAACTTTTGGATCAGCCGACGATTGCATCAAAAGCGTGGATTTATGAACAATATGACCATATGGTTCGCACGGACACTGTTTTTCTTCCGGGGCATGATGCTGCGCTTGCGAGAATTAAAGGAACTAAAAAAGCGATTGCCATTTCGGTGGATTGCAACGCGCTTTATTGTTACCTCGATCCTTTTGAAGGCGGTAAAATAGCGGTGGCTGAATCAGCCCGCAATGTTGCTTGCTCCGGCGCGAAACCACTTGCGGTTACCAATTGTCTTAATTTTGGAAATCCCATGAAACCTGAAATTTTCTGGCAATTCCGTAAAGCTGTGGATGGAATTTCAGAAGCGTGCCGGGCATTTGAAACTCCAGTGACCGGCGGGAATGTCAGCTTCTATAATGAAAGCCCGAAGGGGGCAATTTATCCGACCCCAACCATCGGAATGGTTGGGATTCTGGATGATCTTGAAAACCGTATTCCGTCATTTTTCCAAAATCCCGGCGATTCCATTTATCTATTGGGTGAAACTTATGATGAATTAGGCGGAAGCCAGTATTTATTAATGGAACATGGCCTACGCATGGGTTTGCCGCCCAAATTAGATCTTAAAAAAGAATTGGCCCTTCATCAACTCTTGATTGGTTGTGCGAAGGAACGGATTTTAAATTCAGCGCACGACCTTTCAGACGGCGGCTTCGCGGTTGCCATCAGTGAGTGTTTGCTCGGGAAAAGAAACCATCCGCTCGGTGCAAAAGTTGAACTTTCATTTGGCGGCCTTTTAAGAAAAGACGCGCTCCTGTTTGGCGAAACCCAGTCCCGTGCGATGGTCAGTCTGAATCCAAAAAATGAAGTAAAATTCGAAACCCTTGCAAAAAAACTAAACGTTCCGGTTTTTAAAATCGGACAAGTCACGAACGAAGGATTAAAAATAGGTTCTTTTATTTATTTATCTTCGAAAGAAATCGAAAAAACATATTTTGAAGCAATCCCCAGAAGGATGGCGAATCGTGGTTAAGCAACATTGTCATCCTGAGCGAAGCGAAGGATCTGCGATCGTAGATTCTTCGGCCTTCGGCCTCAGAATGACGGATTGGATGCATTCATGAGTGGCGAAGGCGTAAAAGATCATTGCGGTGTATTCGGAATTTTTGGTCATGAAAAAGCATCAGAGCTGACCTATCTCGGACTTTTCGCGCTTCAGCACCGGGGTGAGGAAAGCGCCGGAATTGTCTCAAGCGACGGCAAACAAATGTATCTTCACAAAGCAATGGGTCTGGTCGGCGATGTTTTTTCGAAGAACGTTTTGGAGAAACTTCCCGGCAACTCGGCAATTGGCCATGTCCGTTACTCCACAACCGGCTCATCGTCACTTTTAAATGCCCAGCCTTACATGGTGGATTATTCCAGAGGCGCCGTGGCTTTGGCCCATAATGGAAATTTGACCAACGCTCATTTGTTGAGAGCGGAACTTGAAGCGTACGGATCTATTTTTGGAAGCACGACGGATTCCGAGATTTTCGTTCATTTGATGGCGAGGCCCAAATATAAAAATACGGAAGAAAGTGTTTTGGGTGCACTTGAAAAAGTTCAGGGTGCTTATTCCATGACGCTCCTGACCGAAAAAGAATTGGTGGGGATCCGAGATCCCCACGGTTTTCGTCCTCTGTGTCTTGGAAAATTAGATTCCGCTTATGTGATCGCTTCGGAAACCTGTGCGTTTGACTTAATCGATGCTCAGTTCATTCGTGAAATCGAACCGGGCGAAGTCATCATCGTTAACAGCAAAGGCCTTAAGAGTTTTTATCCGTTTAAAGGAAAAAGTAATCGTATTGCGCAGTGTATTTTTGAACACGTTTACTTTGCCCGACCCGATTCGCATATATTCGGTGAAAACGTGGCTGTGGTCAGAGAACGGCTGGGACGGATTTTGGCAAAGGAACAACCGGCGAAAGCGGATATTGTGGTTCCGGTGCCGGACTCCGGAAATTTTGCCGCCATGGGTTACGCGAAGGAATCGGGAATTCCTTTGGCCCACGGATTTACGCGCAATCACTACATCGGCCGGACGTTTATCAATCCCACGCAGGAAATGAGGACTTTTAAAGTCCGGATTAAATTGAACCCGATCCGAGAAGTGGTGGAAGGGAATCGCGTGGTTGTCATTGACGATTCGATTGTCCGCGGAAACACGTCCAAATCCCGTGTGTCGCTCCTTAGAAAAGCCGGCGCCAAGGAAGTTCATATGCGAATCAGCTGTCCTCCGCATATTTCTCCGTGTTATTACGGAATCGATTTCCCGTCCAAGCAGGAATTGATCGCTTGCAACAAGTCACTTGAGCAAATTAAAGAGTATTTGAATGTCGATAGTCTGGGTTACTTGTCGGAAGAAGGGCTTTTGAACGCCGTTTCATTTCCGAAAGAAAATTATTGCACTGCTTGTTTCACCGGCAACTATCCGACCAAAATCACGGATGAAATGGACAAATTTAAATTGGAACGCAAATGTTAATCCCACCACCTGCTTTAGGGCCCAAAGGGCCATCTTTCTCTGAAAGCCCGCCTTCGGCGGGGAAAGCAGATGGTGGGATAACGACTTATGCGGGCGTTCCCCATTTAAAAGGCGACCGTTCCTACAACCGAGTTTTAGCTTCGCTGGCAAAATCGACGCAGAAAAATCAGACTTCCAGTTTCGGCGGCTTTTCGGCGCTTTTTGACCTTAAAAAATTAAATCTGAAACATCCGTTGGTTGTTGCCACGACCGATGGCGTTGGAACCAAGCTGGATTTGGCCCGGCTGCTTGGAAAACACGGCACCATTGGAATTGATTTAGTGGCCATGTGTGTGAATGATTTGATTACCTGCGGCGCCCGGCCGGCTTTTTTTCTAGATTATTTCGCCTCCGGAAAATTTGACAAAAAGAAAACGATCGAAGTCATCCGCGGTATTTCAGAAGGATGTATTGAGGCCGAATGTTCGCTCGTTGGCGGAGAAACGGCAATTATGCCGGATTTTTATGACGATTCCAAATATGATCTTGCCGGTTTTGCAGTGGGATTTGTCGAACAATCCAAAGTCATTGACGGACGCCAGGTTAAATCCGGCGATGTCCTTTTGGGAATTGAATCGTCCGGCTTTCACAGCAATGGATATTCTTTGCTCAGAAAAGTATTTACGAAAAATGAGCTCTCTGGAAAAATCGGGCGTGAACTTTTAATTCCGACGAGAATTTACGTGAAGCCTATTTTAGAAATCATAAATCGGATTTCTGTTCACGCGATTGCGCACATTACGGGCGGTGGTTTTTATGATAATTTACCGCGCGTCCTTCCCAAAGGGCTGGGCGCTCAGGTTGTTCGCACCTGGCCGATCCAGAAGTTGTTTTTTGAAGTCCAAAAAAGAGCAAGTTATAAAGATGATCAAATGTATCGTACCTTTAATATGGGAATTGGCATGGTCCTTGTGCTGGACCGCTCAGATGCTGCAAATGCTCAAAAGATATTAAAAAGATACAAACTTTCATCCTGGATGATCGGGACCGTTAAAAAAGGAAGCGGAGTTACGATTCAATAATAACAAATTCCCTCTCCCTCTCTAAAGAGGGAGAGGGCAGGGTGAGGGTGAAAATTTCCCTCACCTTAATCCTCTCCCCCGAGGGGAGAGGAAGTATGGAAAGATGAGGATTTGAGGATTAACAAATGAAAATACTCGTAGTTGGCGGCGGCGGCCGGGAACATGCGCTTGTTTGGAAAATCGCGCAAAGCCCGCTGGTTAAAAAAATTTATGCGGCACCGGGAAACGCCGGGATTGAAGAACTTGCCGAATGCGTGAGTATCGCAGTTGATCAAATTGAAGACCTCAGGCAGTTTGCGTTGGATGAAAAAATTGATTTGACGATCGTGGGCCCGGAACTTCCGCTCGTACGCGGAATTGTGGATCGTTTCGAGGAAGTCGGACTTAAAATTTTTGGGCCTTCTGCCGAAGCGGCGCAGCTTGAAGGAAGCAAAGCTTTCGCCAAAAAAATAATGTCTGATGCGGGTGTTCCAACTGCGGCGTTTCAGATTTTTGACAATGTAAACGAAGCCAAACGTTTCATCATTGACCGTGAGCCGCCGTTTGTGATCAAAGCGGACGGACTTGCAAGCGGCAAAGGAGTTTTAATTGCCAATTCTTGCGAGGAAGGCATTCAGGTGGTTAATCAAATGATTCAAAACCGCCTGTTCGGCGATTCCGGAAAATTGGTTGTGATTGAAGAATTTTTTAAGGGCGATGAATTGTCAGTGCTCCTTTTGACAGACGGTGAGCGCATTCTTCCGCTTGCTAGTTCTCAGGATCACAAAAGGGCATTTGATGATGACCAAGGGCCCAATACCGGCGGAATGGGCGCTTATTCACCATGTCCGCTGGTTTCAGAAAAAGAATTAAATGAAATCATCGATAAAACCGCGCGGCCGGTCATTCAGGAACTTAAAGGAAGGAAGATCATTTATCGCGGCTTGCTTTATGTGGGAATTATGATGACCCGTTCGGGTCCGCAAGTTCTGGAGTTTAATGTCCGCTTTGGCGATCCTGAAACGCAAGCAGTTCTTCCCCGGCTTAAAACAGATTTAGTTCCGGTGATGTATGAAATTGCATCGGGAAAACTAAAAACTCAAACGCTTGAATGGGATCCGCGCGCCTGTGTAAGCGTGGTCATGGCCTCAGGCGGTTATCCCGGTACTTATCAAAGCGGATATCAAATCAAAGGACTTGAACAGGCGAACAAGAGCAGCGCCCTTGTTTTTCATGCGGGTACCATGCGCGAACCTTCTGGCGCGATCACAACTAGCGGCGGCCGGGTTTTGGCAGTTTCAGCTTTGGGAAACACATTTAAAGAAGCCCGGGATTTGGCCTATCAAGCAGTGGATCAGATTTTTTTTCAAGGCTGTTTTTTCCGCAAAGACATTGGCAAACGAATTTTGGAACGGAGCGAGGTAAAATAATGGATAAACCGATTGTTTCAATTATCATGGGAAGTGATAGTGATCTTGAAATTATGTCTGAAGCTGCAAAACAGCTGACCGATTTCGGGATCTCGCACGAAATAAAAGTTCTCTCCGCGCATAGAAGTCCGCAGTTAGTGACCCAATTTTGCGGTGAAATTAACCAGCGCGGAATCAAGGTTATCATTGCCGGAGCAGGTGGAGCGGCTCATCTAGCCGGTGCGGTGGCCGCACACACGACGGTTCCCGTGATTGGCGTTCCAATCGATTCCTCTTCGCTTAAGGGTTTGGATTCCCTTTTGGCGACGGTTCAAATGCCGAGCGGAATTCCGGTGGCGACTGTGGCGATCGGAAAAGCGGGAGCGGCAAATGCCGGTATTCTGGCAGCTCAAATTCTTGCGGTGAGTTCAAAAGAATTACAGTTAAAGCTTCAGAAACACAAAGAAAAATTGGTTAATTCAGTGGTTGAAAAAAATATTCGGTTGGAGAAAAATAGATCTTCATGAAAACCACCCTCATTAAATTAGATCCAAAAAAGCCTGATCCGGCTCGAATTCATGAAATAGCCGGACAACTGGTCCATGGAAAGATCATTGCTTTTCCGACCGAGACGGTTTACGGATTAGCGGTTTCCGCTTCTCAACAGCAGGCTATCGCGAAACTTCATGAGTTGAAGCAGCGCCCAGAAGACAAGCCGTTTACCTATCATATCGGAAATTTGGGCGCGCTTGAGCGGCTGGATGTGATTCAAGGGCGTACGCTGAGATTTCTCATTAATCAGTTTTGGCCGGGCCCGGTGACCTTGCTTGCGCTAAACCGGAAAGATGAAAAAATCGGTTTACGGTTTCCGAAAAATGAAATTGCAGTCCGAATGATTAATGAATCCAACGATCTTATTGTTGCGACAAGCGCCAACATTTCAGGCGGAAAATCGCCCACGACAGCCGAAGAGGTGTTAAAAATTTTTCCGAATGAAATTGACGTGGTGATTGACGGAGGGCCATGTGAATGGGGAGAAGACTCAACGATCATCGATACGGTATCAAATCCACCCTATGTTGTCAGAAAAGGGGTGTATGCGGATCGTGTTGAGCAGGCGATTGAGAAAATAAAATTGGGCCGCTTTCCGCGGAAAAAAATTCTGGTTGTCTGCACGGGAAATACATGCCGTTCGCCCATGGCTCAAGGCTGGCTGGAGCACGAACTTTGCAAGAAAGGACTGGCCGAGCAGATCGAGGTCAGCTCATGCGGAATTTGTGCGCGGGAAGGTTATGGCGCCGCAATGGAATCTATCTTGACGCTTAAGAATGACGAAATCGAGTTTGATAGTTTCAAAACTCATTTGTGCCGAAGAGAAGATGTTTTAGCGGCGGATTTGATTTTAGTGATGTCTGAGGAGCATAGAAAATTTATCTCCGACTTATGTCCTCCGGCCCGCGACCGCATTATTGTGCTCGGCATCGCAGACCCGGTCGGAATGTCCATTGATTTTTATGAGCGAAGTTACCGTGCGATCAAGGAAAAAATTTTAAGTTTGTGGTCTGAGATTATTTCATGATCCCACCATCTGCTTTTCAAGAGCGTGCTTTGAAGCATCATATAAAAATTGCGCGTTCTTTCTAAGAAGCACGCTCTTGTATTTTTAAAAGATTTCGCAGCTAAGCTGCGAAGAAAGCAGGTGGTGGGATGAGTGAAAAAATCGTGATTGCCAATGACCACCGGGGCGTTCAATTAAAAAATGAAATTGTCCGGTTTCTGAAATCCAAAGGACATCAGGTGGAAGATTTGGGAACCCATTCTGAGGATTCGGTGGACTATCCGGATTTTGCGTTGAAAGCGGCGGACGCCGTTTCTCAGGGAAAAGCAAACCGGGGAATCGTCATTTGTCATTCTGGAATTGGGGTTTCGGTGACCGCCAATAAAGTTAAAGGCGTGAGAGCGGCTCTGTGTCAGACCGAAGAACAGGCTGAGCTTGCGGTTCGTCATACCAACGCCAATGTTTTGGCGTTGCCGGCCGGATTTATTTCATCGGATCAGGCAAAGAAAATCACGGCTAAATGGCTTGACGCCAAGTTTGAAGGCGGCCGCCATGAAGTGCGAATCCAAAAAATTAAATCAATCGAGGAACGGAAATAAGCATAAACGAGGTGGTGGGGGATGACCGTGAAATTGGAAAGAAATACACTGAAAGACGTTGATCCTGAAATATATCAAGCCGTTCAATCGGAAGTCAAAAGACAAAATGAGAATCTCGAACTCATTGCGAGCGAAAATTTTACGTCCCTTGCTGTCTTGGAAGCAGCTGGAACGGTTTTGACCAACAAATATGCGGAAGGTTATCCCAAAAAACGCTGGTACGGCGGATGCGAAAATGTTGACATTGTCGAACAGCTTGCCCTAGACAGGGCCAAAAAACTGTTTGGTGCTGAATACGCGAACGTTCAGCCCCATTCCGGGACCAACGCCAACATCGCGGTCTTTATGGCGCTTCTGAACCTCGGAGACAAAATTTTGGCCATGAATTTATCGCACGGCGGCCACTTGTCTCACGGTCATAAAATGAATTTCTCGGGAAAATATTTTGAAATCATTCCTTACGGCGTCAGTCAAAAAGATGAGCGGATTGATTATGATGAAATTGAACGGCTCGCCCTGGAACATAAGCCGAAAATGATTTTATTGGGCGCTTCCGCCTATCCCAGAATCATTGATTTTAAGCGCGGAAGAGAAATTGCGGACAAAGTCGGTGCTTTGCTGATGGTGGATATGGCGCATTTCGCTGGTCTGGTTGCAGCCGGCATTCATCCGTCTCCGGTTCCTTATTCCGACGTTGTAACCACAACCACGCATAAAACGTTGCGAGGTCCGCGGGCGGGAATTATTCTGGCCAAAGAACAATACGGCAAAGCGATTGATTCGGCTGTTTTTCCGGGTCTTCAAGGTGGCCCGCTGATGCATATTGTCGCAGCCAAAGCCGTTGCTTTAAAAGAAGCGATGTCCGATCCATTTAAGGCTTACGCGCGTCAGGTTGTGGCGAATGCCAAGAAATTTTCAGAAGCTATGTCGGGTTTGGGTTACCGGATTGTTTCCGGCGGAACGGACAACCATTTGTTTTTGGTAGATGTCAAATCCAAAGGCTTTACGGGAAAACAGGTTCAGATTTATTTGGACGAAGTTAAAATTACCGTCAATAAAAATATGATCCCATTTGATCAAGAAACGGCTTTTAATGCTTCCGGGATCCGCATCGGAACCCCGGCCGTGACGACACGTGGAATGAAGGAAAATGAAATGGTAGAAATTGCCAAATTGATCAATCAAACGCTTAAAGCTCCGGAAGATTACTCCAACTTAGAAGGAGTCAGAAAAGAAGTTGCAGCGCTCGTCAAGCGGTTTCCGCTTTATCCGGAACTTTTAGAAAATTTATGATTCAAAAAGGTGGTGGACTATGAAATGCCCCTATTGTCGTGCTGAGGATGATAAAGTTGTAGATTCACGGGGTTCGAATGAAGGAGCTGTCATTCGAAGAAGGCGTGAATGTACAAAGTGTAACCGCCGTTACACCACTTATGAACGCGTAGAAGAAGTTCCTCTTTTCGTGATTAAAAAAGACCAGCGACGGGTCATTTACGACCGAAAAAAAGTGCTGGCCGGAATTCACAGAGCATGTGAAAAACGGCCGGTTCCCGCCGAAGTTCAGGAAAGGATCGTCGTCGAACTTGAAAAAATGTTGGAAGAAAAGTATGAAAAAGAAGCGCCCAGTTCCGTCATCGGGGAATTTGTGATGGAGCAGCTGGCCAAAGTTGATCAGGTTGCTTACGTCCGATTTGCTTCCGTTTACCGGCAATTTAAGGACATCTCTCATTTTATGAAAGAACTTAAAACGCTCCTCGCCAAAAACTAATCTTTCCGCCGTTTATTTTCTTTGATTTAAGAATTATTGAAATAAGCCGATCTCTTTATCAAGGGTTTCTTTTCAAAGGAGAGCCAATGGAACAAAAAATGAGACAGGGCGCAGTCGACGGAGCGCTGATCGCCATTTTAATTATCTTAACGCAACCTTTTCAGCCGATTCACGGTTTAATTCCCGAACTGGTTTCATTTTTGGTCACAGTACCGCTTTGGCTCTCGAGTATGTTATTCAAATACCGAGTAACCGCCTTAGTCGATGGCGCTGTTGTGCTTATTTATTTCATTATCATCGGTTCATTGGTTGGAGTTGCATTTGATCGGAAGCGGCTTTGGGGCTGGCTGATTTTAATTGCGCTTGCCATTCATCATTATGTTATTTATGATCAATCTGCAAGGCAAATGGGAGAAGTCATTCAAACACTATTAAATTATATCCGATTATAAATTTATTCCCCCCGAAAATTAGCCCGTAAGTACATGCTTCCAAATTGATTGACCCCGTTAGAAATCAAAATCAATAGAATATCCCATTTCCCTATATTTATGTTACATTACGGTCTGATCTTATGATCATTTTGCAGATTAAGAAAATTTCTAACGGGGGTTGATTCAGGCGAAAAAATCAGCTAAATTAGGGCTCTCTATGGCAAACATTCTCGGCATTTCCTGTTATTATCACGATTCAGCCGCCTGCCTCGTTCGTGATGGAAAAATCATTGCTGCCGCTCAGGAAGAGCGTTTTACCCGAAAAAAACATGATTTTGAATTTCCCAGGAATGCCATTGATTTTTGTCTTAAGAAAGGGAACCTACAGGTTCAAAATCTGGATTATGTCGCTTTTTATGAAAAACCGCTTCTCAAATTTGAACGGATTCTTGAGACCTATCTTGCCTATGCTCCTTACGGTTTTAATTCCTTCATTAAAGCGATACCGCTTTGGATCAAACACCGCCTTTGGATTCCGGACCTAATTCAAAAAGAATTAAACTACAAAGGGAAAATTATCTATCCCGAACACCATGAGTCTCACGCCGCATCCGCTTTTTTTCCGTCTCCGTTTGAGTCCGCCGCCATTTTAACTGCGGACGGCGTCGGGGAATGGGCTACGACGAGTTTTGGACGCGGCGCTGGAAATAAATTCGAATTTCATTCCGAAATCCGTTTCCCTCATTCCCTCGGCCTTCTTTATTCCGCTTTTACGTATTACACGGGTTTTAAAGTCAATTCCGCCGAGTACAAAGTCATGGGACTTGCGCCTTACGGAGAACCCAAATATGTAGATTTGATCCTGAAAGAACTGATTGATCTTAAAGAAGACGGTTCGTTCAAACTCAACATGAGCTATTTCAATTATTGCGCTGGTTTAACGATGACCAATCGAAAATTTAACAAACTTTTCGGCGCTTCGCCGCGAAGAAGAGAAACCGAACTCAAACAGAGAGATATGGATTTAGCCAGATCGGTTCAAACGGTGACGGAAGAAATTATGCTGCGAATTGCGAGACATGTTCATCGAATGACCGGAGAAGAAAATTTATGTTTAAGCGGCGGAGTGGCGCTCAATTGTGTTGCGAACGGCCGGATTTTGAGGGAAGGCCCCTTTAAAAGAATTTGGATTCAGCCGGCGGCAGGTGATGCGGGCGGCGCTTTGGGTGCCGCGCTTGTTGTTTGGCACCATTATTTAAATCAACCCAGACAGGTGGAAAATCCGGATTCTCAGTCAGGTTCTTTGCTGGGTCCGTTGTTTGAAGATCATGAGATTGAATCAGTTTTAAAAAAATATGAGGCTGTTTACGAAAAATATTCATCATCAGAATTAGTTCAAAAAGTCGCGAAGTTTATTGGAGAAGGCAATGTGATCGGATGGTTTCAGGGCCGTATGGAGTTCGGCCCCAGAGCGTTAGGCGCTCGAAGCATTATCGGGGACGCACGCAACCGGGAAATGCAGTCCCGGATGAATCTTAAAATTAAATTTAGGGAATCATTCCGTCCTTTCGCTCCTTCCGTGATTGAAGATCGCGCTCCCGATTGGTTTGAGATCAAGGATTCAAGTCCTTATATGCTTCTGGTTGCTGACGTTGCGAAAAAACAAAGAATGGAATCCGTTAACGGAGGGCTTAAGGGCCTTGAGAAATTAAAGGAATCCCGTTCCAAAATTCCAGCCGTTACACACGTTGATATGTCCGCGCGGGTTCAAACCATTGACAAAAAACGTAATCCTGTTTACTACGATTTAATCAACCATTTTTACAAACAAACCGGCTGTCCAGTTATTATTAATACCTCTTTTAATGTTCGAGGCGAACCGATTGTTTGTTCTCCCGAGGATGCTTTTCGCTGTTTCATGTCCACGGAGATGGATTATTTGATTTTAGGAAATTTTGTGTTAGACAAACGCAAGCAGAAGCCCACTTCGTTTAAAAAGGAGATTTCTTTTGAATTGGATTAGGCATAAATGGAATTCGATTAAAGCCGATACTAAAACGGTAAAGCAATTCGGTTTAATTTTATCGCTCATTCTTTTTATTTTAGGGGTTATCGCTTTTTTGAGAGGGCACCGTCAATACAAAGTTGAATGGCCCTTGGGCGCCGCATCATTGATCGTCTCGTTAGTTGCACCTAGCTTTTTGGTTTTTGTTTATCGCCCCTGGATGATGATCGCGGAAGTGATTTCATGGGTGGTTTTGCGGTTGATCCTGGGTATTTTCTTTTACTTCATTTTAACGCCGGTCAATTTTGTCATGAGCCTTTTGAAAAAGGATATTTTGGATCAAAAGATCGATCGAAACGCGTCAACTTATTGGAAGAAACGAACCGGTTTCAGCACCAAAGAAAGGTATGAAAAATTATTCTGACCATGAGTAAATTGAGCATCTTAAAAGAACTTTGGGATTTTTTGAAAGTGAGAAAAAAATGGTGGCTTGCTCCGATCTTAATTGTACTGGTTCTTCTCGGAGCTTTGATTGTGGTCACTGAAAGCAGCGCTGTCGCTCCTTTCATTTACACTTTGTTTTAATCAAAACCCGTGCTCACCCCCTATAAAGACCGTTTTCGCAAACTCCCGGAGGGCGCTGCCCGGTTTTTCCTCAGAATAGGTTTTACGCCAAACGGAATTACGCTGCTGGGTCTTGTTTTGGGTTTGCTAACCTGCCTCTTATTTGTATGGAATCGTAATGCCGTTTTATTTGGGTTTTTAATTATTTTTTTTGGTTTATTTGACGCTGTCGACGGAGCAGCCGCTCGAATTACAAACCAAGTTACAAAATTCGGTTCCTATTTAGATGCAATTTGTGACCGCGTATTTGAAAGCGCCGCTTTGCTTGCGGCAGCTTATGTGACGGAACACTGGGTTTTATCTTTTTGCCTGCTGGGCGGTATTTTTTTAGTCAGTTATTCAAAAGCCCGCGCCGCAATGGAGGTGGCCATTTCCAACACAGAATGGCCTGATTTCATGGAACGGACCGAGCGGGACATCATTTTTGCGATTGGCGTTATTATTTGGGGATTTTTTCCCAAAACGATTTTTGGATTCGACATTTACTTTTGGATGATGCTCTTTTTAAACCTGGCTGTTTTTGGGACAGTCATTCAGCGGATCTTACGAGCCAAGAAGTTTATTGAATTAAGAAGGTAGGGAATCGTCAGCATGATCATTCCAATCATCGCGCAAATTTTTGGAAGAATATCCCCCCATTTGACGAATAAAGTTTCTTGATTGTTTGGATAAATCACACCGTTAATAATTGATTCCTCATTTAATCGGCTCTGCTTGATTAATTCGCCATTTGGATTGACCAACGCAGAAAAACCATTGGGCGATACTCTGATTAAACACTTTCCTGTTTCAATCGCCTGAATCCGGTCGTGCATGAGATGATAATAGGGCAGGTTTGTTTCTAAAAAATGTCCCGGATTGGAAAGGCTAATTAAGATTTGAGCTCCGTTTAAAGTCCACAGTCTACCTTCTTCAGAACGCGTATCTTCATAACAAAGCATCACGCCCGTTCTTATTTTTTGAATCGCCAGCGTTTTACGAGCCGAACCTAGGACTTGACCGATTCTTCGAAATGGGGGAGCAGTGATAGCCTGATATTCTTGGACGGGCCGATCCGGAGAAAAAACCAAAGCAGAATCAGTCCGCTCGCCGGAATCTAGACTGCCTCCCGGTACTTTGGGAAGATAGGTTCCCAAAATAATGGATGTGTTGTACTTTTTTGCCAGATCGTCAAATACGCGTGGTTCCCGCAAAACATCAACTGGAAGACCGTATTGAGGGAAAGCGATCAAGTCGATTGTTTTCCCTAATTGTTTGATTGCTTGTGTGTAAGTCTCCATAATTTTTTCCCGGTTTTGCGCCCGCCATTTAAGATCAATCGGAAAATTATGTTGCACGAGCGCAATGCGCAACGGTTGGGTTTGATAAAAAGGTAATTTTGAAATTTTACCAAAAGCGAGAATTAACATTACCATCGTGAGTCCAATAAGCCCTATCTTTTTTCTGTTCATGAGATACTGAGCGATTAATGAGTTGGTCAGGAGAACTAAAAAAGTGATCCCGGAAAGGCCGACGATTCTGACGATGCCGGGAAAATTCGGGGCTTGTAAAAAGGCGATTTGATTGCCGATGATGTCAATCACCGTAAATGAATAAATGAAATGGACCAGAAACCACGCGATCGGAACGGCTAGAATCCGAAAGATCTCTTTTCGATAAAGATTCCACAGCCAGCGGGTCAAAAAAGCAAAAAGAGCGACAAAAGGTGTGGTGAGTGCAAGAACAATGACGAGGATCCGGATTTCATATTTTACAATCCAGCACAGAAGGGAAGCAAAGAAAGCAATGCCGCAAAAAGTTCCGCACCAAAAACTTTGAATCAGATTGATTTCGGAAACGAGGATCAAGAGCGGGGCAAAAGCAAACCAGATCAGAAAATTAAAAGAAGGGATTAAAATTGAGCCGCTCAAAAGCAAACCGGAGCAAAAAAGAAGCCCCATCTTTCTGAAATTCATGTCCGATTATATCACGATCGATTTGACTTAAAGAGTGACAATCCCTAAAGTTACGTCGAAATGAGATCAGTCTTGTTTTCGTAAGTATTGACGGTTCAAGCATTTACTGCTAAAATTCAATTCTTTTTCAGAGAGGATTATCAATGGGCGTGGAATTTAAGTTTCATCCGATGGAAGAACTCATCGCTGAAGTGGCAAAAGGCAATTTTGTCATTATGGTGGATGATGAGTCTCGAGAAAATGAGGGGGACCTTATTTTTGCCGCCCAGTTTGCCGCTCCTGAGAAAATAAATTTCATGATGAAAGAGGCCCGCGGATTAATTTGTGTTCCGTTGCCGGATGAGCGGCTTTTTCATCTGGGATTAAAAGACATGGTGACCCGCTCGGAAGATCCAATGGCAACGGCATTTACCATTTCTGTGGATGCCCGATATGGAATTACGACCGGAATTTCCGCGCATGATCGTTCCCGAACGATCGAAGTTTTGGTGAGTTCGGATTCAAAACCCAGCGATTTGAACGCTCCCGGACATATTTTTCCTTTGCGCGCAAAAGGCGGAGGAACTTTGATCCGTGCCGGACATACGGAAGCCGCCGTGGATTTGACCCGTCTTGCCGGGCTGACCCCTGCCGGAGTGATTTGCGAAATTATCAATGACGACGGAACCATGGCCAGAACGCCTCAGCTGTTTGAATTCGCGAAGCGACATGGTTTTAAAATCGGAACGATCAAATCCTTAATTGAATACCGTAGGCGTTTTGATAAATTAATTGAAAAATTAAGTGAAGCAGATATTCCAACCGAAACGGGTGCTTGGCGGATGAAACTTTACCGTTCGCTTGTGGATGGAATGGAACATATTGCTTTGGTAAAGGGTGAAGTTTCCGAAGCGCCGACGATGGTTCGCGTTCATTCGGAATGTTTTACCGGCGAAGTGTTCAGCTCGCTCAGATGCGATTGCCGGGAACAATTGGCGGCTGCAATGGCCATGATTGAAAAAGAAAAAAGCGGGGTTTTGCTTTATATTCGGCAGGAGGGCCGCGGAATCGGTCTTGCCAATAAATTAAAAGCTTATCAGCTTCAAGACCAAGGTTTTGATACCGTGGAAGCGAACGAACAGCTTGGATTCAAACCTGATTTAAGAGAATACGGAACTGGCGCTCAAATTTTAAAGGATCTCGGCCTGAATCAAATTAGACTGCTTACCAACAATCCGCGCAAGATTGTCGGACTTGAAGGCCACGGCCTGAAAGTGGTGGAGCGGATTCATCTTGAAATTCCGCCTCAGATCCATAATGAAAAATATTTAAAAGCCAAGCAGGAAAAAATGGGACATTTGTTCCGGCATACGGGGCTTCATTAACATGGCCGCCCCGATTCTCACTCATGATTTATTGGAAATCGGGACAGTCATCATCTTCCCATTAAATTTTATAGGTGGATAATGGCCCAGATTATAGAAGGACAAATTTCAGGATTGGGTTTGCGAATCGGCATCGTTGTGTCCCGGTTTAATGAATGGATCACAAAAGCAATGCTGGATGGAGCTTTAAATGAATTAAGACGCATGGGCGTTTCAGATGCGGATCTCAAAGTTGTTTGGGTGCCCGGTGCTTATGAAATTCCGTACGTTTGTCAAACCTTATGTGAATCCAAGAAAATAGATGCGTTCATTGCCATCGGCTGCATTATTCGCGGCGAAACCAGTCATTATGAACACCTTGCTCAAAGTGTTTCCGACGGAATTTTGAAAGTGGCTTTGGAACAGAAAATACCGGTCGGTTTTGGCGTCATGACAGTAGAAAATATGGCTCAGGCCCTGGATCGCTCAGGAGGTAAGCACGGCAATAAAGGACGTGACGCTGCGAAATCAGCTGTTGAAATGATCCGAATCAGCGCCGCTTTAAAAAACGACAAGGAGTTCAATTTTAAAGAATGGGTTGAACAAGAAGTTAAACCCGTTAGAGATAAGAAAACTTTTTAATCTTGAAAATGGTTTTTATCGGCATCTCATGTTTATTGTTTTTTCTGCTTGTTAATCTAATGGTTTATCTCTAACGGGGCCGCTCTTTTATATTTCTTATGCGAAAGCGAACTCAAGCGCGTGAATGCGCTTTAAAAATTCTGTATCAATTGGATATGGTGGAACAGCCTCTTGAGGAAATCATTCCATCCTTCTGGGAGTTTAATCCTGTTCCGGATGAGGTCCGGGAATTTACCGAAAAGCTTGTGCTCGGTACGTTTGAGCATCTCAAAGACATCGACCAAAAAATTGTCCAATATACCGAAAATTGGCAGCTCAACCGGATGGCCGTGGTCGATCGCAATATTCTTCGCTTCGCCGTATACGAACTGATTTATTTAAATGAAATCCCACCCAAAGTCACGATTAACGAAGCGGTCAATATCGCCAAAAAATATTCTCAGGATGAAGCTGGTAAATTTGTGAACGGTATTTTGGATAAAATTAATCATACTGAAGTCAATAAACCTGAAATTGCGGTCCACAAGAAAAAAACTGAATAACCCACCTATTCCTTCCCCCTTTATGGGGGAAGGTTAGGCTGGGGGTTTGGTTTTGCAAAAGAGATGAGAGTTGAAGAGTTAAAAGAATTTAACCCCCCACCTTTATCTTCCCCCATCCGCCACAAAACGCGGCGAGATTCATCCACAAAGCGTTTTGGGACGGATTGCGCCAACGTTCGCCAAAGGCTGGCGCAATCCGACGAATCACGCCAAGGTCTGTGGCGGACTTT
>Ga0209515_10003563_pt1 | contig 22067 bp, 17 predicted proteins | sample Subgroupgradi54m_FD_187454 | JGI IMG/M metagenome (GOLD analysis project Ga0209515, IMG submission 187454) | Subsurface groundwater microbial communities from S. Glens Falls, New York, USA - GMW60B uncontaminated upgradient, 5.4 m (SPAdes)... ... | reverse complement strand
ATGGATTGCACGTAGATCTCGTGTAAGCGCACGATATGCGGTTCGCCCGCCAGACCGCGCAACACCTGCGCCTCCGCGGCGAGTCGTCCGATTGCCTCGACATCGCGCGTGAGACGCGCGACATATTCCACACCGCTGCTGCGATGTCGCAAGATATGTCGTGGCTTGTCCACCTTGGCCGAGCTTGCGCACCACCTCGTACTGCGCGGCGAAACTCGGTCGCGATTTGTGCAGTTCCTGCAGCGTGGCGCGGGCAGCGGCATAACTAGAAACGGCATCGGTTGGCGCGGGTGGCGCGGCATCGAAATGCAACTCGCGTGCAATCACACCAAGTGCCTCGCCATAAATTTCCGGGGGCACCTCGGCCACGGCGTCGGCCAACGCAGCAACAGCGCGGTGCAAATTGATCGGGTCGTGATCGAGTTCGGCGGTTTCCAGTGCGCGCTCGAGTCGCGTCGTATCCACCGCGCGTTGTTTCAATTCCGGCACCAATGCCCGCACGACGGAAACTACTTGTCGCGATTGTGCGATTGCGGGCACGCCATGCGTTTCGACATCATGCACGACCGCCGCCAGTCCATGCGGACCGTAGCCCAGCGCGTGCGCATAGGTGGACATCGATTCATGCACCGGCACCGAACCCGGAATTGGCGTGGCAATTCGTGTCATGATTCATCATCGGCAGGGCGCGGGAAAAGTTGCTTATTTTTTTTGGGTCGATGGATCGGAGGGTCGTAATCGGGGTTCTCGTAATCTTCATCTTTGTTCGTCATCGTATGTCGAAACTCGATCACGATTACGAAAGTACCGATTAGGATGAAGATGAGGATTACGAAAAATCCGATTACGACGACGAACCGCCCGATTCACGAGCCACCACTCTCTATCTCCTATCTCCTAGCGCCTATCTCCTTTTTTCTCTGAAGCAACTTCAGCATCACCGCCTGTCGATACATAACTTACAATGCGCCAGCGTAGTGTTGGCGCCGTTTTCCCAGCGTTCGTTGGCCCGCAATGAACGACACACAGGAGGTTTCTATGAGTGATCTACAGTGCAAGACGATTACCCCGCGATCGTATGGTTACGATTGCACGCAGGCCGATGGCAGCGTCACGCCGATTCGCGTCGATGGTGCCGGGGCAACAGCCACCAGTCCGCTGCCGCTCGTCACGGTGGGTTCGTGTGTGGCCGATGGTCCAAACCACGCGCAATGCGTAACCAGCACCGGGCAGCCGGTCGACGTCACCACGGATACCAATGGTGACGTGTTGTATGTTGACAGCCAGACCGCAGACAAGTCCGGGTGGACGCGCCAGTGCACGCAGAAGGGATTTGTCGATCACGCCAATCGCACGTTTGGTCAGGCCCAGAAATTCGGCGCGGCGGCACTCGTTCCTGCGACATGCACGCCGGTTCGCGTCAGTGTCGCAGCTGGCACCACAGCGCTCCAGGCCCAACAAGACGCCGGCCAAAAGGCGCGCGTGGCCACACTGCTGCGGGGGGCGGCGAACAGTAAAAATTTCACCGTGCTGGAAAAAGATGGCAGCATTGTGATTCAGCAACCGATTGGTGGGTCGGATCATGAAATTTTGCGCATCACGAAATCGGGCGATGGGCTCACGGTGGGCATTGGTGCGGAGAAAATTTATTTCGGTAATGCCGACGCCAAATCGCTGCTGGCGCTGGTGACCGGCATGGTGCCCCACGCAAAAAAACCACCGGCGCCAACCGTGAAGGAATTGCTCCGACAATTATTCAAGGCGTTGGCTGAGAAAAAAGTTTCGTAAATTCACCACACCGACTGCAAACGCAGATGCTGTGCGCGGTCGGGACCGAAGGATAGTAGGCGCACGGGGACGCCGGTGAGTGCAGTGAGGCGATCGAGATACGCGAGCAATGCGGGTGGTAAATCAGCGGCGCTGTGCACGCGGGTCCAGTCGATGTTCCAGCCGGGGAAATCTTCGTAGACCGGCACGACGTCGGCAAAGACGTCGATGCGGGAGGGCCACGTGGTGAGCGGCTTTCCGCGCAGAGTGTAACCGGTGCAGAGTCGCACGATTTCGAAACCGTTCAACACATCGACTTTCGAAATCGCCAAACCGGTGAGTCCATTCACGAGGGTGGCGCGACGCAGTGCAACGGCATCGAGCCAACCACAGCGACGCGGACGGCCAGTGGTCGCACCAAATTCCCCACCACTCGCACGCAATTTTTCGCCAACGGCGTCGGTGAGTTCGGTGGGAAACGGTCCCTCGCCAACCCGCGTGCAATATGCCTTGGCGACGCCCAACACCTGCTGAATTTTGGTGGGACCAACGCCACTGCCACTGCACGCGCCGGCAGCAACGGTGGTCGATGACGTGACAAACGGATACGTCCCGTGATCGACATCGAGCGCGGAACCTTGTGCACCTTCGAACAACACGCGCTGATTGTTGGTGATGAGTTGACCCACGAGTTCAACGGTGTCGGTCACATACGGTGCGAGTTGCGCACCGTAATTTTGATACCGCGCAATCGTTTCTTCCACAGGCAGCGGCGTGCCACCAAAAATCGTGACGATGTAGCGATTGAGGGCGGGCAGTATTTCTTGCAGACGCGATTCGAGAATGCGCGGCGCAATGAGTTCACAACAGCGCAATCCGTGCCGCGCGACTTTGGCCTCGTAGGCCGGGCCAATCCCGCGTTTGGTGGTGCCAATGCGTGCGTCACCCAAATCGGTTTCGCGTAATTCGTCGATCTGTTTGTGTTGCGGCAACACCACGTGCGCCTGCTCGCTGATCCAAAAACGATTACGCAGCGGCGTGCCCGCCGATTCGCAGCGCGCCATCTCTTCCAGACACACGGCCGGATCGAGCACCACGCCATTGCCAATCACACACTGCACACCGGCGTGCAGAATCCCCGACGGCAACAGATGCAACACGGTCTTCGCGCCATTAATGACGAGCGTATGTCCGGCATTCGCTCCGCCCTGAAACCGCACCACACCCTCGGCCTCGGGCGTGAGCAGATCGACGATCTTCCCTTTGCCCTCATCGCCCCATTGCGCGCCAACAATGACGAGTGTGCTCATTTTTTGTCCTTACGTCCTTATGTCCCTACGTCCTTGTGTCCTTACGTCTTTACGTCTTTTAATTAAGGGAGCAGATTTATTTTGGCGTAGGGACATAAAGGACGTAAAGACATAGGGACAAAAAATCATTTCATCAAAAATTCCATGATCGCTTTTTGCACATGCAAACGATTCTCGGCCTCGACATTTCGTCGGCGCTGGCAAAGCCAGTCGCCGCCTATCAACGGGGGAGATCCTGCTCTCCCCCGCGCCCCCATCGATGAACTCATTTGATTTTATTTCATGCACCACTCAAGCAACGCCTTTTGCACATGCAAACGATTCTCGGCCTCGTCGAAGACGCGGGATTGTGGGCCGTCCATTATTTCGTCGGTGATTTCTTCGCCGCGATGTGCGGGGAGGCAGTGCAACACAATCGCGTCGGGTGCGGCATGACGTAAGAGTTGTGCGTTCACCTGGAACGGTGCGAACAGTTGTTTTTTCTGCGCGAGATCGTCGCCTTCTTGTCCCATACTCACCCACGTGTCGGTGTTGATGACCGCTGCACCACGCACCGCGGCCACGGGATCGTGATGGATTTCGATTGATGCACCGTTCGCATTTTTTTGCGCCCGCGCGGAGAGCGGCGCGTCGGGTTCGAATCCGGGCGGTGTGGCAATCGCCAACGGAAATCCGAGCACGAGCGCGGCCTCGATCCAACTATTCGCCATGTTGTTGCCATCGCCGACGTAACACATTTTCACGCGCGACACATCCTGCGTGCCCGCGCGCGATTCGATCACGGTAAAAATATCGGTGAGCACCTGACACGGATGCGACCGATCGGTGAGTCCGTTGATGACGGGCACCGTGGAAAATTCGGCGAGCGAGGCGACGGCGTCCTGGGCAAAGGTGCGAATCATGATGCCGTGCACATAGCGCGACAGCACGCGCGCGGTGTCGGCGTAGGTTTCGCCGCGACCGAGTTGTGTGTTGCTCGAGGCCAGATGCAGCGCGTGCCCGCCGAGTTCAAACATGCCGACTTCAAACGAGATGCGCGTGCGCGTCGACGGTTTTTCAAAAATCATCGCGAGCGATTTGCCCGCGAGTGACGTTTCGCGTTTCCCCGCACGTCGCGCCTGCTTCAACGCCGCCGCCCGCGAAAAAATCCCCCAGATTTCCTTCGCACTCAAATCCTCAATCGTGAGCAAATGTCGCACCATTTTTCTCCCCCTATCTCCTAGGTCGTGTGGACCAATTATTTGCGAGTGGACCTGCGTCGCTGGATTTTCTGATCGGCACGACGCCTCCCGCGAGCCCGCCAATGGCCCATTGGCAAGCCTCTAGAAAATCATTACCGCCCGACCGCAAGCCACCCCTGTCTCTTTCTGTATCTCATCAGCGAAACGGTGGACACTGCGCCACTGGGCCACTGGCGGGCACGCTCCCGGCTAATGTGCCGCCCAGAAAACCCAGCGCCACAGGTCGAGAGTGACAAGTGAACAAGTGCTTCATCCAGATTGAAAATCGTGTTGCCGCGAGGGGCAGTGTCCAGAGGGGGACCCACGGAGCTCGCGGTATCGATGCCAGATGAACGACACCGCGAGTGAGTGTGAGTGCCAATTTTTCGCGTAAGAAAAATTTGACACGTGCCCCCGGCGGACACTGCCCCGGAAGGCAACCAAGTGCCGCAATCTGGATGCGCCATTCGCAAATAAATATGTCCACACTTCCTATCTCCTAACGCCTATAAAATATACCGACTCAAATCGCGATTCTTCACGATCTCGCTTAAACGCTCCTCGACATACGTTTTGTCGATCACAAATTCCTGACCCGGACGTTCGGGTGCGTGGAAGGCGATGTCTTCCAGCACGCGTTCCATCACGGTATGCAGGCGACGCGCGCCAATATTTTCGGTTTGTTCGTTGAGCTGCACCGCAATGTCGCACAGCGCGTGCATGCCATCGTCGGTGAAACGCAAATGGACTTTTTCCGTGGCGAGCAGCGCGGTGTATTGGCGTTGCAGCGAATTTTTTGGCTCGGTGATGATGCGAAAAAAATCGTCGCGCGTGAGCGGATCGAGTTCGACACGAATCGGAAAACGTCCCTGCAATTCGGGAATCAGATCAGACGGTTTCGACATATGAAACGCGCCCGCCGCAATGAACAAAATAAAATCGGTGCGCACCATGCCGTGTTTCGTGATCACCGACGACCCTTCCACGACCGGCAGAATGTCGCGCTGCACGCCCTCGCGCGAGACATCGGGACCGTGGCGATCTTTGCCGGCGATCTTGTCGATCTCGTCTAAAAAGACAATGCCATGTTGTTCGGTGCGTTCGATTGCGAGTTTTTTCACGGCCTCCATATCGATGAGATTCGCGGCCTCGTCCTGTTCGATCTGTTCGAGCGCCTCGCGCGCCTTGATTTTGCGAGGCCCGCGCGTCTGCGGCATCATTTGCGAGATCATGTCTTTAATGTTGCGACCCATCTCTTCCATGCCACCCGCACCAAAAATTTCCACGGTGGGCATGACGGGATTTTGCGGCGCGCTGGGCAATTCGACGAGTTCGTCGTCGAGCGCACCTTGGCGCAATAGTTCGCGCAATTTCTCTTTGACGGCGTCGGGTGATGGGTCGGCGGTCATGCCCGCGCGACTGGTGAGTGCGACGCTGCGTTGCCAATCGAATAATTCCAGGACGCGATCTTCCGCCGCCTCGCGCGCACGCACGCCGACCTTTTTTTCTTCTTCTTCGCGGACCATTTTCACGGCGATGTCGGTGAGTTCGCGAATCATCGATTCAACGTCCTTGCCGACGTATCCGACTTCGGTAAATTTCGAGGCCTCGACCTTAATGAACGGCGCGTTCGCGAGTTTGGCGATTCGGCGGGCGATCTCGGTTTTGCCCACACCAGTCGGACCGATCATGATGATATTTTTGGGCGTGATCTCGTCGCGCAAATCGCCGGGCACTTGTTGCCGACGCCACCGATTGCGCAACGCCACCGCCACGGCGCGCTTGGCCTTGTCTTGTCCGATGATGTAGCGATCGAGTTCCGACACCACTTCGCGTGGGGTGAAATTGACGTTCACAAAATCTCCAGTTGCACATTCGCATTCGTATACACACACAACTCGCCAGCGATACACATCGACTCGCGCACGATGTCTTCGGCGGAGAGTGTGGTTTTGTGCAACAGCGCGCGTGCCGCGGCCAGCGCGTAGTTGCCGCCGGAACCGATCGACGCCACACCATCGTCGGGTTCGATCACGTCGCCGGTACCAGAGATGACGAGCGTTTGCACGGCGTCGGCCACGAGCAGCAACGCCTCGAGACGATGCAAGCGGCGATCGAGTCGCCATTCTTTCGCGAGTTCGACCGCGGCGCGCATGAGGTTGCCGCGGAATTCGTCGAGCTTGCCTTCGAAGAGTTCAAACAGCGTGAACGCATCGGCGGAGGCGCCCGCAAATCCGGCGAGAATTTTATCGCTGCCGAGACGGCGCACTTTTTTGGCGGAATGCTTCATGACCGTCGGACCAACGCTGACCTGGCCATCGCCCGCCATCACGGTGTGCCCGTCCCGACGGACACACAAGATTGTTGTGGAGCGGATTCGCATTGTTTGTCCCTACGTTCTTACGTCCCTGCGTCCTTATGTCATTTAGTGGAGAGTACCTGATGTATTTAGGCGTAAGGACATACGGACATAAGAACGTAAGAACAAAACTTACGCCTTCGGATGCGCTTTGTCGTAGACTTCCATTAATTGATCGACGCTGACGTGCGTGTATTTTTGCGTGGTCGAGAGACTGGAGTGGCCGAGTAATTCCTGGATGCCGCGCAGATCCGCGCCCTGATTGAGCAAGTGGGTCGCGAAGGTGTGGCGCAACACGTGCGGCGTGACCGGTTTGTTGAACGACGCCTCGCGCAGATATTTGCGAATCATGCGTTCGACACTGCGCGCGGTGAGTCGACCACCGCGACGATTCACAAAAAATGCGGTCTGCTCGGCTGGCGTGGCGGCCCCGCGCATCGCGACATACCCTTGCGCCGCCGTAATCGCCTTCGGTGTGACCGGAACAATCCGTTCCTTGTCGCCCTTACCGATCACACGCACCTTTTGTTCGGTGAAATCGATATCGGCCAGATTCAATCCGACCAATTCACTCACGCGCAATCCGGAGGAATAAATGAGCTCCATGACGGCCTTGTCGCGCAACGACAGCATGTCGGTCCCTTTGGGCAGATCGAGCAGATGAAACGTTTCGTCGACGCTTAAGAACCGCGGCACGCGTTTGGGAATTTTTGGTGTCGCGACGGACTTCGCGGGATTCGAGGTGATTTCGCCCTGGCGCACCCAAAATTGAAAGAAGCTGCGTAAGCTAGCGAGCTTGCGGGCGACGGACGCCGGATGATGACTGTTCAGCAACGTCGCCAAATAGTCGCGAATCGCGTCGTCGTTCGCCAACGCCAGCACGGACGGGCCTTGGTGCGGCGCGAGCGGATTTTTTGCGAAGAGTTGCCCGAAGAAATGGCGCAAGTCGGCGAGATAATTTTTCAAGGTATGCGGCGAGGCGTTGCGTTCCGTGGCCAAATACCGCGCATAAATTTCAATCAGATCGAACATATGCTCTCCCCGGGTGTCGAAATCGAGACCGCACCACTAGTCTATCCGACGAACCGATTGCAACATTTTATTATGCGGCGGGAAGGTATTTATGGGCGCGCAAGTACCGCTCGATGTGGCTCATAAAGGTCCGGACTTCGGTAAGGCGTTCGGTGGCATCGGTCATGGTGAAGACGTAGGCGGCGCTGTAGTCGGCTTCTTCGCGATATTTCTGTGCCTTGCTCAATATACGCGACATCTCGACCGCGAGGATTTTGGTTTTAATGAAATGCAAACTGAACAAGCGCCCCAATCCCTGATGCGACCGCACCTGCAATCCTTCCGTCAGCACCATCGCCGTGGCCGCATGAAAGGCCGCGTAGTACGCGCGCGAAATCGCACCACCGGGCATCTGCTGCGCACACAGCATTTCCGCCTCGCGCAGGGCCTCCTGCGCCTTGTCCCATTCCACCTGAATGTTGTGTTGTTTATTGAGAATGTTCATAACGGAATTCCGTCGCGCTCGATGTCCTGCGGCAATAATAATTCGCGTTGCAACAGGTCGGCGTAGTGCGCGCGGCCCATGACGAGCGGAGAGAGGTCAATTTCGTATTCCAAAAAAATATCGGCGGTGATTTCAAAAATGCGACTGCGCACCGAGGTCGGGGCGTCGTCGACCAACACTAAAATGTCGATGTCGGATTCGGCATGTGCATCACCGCGCGCCCTCGAACCGAACAGACGAAACGTTGGGGCGGCACCCGTGACCAGGTGATGCACCCGCGCTTTGAAATCGGTAATGGCGCGTTGTTCCTGTATCGTGAGTACTTCCATATGGTCAGCGTAACACAGCGATTGTTGTGGTGCAACTTTGACGAAGGGTGCAAATTATTCTAGCCTCGCGCATCTGTATTCGCGAGCCACTGCGCAAAATCGGCGCGGGCGCGCGCACCATACGCCGCCTTGCGTTCGCGGTATTTGGTGTCGGGCGGGAGCGGCAGCGTGAGGCCCCAATTCGCATTCATTGGTTCGAATTTGGCCACATTACCGTGGGCGACGTGGTCGATCAGACTGCCCATCGCCGTGGTGCGCGGGGGCGCCGTCTTCACACGGCCGGCGAGCTGCAAGCCAACATACATGCCCATTGCAGCGGATTCAACGTACCCTTCCACGCCGACTAATTGTCCGGCGAAAAAAATGCCCGGCACTTTTTTGAGTTGGAGTTGTTCATCGAGCAGGCGCGGTGAATTGATGTACGTGTTGCGGTGCATGGCACCCAGGCGGTGAAATTCGGCGCGTTCCAATCCGGGAATCGTCTGAAAGATTTTTTTCTGACAGCCCCACGTCATGCGGGTTTGAAATCCGACGATATTCAAAATCGTGCCCGCGCGATTATCCTGGCGCAATTGCACGACGGCGTACGGCGCGCGACCGGTGGTGGGATCGGTGAGGCCAAACGGTTTCATGGGACCGTGGCGCAAGGTTTCGACTCCACGTTCGGCCATGACTTCGATCGGCAAGCAGCCTTCGAAATATTTCGGGTCTTCGAAGGCACGCGGTGTGACTTTTTCGGCGGCCACGACGGCGTGCACAAACGTTTCGTATTGTTCGCGCGTGAGCGGGCAATTCACATAATCCGCGCCGTCGCCTTTATCGTAGCGACTCTGCCAAAATGTTTTCGTGTGATCGACACTCTCGGCGGCGATGAGCGGCGCCATGCTGTCGTAAAAATATAAATCGTCGGTTTGCGTGTTGGCCTGCACCTCGGCGGCAAGCGCTGCGGCCATGAGCGGACCGGCCGCAATCACGACGGGAATATGTGTCGCGCCGCTAGTCCAGGATCGGCCGACGCTCGCGAGCGACGGTACTTCTTCGCGCACAATCGTGATGCGCGGATGCTCACTGAGTTGCTGCGTGATCCAGGCGGAAAAGGCGTCGCGATCGACCGCGAGTCCGGAACCAGCGGGCACGCGAAATTCGGCGGCGGCGATCATGATGAGCGAACCCAAATCGCGCATCTCTGCCTTCAGGCAACCGACCGCGTTGCACGGATCGTCGGAGCGAAACGAATTGCTGCAGACAAGTTCGGCGAAATTTCCGGTGCGATGCGCGGGCGTGCTGGTGGCGGGCCGCATTTCATAGAGCGCAACACGCGCGCCGCTTTGCGCCGCATGCCACGCCGCTTCCGTTCCCGCGAGCCCGGCGCCGACCACCACAATGTCGGGAGTGGTTGTTGTCATAAGGTGTGCGGGCTTGCCACGGACGGCGGGGATTGTAAATGCTCGTCGCGCAACGCGAGACGCAAGACGCGCGACTTTTTATCGCCCCCGCACCATCAACGTACATCCACCGCCCACATTGAAAAACGTGGTGCCGGACGGTTTGGTGCCGGACGGGGCGGTGACGTCGGGAACGGCCAGACAGGCATCGCCCACGCCATTATTGTCGAGATCGGCTTGATCGGGATTCATGTCCTGCGGGCAATTGTCGAATGGATTGAGCACGCCGTCGTTGTCGAGATCGGGATCGCAGGCGTCGCCCAATCCATCGTGATCGGTGTCTTGCTGATCGGCGTTGGCGGTGTCGGGACAATTGTCGTTGGCGTCGAGCACGCCGTCGTGATCGTGATCGCCGCTGATTTGCTGACCGCACACGTCGCCCACACCATCGCTGTTGGCATCGACCTGATCGGGATTCGAAAAGTAGGGGCAGTTATCGTGCGACTGGCATTGCGTGGTCAGGCTCGGACCAAAACCGGTACCGTCGCCATCGCAGAAACCATCGTGATCGCTGTCGGGTTCCCACGGATGCAATTGCGGAAAACGATTTTCTAACCAGTCGAGGACGCCGTCTTGATCGTCATCGGTGTCGCACGCATCGCCGCTTTCATCGCCGTCGGTGTTGCGCTGATTGTGATTGCGAATGAGTTGACAATTATCTGTGACGTCTGGAATCTGATCACCATCACTGTCGCCGGGACCGCCGAAATTTTCGCACAGATCGCCGATGCCGTTGTGATTCGCATCGCTGTGTTGCACCAGCACGCCGAGTTGGACTCCGAGTCCGGCCGCATACATGTCCGGACAACTATCGAAGCCGGTGCATTGGTCGTCGAAGCCGGGACCGGCGCCATCGCACAGTCCATCGCCGTCGCTGTCGGGCGCTTTCGGATCGAGCGCCACGCATTGCGAATGACCGGCCAGCAACGTCGCCGGTAAAATCGCGTTCTGCGGAATCCAGCGATTCATGCCGCTTTCCGCCCAGTCTTCGAGGCCGTCGTTGTCGTCATCGGCGTCGCACAGATCCGGCACACCGTCGTGATCGGTGTCGATTTCGACATCGCCCACCCCATCGCCATTCACGTCGATGAGGTCGCGCAGAAACGGACAACCATCGGTGGCGTCTGGAATCGTATCGCCGTCGCTGTCAACTTGACCAAGATAGCCGGTCGCATCGGCGTCACACGCATCGCCGATGCCGTCGTGATCGGTGTCGGTCTGTTCGGGATTCGTCGCCAACGGACAATTATCGCTCGGACGCGCGCAAGACGTCGCGCCGGTCTGCGCATTCGCGCTGCCCCAACCGGGACCGTCGCAGGCGCCGTCACCATCAGTGTCGGCGAGATTCGGATTGGTTCCCGCAATCGCTTCATCGGCGTTCGACAAACCGTCGTTGTCGATGTCGAAATCGCACGCATCGCCCGCGCCGTCGCCATCGAGATCTTCCTGTTGCGGATTCGCCACGCACGGACAGTTGTCTTTGGAGTTCACGATGCCGTCGGGACCGCCCTGATCGGAATCCTCACACACATCTCCCACCCCATTGTTATTGTCGTCGTGCTGATCTGGATTCGACACGGTCGCGCAATTATCGGCGGCGTCTTTTACGCCATCGCCGTCGGTGTCCTGACATTGTGTGGGAAAGAGCGTGCACAAATCCGCCGCGGGTCCGACGGGTTCATCGATTTTGCACGGATCGGATTCGCCGGGATCGACGACACAATTATGATTCGTGTCTTCTTCGCCATTCGTGCGGCCATCGCCCACGCCTTCCGCGCTACATTGCTCCACCCACGGATCTGCCGCTGGACCCTTCGTAAGGGCCTTTTCGAGGGCGTCCAGAAACCAGGGCGTTTTGAAACATTGCACCGGATCGGCGTCGATGTGCGCACTACTCGCGGTGAGTGCGACAGAAAATTCCGAGGTGTTGCCGTTGCAGGTCAGGCAGACCGTGGCGTCGGTGGCGGTGGTCACGAGCGGCGTGCTCACACTCAGATCGGTGCCCTTGACCATTCCCCAAAACAACACACGCCCGTCGCCGTCGGGATCGTTGCTGAAACCGACGGTGGTTTGCGTGATGTTACCAATCGTGCCCTTCCAGGTTGCGCCCTCTTTTTTGTCGGCGTCGGCCACAAAATATTCCACCGAGCCCGTGCCTTTTGGGGTGAGTCCAATCAATCCCCACGCGTTCACGAACGGCAGATGATACACGGCGCGCAACGCGGTCGGCGCCGGAAAAAAATGATTCGCGTTCTGATCGAGATGAATACCGAGGCCGACGTTTTGCGCAATCGCGTTGTGCGTGAGGCGATTGTTGATGGCGGTATTCCCGCTGACCAGCACACCATCGCCGCCATTTTTCGCAATCGTGTTCGGCGTGAAATCGGTGTTCACCGCACCAAGAATATTTCCAAGGCCCGTGATATGCACGCCACTCGCGAGATTATTGCTGATCGTACTCGCACCCAGGCTATTGCCAGTCCCGGTGATTTGCACGCCGTCCGATGTGCCAGTCGCAGTGATCGTGCGCAATTGATTGGTGGATCCCGACACCAACACACCGACCGGGACTTTCGACACGGTCACGTCGTGTACGATATTGCTGGCGCCATTCACAATCACGCCCACATGCCCGCCATTCGTACCTTTGCCGGTGATTGTCACATGCCCCACGTCGTTGTGATCGGAAAAAATGCAGAGTCCATTTTTGGTGGCAGCGGGGGCGAGGCTGATCGTGTCGAGTTGTGCGTTACCGTTGCCACCGACTTTTTTCGGCGTCGAGGGCATTTCCATCACACAACCATTATTCACTGCGGTGGGCGTGAGGCTGAGTGTGATGCCGAATTTCCCCACAAGGCGATTGCCCGCAAAAATTTTTGCACTGGCGGTTAGCGCATCGACCGAAGAGACATCGAAGCAGATAGTTTGACACGAACCGCCGCCGGGCACGAGTTGCGCGTCGAGTTGCGCGAGCAACGTGCCTTCGCTGTTATCGCCGCCGCTTTTCGAGACGGGACAACATTTTCCGCCCGTCGTCACGGTGCTGCAACAACTCGCGGCAACTGCGCGATGAATGTGTATTGAAAGTAACGCACACACGACACAGACGACCACGCGCCAGCGAACGAGAGTAGACATACGACGCTCCTTTACCCTCCCCCCGCCGGGCGGCGCCACGACTAGTCTCGTGGGGTGGGTGGTGCAAGGGAAAAACGGGGCGCAACTTTTCCGACACACCGCCGATACACGACACATATGACCACCTCGCCTCCCTTTTACATTTATCTGCGCCGGACGGAGTCGACCGATGTGGCGGCGTGCCAACTGACAGGCGATCCCGTAACGCCGACGGAAAATTATAGTCCGTCGTCGGAAGAGAAGAGCAAAATTCAGGACGTGATTTGCGACGGCGAGGCGTTGTCGCTGCATCGCGGTCGACCCGAAAACGGGCACAGCAGTTTTGTGTTGGTCGGCGCCGCGCATCAAGCGATCGCCGCCATTGCGCCCGGCGCGGCGCCGCACATTTTACTCACCCGCGACACGAGCGGCGTCTTGCACAGCGAGACCGCACGCACCGATGACGACGTCGAAGAAATTTTCAAATCCGCAATTCGTCGCGAAAAAAATGTGGTGATTCCCGGCGCCACGCCGTCCGTTCCCATGACAGTGGGCACCGCACTCGATGTCGAAGGACGCCTGGGCGTCTTGTGGGGCACGGAAACAACCGCGGCGCTCCCGACGAGCTTGAGTGGACTCCCGTCCGCGCGCCATACGTACCGCGCCGTGAGTGGCGGATTCGGCATCACATATCATCCGTTTGCGGCCGTGGGTTGGCAATATTATTTGCGACCACTCACACTCGGGGTGCAGCTGGACTTGGCGAGTGGCGCGACCGGCAGCGGCATTTCCCCCGCGTTTAACCGGCTGATTTTCGGGGTCACACTCGGCGTCGAACTCACGTCGGATTGGATGATTGGACTCTTCACGGGCGCCGCACGTGTGTTGCGCCCACCACGCACCTTCAATGTGGAATTGCGATACAAGGCCTTCGCCTTCAGTGACGACGTCATGGACACCACCTTCACACCGCCCGGCGGCATCGATCTCACGACCGCACATGAAACCACCGCAGCCGCATTTCAACTCCACGAAATTGAGGCGGGGGTTCGGTTCTATCTGACCGACAGCCTGGCCCTCAGTACCGGATTCTACACCGTGCTCGGCGGAAGTATTCACACCGAGGCCTACCGCGATGCGGTGAATCTCATGGGCGCGTATGTAAAATTCGACACCATCGGTTATCACCGCGACGCGATGTATGATCCCGCCGCCGCACTCGATTTGTCGCGCTGCACCTTACAACTGCCGGAAGCCGACAGCGCGCAGTTCATCACATCTGATGAACCGACAACCGTGGATGGCCACCGACCCCTCGCGCCATCGACCCATCGACCCAACCACTCTTCGACCAATCGCCCCATCCATCACCCCATCGCCCCAGACACGAAAGGACTCTGGTTTATTCCGCAGCCGCACCAACACGCGCTGCGCGTGGCCGCCGACCATCTCTTTACGCATCATCAACTGGACACCGATGGCCGCATCGTGTTCGATCGCACGCTCGAATCACTGCGCAGCACCTACGCCGCCCAAATCGCAGCGGGCATTGCGGAGCAGCCGTGGGAACTCCTCGTCGATGGGTTCACCGACATGTCGGGCGACTATCAGGAAAGTTTTGCGCAATCGACCGAAGAGGCCAGCATTGGCGCGATGTATCTGCAGACGCACATGCAACAAGCCAACGCGCTCGCCAAGCAGACCAATAATCCGCTGCCGTTTCCGGAACGCATCGCCGTGCGTACGCGCGGTTTTGGCGCGACGAGTCCGCTCCTCGGTCATCGCCTCGATATTATTTTTGGTCCCGTCGCCCGCCATGCGCGCCCGGTGGCGCAGACGTTGTCGGAGATGAGCACAGCAGAGCGCGACACCATTCGCACCCACGATACGCAAGCCGTTGCAAAGATTCTGCAACCCGTGCAACAGCAAAAAAATACGGGCGTCTCTCTGGCCACGTTTAATCCGGAAACACGCGAGTTACATTTCGTAGTCAAACTCGATTGGGTCGATGGCCACAGCGCCTTACTCAGCGCGGGCGGGTGGCAGACGCTGCACCGCGTGCGGCACGTCATGACCCAGCACGCGGCGCACTTTCGCGCACTGAGTTCGGAAGTCACGTTGCGCGTGAATGTCATCCCGAATCACGCTGCGCGAGAAGATCTCGTGGCGGCCCAGCGCATTGAACTCATCCGCACCGCCCTCTTTAAAAACGATGATATCCTGCATGGCGGCGCCACCGCCGTCGAACTCGCGCCCGGGGTGTCGACCCCAGACGAGATGCACAACGCCTTGCAACAACCGATCACGGCCCCACCGGAGGCGCGCTTGGTCGACACCGTCGCCACCTACAGTACAAATTTTTCCATCGGCGCCCATGCCGGTCGCTTGTTTACCTTTCCGCTCGCCGGCAATCCGCCCACCACGATTGCACAGCTCGCCCTCTTACAACGCGCCTTGGGATATTCCGTGACGGCGGCGCAACATATTATTGGCGTGCTCTACGTGCCACCGACGACGCAGCGCGCCCAAACCACCCGCTGGTTCAACACACTGTCCGGCGCCGTCCTGAACGCGGCCAACGCGCCCGGTCGCGAACGGCTTGGTTTTGCGAGCCGTGGCGACCGATTCGCGATTGGCTATCACACCAACATCACCCCGCGCTGGTATCTGTTTTTGACGCTCACCGACACCCACGTCGACGAGGGCACCATCGCCGAAGCGTTGTCGCGGTTGATTGAAACAACGGAAAAATAGCTACTTACATTGCGGGGACAGTCCCCGACGCGTAAGTCGTTGAAATGCCGTAGGCGGAAATTTTTGAGATGTGATGATGAATGAAGATGACGAGCCCGATTACGAACTGGATTTGGATTACGAAAAATCCGATCACTCCGACCCACGACTCACGACCCACATCGCCACGTCGGCACGTCGGCACAATACACACTCCCCGGCCACACCCGCGCCAGCACGTTCCAAAAATCCGGGTCGGATTTTTTTACGGCGTTTGGATCGCGAATCATGGTGCCCGCGAAATCGTTGGCGATGAGTGCGAGCAGTGTGTGCAAAATCGTCATGCGATGATCATCGGCGACGGGCGCAACGGGCACGCGGCGCCACGCGGCGCGTTGGCCATGAATCACCAACGTATCGCAGCCGTGCAGATACGCCATCACACCACGCGCGCGCAACGCCGTCAGCACGCCATGCAAGCGATCACTCTCCTTGCCGCGCAAATGCGCCACGCCGTGCAACACCGATGTGCCGTGCGCATGCGCACAGACCAGCGCCAGCAGCGGCAATTCATCGATGAGCGTCGGCATCTCTTCGCGCGAAAGCACACACGGCCGCAACGATGTCATACGCGGCGAGATGACCAGATCGCCGATGGGTTCTTGTGTACTAGTACACTGATACACCCAAATCCCAGCTCCCATGCGATTCAAACACCGCACCAATCCCAATCGCGTCGGATTGAGAGAGAGATTGCGAATGATGAAATTGTGTCGGCGTGGCCGTAACGTCGCCGCCGCAATCCAGGGCGCCGCGATGCTGGGATCGCCGGGGATATCAATGTTGGCGCTGGTCAGACATGCCCTCTCCCATTGGGGAGAGGGTTGGGTGAGGGGGACGCTCAATTTTTTTTTCATTCTGGAAGGCTGCACCATGATTTCGTCGCCACTGACGGTAATGTTCACACCAAACGCCGGCAACATACGTTCCAGATGATCGCGTGTGGTCGGCGCCGAAATCGTCACGGCCGTTTCCGCGTGCAACGCCGCGAAGATCAGCGCGCATTTCAATTGCGCCGACGGTTCGGTTAAGTGCACCGCCCCGCCCCGCAACGGTCGCCCGTGAATCAGCACACGTGGCACGCGATCGGCGGGCCAGCGCGCACTTGGCATCAGCGCGCGAATTTTTTCCGGCGCGGGATCGAGCACCAGATCAGCGCCCAACTCGCGCAATGCATCGATCACTAATTGCATTGGTCGGCGCGCAAGTTGCGGCGAGGTGAACAGCAAAAAATTTCCGTCCGTCCCGCACAACGCACCCGTCGCCAGTCGCAGCGTCGTCCCCGACGACCCACAATCCAGCACCGCCTGCCGCACCACCCACGCCCCGCCGCAACCTTCCACCAGCAGCGCATCATCAACCACGCGTGTGCTCGCACCCAACGCCTCGATCACACCACGTGTGCACGCGACATCATGCCCCGTCGGCAACCCACGAATCGTGCTCGTGCCACGCGCCAGTGCCGCACACCACAGCGCCCGATGCGCAATCGATTTGTCTCCCGCCACGCGAATCACAGACACGCCGCCACACATTTTGCCACTACGCACGCGATAGGCCATGCGGCGGACGTAGAATATTTTTGGGGGAATTACTACGGCGATTCGTGGTTTGCGCACCCCCTCGCCATGGCAGGCCATGCCAAAACGAGGGGGTCTGTCGGCTTGTGAATCAATGGCTTAGCGGATTTCAATATCGACAACGGTCCCGCATACACGTATTGAGGGCGCATGAAACACCCCATATTCCGCCGCTGTGTCTGGTGTGGTGTCGTCGGTGTACTGGTGACGGCGCTGGCGTGCGGGGCGCGGCAGTACATGGGTCGGGACCGCCACGGCAATGACCAATGGGTCTACGACTGCGACCCAAAAAATTGTGGCAACAATGTGAGTTGGAGCGCCACCAACGGCTGGAACAGCAGCTGCACCCTCCGGCCGCAAAATTGACATCATATCTCGCGCACAAACCACTCAAACAAAAACGCCCGGCCATCGCAAGATGACCGGACGTTTTTTCGGCATATCAAAAAAAATCAATCCAAACTGACTTTGAAATCGACGGCCTTGGCCTTCTTGTCGGCGTTCACGCTGGAATCCCACGAACCAAACACATTCTTCACGACGTCTTCGACCTGGCCCTTGCACGCTTCCGGTGCGGTCACGGTGATGTTGAAATCGGCAAACCCACTGCGTTCGGCGACTTCGTGTTGCGCCTTCAATGAGGCAGCGGCCTTGCTAAAACAGCTCTTGTCGACCGCGGCGCCCTTGCAGGTGCAATGCACTTTGCCCATCTCGTTATTGATCTGCGCCTCGATCGCCTTCTTGCCAGCCTTCGTTGCCGTGTCTTTCGCAACACCCTTCAAGGTTGCGCCACCAATGTTGCCGACGCTCAACGCGTGCGCCGAACCCGCCACCAACACCGCAACCCCGACGACCGCCACCAACGCGACTAATTTCTTCATACGTTCTCCTTGGAAAGTCGACGCCCATCGCCGCACCGTGCCGCCACACGCATCGACAAATTGTCGGGCGCGCATAGCACGATTCATAGGAGATAGGGAATAGGAATATACGAGGGACGAAGGACGACCGCTCCCTTTGGTCGCTGGGACGAGGGACGCAACACCAATCCTCTGCGGTTTCGTCCTTCGTCCCAGTGAGCCAGCGGCGAACGGTCGTCCCTCGTCCCTCGGTCATATCGTCCTTCGTATTACACACCGATTTCCAGCATGCGTTGAATCGAACGCTCGGCCCGCACGCGCATTGGCTCTGCCACTTCGATTTCAAAAATATGTTCGGTGAGCGAGCGCAAGACTTTTTCGAGTGTGATTTTTTTCATGTGCGGACAGATCGTGCAAGGCATGTGAAAGTCGACGTGTGGGACTTGCGATTGAATGTTGGCGGCCATGCTGCATTCGGTGATTAACATCGATTTACCCGCGGGAATTTTCTGCAACGCCGCGACCATTTGTGTGGTGCTGCCCGCAAAGTCGCTCGCAGCAACCACGTCTGGCGCACACTCGGGATGCGCCACCACATAAATGCCCGGGAATTGCGCGCGATACGCGGCGATCTGTTCGGTCGTAAATTGTTCATGCACCATGCAACGCCCCGGATGCGTAATGCAGCGCTTGCCGGTTTCGCGCTCAACGTTGCGCCCCAAATATTCATCGGGAATAAAAATGACTGCGTCGCCCGGCAGACTACGCACAACCTTCGCGGCGTTCGCTGATGTACAACAGACATCGGATTCCGCCTTTATGCTGGCGGGCGTGTTCACGTAACAGACGACCGGAACGCCAGGATGCGCGGCCTTCAACGCGATGACATCCTCGGGCGTAATACTTTCCGACAGCGAACACCCTGCGTCGAGATCGGGAATGAGCACCGATTTGTCCGGACAAATAATCTTCGCGGTCTCGGCCATGAAATGCACACCACAAAAAATAATCGTGCGCGCCGATGTGCGCGCGGCTGCATACGAGAGTCCCAACGAATCACCGGTGTAATCCGCGATGCCATGATAAATGGCTGGCACCTGATAATTGTGCACCAAAATCACCGCGCCGATTTCTTTTTTCCGCGCGTTGATTTCTTCGATTAGTGGCGCCGCCAATTCGTATTCGTGCGGCGGGATGAGTTGTTGTAATGCGTTCATATGATTTTTAAAAACTCCGCTTCCGACAGAATGCGCACACTCGCGCCCTCTTCAATGAGTTTGCGCGCCTTGGACAATTTGCTGCCGGGTTTTCCTTCGCTGCCGATCACCAAAAAATCGAGTTCGCGACTGACGCTACTTGCTAAGTGTCCGCCCGCCTCCTCGACCAGTTGTTGCGCGCGGCGGCGTTCCATGGCGGCGAGTGTGCCCGTAAATAAAAATCGCTTCCCCGCCAATGGGCCGCTACTCTGCGCTGGCGAGGCGTCGTGTATGGTCACATGTTGCAGGAGTTTGTCAATCAGTCGTCGGTGCGATTGCAATCCGTGCACCACGGCGCGCGCGATTTGTGGACCGATGCCGTGCATTTCGGCGAGTTCAGCTTCGGTGAGCGATCGAATTTTTTCAAGCGATCCGCACTGGGCCAACACGCGCGCGGTTTGGTGCGCCAATTCGTGAATGCCAAGACTTCGCAAAAAGATATCGAGCGCCAGCGTGCGCCGCGCGTGCAGATGCGCGATGAGTTTGCGCGCCAGCGTTTCGCCCATGCGGGGCAACGTCAGCAGATCGTCGATACGCAGCGCAAATAAATCGGCGGGATCTTGCACGAGTTTGGCATCGATGAGATTTTCAATGACCTTCGGACCAAATCCTTCGCAATCGATCGCGTCGAGAAAATGTTTGAATTGCGCGATGTGCAATTTTCCGCAGCCGCGCGGATTCGTGCAAACGACGAAATCTTCTTCCACCCGCGTGGGCGCACCACACGATGGGCATTCGGCAGGCGGCGCCAATACTGCATCGCCGGGCGCAATGACTTCTTCCAGATGCGGAATCACGCCGCCGCGGCGCGTGATACGCACGGTGGCACCAACCCCAACGCCCAGCGATTGCGCGCGACCGAAATTGTGCAACGTCACGCGCCGCACGGTGGCGCCCGACAACACGACCGGTTCGACAATACCGACCGGCGTGATCGTGCCGGTGCGCGCCACGTTCCATTCGATCGCCGTCAATTTCGTTTCGCCGGAGTCCCCCTGAAATTTGAAGGCGATCGCGTAGCGCGGATGATGATCGGTGGTGCCAACCCGCGCTTGTTCCTGCAGCTGATTCACCTTAAAAACAATCCCGTCGGTTTCGCAATCGAGCGCGGCGCGCGCAGCGAGCATGCCAGCGCACGTCGCCGCGAACTGATCGCGTGTAACCAGTGTGCCTGGTGCAACCGTAAAACCGTGCTGCGCCAACAACGCACGTTTGTCCATTTCGGATGGGGCATCGCTCCCCAACAGATCATACGCAAAAAATTGCAACCCATACGACGCGGTCAGCAAAGCATCTTTGAGTTTCACCGCACCGGCCGCCAGATTGCGCGGATTGGCGAATTCTGCCGCGAATGTTTTTCGAAACGTCGACAGTGGTTGATAGACTTCGCCGCGCACCTCAATATTTTTCAGCGCAACGGTCTGCGGAATATTTGCAATTTGCCGCGCATTCGACGTGATCTCTTCGCCTTCGCGCCCGCTCCCGCGCGTCGCCGCGAGCGCCAATTCACCATGGGCATCGTAGCGCAGACTCACCGCCACGCCGTCGATTTTCGGTGTCGCCACAAACGCGTCGGCGAATTTTTCTGCCCACTCCGCGAGTTCCTGTGCGGTGTAACATTTATCGAGTGACAACATGGGCATCGCATGCGCCACACGACCGCGCGCCCCACTCACATCCGAACCGATTTCGCGCAGCACCGCCGATGCCGGCGCGCGGCGTCGCAACGCCGCAATCAGCACATCAAATTCCGCATCGGAAATTTCCGGCGCATGTTCCACAAAATAGCGCCGATTGTGCCGCTGGATCGTAGATTCGAGCGTTTCGATGAGACACGTGTTGGGGTTGAGTGAGGACATAATCGTCACGCGACAGTCATTCAATACAAATCCCGCAGCGTACTCAGGCGCTCCTGCCAATCGGGATGCGCGTTCAGGGCGAGCAGGCGCGGTTGATGCGTGGAAAAACGCAGCACCGTGCAACTCGCGTTATCGACGGCGTAGCGTTGCCAATGCGCGAGCGGCGCACCAACATAATGCACGATGATCGCCTTGATGACATCGGAGTGCGAGACGACCGCAATGCGACCGTCCTGGTGTGCCACGCGAATTTCTTCGATCCCGGCGACGGCGCGTGCTTGCATCGCGCACACATTTTCACCGCCGGGAATCTGCGTCGTCTGCGGCGCGTACAAATATTGCTGAAAAATTGGCAACTGATCGAACGCATGAAATGGTGCGTTGATCCAGTCGCCATAATCGACTTCGGAAAACGCCGCGTGTGGCACCACCGCCAATTCGCGCCCCTGCGCCACTATTTCGGCACTTTCCAGCGTGCGCTGCGCCGGACTGGCATAAATCGCCGCAAGCGCGCTCGGTTGCAGCGCGACCGCCATCCGTTCCACCTGCGAACGCCCGTGGGCATTGAGTCCCACGGGTTGCATCCCCATGACTTTGCGCCCCACATTCCAATCGGTTTGTCCGTGACGAATCAGCAAGAGCTCCAACATCTGAGA